>Ga0335085_10003574_pt1 | contig 26734 bp, 26 predicted proteins | sample Lox_Sample_45_FD_206712 | JGI IMG/M metagenome (GOLD analysis project Ga0335085, IMG submission 206712) | Soil microbial communities from Loxahatchee National Wildlife Refuge, Florida, United States - Lox_Sample_4.5 | ecosystem: Environmental > Terrestrial > Soil > Wetlands | place: USA...
CAGGCTGGACCCCAAACGGACCCCGTTGGACTCGATGGATAAAAACTTCAATGGAATCAATGGTCGGGGTGACAGGATTTGAACCTGCGACTCCTACGTCCCGAAGTCAATGCCGGGCATTCCGCACCGGTCCATGGGCGGCCATGGGCGTTCGCGAAACCACTATAAAACCAGCATATTCTCACTAGAGGCGTCCGCCGCAGTTCGTGCAAAACCCTGACGAGCCGCTCATAATTGGACCCCAATCTGGACCCCAGCTCCAGCCAAGTGGACCCCAGCCGACCATGCAAAAGCTTACCGCAACGGCCATTCAGGCTCGGCTGCGAAATCCGCGGTTAAAGCGGCTCGATCTGATGGATGGCGCGGTCCCCGGCTTGATGCTTCGCATCGGCCGCGGCGGGGCGACCTGGTCGCTGCGCATCCGCGTCGTGGGCGAGGGCGGAGTCACAGCGCGCGGTCATCAAAGGAAGGGAAATAAGTCGCGGGTGACGCTCGGGGTCTACCCCGCGCTCTCTCTCGAGGGCGCCCGCGCGCTTGCGAACACATACTTGGATCAAGCGAAGAAGGGAGTGAGCCCGATCGCCGCGCTCGAGCGTGTGGCAACCGCCGGCGGGCTCACCGTGCGAGCGCTCGCCGAGAAATTCCTCAACGACTATGTGCAGATGAAGGAGCTGCGTGCGCTCCTGAAATACGAAGGGTCGATTCGCGTTCACATCGTGCCGGCTCTGGGCGATGCGTTGGCCGATACGGTCAGTCGCGAGCACGTGCGTGGGCTCGTCAAGAAGGTAATGGTGCGCACTCCTCGAGGGCAGGGTGCACGCGACCGCCCCCGCGGCGGCAAGGAAGCGGCGCGCTCGGCCCTTGGCGTGTTTCGCAAGATGGTCAATTGGGGTATCCGGGAGAGGCTCCTCAAGCGTACGGACAATCCCGCAACAGGGATGGAAGATAATCTTCCCAAGAAGAGGCAGAAGGAACGCGTGCTTTCGCTCGAGGAAGCAAGAATTGCATGGCGAGCGGCCGCGACACTCGGTTACCCCTTCGGGCCGATCTATCAGCTGATCCTCTTGACGGGCTGCCGCCAGGGAGAGTGGTCGGCCTGTCTTCGCCGTTACGTCGACATGAAGCAGGCGCTTCTCGTTCTTCCGGCCGTGGCTTACAAGAGCGAGCATGTGCATGTCGTGCCGCTCGTGCCTCAGGCGCTGGAGATCCTTGAGCGCGTGCTGACCTATCATCAGGGACGCAGCGGCGAGCACCTTTTCAGCGGCACCGACGGGGAGAAGCCAGTTTCCGGGTGGACTCATGCCCACGCACGCATGATGCGGGCGATCTGTGCTGTGAGTGGCGAACGGCCTCTCCTTCCCTGGACGCCTCATGACCTTCGCCGCACTGTGGCCACACGCATCGCAGAGCAGTTAGGTGTCGGTGGGGAGCAGCTCATCAAGCGCGTGCTTGGCCACGCCGACGGGAGCGTGACTGCCATCTATAACCGCTACGGGTACGTGAAGGAAATGAGATCCGTGCTGGAGCAGTGGGCGACCGACTTGGTTGCATCAGAGGGGACTGAAAGATCTGACCCCCTTCGAGGATCCACAGTGCTCAAGGTGGTCGGCTCTGCACCCAAAGCCGCGTGACCGGCGCGGGTTCCCTCAGGATCCCCCACGAGCGATTGCTCTGACGGTGGAATGGTAGACCGCCCACGACCTCAGATCCTGAGCGTCGTGGGCATGTCCTTAACCCTTCGACTTCTCTGGAAGGGGAGATCCCTTCCTCAACCACACGCAGAGGAGACCAAGAGGCTCGCCGGCGCGGTCTCTGACGAGTCGCGCAGCCCGGTCGGTGATGAAGGTGTCCGTCACGTACTCCGTTTCGATCCCGGGAAATCGAGCTTGTAACACGTGGCCGATTGGCTCATCGCCGCGCGGTTCTCGACCGTTTCGAAGTACATGGCCTTCACTGTCAAAGAGAATCCATAAGCGCATCCCGGCGTCGACACTGCCCGCGAGCACATCCGGAAAGTAACGCTCAGTCAACGATCGATCGATCTCCCGTGTATCAGGTTTGCCAATAACACTGGTGGAGGGCATGCCTGACTTACCACGCTCGGTGAACGCGACGAGAATCGTCTGCTCGTTGGTGGGGGAAAAAATGCCTTGCAGGCCGACATATGAGACGTCGCTGGACGGGATATTCAATTGTTTCGCGTAATAGTCCTTGGTCGGGTTGAATTGAACAGGGCTGCCGTCAAACGTGGCGTGGCTCGTTTGTTCGATCGAGCCGTCAGGCCTGAAGAGAACACTCACGACGGCGGTGCCAGGAGTCTTCTTGCTGAGTAGGTCCGGGTAGCGTTGCTTCACGAGCGCTGCGAGATTGATGGCAAGCGTTTGATCCGCACCTGGCGCGGACTTCTGCAGCTCAGCCACCGTTACTGCCGAGGGAGGATCGAGTGCAGCAGCGCTGGCACAAAGCAGTAGAGCGCTCGCCGCTAGAGTGCCCAACAACGCAATGGAATGACGAGGTGTTTCTGAGATCATGAATTGAATCCTTCGTTCAAGTTGAGATACGGTCTCTGTCAAAGCCGCTCCTGCGAGAGGCGTTCTGGTTCGACGTTGGCTGACCAAGAGCAGGCTCTCTCCGTAAGTTCTAAGATCGGCGCCCCCCTTTAAGACTCGGGTGTCACAATCGATTTCGAGCGCGAGCCGCAGCCTGCGTAGGAACCACCATAGCGGGAGGTTCCAGGGGGCGAGGGACAGCAGAAAGAACGCGGCACGCAGCACCAGGAGGTCGCCCGCCGCAATGTGCTCACGTTCGTGCCGGAATACCATCGACCGCATGGATGCGGGCGCTTCGAGCAGCCAGCGAGGCACGACTATTCGTGGCTTGGTCACCCCGAGCACTGCGGGGCCCACGTCATCCGTTATCAACACTGAAGCATTGCCTAGACGCCGGTGGCGCCAGGTGCGCGCGCTAGATCTGAACCGCAGTGACGCTCGTGTGAACCACAAAAGTACGGTTGCGGTGCTAATCACCCACAAAGCGAGAAGGAACGGGTCAAGACGCGGCTGCACCGGCCACTGCAGTGTTGTGCGCCCGAGCGGAGCCTCCACGGTTTTTGGATCCGCTTTTTCGTCGGTGCCAATCGCCCGGAAGGCGAGCTCCGCACGCGGAGCCGACGCTGGGTTGGTCCTAAGCGACGCCGATGCCAACATGGCACCGGGTACCAGGAATGACGCGGCGACTACGCCTGCCCATACGCCCCGTCGCGGCATGCGTCGGAGTGCGAGCAGGCGGTCCACCGCGACGGCCGCTAGGCCGAGGAGCAGTGCGACCGCAGTCGCGTACACCATCGCGGCGGCGATCAACGCCTTTCCTTCCTCAAATGCTTGTCGAGAAGCGCCCTGATCCGCTTGGCTTGAGTCTCCGTAATACCTTGATCCTCTACCAAGTGAACAAAGAGCAGCTCCGATGAGCCCTTGAACAGTCGTTTCGATAAGTCTCGCAGCGCGCTACTCCGCGCAGCGTCACGGGCGATGCGCGCGCAGTACCGATGTGCCCGACCGCTCTCCTGGTGGCCGACATAACCCTTAGCTTCCAGCTTTCTCAAGACTGTCAGTACCGTCGTGTAAGCGAGGACATCGCCTAACTTCTCGCGCACCTCGCTTACCGTGGATGCGCCGTTGTCCCACAGAACCTGCATCACCTCGGACTCGCGCTCAGCCAGGACAATACGCACGGAAGGCCCCGCAACTACTATTGGAGTAGTAGTAAACCGTAGCCAGACTCCTTTGTCAACTACCACGGTAGTACGTAGTGCGCAGAGCGAGCGGCTGTCTCACCCGGAGTCGAAGACCCCGATTGTCATCGGTCGGCCAAGCTCGCTGAGTCGCTCACTTTGATTAGAATGGTCGCAGACTGTGATGATGGTCAGCGGGCGGGCATTTTTTGCTCGTCGCGTTCTAGTTCGCCCATTCGTCGCCCCGAGCATTCGGGGCTGCATCGAAGCGAAGCGGTACTCCCGAGATCTCTCGACCAACGCGTGCTGAGCGCCAAGCCGGTCTGTCGTCAGGAAACTCCGCGGGCCTATGCGCCTGCGCGAAGTAAATTTGGCGGGCGCGACGTCTCACCGGACGTGACGATGCGCTATCGGCCTGGCGGCAAGCGCGGGGCGGGCGGCAACCCGACGCGCGAGCCAAGCCTGAACTTCTTCTGCGACCCAGCCCACGGTATTAGCGGTGATCTGCACGCGCATCGGAAATTCACCGGCCGCCTGCAGCTCGTAGATCTTGGTCTTTCCGAGGCCCGTCACTTCAATGACCTGGTCGAGACGCAGGATCCGGATCGGGGCACTGGGTGGGACCCGGAGGCTTCCGGGGGCAGGGGAGTCAGCCGGGAGTTCACGCTCGGGGATCTCTCTCCGGGCGAGTGGAGGAGTGACTTGGGTTCTGCAGACAGCCATGGATGCAATGTCTCCGTTGTGGGCAAGCGCCTTGTTGCGGTGAGAGCTGCGCGCGAGGTTTCAGAGGCGAGTTCTCACCCATAGCGGATGATGGCCAGAGCTGCGGCAAGGAGTCACGCGGAGTAAGTGGTGAATTTGGGGCCAAACTCCAAGTCGCGAAAACGATGGTAGTTTGGAATTGTGCAAATATGACCATCTGTCGGTAACAAAGCAGGTCTTATAAGAAACCAGGCGGGAACATGGGTTTATTTCCATGCTAATCTATACTCTATGAGTAGTCTTCCAAGCATGAAGATAAACAAACTCCTCCAGGCATGGCCGAGGGGCACCGTGGCGGTGCACCCCTGGCTTCAAGCCCAGGGCATCTCGCGCAAGCTCGCCGCGCAGTATCGCCGGCGCGGCTGGATCGATCCGGTCGGGCAGGGAGCCTTCGTTCGGCGAGGGGACAAGGTGGATTGGCCGGGGGCGGTATACGCCCTGCAGAAGTCGGCGGGGAAGCGGATTCATCCTGGAGGCCGGACCGCGCTTGAGCTTCATGGGCTTGCGCACTTTGTGCGCCTGAGCGGACGCGCTCCGATTTATCTCTACGGCCTGCCTGGCGTGCGCCTCCCGACCTGGTTCCGCACGCATGACTGGCATCATCCGATCAAGTATTCGGCGACGGGTCTCTTTCGACGCGATCACCAGTCCCTTACCCCGCGCTCGTTTGGGGATTTCTCCATCGAGATCTCATCTCCCGAGCGAGCGGTCCTCGAGTACCTGGACGGATTCCCGAACGACGCCTCATTCGAAGAGGCCCGGGAGCTCGTCGAGGGCCTCGCCACTCCTCGGCCCGAGGTACTTCAGTATCTCCTCGAGACGTGCACGTCGGTGAAGGTCAAACGACTCTTCCTCTACCTTGCCGATCAGGCCAAGCACCCCTGGCGGAGCAAGCTCAAAGACAAACGGATCAAACTTGGAAGCGGTAAGCGTTCGCTCGTGCCCGACGGAAAATTCGATTCGAAATATCTGATCACGGTTCCCGCAGAGCCTTCCGACAGCGGCGCATGAGCGTTGCTCCCTATCGCGAGCAGGTCTCCCTGCTCCTTCGAGTCTTGCCGATCGTCGGCCGTGAGGAGGTCTTTGCGCTCAAAGGGGGCACAGCGATCAATCTCTTCGTGCGCGATCTGCCGCGTCTCTCGGTCGACATTGACCTGACGTTTCTCCCCCTGGTGGATCGGATTGCCGCGCTGACTGGAATACACGAGGCGCTCAAGCGCGTGGAGAGTCTCACCAAGCGGCAGATTCCGGGAGCGACGGTTCACACCTCCCGTCGAGCCGACACCCCTAAACTCTTCATCGATGCACGAGGCGCCCGGGTTACCATCGAGCCCAACGTCACATTGCGCGGGAGCGTTTTTCCGCCCCGCGAAGCCCGGACCGTCCCCGCCGTCGAAACCGAGTTCGAGCAGTCAGTGAGCACGCGGGTGTTATCGCTGGCGGATCTGTACGGCGGGAAGCTCGTTGCGGCGCTCGATCGCCAACATCCTCGCGATCTTTTCGACGTCAAGATCTTGCTCGAGGCTGAGGGCCTCACGAACGAAATTCGAACCGCGTTCTTGGTTTACGTCGCCAGCCACTCGCGGCCGATCGCTGAACTCCTCGATCCCAAGCTGAAGCCCCTTGAGAGACTCTTCGAGAGCCAGCTCGCCGGAATGATCCGCAGTCCCGTGACCTGCCGCGAGCTTGATGCCACGCGCGATCAACTCATTCGCGGTGTGCGGCGCGACTTGAGTGCCTCGGAACGAGCATTCCTCGTGTCCCTCAAGCGCGGGGAGCCGCAATGGGACTTGATTCCCGTACCGCATCTGCGCGAGATGCCGGCGATTCAATGGAAGCTCCGGAATGTGCAGCAGCTCGCGACGCGGCGGCGTCAACACGAAGCGGCCGTCCGGCGGCTGAGCGAGCTCCTCGGAGTTTGAAGGACGGACTGACGGCGACCATCATCATGATCGTCCGCGCCGCGGTGTGCCGCCACACGTGGCTGCAGGGAGCTCGCTGACTTCAACGCAGCGTGGTCAGGAGATCGCGGTTCGCGACCACCGCCGTCGTGGCGCGGGGCTTCCTTTCGCCGCAGGAGTGGCGGTACGTGCCGTCATCCGCTCGCTGATCCAAGCCTGAATCTCCCGCTCGACCCAACCCACGCAGTAGGGCGTGATCTGCACCCGCAGCGGAAACCTTCCCTCTGCCTGGAGCACATAGATCTTTGTCTTCCCGAGCCCCGTCATATCCATGACCTGGGGAAGGCGGAGCAACCGGATTGAGCCAGCGCCCGGAGGGGTAGGGGCTCCGGAGGCCTCGGCGTCCGAATGCCTGGGGTTCCATGGCAGGTCCCGGTGCTCGAGTCGATTCTTGCAAGTCACCATGTTTGTAAGTCCCTGAAGGCTTCGCTCCAGAAGCCGCGCCAAGAGTGCGGTTCTCGCTTTGACGGCTGGAGGATGACCTACCCGCCGATAAGCGGGTACTCACGGGAGTGACGAAATGGCACCGATTCAGTTGTTGCAGCCGGCGACGGGCGATCGTTGCTGCGCGGTGCAACGGAATGCGCCGCGGATCTGGTGACTCAGGGCGAGAGAGTCAGCGACTGCCTGCGCTGTTGCGTATAGCCAAAGGACGACCACCGGGGAGGGGCGCGATTGCCTCGGGGGAGGGTGTCACGCCGGTCGCCCTCGTCAATGGCATCGCGCGGGGCGCGCTCGCGTCCCTAGGGGCCGGCTTCGCCCATTGACGGGGGCGCTGCGGCGTGAGGGGGGACCTCGGGCAATCGCGCCCAGATCCACCAGGAGCCGCACGCATGAACGCCGCTTATCACACGCACGCCCCGATCGAGGCACGCCAGGTTCCGGACGACGCCCGGATCCACACTTTGCCCCGTCACTTTGGCCGGCACATGCTGGCCGTCGAGAACACCGTTTACGGCTGGATGCACCGCCTGGCGTCGGACTACTCAGGCGGGTACTGGCATTTCTACGAGCTCTCGAACGGGGGCTTCTACATGGCGCCTGAGTGCGAGCCATTACGCCTTCGGGTCGAAGGCAATGGCTACGACGGGCTCATGAGCTCACAGGCCGCCGGTATCACGGCGTGCCTCTTCAGCTTCAGTCATCTGTCCTTCCGGATCGCCGACGAGGTCATCAGCTCGCACTACCATCAGCTCCGAGATTTTGCCCTGGAGCACCGGGAGGCGGGCGCGATCCTCGCTGCCATCGACTGACCAGGCCTCGGGGTTCTCCTAAGCCCGGGCGTGGTTATCGCGTCCCGGGCTTTCCTGTTCTTCAGAATCTCACCTACGGCCAGCTGCTCGATCCCTTCACCGCGGGAGACGCGGCGGAGCTCGAGTTGGTGCGCGTAAAGCATCGCATGACTGAACCTCACTGAAGCTCGCGCTCCGTGAGAGGACAGGAGAAGAACCAAAAGATTTGCCTGCATTTCAAAAGCGCGCGCAGTGTTGGTTCCAGTGCTGGACTGCTGCGGACGTGTACGGAAAACCAACACAACTTTTGTTGACGATACGTTTGGTGTGTGAGAAAACTTTGCGTGAGGAGTGGAGTCATGGCGGTTGGAATGCAGGATTGTCAACTGGACGCTGACGTTTAAAAAATCTCACGTATGACGGAGTTTGCTCTCATCGCCTGTCGCGTCACGTCGGAAACGAAAGCTCGCGTCCGACGACTCGCCGAGCGCGACGGGATCACGGAGTCGGCACTGCTTCGGCAGCTGCTCGATGTTGTCCTGCGGACGGCGAATATTGATGAGTCACCCGCGATGGCGCCGGCGGACAAAGTGAACCGCAGGGGGCGCGTCAACGTGCGCCTGGAGCCTGAAGACTGGCGGCTGCTCAGGGAGCGCGCGAAGGCTCGGGGGATGGCCTCGGCGACCTACCTCTCTTACCTCGCCCGATCGCACCTTCGGGGAGCAGCGCCCCTCCCGAAGGCGGAGTACACCTTGCTCCAGCAGTCGGTCGAGCAGCTCGCCACCGTGGGCCGCAATCTCAATCAGATCGCCCGGGCGATGAATCAGGGCGAGCGAGGGGCGGCGACCGGACGGAACGAAGTGCTCACGATGATCAAGGTCGCCGAGGGCTTGAGGGATCATTTCAAGGGCCTGCTGGACGCTAACAACCGATCGTGGAGTTCGGGTCATGGCAAGATCGCTCATTGATACAGGACCTCCCGGCTGGCTCGACATCGGGAGTTACGCTCGCCATGGCCCCGGCCGGCGCGATCGACTGTCGCCCGCGCACATTGCGTTCATCGACCGTACCGTCCGACGGACCCCCGAAGTCATGATCAAGATGCTGAATCATGGCGGGCGGGACTTAGGGTCTGTCGCTCGACACCTCCAGTACCTGGACCGGGACGGGGAGCTTCCGATCGAGACCGATGACGGCGAGCCCCTCAAAGGCAAAGGGGCCAGCAGGGCCCTAGTCGACGACTGGGATCTCGACCTCGATGCCAAGCGGCCGCCCACGGCCGATCACAAGCCGCGGCAGACGGGGAACCAACCGAAGCTCGTGCACAAGATGATCTTCTCGATGCCGGCAGGGACGCCGCCGGAGAAGGTCCTGGCGGCCGTCAAGGACTTCGCTCGGGAGGAGTTCGGAGCGAAGCATCGGTACGCGATGGTTCTGCACACCGACGAGCCGCACCCGCACGTGCACCTGGTCGTGAAGGCGATGGGCTACGACGGGACGAGGCTGAACATCCGGAAGGCGACGCTGCGGGAATGGAGACGGGAGTTTGCCCGGCACTTGCGCGATCACGGCGTGGCAGCCAATGCGACCGAGCGGGCGGTGCGAGGCGTGACGAAGCCTCAGAAGTCAGACGGGATCTATCGCGCAGAACGTCGCCGCGACTCGACACATTGGAGGCAGCGGACCGAAGCCGTGGCCCGCGCGATGACACCGAGCGGGGAGATAAAGCCTGAGCACGGAAAGGCCCGGCTACTTGAGACCCGGCTGTACGTCGCCCGGGGCTGGAACGGGGTCGCGGATGACCTTGCTCGGCAGGGTCAGGCAGAGCTCGCCCTGGAGGTGAGACGGTTCGTGACGCAGCTTCCGCCGCTTCGAACGGAGCGCGAATGGATCCGTGACCGGCTGCTCGAGCAGTCGAAGGGGAGTGAGCGCGCGCAGTTCGTTGATAGATGGAAGCAGGATGCGCTTGCGACTTGGCAGGTCTTCCAAGCGCAGCAGCAAGCGGCAGAGCAGGCGAGGCAGCGGGAACTCGATCGGGCGCGGCAGCTTGATCTCAAGCGATCGCGAAGGCGACTACTTAACCGAGGCGATGACCGGACCCAGTAGGGTCCGCCCCGTGCCCTTGCAAACAAGTTCGGCGTAATCATGGACCAAGACAGCGTAAAGATCGGCCTCCTCATAGAGGCCGCCCAAACGCACCAGAAGCTGGCGGAAGCAGCCATCGAGAAGCTGAATGAGCGTGCCCAAGGCCTTGGGGCAGTGATGAGAGACGAGATCCGTGGCGCTGTCACCGAAGAGATGAAGATCGTTCAGTCGGAGACGCGGGGGGCGGTCGAGGCCCTGCAGAGGGTAAAGCGGGCGGCCAATGCACGCGTGACGTTCTGGACGATTGGTGTCACTGCGATCGCGGCGGCGGTCGCGCTCTTTGTCACACGGTGGATCCTTCCGACGCCGGCGGAGATTACTACGTTACGGACGGAGCGCGACGAGCTCGCGAGTAACATTGCGATCCTCAATCAACACGGCGCACGAGCAGACGTGCGTCGCTGCGGGACGGGGCGCCTGTGCGTTCGTGTGGACCTCAAAGCGCCACGGTACGGGGAGGGTTCAGACTACTTGGTCATCAGGGGGTACTAATGCGACATCAAGACAATGAATGCGAGCAGCCCGGCAGCCCCAGTGCCCGGGTCTCTTAGGGCCGCTCGTCGGCAACGACCCGAAGGCGATGGGCGAAATGCTGGGGACGATAGATAAAGAACCACCGCGGTGGCGCCCCCAGGAAGTATTGGCGGCCAGGATCGTTGAGATCGTAACTATCCCGCGGGCCGCGGATCGATGAGCCTCGCTGACGGTCTGCTTGCAGCAACTTAACCGGCCGCTCAGGGGTCAGAAGCAGACCCACCCTCGCGAGGGTGTCCAGATTTTTGTGTGATCGGTCCATACTTCCCGAGGGAGGGATGTCATGGCGATCAAGAACGAGATTGTAGACGAGCTGCTGAAGGACGTTGATCCGAAGAAGGTTTTTTCTTCTGAAGGGCTGCTGAGCGATATCAAGAAGGCTCTGGCCGAACGGATTCTCAACGCCGAGCTGGACGATCACCTGCAGAACGAAGCCGTAGCGGGAGGCGCGGGGAACGAGCCGGCGGCACCGAACCACCGCAACGGCTATACGAAGAAGACCGTCATCACCGATACCAGCCAGGTGGAGCTGGAGATTCCGCGCGATCGTCGCGGGACGTTCGAGCCGCAGCTGATTGCCAAGTATCAGCGGCGCTTCCCGGGTTTCGACGACAAGATCATTTCCATGTACGCCCGCGGCATGAGCGTGCGGGACATCCAGGGGCATCTGCGCGAGCTCTACGGCATTGAGGCCTCGCCGCAGCTGATTTCCACGGTGACGGACGCGGTGCTCGAGGAGGTGAACCGCTGGCAGGCCCGACCTCTGGATGCGCTCTACGCGATCGTCTTTTTGATGCCCTGCGGGTGAAGATGCGCGATGAGGGCACGGTGCGCAACAAAGCGGTCTACCTGGCGATTGGGGTGGCCGCCGACGGTCGTAAGGACGTGCTGGGCATCTGGATCGAGCAGACCGAGGGGGCGAAGTTCTGGATGCGGGTGATGAGCGAGCTCAAAAACCGTGGCGTCAACGACATCCTGATCGCCGTCGTCGATGGGCTGAAGGGCTTTCCGGAGGCGATTACCGCGGTTTTCCCGCAGACGACGATCCAAACCTGCATCGTGCACCTGCTGCGCAACTCGATGGACTACGCCGGCTGGAAGGACCGTAAGCCGATCGCCACGGCGCTGAAGGCTGTCTACCGCGCCGTCGATGCCGAGGCGGCCGCGCGAGCCCTGAGCGAGTTCGAGGAGAGCCCCTGGGGCCAGAAATATCCGGCGATCGCGGCGGCTTGGCGGCGCAACTGGGCAGAGGTCATCCCGTTTTTCGCCTTTCCCCAGGACGTGCGTCGGATGATTTACACCACCAACGCGATCGAGAGCCTCAACAGCACGATCCGTCGCTCGGTGCGCGTGCGCGGTCACTTCCCGAGCGAGGAAGCGGCGATAAAGCTCATCTGGCTGCAGCTGCGCGAGGTGACCCGGAACTGGAAGATGCCGGCGCGCGAATGGCATGCGGCCAAAGCGCAATTCGGCCTGCTGTTCGGTGATCGCTTCGAGATGCACCAGTGAAGGTGCAAATCCCAACGACGCGCGTGATGCCAAGATCGGGGGATGCTGAGGTAGCGGCCCCCCTCGAGATCGCCGCCCCTGCGACTTTATACGAAGCCGATTTTTCAAAGCGGAGGCAGAAAACCCGGAGCCGGAGCTTCTCCCGCCCTTCGGGCTGGAGACTGCGTTGCGGGTGTTATGATCGACGAGGACGAAGAGCGAACGAGAGTCAATCAACCAATCAACCGGCCCGCATCACACAGAATTCCTGACACTCCCCACCCTCGCCGGAACCTGGATCGCTAGACGTTCCCTGCCTGCAAACCGAACGGATCTGCGGCGCAATCATTGTCGCGAGCGTGAAGAGCCTCGCGGGCCCAGCATCGCAGTTCAGTTGCTGGCGAACTGAGTGCGATCCTCGGCATTCTCCACCCATCCACCGCCGAGAGCTTCATACAGATGTACGGCCGCCTGACAATTTGCCAGCGTTATCTGCGCCAGCTGATCCTCTGCCGAGAAGAGCGTTTGCTGCGCCTGCAGAACTGTGAGCAGATCGGTTGCTCCCTGCCGATATTGCAACCGCGCGATCTCGAAAGCCTCGCGCGCCGCACCCACTTCGCGCTTAAGATGTTCTCGCGCCTTGTGTGCATTCGCCACTTCGACCAGAGCATTCTCAGTGTCCACAAAGGCGTTGAGGGCGGCACCCTGGTAGTCGGCGACGAATTCCTGCTGGACGCCGATCGCTAACGCCTTCTGTCCCGCGAGCCGCCCGGCGTCGAAGATCGTCTGCAGTAGAGTGGCTCCGTAGCCGTAGCCGAAGTTCGAGCCCTGCAGCAACGCACTCGCCGCGGTGCTGATGAAACCGCCCGAGCCCGTAAGCGATATCTGCGGCAGGAAGGCGGCGCGCGCCGCATCGACGTCGGCGTGAGCTGCCGCGAGGTTGGCCTCCGCTTGGGCCACGTCGGGCCGGCGCAGCAGCAGGTCTGAGGGTAGACCTGTGCCCACCTCGGGCTGCGCAACCCCATCCAGATCCTGGGCCGCGACAGCGAAGCCCTCTGGGGGGCGCCCGAGGAGCGCCGCAAGCGTGAACAGCGACTCCTGCTCAGTTGTCTCCAAGGCGGGTAGTTGTGCTTGCACCGCCTCGAGCTGTGCCTCTTCCCGGGCCAGGTCCAGCTGCGAGGTCGCGCCCGCCGTCACCCGCAGCTTGATCACCTCGAGGATGCCGTTGATGGCGTCGATGTCCTCGTGAGCAATCGCCAGGCGGCGACGAATGGCCAGCACAGCGAAATATTGGTTGGCGGTATTCGCCGTCACGCTGAGCGCCAACGCCTGCCGTGCAAAGCGGGCGGACTTGAGCTGTTCCTGCGCGGCACGCAGGTTGTCGCGCGCGAGTCCCCAAACATCCAATTCATAGCTGGCATTGAAACTCAGGCTGTACGCCTTGAGTGATGAATACTGTAGACACGCTTGACCGCTGCAACTCGCGCTGGTACGGCTGACTTGGCTGGTGAGTTGAGGTAGCAGCGCTGCGCGCTGAACCTTGGTTTGGGCTTCGGCCTGGAGCACGCGCGCGGCTGCAGCCGCCAGGTCGCGATTGTTGAGCTGCGCGGCCGATACGAGCTCGGCGAGCTCCGGGTCGCGAAAGGCCCGCCACCAGGTGGCGTCGGGCCATACCGGAGCCTCTGCCGATACCGGGCCGATGAAAGATTTGGGCACCAGGGTCGGCGTCAATGCCTGAGGTACGGGCGTCGCGCAAGCGGTTAGGCTCAGTGCGAGGAGCGTTACCGGTGCGAAGATCGCTCTATTCGTGCCGCAGCGCATGGATCGGATTGGCGCGAGCGACGCGCAGAGCGTGCACGCCGACGGTCGCCCACGCGATGATTAGCGCAGCGACGCCGACGGCGATGAAATACAGGGGACTGAGTGCAATTCGGTACGCAAATCCTTCAAGCCAACTATGTAAGTAGTAGCCCGCCACCGGCCAGGCGATCAGATTCGCGATCAGCACCGGGATCGAGAACTGCCACAACAGCAGCAGGGTCACATGACGCGTGCGCGCGCCGAAGGCCTTGCGGATTCCAATTTCCCGGGTGCGCCGCCCGGCCGTGAAGGCCGCGAGGCCGAACAAGCCCAAGCAGGCGATGACGATCGCGATTCCAACGAAGATGGCGAACATCGTGCCCTGGCGGGCGTCGGTGCGGTAAAGCACATTGAATTTATCGTCTAGAAAATACCTCTGGAATGCAGTGTTGGGCGCCAATGCGTGCCAGCTCTTAGCCATGAAGGCCATCGTGTCCGACAAGCCCTGAGGTCGAACGCGTACTGAGAGTAGATACGTCGCGTCTGGATCGTAAAGATAGTTGAATGGCTTCACCGGCTCGCGCGCGCCGCGAAAGTTGAAATCACGAAGCACGCCGATGACCTGTACATGGGAAGCGTTGTTCCAGTTAATGGCCTTCCCCACCATCTGTTGCGGTGTGAAGCCAAAGCGCGCCGCGGCCGCTTCGTTAATCATGATGCTGTGTCCGTCATTGCCGGGGTCGAGGCCCGCCTTGAAGCGGTCTTCTCCTCGATCCGCGGCGAACATGCGGCCGGCGACGATGGGAATGTCGTACAGGCGCGCAAAATCAGGGCTGATAACGAGCCGATTGAGGATGACGGCATCAGGTTGTCCGGGAATCTGCCCCTCGTCCAAAGCCTGATTGGTGGTGAACGCGACGTCATCAGACAGCGCCACGTCGAGGACCCCGGGCTGGCCACGCAGCAGTTGGGCAAAACTATCGCGACCGCTGGGGGTGAGACTGCCGACGTCCACGACAATGGTATTGCCATGGCGAAAACCCAGCTCGAGATTGCGCGCGTAGTCGATCTGGCGGAACACAACCAACGCTGCTGTGCCCAGCCCGATCGACACCGCAAACTGCGCGATGACGAGGACGGCGCGCAGACGGCCTGATCCACTCTGGCCTCCCACGCTGGTACGCAAGATCGATGCAGGTCGGAAACCGGAGAGAACCATGGCCGGATAGCTTCCGCTCAAGAGACCCGCCGCGGCGCCGACTAACAGAATCAGCACCAGGGGACCCCAGTCAGTCAGGTAATTAAATGCAACGGGGCGCTCGAGAAAGGCGTCGAAAGCAGGCAGCAGGATCTCCACCAGCGCCAGGGCGAACGCCAGTGCTATGACTGCCATGAGCATCGCCTCTCCCAGGAACTGTGCGGCAACCTGTCGCCGCCGCGCACCAACGGTCTTACGCAGTGCGATCTCGCGCGCTCGCAGCATGGCGCGCGCGGTGGCCAGATTCATAAAGTTGAAGCACGCCACAAGCATGAGAAGCACACCGATCGCGATGACACCATCGACGGTGGCCCAGCTTCCCGGCGGCGTGAGATTCATCAGGAAGCCCGCGGATTCCAGATGCACGGCGGTGAATGGGGTCAGCTGGAGGCGGAAGACCTGACTCCCCCGCATGTTGATATTGCGCACCCTCAAGGCTCCAGCGAGCTCTTGATCGAAAATGGCCGCGGTCTTCTCGATCACGGCCTGCGGTCGGGCACCCGGAACGAGCGTCACGTAACCGTAGTAACCGTTCGAAAGCCAGTTCCGCTTTCCCCCCAGACCCCTTTGATCGGCAGCGGATGTGTTGGGAATGACCACCGACGCCTGCAGCTGCGTGTTGTGCGGAAGGTCCTTGAACACGCCGGTGACGGTCAAGGGGATGGTGGCGTCGCGACATGCTGGGTTGCCCTGCTCACAGCCCGGCTTTGCAACGCTCAAGAACTGGCCCACTGGGTTTGTGGTGCCAAAGTACTTACGAGCCATGGTCTCAGACAGAACTACGGATTCGGGCTGCGAGAGCACCTCGCCCGCAGATCCCGCGAGCAACGGCAGGCGGATCAGGCGAAAGAAGTTTGGATCCACGACCTCGACCATGTCGAAGAACTGACGGTGGCCCACGGTGATCGTCGAGAACTGCGTGCTCAGGCGGGTGAAGCCCGTCACCTCGGGGATCCGTTCGCGCATCGCCTCTGGTAACAGGAACGGGACGGTCGCGACTTCCTGCGGCGGCCGACCCGGTACCTTTGCAGTCACTTCCACCCGGTACAAATTGCCGGTACCCGGTATCCATTTGTCGTAGGAGAGCTCGTCGCGCACGAACAGGACGATGAAGACCACGCAGGCGAGCGCGACGGCAAGGCCCCCGATAGTGATGGCGCTGTAGAGCTTGTGACGGATGAGGTTGCGCAGAGCGACAGTGAGGTAGTTGCGCAGCATGCCTCGCTCCTAGAGAACCTCGCGGATGCTTTCAGTAACCAGCGCGCCGTCCAGCAGGTTAACGATCCGGTGGGCGTACTCGGCATGGCTGTGGGAGTGGGTCACCATGACGATGGTGGTGCCCGCGTCATTCAGCTCCGTGAGTAGCTGCATCACCTGTTCGCTGTTGACGGTGTCGAGGTTCCCGGTCGGTTCGTCGGCGAGTATCAGCTTCGGCCGCGCGACCACGGCGCGGGCGATAGCGACGCGCTGCTGCTGGCCGCCGGAGAGTTGCGCGGGCATGTGGCGGGCGCGATGCCCGATCTTCACGCGCTCCAGAGCTTCGCGGACGCGCTGGCGGCGTTCGCTAGCGGATACTTCCGGGTGGTAAAGGAGCGCGATCTCGACGTTTTCCTGGACATTCAGCTCATCGATCAGATTGAAGCTCTGGAAAACGAAGCCGATCGCGCTCTTACGCAGCTCGGTCAATTGCCCCTCGGAGTAGCCGGAGATGTTCTGGCCATTGAACCAGTACTCCCCCGACGTCGGGGTATCGAGCATTCCAACGATGTTGAGGAACGTGGATTTGCCGCACCCGGAGGGTCCCATCATCGCCATGAACTCCCCCTCGGAGACCTCCAGGTTGAGATCGCGGAGCGCCGTGGTTTCCACCTCCTCGGTGCGGTAGACCTTGGCCAGATGCTTGAAGCGGATCATGGCTTGCTCACCCTCAGGGATCTGCCTTGCTGCGGACGAATTCAATCCGGTCCATTTTCTGATAGGCCTCGTAACCGGAAATGATGATCTTCTCGCCTGGTTTGAGACCATCCACCACCTCGACGTAGTCGGTGTTGCGCCGCCCGAGCCGCACCTTGCGGCGCACGGCCCCGCGGCCGTCGGGTGTGACCACGAAGACCCAGTTGCCGCCGGTGTCCTGGTAGAACGGGCCGTTTGGAACCATCACGGCGCGCGTGGCTCCTCCGAGCTCTACTTTCAGATCGACGGCCTCCCCGACGTGGATCCCAGGGGGCGAGGCGCCATCGAAGTAGAAGTCCGTCTTGAATGTACCGCCACTGACTTGGGGGTAGGCCTTGGCGACGCGGGCCCGATAGTCACGGCCGTCGATGCTGAAGCGGGTCTCCTGGCCGGCGGTGACGCGGCCGAGGTAGAACTCATCGACCTGCGCGGTGAGCTTGAAGCGATCGGCCGAGTTCACCTGCCCCAGGACGGCGCCGGGTGTTTTGGATTGGCCGACTTCCGCATCTAGCGCGGTCAGCTCACCGTCCATCGGTGCGCGAATGGTCAGGGCTTCGACCCCGGCATTGGCGATGTCAGCCTTGCCTGTCGTATCGCCCGTGAGCTGCGTCGCACGCACCCGCTGCTCTACGGCGCGCGAGGCGATGGTCGCGGCTCGAAGCTTCACGTTGTACTCGTATTCCTCTTGCTCCTGCCGATACGTGCTCGGAGCGATGGCGTTGCCGTCCAGCAGAATCTTGTCGCGCGCGAGGTTGGCGCGCAGCGTGCTGATCTGATGCTCAATGTTCAGCAGGTCCTGCTGGTACTTGAAGCGGGTCTGCTCAAAGGTGAGCTGCTGCGCCGCGACCTGCAGCTGCAAGGCCGGGTTGGAGAGCACGACCAATGGCTCGCCGGCCTTCACGCGGGCGCCATCTTCCACGAGAACCTGCTTGACCGTGCCGCCCTGGTCCGTCGTGAGGTAGGCGGTAATCAGGGGCGCCACGGTGCCGCGCACCGCCGCGTAGTCCTCGAAGGGTCCTTCCTCGACCGTACCGAGGGTGATCTGGCTGAGCGGCGCGCGATAGACATTGCCGCCCCTGATGGACACGAGCCATGCCCCGACGACACCGACGGACAGCGTCACGACCACCCAGGGGAGGTGACGGCGCCACACCGGTTTGCGCGCGAGACGACGGTCCTGACCATCGCTCCCGGCGGAGGGCGAAGTCGGTGCAGGCGCACCGCGCTTCATACGCCTGCGCAGGCTGACTATCAGATGGCCGCTGGACGTCCTATCCACACCCGATACAAAGCAAGTCCAGTGCCAGGAATGCCTTCTTTCAATTCAATGGGATACATCTTGGTCTGGCGCAGAGATGTCCGTTTTCGTACATTTAGCTCGGACACTTGTCCGTTATCGTACATGGCCTCCGACGCCAAAGCTGCCCGCATTCTCGTAGTCGATGACGACGAGGACGTGCTCCACGCCGCCCGGCTCTTGCTGAGGCGCCATTTCACGGCTGTTGAGACTCTGAGCGACCCCTCGACGTTAGCGGACTGGGCACGCCGCGATGCCTTCGACGTGCTGCTGCTCGACATGAACTTCCGTGCCGGAGCGGACGACGGAGCCGAGGGCCTCTCGCGCTTGGCCGAGGTGCTCGGCATCGATCCGCAGGCGGTGGTGGTGATGGTGACGGCGCACAGCGATGTGGGATTAGCGGTGGAGGCGATGAAGGCTGGCGCCGCCGATTTCGTCACCAAGCCGTGGGAGAACGAGCGCCTCGTGGCCACGCTCACCGCGGCGCTGAACCTCCGGCGCTCACGCTTGGAAGCCGCCGAGCTTCGCGAGCGCAATCGCGGACTGGCTGCCGCCACCACGCGTGCCGAGTCCAGCATGATCGGTACAGCACCCGCGATGTTGAAAGTGTTCGACGCCATACGCCGCACCGCCCCCACGGACGCCAACGTGCTGATCCTCGGCGAGAACGGCACCGGCAAGGAGCTGGTGGCGCGTGAGCTGCACCGGCTCTCGCGCCGCGCCGGCGACGTGTTCCTGCGAGTCGATATGGCGGCCCTTTCGCCGCAGCTGTTTGAAAGCGAGCTGTTCGGCCATCGTCGCGGCGCCTTCACCGACGCCAAGCAGGACCGCACCGGCTTCTTCCGCGCCGCGACCGGCGGCACGCTGTTCCTGGATGAGATCGGCAATGTGCCGCTCCATATGCAGAGCAAGCTCCTCACGGCACTCGAGCGGCGCGAAGTCGTGCCCGTGGGCGCGGAGAAACCTGAGCCCATCGATGTACGCCTCATTTGCGCGACCAATCTTCCGCGCGAGCGGCTCACCGACCCGAATGTCTTCCGTGAGGATCTGCTTTACCGCGTCAACACTGTGGAGATCGCCCTACCGTCCCTGCGCGAGCGCAGAGAGGACATTCCATTGCTGCTCGAGCACTACGTCGGCTTCTACTCGCAGAAGTACAATCTTCCGGCGAAACGGCTGTCGGCCGCCGTAATCGAGCGGCTCAGCGAGTGGGACTGGCCGGGAAACGTGCGGGCGCTACGCCATGCGGTCGAGCGGGCAGTGATCCTGAGCGACTCGGATCTGATGGGCCTTGCCGATTTCCCGCTCGCGGACGGGAAGGTTTCGCAGGAGTCCACGGACGAGGCTTCGCGGCTGCATATGATCGAGAAGGCGGCGATCGCGCGCGCACTGGAGCGGCACCATCACAACATCTCCCGTGCCGCCGAGGCGCTCGGACTGACGCGCACTTCCTTGTACCGCCGCATGGAGAAGTATGGACTTTAGCCGCTTCCATGCGCGCATCGTGCTGCAGGTCATCGGACTGGTGGTGACGCTGGCGGCATTGGCCTGGATGGTCGGCTACACGCGTTGGTATGTGACCATTGCCCTGGTTGCGGGCATCGCGTTGCTAGAGGTACTGCAGCTGATTCGCTTCGTCTCCCGTTCCGGCCAGGAGGTCACGCGCTTTCTGAACGCGGTCGCCTTCGACGACCCGGCCACCAGCTTCGCCGGATTGTCCAACGACACCGCCTTTGCGGGGCTTGGCGCCGCCATGACGCGCGTCCTCGAGCAACTGCACGCGGGCCGGTTGGCGCAGCAGGAACAGGCTCAGTACCTGCAGACCCTGATGGCCCACGTGCCGGTGGCGCTCATCTCGGTGGACGAGCGCAATCGCGTGCAGCTTTTGAACCTGGCCGCACGCAGACTTTTCGAGCATGGCTGCTCCGATGCGTCGGAGTTTGCGCGCCATGGCGCGGCCTTCTCCGCCGGACTGGGCAGTCTCAAGCCCGGCGAAGGCGCCATCGTCCGGATGGAGCGCAGCGGGGGGCCGCTCCAGCTCAAAGCCGCCGCCACGGGGGTCACGCTGTCCGGTGTGCGCCGCCGGCTCATCTCGCTTCAGAACATCGAAACCGAACTCACCGCGAACGAGCTGGCAGCCTGGCAGACCGTGATCCGGGTCATGGCGCACGAGGTGATGAATTCACTCACCCCAATCTCGTCGCTGGCCGCGACCGCGCGCGGTCTTGTCTCCGAACTACTCGGCAACTTGCCGGCCGACGACGCGCGCAGGACCGCCCTGACCGAAGTCGGCGAAGCCCTCGAGACCATGGCCCGGCGCAGCGAAGGGTTGCTGCACTTCGTGCAGAACCACCGGCGCCTCACGCGGCGGTTTGAAGTCAAGATCGAGGTTGTTTCGCTGGGGCGCGTCTTCGCGCGCTTGCAGCGGCTACTAGCCACAGAGCTAGCGACGCGCCATATCGAGCTTACTCTGTCGGTGGACCCGGAGACACTTGAAGTGGCGGCGGACAGCGAACTCCTCGATCAAGCGCTGATTAACCTGATGCGCAATGCTATGGACGCCGTGCGCGACGAAGCCGCGGCGCGGATTTCTCTCTCCGCGCATCAAGAGCCGGGGGCTCGTGTGGTCATCACGGTGGCCGACAACGGGCCCGGCATCCCTCCGGAGCAGCGCGACAAAGTGTTCGTGCCCTTCTTCACTACCAAGCGCCAGGGCAGTGGGGTCGGTCTCACGCTGGTACGGCAGATAGCCATAGTGCACGGCGCCACCGTAAACATCTCCGATTCGCCGGGCGGTGGAGCCTGTGTGCGGATCCGATTCTAGTCGTGTCCGAAGATCAAGCGGCCCCAACAGCAGCCGATCACGGCGACTTCATTCTACTGATAGCGGCCATCGGTGGAATTCCTAGGCTGCTTCTCTCTCTAAAATGATGCCCGCGATCTCTTGCGGATTCCGCAGGAAGCGCCATCGGATGTCGAACTTATCGGCCTCCCGCTCCAAGGTCTGCACGGCCTCATTTAGGAGGCCGGGGGACATTGGTCGCTTGGGCATTTCGATTTTCGCAATCTCTGATGGCGGACACGCCAGGAGCTCGAAGCCGCAAGTCCTCATTGGAGTGCCAAGCACGTCCCGCAGGACTCCCTTCTGCAGCTGCTCAAGGTCCCAAAGGCGTGCTTTAGCACGATCAACCTGACTTCCGAGGCGATCGGCTGAAGCGCCTCCCAGCGTCGCGAAGTTGGCAACGAGTCGTTGACCAACGAAGCCGTAAACGGTTGGTCTCGCTGTATCTGACAGGCTGAATTGCCGTGAAAAATTGTCGCGAAGGGCTGGCCGAAGCATGACCACAGCCCGCTGCACTGCCTTGACTATCGGGCTCGATCGCTCCCCTGCAATGTGAGGTATCAGCAGCATAGGCTGTTCGGACTCCGTAGCTGTGAGCGTTGATGCTTGCCGGAGTGCGAGAGTTGCAAGGTCGTCAAGATCACGTCCAGCGCCCACGCGCCAGTCGCCGACGAACGCGCCCTCGACACCACCGATCGAATCGCTTAGCCGTTCAATTCCTTCCGCCTCGACGACCGCTTTCACCTCTGACATCACAAGCTGTGCGGCCCAAGCGATACTCCGGGCGGCTGTGCCGTATGCGCACTGCAGTCGCTCAAGCCGCACTACCGGTAGCGCTCGAACAGCGACGTTGTCGGTCACAACGACGCCAATGCAGATTCGCTCGCCGGATCCGGGGAGCGGTTCCAAGTAGACTGGGACCCATTCTCCGCGGTGACACGACCGGCGTGGTGCGATCTGAAGCGCGGCAAGGAGATCGGTCGCGCTCACAGGCCTAATCCTGGAATGCCCATCACGTTGCATATAACACCTGCCGCGGCCGCGCATCGAATCCGGAGAACCCGTGCGAGCGCTTGCATTTGTTCAGGCGTCAGGAATTGGCAAACTTTCGTGGAAACCATAGCTGCCTCGCAATCAACCTTTGAAAATCTAGCCGCCGCGCTCTGTGTGCGGCCTGTCGCCGCTATTCGTTCGGGCAAGGTGACCACGCCCTGGAGGATGTCTGTCCAAAGCCTCGTGGTGACCAGCGAGACCGCTGCCTCTATTTGGGCAGGAAACCAGTTTCGTCTGTAGAAAGAGAGGCCGTGATCGATGAGGTATATTTCACCGGGACCTCCGACGAGGAGGTTACCTGAGTGTCTATCCGGGTTTGCAATCCATTGGTCGAATACCAGGACGTCGGGCCATTCTCTCCAGTGGGACACGAACTCTCGAAGCGCACCTGGCGTCTTTAGGCCAACGTGTCTACTGAGCGTCTGCGCCGGCATCGCCTGTGACGCAAATCCAAGAGCACGAGGAGCGTTGGTCCCAATCAGTAGCGGGGATTGCGGGTAATCTTCACGCTCAACAAGCACAAGATACGATTTCGGCGTCGACAACCCCACAAGTTGGCAAAGCAAAGACCCCAGCGCTTCGTTGAATATCTCCCAAGGGTGCAGGAGTTTGACGTAAGCGCCTATTCGCTCTTCGTCAACCTCGATCAGACCTCGGTAGGTCTCGCTTACGCCCCTCACGCCGGTCGGTAGCAGTACGCCACCGGGCAGAAAATGCCCAAGGCCGAGTTGCGGCATTGGCATCGGTTCGCCGATACCGGAAACAGGCGTCGAGCCCGCTGTGTTAGTCATCCGCCTGCCCTGAACTTCACTCGCGGGAAGAGAGCAGTGGCAGTTGGTGTGCCGTTGCCGAAACCAGATGGCCGAGTTTCGTCGCTGCTACCCGAAGATCGACAACGTGCAGCGGAACGACATAGTGCTCTGCGATGCGACGTAGGTCATACCCGCGAACCAGCAAAGCCTCCAGGCCGGGACTCGGCACGAGGGCCGCCATGCCGCATCCATATGCTTCGTCCTCCTTGGCATTACTGTGGGTACGGTGACGCCCGTCGATCGGGTAGAGGCGTACGAGGTCTGGCGCGTGACCAAGCCTGAAATGAAAGAACTCCTCCATGAGATGCACCCTCACGTGCGATGGCGGATGCGCATCATTGAAGACTATTTGACGGTCACCGTCTGCATCTCGATAGGCGAAAGCGCCAAGTTGATAGCCAGCGGTGCGGAAATGGTTCACGACCTCGAACGGAAGGCCGGGTATGTTCTTAAGGGCCCAGACCTGGCAGTTTGGAATGAGGCTCAGCGCTCGGTCTTGTTCAAGTGGATCCAAGTCGACGACATTGAGTTCAGCCCGCAAGCGCATCGCCTGCAGCTCGATGGCTCGCTGCGACGAGCTGATCGGCGGTCGATTGGAACGAGTGACATCATTCCTTGTTGGTTTGGCGCTTCCGCTTATCGTCATAGAGCGTCTTAATAACCGCCATCATGGCGCGCACATCGGCTTCGGTAATATGCGGAAGCGCGTGTAGGTGCATCTCAACCTCAGCCAAGCTCGATTCGTTAGGACGTCGGGCAGGTTCAAAATCTGCCAGAGTCCTATTCAGCCACGTCGTCGCGGCCGTCAGGGTGGCCGTGTCCGCCTCGTAGGCGCCGGTCGACCCGCTCAACAGGCGGCTCAGGGTCGCGGCGCTACATCCGATCTGCTCCGAAGCCTTACGAAGCGACAACTCTTGCTCGTTCATCTTGTTACGTAGGTAAGAGGCCAATAAGTCTCGATCGATTCCCGCCACTGAGACCCTCGCTTGCAATTTCCCGGAGTGTTTCATAGAATGAACACCGTTCCAGTTAAGAAACGCGACTGCTTTGGCAGCCTCCGTGCGATCCGTAGTGTTTCACAAAGTGAGCGATGTTTCAAGGTAAATATCTGTTTTGGATGGCAATTTACACAAGGATCCTCTGACCATGAACCAGCACATCGAATCTGCGGCGCCTCAAGCCCGCATTCACATCGATCAGCACGCGTACGAGTCACCGAATCCAACGACGGGGGCTGCGCTCTACACGCTCGGTAAGGTGGCCCCCGGTCTGGAACTCTTCCGCGAGCTCGAGGGAGATCGCGAGGATGCTGCGGTTCCTAACGACGGGACCGCCATTCAGCTCCGCCAGGACGCTCACTTCCACAGCGGCGCACCCGTTGCAAAGGTGTATCACATCATCGTGAACCTCGAGCCGAAAGACGTGAACAAGAGGGTGCTGACCTTTTGGGACGCGGTGACCCTGGCATACCCCAATCCGCCGATGGGGCCAAACATCGTCTATACGGTCACATACAGGAAGGCCGCCGGCCCAATGCATCAGGGTTCGTTGGTCGAAGGCGGCACTGTGGAAATCAAGAATGGGACGATCTTCAGTGTCACCCAAACCGATAAGTCATAGTCCAGACCTGCGCCGACTGCGGGAGGACGGTTACGACATCGACGTGCGGTCGGCTTACCTCATCCTGCGGGACGTGCCCTACGTCAACGGACGGCGAGAGGTGAGGAAAGGAATTCTCGTCTCGACCCTATGCCTGGCCGGGGATATCACGCAGCGGCCGGACACGCACGTGGCCTATTTCGCCGGCGAACACCCCTGTCGTGCTGACGGTACGCAGATGACCGAGCTGGTTATCGGCAGTGCCATCACGAAGCTCGGCGAGGGTCTGGTCGTTGACCACACTTTCTCGCAGAAGCCAAAGCGCGGTCACTATGTGGACTACTTCGAGAAGATGACGACGTACGCTGCCATCCTCGTGGGGCACGCGAGGGCTATCGATTCGACTGCAACGGCGCAGACATTTCGTGTCGATGAACCTGAAGAGGAAGACTCGCCGTTCAACTATCTTGATACAGCTTCGAGCCGCGCAGAGATCAACACGGTTACCCGCAAGTTGAAGCTCGATGACGTGGCCATTATCGGGCTGGGTGGCACAGGAGCCTACGTGCTTGACAATGCTACCAAGACGCCCGTGAGAAGAATCCACATCTTCGACGGTGATAAGCTTTCCACGCACAACGCCTTCAGGTCCCCAGGCGCGCCCTCGCTCGAGGAACTCCGGCAGCAACTCTTCAAGACGAGCTACTTCAAACAGCGATACGAGAAGATGCACCGAGGGATCGTCGAGCACGCCTACTACATCAACGAGTCCAACGTCGCGGAGTTACGCGGCATGGCGTTCGTGTTCTTATGCGTCGATCGGGCTCCCGACAAGCAGGCCATTATCGCGCGACTACTAGAATGGGGAATTCCGTTCGTCGATGTCGGAATGGGAATCTACGTGAGAGACGGCATGCTCGGCGGTAGCCTCCGTGTCACGCTAGCCACACCCGTCATGAATAGCCATCTGCCTCGACGGATCTCTGTTGGTGCCGCCGGGGATAACGAATACGACACAAACATCCAAATCGCAGATCTCAACATGCTTAACGCCGCGCTCGCCGTCATTAAGTGGAAGAAGCACTTCGGCTTTTATGGCGATCTCGAGCGGAACACTTTTCGGCCTACACGCTTGAGACAAACCTCCTGGTGAGCGAGGACACGCCTTGACGCGCACGGCCGCCCTGACGCCCGAGTTCATCGAGCTGGCTCCTTCTCAGCTCCAGGACGGCATTCTGTATGTTTCGATGCGCTACAGCACAGTAATACATAGGTGCTGCTGTGGGTGCGGTCAGAAGGTCGTGACGCCGCTTAGCCCAACGGACTGGCAGTTGTTCTTCGATGGCGACAGCGTCTCTCTCACGCCCTCCATCGGCAACTGGAGCTTCAAGTGCCAGTCGCACTATTGGATCAAGAAGAACCAGGTTCATTGGGCTCCGCGCTGGACGCGGAAGCAAATCGAGGCGGGGAGAGCCAAGGACCGTGCGGCTAAGGCACGACAAGGTGCGGTTCACGGCTCCGGAGGGACGACAGATCCACCACCAGCCCCGGTGTTGAAAAAGAAGGGAAAGTCGCTGCTATCTTGGTTGAAGCCTCGGAATTCGCAGGGATAAGGCAATGGTGCGCGCGTGACGCGAGCGGCGCGGAGCGCGCGAGCAGCACCGGCGTGCGTACGCCATTCACTGCCCGAAGTGCGGAAGCCGCGACGTGCGACAGCAGTAGAGGAGGCGAGGAGGTCGGAGTCTTACAGCGCTCAGTTAGGGATCGTCGTCGCTGTAACCCGATTACCCCCGTCATGTTGCTGCGATATAGCGCCGCATCGGCGATCTTGAGAATACGTTCAGCCAGACGAGGGTCCCCGATCAGGAAGCCGTGCGGTTCTCCCCGCGATTATCAGACTGGACCCCAAATGGACCCCATTTGGCTTGGAACTACTGGACCCCGAGGGAGCTGATGGATAAGAAATACAATGGATTCAATGGTCGGGGTGACAGGATTTGAACCTGCGACTCCTACGTCCCGAACGTAGTGCTCTACCAGGCTGAGCTACACCCCGAAAAAGGCGAGAGTGACTGCGCGACCCAACGCGGGCCGCGCAGTCTACTGAAGGGGCCTGCCGCCTTCAATGGCGGGCGGCCATCACAAAAATGCCTCGAGCAGGTCCGCGGGCAGGTGCTCGGCGGCGGCCGCATCGGCCGCCAGCTCGGCCGCGCGCGTCTTGGCGTCCGGCAGCGGGATGACCTTGCCGAGGTGCATGACCATCAGCGG
>Ga0335085_10003575_pt1 | contig 26730 bp, 26 predicted proteins | sample Lox_Sample_45_FD_206712 | JGI IMG/M metagenome (GOLD analysis project Ga0335085, IMG submission 206712) | Soil microbial communities from Loxahatchee National Wildlife Refuge, Florida, United States - Lox_Sample_4.5 | ecosystem: Environmental > Terrestrial > Soil > Wetlands | place: USA...
GGCAATCAGCGTGCTATCCTGGTCCAGAGCGGTGAGCGATCGGCTCAGGTCGTTCGACTGTGGCATGGGGCACCCCCGTCAGTTTGCTTCCAACGGCGAGGGTGCCTGATCCTCACCGTTCGCCCCATAGCATCTCTGGGCCAAGACCAACATGGCGCTGCTGCGGGCCTGGGCCCCGCGCGGCGAAACGCCTACCAGTGCGCACCGTTCAGCCACTGAAAGACGATGACCTTCCTGGCCGCCCCGCGCCGCAACAGGGTTGGGGCGCCGTGGTTGCTCGGCGGGCCGATCAACGGTGAACAGGTGCTCACGCCGAATGTGGCCAGGGGTGATCAGGTGATCACGGTCAATCTGGGATCACATAAGGCCAAAGCCGTGCACCGGGCGATCTGTTTGTGCGGCGCCAAGCTGCTCTTCCTGCCCAAATACCCATCCGACCTCAACCCAATCGAGCAGTTCTTCGGCAAACCCTAGCATCATCTCAGCTGCGCTCCCGGGAGGCCGTCTGTCACGCGTTCGCCCGCGCCCTCGACACCGCAGCCAAATGCTCCGATTACTTCGTCCACGCAGGAAATGACCCAACCCAATCTCACCCCGCTCTAATCTCGAGGTCTTCCTTGTACCGCGCCACGACCTCGTCAACTTGGCCCGCCGCCCTAACAGCCCCATCGCATAGATAAACGGCTGTCCGGCACCATTGCTCGATCAGATCGAAGGAGTGGGAGGCGAGCACGAGCACGCTCGATCCGACAACAAAATCCTCCATGCGCCGCTGTGCCTTGGCGAGGAATTGCGCGTCGCCTGCGGCAAGCCACTCGTCGAGGATCAAAATCTCGGGCCGGATACAGGTCGATACCGCGAACGCCAAACGGACCATCATACCCGCCGAGTAGGTGCGGACCGGCATGTCGAGATAGGTGCCAAGTTCGGTAAATTCGGCGACCTGATCGATTCGCTCGCGCATGTCGCGCGGGTGAATATCCATGTAAAGGCCGCGCAAAATGATGTTCTCTCGGCCAGTCGCGTCTTGATTAAGCCCCACCGACGAATTGATCAGCGCGGTGGTGTGGCCGTCGATATGAACCCGACCCTGGGTCGGCTTGTAGATCCCGGCAAGGACCTTGAGCAATGTCGTCTTGCCGGCGCCATTGGCGCCGACGAGCCCGATGCGCTCTCCGTTCGTGATGTCGAAACTGATGTCATGCAGCGCCCGCACCATCACGCGATCATGTGCATCGCGCGCCAAGTTGCCGCGCGTACCACCCGCGATCAGCATCTTTTTTAGCGAGCGAGCCCCCATCTGATAGATCGGGAACTCGACCGATACGTTGCGCAAATGAATGGACGCCATCGCGCGCTTTTCGGTTAGATCCAGTAGGCGATCCGCTCACGAAAGCGGACAAAGAACAAAAAGCTCAGGAGCCAGCCGCCCAGGACGCAGCCGATAAGGATTGGCCATGAAGTTGGCTCGGGCGGAACCCCCAAGAGTGGCGCTCGTACCACATCGATCCAAGCGAAGAACGGGTTGAGCGCCAACCAGTGCTGCAAATCACCCACCGCATTCAGCGGCCAAAACACCGGCGTCAGAAAAAACAGCACCTGCACGACATTTGACACTATGGGCGGGATGTCGCGGAACCGGGTACTAAGCGCCCCGAGCAGCAAGCTGATCCACAATCCGTTGAGACTGAGCAGGATCAGCCCCGGCACGACTAACACCAAGTGCCAGTCAACCGGCACCTTGAAGAGGGGGATGCCGAACGGCACGATCACGGCATTGTGCGCGAACACAATCAAATTTCGATAAACGACGCGATAAGCCTGGACGGAAAACGGCATCGGCACCTGTTGGATAACGTCTTTCGCGTCCGTGAACGTGCCGCAGGCTTCGTTGATCGTGCCGGAGATGAACTGCCAGACGAGGATCCCCATCATGATGTAAGGCACGTATGTCTTGGCATCGACGTGAAACAGCCGCGCGTAGATTACGCCCATCGATACGATCAAAATCAGGTTGGTCAGGGTGACCCAGAACGGGCCCAGCACCGAGCCGCGATAACGCAGCTTAATGTCCTGGTAGGCCAGCCGGCTCCAAATCCAGCTTCGGTTTAATCCAGCGGCGAGGTCGGTCATCGCCTCACTGAGGCGGGACCGCGGCGCCGGCAAGCCTATCTCATGCTCCGCCGCGGCGCCGACTAGCGCCGAGAGCGAAGCATCCGTGAACCCTTGATCGACTGCCATTCCGCCACTATTCGATGTTGCTGCCTCTGCGATACTTGCTCGTCCGCGAACCGCAAAAGTCTTGGGCCTCTATCATAGGGGCCGGGCACTGTCGACCCACCGCGGCAATGGGGCCGCACGACCCAGCGCCTCGCTACAGGTCGGGATTGACCACTGTCAGCACACCGTCATTCGTGTCGAAATCGCCGAGCGGCGTTTCGAAATGCGCGTTCGGCTCAAAGCTGAACACGATATCCCAGCCGTTTTGTGCGAACAGGTTGAGCAGCGCCTGGTGCGAATCGTTGTCGTGCGCCCCGATGTGAATGCGCCGTACCTTGCGGCGGAGCAAATCAATGAAAGGGGCAAAGACTTCGATTTCGGGCTGTCGCAGATGAGCATCGAGGTAATCGACCTGCTCGAACGGCCCGAGCAGTTCTTGCAGGCTGATCGCACTGACCAGCGCCCCTATGTCCGCGGAGATGGTGCTCTCGCCTTGGTTCCCTTGTGCCCCACTCCGAAGATGAACCGGAGTATTGCCTGCTCCCAGCGCGAGGGGCACCAACCAATGATCCGCCGGGTCGAGGCCGTTTTCGAGGAGGTGCCGTCTCGCGTGCGCCAGATTTTCTGGCTTTGGGTCAACCAGAACGAGCTTGCAAGGCAACGGGTTAAGAAGCTGCAACATCCGATAGCTGCGGACAGCGGCCGTGCCGCGATCGGCACCGAGCATGATGATAACGGCGCTGTTTTCGACCTCGCGCGCCGCCATGAACCGGTTGACCTCCCGGAACCAGTTCTCACCATCTTGGATGGGCGTATGTACGCGAACTGGAATCTCGCCAACCGCTTCAGACCGGCGCATCGAACCGAGACCCTGGTCGTCGCCTTTTGCAGTAAACACCTCCGTATTCGTAGACGCGCAGAAACTAACCGGATGCCCCGCGCGTACGCGTTCCTTCCACTTGCTCAACCCAGCCAACAAATTGGCGTAAAACCCTACATCGTTCGTCAGAATGCGAGCACCGATGCGCTTCGGTGAAACGCCTGCGGCAGTCGCCCGACCGGGGTCGGACTCAAGTACAAAATGGATAAGAACGCTCGACAGGACCTGACGAGGTTTGACGACGTTGCCGGGGCGATAGGAGGCGATGACATTTGAAGCCAAAGCGGGTAGGCCCGACATCGCGATCCTGAGCCAAATCAAGGGGGCGATCTTGTTGGAGCGAGAGAGCAGGCTGCCGGCCGCGCGCGCCGCGGCGTCGTTGACCCACCATCGCGCCCGACTCATCGTCCCGATAAGGCACCCCTTGACCGTTATGCCTGCTGGTGACAGCGAGGTGAGGCGAATTGCATAGGCTTGGCCAGGTTGATCCAGGTCGACCGAGCCGTCTACGCTGAGCAATACCAGGATGATTTCGCCGCCCGGCTTCAACGCCGGCACGAGACGCCGCAGGTTCATCTCGACGTGGCTAAGGTCATCGTTTACAAGCCCGACAAACGCTCGGTCGAATTGTTGCTCGCCGATATCGGCGGCGATCCGTTCGGCGGGCGACTGGCGAAACGAGAACGACGTCGCACCGGGAAATTTTTGCCGTAGGGCTGCGGCCAATCCCGTCTCATCGCTCGCTTCGATCAACAATCGCGATTGCGGCGGAATAAGCTCGTCGCATGCCGCCAACAGCGCACGATAATCGCGGTGACGCGGATGCGTGCGCGACACACAGGGTACCTTGCCGACCAATGCGGCCCGTGCACGCCGCATAAGGCCCGGCGCCTGGCGCGGCCGCACGCCGGTGGCAATCTTCTGGCGTTCCTCGGCGGCGGCGTTAAAAGCCGCCATGGCACCGACCCAGTAGGGGTGGTCGCGGTGAGGTTGGGGTGGTGCCAGGCGCGGGGTGACCTGCGCGATGAAGGCCTCGGCCTCTGCAATCGCCGTCGGCAGCGAATCTGGAAGCTCTCTTGCGTGATAGATGATCGTCTGCTGCGCATTGAGACGATGCCGCGCCGTCGTCCATTCCGAGAGGCTTTTCGCGAGGTCGTCCACGCTGTTTGGCCCGTAGCGGATCAACTGCGCCTCATGGTTAACCGGTTGAATCTCCGCGACGAAATATTCGTCCGAATCGGAAAGAATAACGACATTTCCCGACGGGCACATCTCGGCGACAAAGGAATAATCTGAGGCTGATCCGATAACGAAATCACCGAGTTCCGGACGGATGCAGATCTGATGCATCAGGTAGAAACGGCCAATCAGCGTGTCTCGGTCGACGCGCCAGAACAGGCGATTGGTGTGAGAGTTATGGCAAAGCGGATAATTGACGGTATTGGCCACCGTCGCCGGATGTAGATAGCCAAGCGCCCAGCTCACCATCTCGCGCGGCGTGAGAGACAGCGGTCTGCCCGAACTCCGAACAAGCCGCTCGCGCAGCCAAGCGTGAGCGGTAACCTCGTTCACTTGGAAATTGCCCGCCTGAATCGCGCTCGCCCCGGCCATCATATGCTTGGCGATAGTCGCCAACGAGCCGTCGGCCATCACGTAATCGGAAACGAGGAAGACAAAGCAGATATCGAGCATCCCTACGCCTTCCCGCCGTACCGCTCGCTCCCAGGCGAGGGTGATCGTCGTCGAGTGATTGCCCGACGTGATCAGGTCGTCGATCGGCAAAAAGTCGACGTCACAAGTCTGTTCCAAACGGGCACAGGCCGGATGCGCGCGGATCGCAGCTTCGTCGAGCTCCTTGGTCAGAAGGACGAAGCGGGTCGGGAGCGTTCTCGACAGGGCGGGGATGTTGCCCACGGCAAGAAGCGTCGGCAGGCTTTCCTCGAGAAACCGGTTGATAAAGCTCTCGCCCCAAACGGGTAGTAAAATGTGAAAGGCTTTCGGCGGGCGTCGCGATGGCGAAGAAGACACGGTAATGTCGCCATATGTCGGTTCGGCTATCCCCGCGCCTTTATCCATCGCAACCAAGAAATTCTCCGTCAATGCCGCAGCTTAATTCCCGTCGCGACCGTGCTCGAAAGTTCCGCGAGCGTCGAGCGCATGAATCGGTCCAACGCAAAAGTCCGCTTGTGGACCATCAACCAAAGGACAATTAATTACAACTGCGAGTTATCATATCGCGCGCCTTTGCCAGCTGACGAATCTGTGCGGCTTCGCGGTCGTAAGCTGCTCCGGACAGCACCCGACGTGCCCACCGTTCGGGCAGGAATTCATTAAGCAAAATGAGGCACCAAGTAGCGCGCAAAGCAGGAAAAAGCAGTTCGAATCGCGCCGGGAAACCGGGATCGTTACGCGTCAGGGCCTCGCTCACCCGCTGGCGGTAGCGGCGCGCCAACTCGTCCGGCAGCGCCATGCCCGCGTGCAACATGACATCGGCGACCGCCTTTACCGGCTCATCCCAGCCGAAATATTCGAAATCGAGAAACGCCAGCCTACCGCTGGGTTGGCGCAGTGCGTTGTGAAACCCGAAATCGGATGGGCTCAGCACCCTGAGCGGTGGCGGCAACGGAACATCGAACCCCACGCCGGAGCGAGCGTAGCCATCCCGCAAATGCGCGATCGCCGTCGCGACAACCGGTCTCAGCTCTGATGCGACGAATTCCGCCGCCTCGCTTCCTGATGGAACCGCGGCCATCAGCCGATCGAAACGCTGTTGAAGCTGCAACGCAACACTTGCCAGCGACAACGCCGGTGTCGCGCCTTCCGGCAACGCCTCCGCCCCTTCACGTCCGCGCAACTCCTGCAGCCGCAAAAAGAAATCGGCCATTTCATCGATATCAGCGAAATCAGGGTCGCGCGGCGGCACACCCTCCACCCATTCATAGGCGGCGCACTGCAGATCGCGGTCGCAGGCGATCGGTCGCGGAACTTGGGTGACACCGTAGCGCGCCAGGAAAGACAGGGCAGCGTATTCGTGACCCAGCCGATCGCGTGGATCCTCCTTCTGTGATGGATAGACCTTCAGCACCGCGTGCGATTCGTCACCGCTAATCTGAAAGACGCGATTATTGCCGCCGCGCCTCACCGGGATAACCGTGGCGACGTGCCAACCAAGAAGCCGAGAGGCCGTTGCGGCGATCTCGTCCAGCGTTGCCTCAGCCAGATTCACCCAAAGACCATCGCGGTAATTTCGCGCCAGTTTGCGTAGGCGCGCGGATAACAGCCCAGCGTCTCGGCGCCGCCGGTGAACAGAATCCCCATTACCGATTCAGGAAACTCTGCATCCTTCAGCACTTCGGGGAGGTCATCGATAAAGACGTTCACTCCAAGCGCGCGAATGACGGCGATCTTCTCGGCGCGAGTCGCGGCAAACGTCACGTTCACCTCAGGAATCGCGAATCCTTCGGCGTGAAAGAAGCCGCGCGCGGTCATCCATTCCAGCGCCGCATGGCGCAGATTGATCCGCTCGGGGTCATGATGACCGAATTCGGTCTTGTGGCTCACGACAAAAACCTCGCAGCCGCGCTCGCGCGCCAGCCGTAGAAATGCGTCGGCGCCATCGAACAACACGGCGTCGCGCACGCCCCTGCCATAGACCGCGCCTTGCAGCCGTTGCCACGCGAGGTCGCCTTCGGGCAGCGCCCGCAGCGCCGTGCGGACGTGCAATTTGCTGATCGCCAACTCTGGCGCGACGAGACCGCGCTCGGTCGCAAAGGCGCGAAACACTCCGTCGTAATTGATCAGCGTGTTGTCGAGGTCGATGCCGATACGCTTTACCTCGCCCATACGGATGCGCCTTAACCCGTCCCGACCTAGATAAAAGTACGTGGATTGCGCGAGATAGGCGTCATCAGGCGCCCGGTGTCAAGCCACCGGAGCGCTTTGAGGGCCATTCCCTTAGCTTGATCGAGCTGCAAAATCTATGCATGGTGCCGGGGCAACTTCGGGTGATTTTAACATGGCGAACGATGTCGCGGGGGCAGTGCGGCACGACACCAGCCCGGCGCTGGACGATCGCTCGATCTACTTGCGGCGGCTTGTCGTGCGGACACTGGACGGCGGCGCGCGTGGGCATGTCGGCTCGTCGCTCTCACTGCTCGAAATCATGCGGGTATTGTACGACGATATCCTTCGTTACCGCGCCGATGACCCCGACTGGGAAGACCGCGACCGCTGCATCCTCAGCAAGGGCCACGGTTGCATCGGCCAGTATGTGATGCTGGCGGAGAAAGGCTTCTTTCCGCACAAGGTGCTGGACACGTTCTGCCGGCGCGATTCGATCCTTGGTGGCCACCCTGAAGCCGGAAAAGTTCCGGGAGTGGAAGCGTCGACAGGTGCGCTTGGCCACGGCCTGCCAATTGGCGTTGGCCGCGCGATGGGCCTGCGCATCAAGCGCAGCAAGGCTCGGGTTTTTGTCGTGACCGGCGACGGCGAGATCAACGAAGGCTCGGTCTGGGAAGCGGCGATGTCAGCTGCGAAGCATCGCCTCGGCAATCTCACCGTGATGGTTGACTACAACAAGATCCAATCGGCTGGGCCAACGCAGGACATCCTGCCGCTGGAACCCCTCGCTGATAAATGGCGCGCCTTTGGCTTTGGCGTCACCGAGGTCGATGGCCACGATTGCAACGCGTTGCGCGATGTGCTGAGACGAGTGCCGCTCGAAGAGGATCGGCCGTCGGCCATCATTTGTCACACGGTCAAGGGCAAGGGCTTCGCCTTTGCCGAGCACGACCCAAGCTGGCATCACAAATCGACGATCGACAAAAAGCTTATCGAGCAAATGTACGAAGCGCTGGGAGCGGCGTAATGCGGGTAGCCTGCGGCAATAAGGTGTTCGAATTGGCCGCGCGCGACCCGCGCGTCGCCTATATCGGCTCCGATCTCGATCCACCGATCGTGCGGCGGATGAAAGAGGAGATGCCAGGCCGCGCCTTCATGGAGGGCGTCAGCGAGCAACATGTCGTCGGCATGGCCGCGGGCATGGCGATGGAGGGGTTTATCCCCTTTGTCCACACGATCGCGACCTTTATCACCCGGCGTTGCTTCGAGCAGGTGGCGGTCGATCTATGCCTGCATAATCTTCCGGTGCGGCTCATCGGCAATGGCGGCGGCTTGGTCTACGCGCCGCTGGGCCCGACGCATCTCGCGATCGAAGACATCGCGATCATGCGGGCGCTGCCGAATATGACGATCGTCGCAGTGTGTGATGCCGAAGAAATGAAGCGTTTCATGGACCAGACGCTTGATTGGCCAGGGCCGATCTATATCCGCTTGGCGAAAGGTTACACCGATCCGGTCATCAGCCGGCCCGAACTCGGTTTCGCGATCGGAAAGGCGATCATGCTGCGCGAGGCGGCCGTACACGACCGCGTGCTGTTGGTTGGCACCGGTGTCGCGACGACGCGGGCGTTGCAAGCCGCCGCGACTCTCGCCGCTGAGGGAATCGAGTGCACGGTTATGCACATGCACACCGTGAAGCCGATTGATACCCCGGCGCTGGTCGAGCATGCTGCCTCGGCGCGGCTGATCGTCACGGTCGAGGAGCACACGGTCGTCGGCGGGCTCGGCAGCGCGGTCGTCGATACGCTGATCGAGCATTTGCCGGGAACGATGCCGCCGATCAAACGGCTCGGCATCCCAGATGTGTTCGCGCACAAATACGGCAGCCAGGACCAGCTGATGGAGTTGTACGGGCTGCAGCCGCCGGCGATCGCCCAGACCGTTCGCGACGGGTTGCAGCGCCGCCGCGCGGCCTAACGGCAGCGTTTCCGCTCCCCCACCCCGCGATGCCGGGAAAGATACTCATCGTCGGCGGCGATTCGGAGATCGCCGGCGTGACCGCTGCGCATCTGCGTGCCCAGGGCCACGACGTTCTTTCCACGACACGACGTCCTGATCGCGTCGCCGGTGACCGCCCGTTCCTCGATCTGGCGAACCTTGTTGACGACTGGCCGATCCCCGATGGGGTCGGTGCGGCTTGTCTTTGTGCCGCGATCGCCCGTCTTAACGACTGCGCCAAGGATCCGGAAGGGTCGGCGCGGGTCAATGTGACCGGCATATCGACGCTCGCCGACAGGCTGCTGTCACGTGGCATCGCGGTGCTGTTTCTGTCGACGGACAAGGTCTTCGACGGCACCCGTCCACACGTTCCCGCCGATACCCCGCCCTGCCCCGTCAGCGAATACGGCAGGCAGAAAGCGGCCGCGGAGGCGATGTTGGTCGGGCGTCTGCAAAAAGGCGAGCCCGTCGCAATCCTGCGGCTCGCGAAAATCGTCTCACCGGGCATGGATTTGTTACGTGGCTGGATGGCCAGTCTCAAGGCCGGCAAGCCGATCCGCGCTTTTCACGATATGCACATGGCGCCGACGCCGGTTGTGCAGGTCGCCGAGGCGATCGAACATCTTCTCGCCCAGCCTGCGCCCGGCATATTTCAGCTCACTGGCCCGCGCGACATCGCCTACAGCGAGATCGCGTATTATCTGGCTCGCTGGCTTGGCGCCGACAATCAACTCGTCGAACCCGTAAGTGCCTACTCCGCCGGGCTTCCGCCAGGCTCGACCGCAGCCAATACCACGCTCGACAGCAGCGCGCTGCGCCAGCGGTTCGGCATCGCCGTCGCCGATGCTTGGGCCGTCATCGACGACCTCATCCAGAGTTGCCGCTGATCGCGCGGTTTTCGCGGCTTGACAGGGCCGCCCGGCCTGACGATCAGTTCGCCAACACGAAACACTCCTCTTCCTCCCGATTTCTGAAAGCCCACAGGAGACTTCATGGGTCGGCTGCTGAATATTGTCACGGCGCTGCATACCGCAACCAAACGCGAGTACCTGCCGCGCATGATCGACGACAAAATCAACTGCATGTTGAAGGCGAAGGAATACGAATACGATTATTGGGACGGCGATCGCCGTTTTGGCTATGGCGGGTATCGCTTTATCGATGGACGCTGGGCGCCGGTCGCCAAGGGGCTGGTCGACCTGCACGGGCTGAGCGGCAAATGCCGCATCCTCGATGTTGGCTGCGGCAAGGGCTACCTGCTCAAGGAATTCCAAAAGCTGCTGCCGGAGGCCGAGCTGGTCGGCTTCGACATCTCGAAGCATGGCCTGGCAAACGCGCATCCCGATATCAAGGACAATTTGTTTCGCTACAAGGCGCAGGACGCGTATCCGTTTGGCGACAAATCGTTTGATCTTGTGGTCTCGCTCGGTTGCCTGCACAACCTCAAGATCTTCGAGTTGCAGTCGGCGCTCGGCGAGATCGAGCGCGTCGGCAAAGCCGGCTACATCATGGTCGAGAGCTACCGCAACGAGGCCGAGCAATTCAACATGCAGTGCTGGGCATTGACCTGCGAGGCATTCTTTGACACGGCCTCGTGGATTTGGCTCTACAATCACTTCGGCTATACCGGCGACTATGAATTCATCTATTTTGAATAGCGGGAAGTCATGAAGATCAAACAAGGCCGAGCCGCCATTCTGGCGGGATCGCGCCGGCCGCTCGTCGTCGACGACATCACGCTGCCCGATGCGCTCGACGCCGGGCAGGTACTGGTGCGGGTGCTCCACACGACGATTTGCGGCGCGCAGATCAACGAGATCGACGCGCTGAAAGGGCCCGACAAGTTCCTGCCGCATCTGCTCGGCCACGAAGCGTCGGCGGAAGTGATCGAGATTGGCCCCGGCGTCAGCACGGTCAGCCCGGGCGACACGGTGGTGCTGCACTGGCGGCCGAGCAACGGGATCCAGAGCCGCACGCCGGCCTACTCATGGCGCGGGCAGAAGCTCAACGCCGGTTGGGTGACGACCTTCAACCAATACGCCGTCATTTCCGAAAATCGAATGACCGTGATCGCGCCGAATTTCGACCTTAAGATTGCACCGTTGCTTGGCTGCGCGGTGACGACCGCGGCGGGCGTCGTCAACAATGACGGCAAGCTAAAGGTCGGCGAGTCGGTGGCGATCTTCGGTGCTGGCGGCGTCGGGCTCAACCTTGTGCAATTCGCCGCGCTGGCCGGCGGCTATCCGATCGTTGCGGTCGATCTGCTCGACCACAAGCTCGATATGGCGAAGGCCCGCGGCGCGACGCACGTCATCAACGGCGGCATGGTCGCGGACGTCCCCGCGGCGATCCGCGAGATCGTCGGCGCTAGTGGCCCGGACAAGGTGTTCGAGACCACCGGCGTCAAATCGGTGATCGAAAGCGCTTATGAGCTAACCCACAAGGACGGCACGATCGTGCTGGTGGGCGTGCCGCATGAGAAGGTGACGATCAACACGCTGCCGATCCATTTCAACAAGATCCTGACCGGCTCCGAAGGCGGGAGTTCGGTGCCGCAAGTTGACATTCCCAGGATCATCCGCCTGATCCAGGCGGGCAAGCTGTCGCTCGACGGCATCATCACCGACGAATTCACCTTAGACGACATCAACCCCGCCTTCGACCTCGTGCGCAGCGGCAAAGCCGGCCGTGTCCTGATCAACGTCGCGGGCGCCTGAGACGGAGCGCCCGTGGTGACCCGGAATGTCGCCATGATCACCGGCGTCACGGGCCAGGACGGCGCCTATCTGGCCGAGTTTCTGCTCGAAAAAGGCTACGCGGTCCATGGCATTAAGCGCCGCTCGTCGTCTTTCAACACCGAACGGGTCGATCACCTTTACCACGACCTGCACGAGAAAGGCTTGCCCTTCCGGTTACATTACGGCGACGTGACCGACGCAACGAACCTCATCCGCCTCGTTCAGGAAATCCAACCGACGGAAATCTACAATCTCGCGGCGCAAAGCCACGTTCAGGTGAGTTTCGAGACGCCGGAATACACTGCCAACGCCGACGCCCTCGGCCCCTTGCGTCTGCTGGAGGCGATACGCATTCTCGGACTAGAAAAGACGACGCGGTTCTATCAGGCCTCGACGTCGGAACTCTACGGCAACGCTCTCGAATGCCCGCAGAACGAGGCAACGCCGTTCCGTCCGCGCAGCCCCTACGGCGCCGCCAAGCTCTATGCCTATTGGATCACGGTGAACTACCGCGAGGCGTACGGGATGCACGCCTCGAACGGGATCCTCTTCAACCATGAGGGGCCGACGCGTGGCGAGACTTTTGTGACACGCAAGATATCACGCGCCGTCGCGGCGATTTCCGCCGGTCACCAAGAAACGCTTTATCTCGGCAATCTCGACGCAACACGCGATTGGGGGCACGCGCGCGATTTTGTCGAAGGCATGTGGCTCATGCTGCAGCAGGATGAGCCGGATGATTACGTGCTTGCGACGGGGGAGATGCACAGCGTGCGCGAATTTGCGCAGGAAGCCTTTGCCCAGGCCGGCTTCCAGATCGAGTGGCGCGGCAGCGGCCGTGACGAGGTCGGCGTCGCCCCCGAAACCGAACGGGTTCTCATCGCGATCGACAAACGCTACCACCGTCCAACCGAGGTCGACCGCCTGCTTGGCGATGCGGCTAAGGCGCACCAGAGGCTGGGCTGGCGGGTCAAGCACGCGTTTGCCGATATCGTGCGCGAAATGGTCGAGAGCGACATTGCCGCGGTAGCCTCCGCGCCGCGCCGGTTTAACAACCCCGACTGAGGCCGGGCGATGATCCCTTACAACCTTCGCGGCAAGCGTGTCTATGTCGCCGGGCATCGCGGCATGGTCGGGTCGGCATTGGTGCGACGGCTTACCAGTGAAGAATGCGACATCCTGACCGCGCCCCGGCAAGCCGTCGATCTGCGCGATCAGGCGGCGGTCACCGACTGGTTCGCGGCGAAGCGGCCGCAAGCCGTCTTCATGGCCGCCGCGACGGTCGGCGGCATCTACGCCAACGACACGCGTCCCAGCGATTTTCTCTACGACAACCTCGCGATCGCGACCAATGTGGTCGGCGCAGCGCACCGCTTCTCGGTCGAGAAGCTGATGTTCTTCGGTTCGACCTGCATCTATCCGCGCCTTGCACCGCAGCCGATCCCGGAAGATGCGCTGCTGACCGGGCCGCTCGAACCGACTAACGAGTGGTATGCGATCGCTAAGATCGCCGGCCTCAAGCTGTGCGAGGCCTACCGACGGCAACACGGCGACGATTTTGTCTCGGTGATGCCGACCAATCTCTACGGCCCCGGCGACAATTTCGACCCGATCGCCAGCCATGTTCTGCCCGCCTTGCTGCGTCGCATCAGCGAGGCTGGCCGCCACGGTGCCCCGACAGTCGAAATCTGGGGAAGCGGCGAGCCGCGTCGCGAATTTGTTCATGTCGATGACCTCGCCGACGCCTCGATCTTTCTGATGCGCAATTGGTCGGCGGATCAGCACATCAATATCGGCTGCGGCAGCGATATCGCCATTGCCGACCTCGCGCGGATGATCGCGCGCGTGGTGGGCTACACTGGCGAGTTCGTCTTCGACCGGAGCAAGCCCGACGGAACACCAAGCAAGCTGGTCAATGTTAGCAAGCTTACAGCGCTCGGCTGGCGGCCGCGGATTGAACTCGAAGCGGGCATCCGCGAGGTCTACCGCTGGTATCTGGAAAACGGCCCGAAACGTCAGAACAGCTGAGCTGCGAAGCTCAGCGCCGCCAACGGCCGACCGGCGGCCGCGCAACGCAACGCGCCAACCGCCGCCTCACGACGACGCCAGTACCGCAGCACGCGTGAGGCCGCCATCGGCGGGCGGGCAGCCAGCAACCGTTTCGCCAAAGGGATATGGTCGCGGGCGATGCGCAGCCGCTGTTCGAGACTTCGCTGCAAGGTCAGCGAACCCGCATGCGCGTAGTAGCGATAAAGCACCGCATCGACCGAGGCGACGATCGGAGGCGCAGCGCTTAACGCCAATCGCAACAGAAAAGCGCGATCGCCCGCGACCCGGTACATCGTCTCGAAACATCCATGCGTCCCGAAGAGCGAGCGGTGGAACGCCATCGCGTTGATCGCCGGCACCCCAAGCGCGAGCTGTGCAACATCAAGATCACCGCTCGGTGCTGCGACCAACACGCGCGGAGGCGCGGAAGGGTTACCCCGCTCGATCATCAGCGCGCGGCCCGCAACAATCATGGCTTCCGGGTGCGCTGCGAAAGTGGCGGCGACGATGTCCGTCGCGTCGTCCGCCAGTTCATCGTCGGCGTTGAGAAACATCACCCAATCGCCGTGCGCGCGCTCGACCCCGATATTCCATGCTTCATAAATCGAGCATCCGGGGATCACGAGCTTTTCAATCCACGGAAATCTGTCGCAAATCGCGAGCGTATCGTCGTTTGAACCGCCATCGATCACGATGTGCTGGATCGCGACCGGCGGTTTCGGCGCAGAGGCAAAGGCCTGCTCGATATGGCTGCCGGCGTTCAGCGTCGCAGAAATCAGTGTCAACATGGGTTATGTTGGAGGCTGCCGCGCCAAGGCGTTCCGATGCTGTTGGTCAATGCCGCTCGAACACGATGACGCTCATCCGACGATGCCCGTCAAGCCGACGGTATCGTTTCTGATACCCAACTACAATCACGCCCGGTTCATCGGCAAAGCCCTGAGCGCGCTTGCGGCACAGACGCGATCCCCTGATGAAATACTCGTCATCGACGACGCTTCGACCGACGACAGCCTCGCGGTGATCGAAAGCTTTCGCGGTGCCTTGCCGCAACTCCGCGTCCTGCGCAATCCCAAAAACTTGGGCGTCAACGCTGGACTCAACCGAGCGCTCGCCGAGGCTCGCAGCACGCACATCGTCTCATCAGCCGCCGATGACTGGGTCGAGCCGGATTTCATCGCCCGGCTGAGCGAGGCCGTCGCCGCCAATCCGCAAGGAAAAATCTGCGTGTCGGACTACGTGCAGTATTACGAGGCCGACCGGCGCCGCGTCCATCATCAGCGCAACTCAGATCTCGGACCATGGTATGCAGGCAACCGACCGCAATATTTTTCGCCCACCGAATTTCGGCAGCTATTACGCCGCGGGTTTGTCTGGCTGCCGCTTAACACCGCGCTCGTCGATCGCGCCGCGCTGCTCGGCGCCGGCGGCTTCGATCCGCGTCTGCGTTGGCATGCCGATTGGTTTGCTGTCTACACGCTGGCCTTTCGTCGCGGCTTTATTTCGGTCCCGGAGCCGCTTTCCGTCTTTCGGGTGGCAGCGGAAACCTATTCCGGAAAGGGAATGCGCGACGCTGCTCAGCAGCGGCAAGTTTGCGCCGCGATTTGGGACAAGCTCGCCGAGCCCGGCTTTGCCGATATCCGCGAGGCGTTGCTGCGCCACCCCGCCGCGATGTCGACGTTTTTCAATCCGATGATGCGGATGCTGGCGGAGCGGCCGAGCGACTGGCCGCAATTAGCCAAGCTGGCAGGTTGGTGGCTTGGCGAAGTCGCTCACGGCCGGCGACCCGGCGTGTTGCGCAGGCTCACGGCACGCTTCGGCAACCGTCCTTTCGCCAAAGCTCTGGGGGCGTGACCTCTCGCCTCACGCCAGATTGCGTTCCTGCATCGTCTTGATGTTGAAATAACGAGAATCGGTCATCGAATCCGGCAATTTGCCGTCGCGAAACGCCTGTACCATGTCGCGCACCGCGTCTTCGATCGTCCGCTTGGTTCGCCAGCCGAGCTCGCGCGCGATCTTCTCGGATGAAACATGATAGGAGCGGTTGTCGTCGGTCGGGACCAATTCAAGCTCGACGGTATTGTGACCGACAATGCGCTTAACCATTTCACCTAGTTCGAGAACGCTGTGGTTCTCGAAGCCGGCGTTGTAGATTTTGCCGTCGATCTTCTCGTCCGAATATTTCAGCGTCTCGCAATAAAGATCGGTCATATCCTCGATATGAATGTTGGGACGCAGTTGGCCGCCCCCAAAGACCTTGATCTTGCCGGCGTTGACGGCATGGTTGCAGAGGATGTTGACGATTACGTCAAGACGTTGGCGCGGGGAATAGCCGCAAACCGTCGCCGGCCGCAGGATCAACGTGGTGAACCCCGGTTCACGCTCCTCGGTCAGCACTTCCTCGCAAAGCGCCTTGTATTTCGAATAGTCGGTGAGGGGATCGAGCGATAGCTCCTCGGTAACGTTGACGCCTTCCTTGATCCCGTAGACGCTCGACGACGACGCGTAGACAAAACGTTTCACGCCCGCTTTCTTGGCTGCTTTGACAAACGGCCTGAAGCAATCGTAGTTGACCTCGCGCCCCAGCGCCGGGTTGAGCTCGAAAGACGGGTCGTTCGAAATACACGCGAGGTGAATGACCGCGTCGCAGCCCGCGAGCGCTTTCTCGACCAAGGCCGGATGACGCAGATCGCCTTTGATCTGGATCAGCTGCGGATGCGTCTCGACCGGTTTCAGCACATTGTCGCCATAAAGATAGAGGTCGAGCACGGTGACCGTGTGTCCCGCGGCGAGCAGCTTTGGCACCAGTACCGCGCCGACGTAGCCGGCCCCGCCGGGAACCAGGACGTTCCACTTTCGCTCCATCGACTTTTCGCTCCTCTCAGGTGCTCAGAGGTGCCGTCGCGTCCAGCGACCGCCGCCTCTGCACGCCAATGTCAATCAGGCTATTTCAGCAGGGTCGCGGCGTATTTCTGAAGCACGCTCTTTTCGACGAAATTGCGATGGCCAACAATCCCGACCTTAACCGCGCCGGCAATATTGCCGATGAAGCCGACCAGATCGATGTCGCCGCCAGCCGCGACCATCGGTGCGGTGACCGCAAGGAACGCGTCGCCGGCCCCAACCGTGTCGACCACCTGCTGTGTCAGCGCCGGGATGTGGAATACGCCGTTGTATCCGCGTTTATACGCGAAGCAGCCCTGCTTTCCGTGCGTCACGATAATGCTCGGACAATCGATCTGGGCGGGGAGCAGTTCGCCGCACACCGTCTCCACCGAACTGCTTTTGTCGTGCACTGCCATGCGCGCTTCCGGCACATCGAGGCAGATATAGTCGGCGCGCGAATATTTGGTGATCAGGTTGAAGCCGCTATTGCCGGCATTGATTTGCGCGTTGATCGCGAGAAACCGGGCCTTTTGGGTCAGGATGTCGATGGTTGAACGCGCGATCAGCCCGTGGCCGAAATCGTTGACGATGACGACGTCGTAGTCGCGAATGCAGGATTCGAGGCGCTCGTCGACGACACGCTGTTCGTCCGCCTTCAGTGGCGAGTCGTCCATCGCGTACACTTCGAACAGCTTGCGAAGATAAGTCGGCTCGACGAACCGGGTCTTAAGCGTCGTCGGCGACCCGTGCCGGTAGAACGGCATCAGCTTGATGTTCGAACGCAGAGTGCCGCGTACCAAATCTTCAAAATTTTCCTCTTCGGGGCCGCCGAGACAGGTCAGCAGGTCGACCTTTTGACAGAAGCTCGCGACGTGATTGGCGGTCGCGAATACTCCGCCCGCGAACGTCTCGATGCTCTGCAGCAAGGTCGCGATCATGTGCTCCTTGGCCGACTTGCCCATCGCCGTGACGTAGCTGTAGCGATCGATGACCGCGTCCCCCACGAGCAGCACGTTCATCGGCTGTATCTTGCCAATCAGCTTGGCGATCCGCCGCTCACCGTCGCAGCGTTTCAGCTCTTGAAGATGGGCCTTAACCTCCGGCTCAAAAACGTTAAAGAATCGGTTCAGCAGGTTCGACGAACTGAACGTGATGTCCTCGGTGAAGACCAGCCGACCGCCATGCTGCTCGACGATGTCGCGTTCTCGGACAATCTTACCCGTAACATCTTGCGACGGGTCAATGTAGTCGCCGCCCTTGGCGTACACATTCGGCTTTACCGCATGCAGGATCGGTTCGGCGCTGGGATCGTGGACAACGACAACATAATCGACGATTTCAAGCGCCGCGAGCATCTCGGCGCGCAGCATCGACTGGAATACCGGCCTCCCCGGTCCCTTCTGCACGTATTCGTCGGCGGTGATCGAAACAATCAGTGCGTCGCCAAATCCTTGAGCGACGCGCAGGTGCCGCAAGTGTCCCACATGCAACAGATCAAAAACGCCATGACAAAGAGTAATGGAACGGCCCTCGGCGCGAACCGCGTCCGCCACAGCGCCGATCTCGTCGAGGCTCTTGATCTTGCTGGGACCTTCCATTCGCGGTCTTCCCCCTTCAGGCCACTAACGCGACAACAGACGAAACCAGTCTGCCGTCGCTTCGGCGATCCGATCCGGCGTCCACACAGGCGCGTCCCGCCAGTAGTCGAGATTTTCAAGCATGTGCGCAACGCCGGTTTCGAAGCTAACCGCAGCTTGCCAATTTAGCGCGCGGCGGATTTTTGTAGTATCCGCGAACGTACAGTCCGGCTCTCCCGGTCGTTTGGGAATACGAATGGTTTGCTTCGCGCCCAACAACTCGACCAGTCTGTTGACGCTGTAGGTGTTACCGCTGCCAACATTAAAGAAATCACCCGCAACCTGGGATTCCGCCGCGGCTATGATCGCCGACACGACATCGCTTACATAGGTGAAGTCTCGCGTCTGGTTTCCGTCGCCGACAATCGTCAGCGGCTTACCCGCCAGCAACTGCGCAAGAAACACACCAAATACTGCTCCATAAGTACCGCTGGTACGGGCGCGGGGACCGTACACATTAAAGAATCGCAGTGAAACGGCCGGCAAGCGGTAAACGTGGGCCCAATGCAGAACGATTTGCTCTCCAAGGTACTTGGTTAGCGCGTAGGGATATTCCGGCCGAATCGCCGCTGTTTCCGGCGTCGGATAGCTATCGGGGATACCGTAACACGACGAGGACGCAGCATAGACGAAGCGCTTCACGCCAGCGTCCCGTGCCGCTTCGACGACAGCATAGGTGCCGTCGACATTGGCGCGAAAATAAACGCCCGGATCCTGTACCGAGGGCACGATGTCCGCGCGCGCCGCCAAATGAAACACGCGATCAGCGGCGTCAAAAAATGGCCGGATCGATTGTTCGCCGATATCGCAAGTTACGACCTCAAGCTGCGGGTTGTCTTTATGCTGTTCGAGGTTTCGCGGATTGCCGACACTGAAATTGTCGATCACCCTCACTCGTCGCCCATTCGCCAACAATCTGTCCACCAAGTGGCTGCCGATAAATCCACCCCCACCCGTCACGATATCCAAGCCGGCAACCATGGGCTCACAACCTCCGCGCCAACCATGTCGCATCCAGCATCATCACCCGCCGATACCGTTTGACGTCAATCGTAGCCGATGTTGATCCTTATTAATCAAATAAATAAGTTATGCCAACCAGTCTTCTAGTGATCATATAGCACAAATCACGATACAAGTTTACATCTTCGGAGATGAAAATAATATTGTATGTATTTCTCTACGCATCGCCATTCCTCAACGAGATCTAGCATCGCAGACAACACGCTATCGGCTATGCTGGCACGGACTAAATTTAATTATAGATGCAACCGCCGATCTCGTTTAGCCGACCGGCATGGCGATGTCCACGAAAAACGCAGCGTGGGCCTGGCCGCCATTCCAACATTCACCATTCGTCAACCCGTGACCGCCGTCCCGAGCAACAATACAGCATGGAGCGCGCTGCCCATAAAGCTCGACCGGCGCGGCACATCGGTTATGGAGGATGCGATGATCGCGTTCTTTAGCTCGATTACCGCGTTCGCCGCCATGGTTGTCAAACATCGCGGTCAACTTCTAAACCCGATAGGTCGGCGTGGTCTTGAGACGGTCGCCGAAACGATCCATGCTCCCGCCGGCGCGGCGCATCGCGCGATCACCGGTAGGGAGGGCTCGAGCGATGAGCGATAATGGATGGCAACCGTCCCTTCTCTACCCTGATCCGGCGATTATTACTCTCGACCCGCGTTTCGAGAAAATCAGGCCGCCGTTCAACGCCTCGGTCGAGCGACTTTACACCGGCTGTCGCTGGAGCGAGGGCCCGGTCTGGTTCGGCGACGGGCGCTTTCTGTTGTGGAGCGACATCCCCAACAACCGCATCCTCAAATGGGAGGAGGAGACCGGCGCGGTGAGTGTATTCCGCAAGCCGTCGAACAACAGCAACGGCAATACCCGAGACCGCCAGGGGCGACTGGTCACTTGTGAGCATGGCGGGCGCCAGGTGACCCGCACCGAACATGACGGAACAATCACCGTGTTATGCAACCGCTTCAATGGCAAGCCGCTCAACTCGCCAAACGATGTCGTGGTCAAATCCGACGGTTCGATCTGGTTTACCGACCCGCCCTTCGGGATAGGTGGCAACTACGAGGGTGACCAGGCCGAACCAGAATTGCCGGTGACCCACGTCTACCGTATCGACGGGCGCACCGGTCGGGTGACAATCGTCGCAGACGACATCCGCGGCCCCAACGGCCTTGCTTTTTCGCCGGACGAGACGCGGCTTTACGTCGTCGAATCTCGTGCCGCTCCGCAACGCGCGATCCGCGTCTTCGATGTCGCGGAAGATGGGACAAAACTGCGTAACGGCCGCGACTTCGCGGACCTGGGCAAGGGCACTCCGGACGGGTTTCGCTGTGATGTCGACGGCAATCTGTGGTGCGGCTGGGGGATGAGCGCGGAACTCAACGGCGTCGCGGTATTCGCACCCGACGGAACGATGATCGGCCGTATCGCGCTCCCCGAACGCGCCGCCAATCTGTGTTTTGGCGGGACCAAGCGCAACCGCCTGTTCATCGCGGCGAGTCACTCGCTGTACGCCGTCTATGTGAATACCCAAGGAGCGGTCGGCGGCTGAGCGAGCACGCCGTACCACCGTCATGCGTCGCCGCACGCTGCTGAAGACAGGCACCGCCGGACTCGTCACCGCCGGTTGGTCGCGAGCGGAGTCGACCCCAGCAGCGTCCCTGCGCTTTCCGGCTGTCTTTGTCTGGGGTGTTTCCACCTCGTCGTGCCAGATCGAAGGACGCGGCGACCGAAAGGCCGACAGCATATGGGACACGTTCGCCCGCATCGACGGCACTATCGCCGACCGGACAACCCCGGAGATCGCCTGCGACAGCTATCACCGTTATCCCGAAGATATCGCCCTAATGGTAAGGCTCGGGGTCAAGGCGTATCGCTTTTCGATCTGCTGGCCGCGCGTCCTGCCCGAGGGAACGGGGCAGACCGACTCCCGCGGTCTCGATTATTACGACCGGGTCGTCGACGGGCTGCTCAAGGCCAGGATCGAGCCTTGGCTTTGCCTGTTCCACTGGGACTTGCCGCAGGCACTGCAAGACCGCGGCGGCTGGGGCAAGCGCGCGAGCGCCGACTGGTTCACCGAATACGCCCAGTTGATGGCACGTCGGCTGGGCGATCGGGTCACGACCTGGGCCATGTTCAACGAGCCGCAGGTCCACGCCATCATGGGGCACGGGCTCGCGGAGCACGCGCCAGGGCTGCGCGGCCGCGGGCCAATGGCCGCAGCCAGCCATCATCTCAATCTGGCGCAAGGCCGAGCGCTCGCCGCGCTGCGCGCGGAAGGCGGCAGCCGGCTCAAGCTCGGCACGGTGATGAGCCTCCAACCGGTACGGCCTGCACAAAACCTCGACGTGAACCAAGAAGCCGCGAAAATTTGGGATGCGGCATGGAATCGCGCCTATCTCGATCCTCTGTTTCGCGGCGCTTATCCGGCCCCCTACCTGCCGCTGGTCGAAGAACTCGTGCAAACCGGCGACATGGCGCAAATTCAGCAGAAGGTTGATTTCCTCGGCGTCAATTACTATGCGCCGATGTACCAGCGCATCGACCCTAATGGCTTGCTCGGCACCAACTGGGGTGCGCTGCCGCCAGGCATGAAGACGACCGGCATGACCTGGGCGATCGACCCGTCAGGCCTCAACGACATCCTCAACACCTTGCGCGACGAGTACGGCAACCCACGCGTCTACATTACCGAGAACGGCGCCTATTTCCCGGAAGAGCTTGGGCAATCCGGCCGGGTCGACGACGGACAGCGCATCAACTACCTCCACGATCATATCGCCGCAGCCCACCGCGCGATCGCCGATGGTGTAAATCTCGGTGGTTACTTTATTTGGACGCTTGTCGATAACTGGGAGTGGTCGCACGGCTTCACCGCCAAATTCGGGCTCGCGAGGCTCGACCGTGCGGCTATGACGCGGACCCCAAAGGCTTCAGTTGATTGGTTTGCTCGCATCACGCGGGCGAATGCCCTATGACGCTTTCGACCAAGGCGCGATTGGCTCCAGGTTGGGTCTGTGGTTTGACTGCGCGACTATTGCGTTTTTTCTGGCAACGGGTTAACCGTCCTATAACGGTTTGAGCTAGTATAATTGGGCGATTTATTATAGCGTGCGTGCTCTCAACTGTCGGAGGAACCCGATGAAGCGTGTCCTTGCCCTCTGCACCCTTCTGATCATGGCGGCGTGCGCGCCCGTTCCGGCGCCGCCACCACCGCCCCCGCCCCCGCCGCCCGCGGCTAAGGTCTTCACCGTTTACTTCGCGTGGAACCGCTCCTGGGTTGGCCCACAGGGTATGGCAATCCTGAAGCAGGCTGCGGACACCTTCAAAGCCGGTGGCGTCGTTACCGTTCAGGTGACCGGTTACACCGATACGTCGGGCTCCGCTCGCTATAACCAGCGCCTGTCGGTCCGTCGCGCGCGGCATGTCGCCCACATCCTCGCCCACATGGGTGTGCCGTGGAGGTCGATGGCTGTTGCGGGTCGGGGCGAAAACGACTTGGCCGTGCCGACACCGGATGGTGTGCGCGAGCCGCGCAACCGCCGCGTAACGGTCGTCGAAGGTTAAAGTCGGCGGCGGCGATCCAAATCGCCGCCGTTGTTCCCCTTCAGTGAAGTCGAGGGCGTCCCCGACGGGGCGCCCTCGATTTTGCATATACGGTCCAAATAATGCAGCCGATGGCCACTCGGCACGCAATAAAAGCCCCGGTTCCTTTCTCGGAACCGGGGTTTTTATTTTGGCGGAAGCCGGCGGACCGATTTGGCCGCCGGCCCATGCTTATGGGCTAACCCACGCGTTCGTAGGCGAAACGCCGGATCTTAGTGACGTCCTGACCTTCGATGCGGATCAGCCGCGTCGAACCGGCACGCCGCGGCGAGTGCAGATCGCCTTCGTTGTAGACATAAGCCATGCCCGGGGTCAGCGTGTATTCACGGCGCAGCTTGACCTTGCCAGGCTCGCTCTCGCTCGCGGACCCGACCTTATCCCAGTCACTCATCACCGTTTCGCCGACGGCTTGGCCATAAATCGCCCAAGTCGGACCGTGATCATGCGGGGGGCTTTTCTTCGCCCCATGATAGACATGGGCAAGAATGCAGAACTTATACTGCGGGTCCTCGTAGAGGACCTTGCGTTCGGGCCCGTCTTCCGGCAGGTGCTTGCTGACAAAGTCCTGGTCGGAACAAGCCTTTTGCACCAAGGCACAAACCTGCTTGCGGCCGTCTGGCCCAGGATCCGCGGCGATGATGCGATGCATCTCTTCCGACATCTGTTCGAGCGTATAGCTCATCCTTTGACCTCCGTGTTTGAAGAGCAGCGGACCATCAGGATTTGGCTGATCAAAGCACGCCGCCCTGAGAGAGCAGGGTATTATCACCTTGGTTCGCGGGCAAGACTTTGGTCGACCACCGGTTTGTCAACCCTACCGCTTCTCCGTGACTTATGTTGCCGGCGCCTCATGTGCTTCCGCTTCGGCTTGGCTACACTGCGGCAATGACGATATGAAAGCACGTTGATGGAAGTTGGCTCCGCCCCACCCGAACGACCATCTCAACAGCGCGCGCGACTCGTCGTCGCCATTGTCTTCGCGCTGATGGGCTTGTGGATTTTGCGCGATTTCCTCGCGGCACTTGCGTGGGCGGTAGTGCTGTCGATTGCCTTGTGGCCACTATACGAGCGGCTTCTGCGGGTGTTGCCGCTCGGCAACGGGCGGGTCGCTGCGCCGCTTCTGCTGACTTTCGGAGTCGCGATCCTCTTCGTCGCGCCATTGGTGCTCCTAGGGGTCACCGTCGCACATGAGACGCGCTTTCTTGTCCGGCTGGTCGCTTCGGCGCGGCATCACGGGCTCGCGGTGCCGGGTTGGATCTCCGATTTCCCGATCGTCGGTCCGTCGGTCGCCGACTGGTGGCATACCAATCTGTCCGATCCCCTCATGGCGGACGCGCTGTTTGGTCGGCTTACCCCGAAAATGGTTGCTGCCTCGGCGCGCGAGTATGGCGGCGAGGTGCTCAAGCGACTCGTCATCTTCCTGTTCACCGTATTGACGCTGTTCTTCCTCTTTCGCGACGGAAGCCAGGTCGCCGATCAGCTCAGGCGATTGAGCGACCAGTTGTTCGGTACACGTGGTGAACTCATCGGCCGGCATATGATCGCCGCGGTACACGGGACGGTGAACGGGTTGGTCCTGGTGGGATTGGGAGAGGGCGTCGTCTTGGGCGTGGTCTACGTTTTTGTCGGATTGCCATACCCCGCCTCGATTGGCGCACTGACCGGTGTTCTCGCGGTGATCCCGTTCGGCGCCCCGCTGGTCTTCGTGCTCGCATCGTTCTATATGCTGTCGATCGGCAAGACCGTCGGCGCGGCCATCATTCTGGTCGCCGGCTTTCTCGTCGTCTTTGTCGCTGACCATTTCATTCGACCGGCGCTGATCGGCGGCTCGGCGCGGCTGCCGTTTCTCTGGGTCTTGATGGGGCTGCTGGGCGGCCTGGAAACGCTGGGAATTATCGGCCTCTTTCTCGGCCCGGCGATCATGGCGGCCCTCATCGCGCTGTGGCGCGATTGGACCGGCTCGGCGGAGCCGGACCCGCAGCCGCATGCGCGGCGGGCGCGACGAGCCGCTAGTGAGGCTGCGGCTCGTCCCCCGCCATAGCTGCCAATTCGTGCGCCTTGCGCTCAGCCGCGGCCTTGAGCGCGACGCGATGATCGACATCGCGGAACGGCGCGGAGAATAACTGGGCAATTCCCCACCGATGCCGCACCGGCGCCGCCGGAACGAGGGAGGCAAACCGCTGAACAGGTGGTTGCGACGGGGATGTCATGGCAAACTCCAAGAACGATGACAGTCTGCCAACCCGAATTCACTTGCCGTGCCACCGCTGCGGCCGTGTAAAACTCGTCAAATTTCAGCAATTTACGCTTCTTTACAATGGCTTAACCATGAGATTCTCTGCAATTTGCGACGGAAAATAAGACGCGACTTCCAAACCGAACTCATTCCGCCTCACGCATCTTTGAGGTGTTGACAGCGCGGCGTGTCCGGACTTTTCTTGGCCCTAGCCAGTCCTTCGCGATGCCGGTTTGTCGGACTTGCCCAGGAGGAAGCATGAGATATGTCTGCGATGCGCCCGACGGCAGGACCTGGTTTCGGATCGAGACTGAGGCCGAGGCGGCGAACGAGTCGGAAACGATGCGCCATGCGGTCGAGAAGTATTTCCGCAAGGAACAGGAAAAGGCGAGCCAGAGTTTCCAGCCGATCTCGAAGGTGTTCTTCGAGCAGGAAATCGGACTCAAGGCCCATATCCAACGCGAGATGCCGCTGTTCCTGACGCTGCGCGCCGATGACGGGACGCCGCTGGCGACGGCGATGCTGCCGCCGGGCGGCAAGGACGACCGCAGCTTTCGCCCCATCATCGTCGGTGCGGGCAACGCCGATCCCTACCCCGAACAAGGCGACGCGATCCGCGCGCTTGCCGAGCATTACGGGATGACGCTCGAACGCGGACGCTGCTATCCCTATCGCCGCGATTAAGCGCGGGCTTCGTTGGGGGACCATCTTCGGCCGCTGATTTCGGCGCGGCGCATCAGAAAGCGGGTGGCCGAACTCGCCACGCAAATCGCGGTCGATCATGACGGCGCGCCGCTGACGCTGGTCATCGTGCTCAAGGGAGCGACCGTCTTTGCCGCCGATCTGATGCGCCAGATCGCGACGCCGTTTGTCATCGATTTTGTCCGTGCCTCGTCCTATGGAAAGGCGGCGCGCTCGTCGGGCAATGTCGTCATCGAAGACGAAGCCCGGCTCGATATTGCCGGTCATCATGTGATCGTCGTCGAGGATATCGTCGATACCGGGCTGACGATCTCGGCGCTGGTCGGCGCGCTGCGGCGACTGAACCCGGCGAGCCTCGATATCTGCACGCTGCTCCACAAGCATGTCCCGAGCGCGACGCCGGTCGACATCCGCTACAAGGGGTTCGACATCCCCGACGCGTTTGTCGTCGGCTACGGCATGGATTACGCGGAGCGCTACCGCAACCTGCCCGGGGTGTACCGGTTGACGCTGGGCGGCTAGGGGTAATTCGCCCGGATCGAACCCATTGCCCTGCTCGGACTTGATCAGGGCATCCGCGTCTTTCTTCGTGGGCGAGGTCGGCGCGATCATCCGCTTTCCGCCTGGGCGATCAGGCTCTCGTCGAAGCAGTACATCGCGAAGAGTTCCATCCGGGTCGCGCGGTCGAGCGGCGGCGGGTTGCGCCGGCAGCGGCGGGCGAGTTCGGCGATCTTGGCGAAGAACCTGTCGCGCGCATTGGGCAGCCGGGATCGCACCGGCGGCTCGATGGGCGGGGGCCTCATAAATGTCGATGTGTGGATAGGCATGGAATAAGGACCCCGTTTTCGGGGTGATCGGCATCCAATCGGGACCCCGGCGACAGTGGGTCCACAGTGGCTTCCATGGGGGACA
>Ga0335085_10003577_pt1 | contig 26727 bp, 20 predicted proteins | sample Lox_Sample_45_FD_206712 | JGI IMG/M metagenome (GOLD analysis project Ga0335085, IMG submission 206712) | Soil microbial communities from Loxahatchee National Wildlife Refuge, Florida, United States - Lox_Sample_4.5 | ecosystem: Environmental > Terrestrial > Soil > Wetlands | place: USA...
GGCTTTTCCGAGACAAACGGTCGGCGGTCATAGACCGCCGCTACAGCAGGGCCTCGCTATATTCGGTAATCTCCACAGATTCACTTCTGGCTCCTGGCCCCTTGCACGGCCGCCCTATTCATCGCCGCCGACGTTGCGGCCGAGTAGACGCTCAGGCTGCCGTCATAGCGTCCTGCCGCGAGGAGCTTGCCGTCCGCGCTGATTCCCAGCGTCTCTACCCAGTCCGGTTGATGATCGATCACCCGGACGGGATTCAGCGTGGCGGCGTCGCGGAAGCGGATCGAGCCGTCCGAGGAGCTCGTGATGATCGTCTTGCCGTCGGGCGACCAGACCAGTGCCAGAATGCTGTCCTCGTCGGCGATCAGGGATTGAATCAGGCGCCCGTCGTTATCGCCGAGACGCCAGACGTAGATCGTCTTGTCATAGCCGGCCGCGGCAATCTCATCGCCCGACGGAGAATAGGCCAGGCTCGTTAGCCCATCCGACGCGTCGCTCAGGGTGTAGAGGCGCTGTCCCGTGGCCACGTCCCAGATCTTCACCGTGCGATCCTGCGAAGCGGAGGCCAGGCGCTTGCCGTCGGGGCTGAAGGCCACAGCGAAAACGGCATCGATATGGTCCTGCAAAGTCTTCAACTCGGCGCCGGTTGAAGCATCCCACAGCTTAATCGCCTTGTCGTAGCTTCCGGAGGCGAGCAGCTTGCCGTCGGGACCCCACGCGACCGAATAGATGCAGTCCTTGTGCCCTTGCATCGTGCGCACCAGCGCGTGCGATGTCACGTCCCAGATCTTGATCTCACCGCCGCGCTGGCACGGTCCGCCGGCGGCCGCGAGCAGCTTGCCGCCGGGACTGAAGGCGAGCGAGCGGACGTAATCCGCAGGGCCATCGAGGGTCGCGATCACTTGCTCTTCGGGGGTTTGGGCGTTGCCCGGTTTTTCGGTTAACTCGCCTTCGCGGACGGGCTCGATCAGGCGCACTTGCCGATAGCTGCCGACCGCCAGCAGCTTGCCGTCCGGGGAGAATCTGACCGACGACACCGGTGAGACGACGGGCACTTGCGGCTTGATATCCGGGATCGCGAGGGTGGCGCTTGCGGCCGCGCTGGCGGCGGAACCGGGAGCGGGGCCGGGCGCGCCGGCGTTGATCCAGGCGGCGATGGCCGCGATATCGGCGGCGGGCAGAGGATCGCTATTGAAGGGCATGCGGGGCTGGACCTTGCCCTGGAGCATTTGAATCAGGCGGCTTTCGTCAGCTTTGCCGGGAACGATCGCGGGGCCGTCCTTGCCGCCCTTCATCAGGGAGTCGTAGCTGTCCATGACGAGTCCGCCCATTTTGGCGGTGGCGGAGTGGCAGGCTAAGCAGTTCTTCTGGAGGATGGGGGCGACTCGCGTCAGAAACTGTGCGGTACTGTCAGTCTGCGCGTCCAAGCCGGCGGGTGCGACGATTACCAGGGCGAGGATTGCTGTAAAAACCGCTCGCGATGCGATCAAAACTGCCTTAAACACAGCTCGGCTGCGCGCTACAGCCGAAAAGGGAGCTCCTCTGTAAGTTTTGTGCTGACAAGCCTCCAACACAGAGGGCACGGAGCCTCTGTGGCCTCTGTGTTTGAGAAGTCCGGTCACAGAGGACACGGAGACACTCGAGTGCAGGAGTGCCGGCAGGCCATGACGAAAATCGTTCCGGGCCGAAACGACTCTGAAGGTTAGTGGTACAGAAGTGACAGAGATCCCTCGTCGCGGCTGGTTCGCCGTGGTTGGGCACCGAGGACACGGAAACACTTTTGTGAAATCTGTCAAATTACTCCGTTGACGAATCGTCGTATGCCATCTTTGAGGAGGACGACGTTAAAGTTGATCAGCAACGCCACCTTGCAGCCAGAGAGGCGAAGGTAGGAAAGAACCTGAGCCTCATGGATGGGAGCGAGACTCTCGACCGATTTCACTTCCACGATCACCGATTTCTCAACCACGAGATCTGCCCGGTAGCCGCATTCGAGCTTTACCTCCTCGTAAACCAGCGGCACGGCTCTTTGCTGCTCGACGAAGAGTCCCTGCTTTCCCAACTCGTACGCCAGACAAGCCACGTATGCGGATTCCAACAATCCCGGGCCAAGCGTTCGATGCACCTGAATCGAAGCTCCAATGATCGCCTCTGTGATCCTGTTCAGGCGCTCCTTTTCACTCATGTGAGGACGCCTCTAACAATGCCGCCTGGAAACGTGGTTCTATGGACGCCCAAAAATCAAGAAGCTCTTCGAGTACCTTACTCTGTGGTCTCCGTGCTTCCCAAAACCCTCAATGCACAGCGCATAGAGCCTCTGCGACCTCTGTGTTAAAGCTTTTGTAATGCACGGTGTTACGGAGGCATCCATCACATTGACTTCCACCTGCCGCTCAGGGTCAACCTATCAATATCGCATCGTTCCGGCCGCGCCGGTTCTCGCTGAAGGAGATTCGGCCGGGCCGCCGGCCTCGCCCGCAGCCTCACGCATGATTTTGACGCTGGCGCTGGCGCCGATGCGGGTGGCGCCCGCCGCGAGCATCTTGCGCAGATCTTCATATCCGCGGATGCCGCCCGCCGCCTTGACGCCCATGTCAGGTCCGACCACCAGCCGCATGATCTCCACATCGTGCGCGGTCGCGCCGCCGGGTCCGAAGCCCGTGGAGGTCTTTACGAAGTCGGCGCCGGCATTCTTCGCGAGGCGTGAGGCGACCACCTTTTCCTGATCGCTCAGCAGCGCGCATTCCAGGATCACTTTGAGGATTGCGCCTCCACGATGACAAGCGGCGGCGAGCGACCGTATCTCCTGCTCCACGCGTTCGTAGTATCCGGATTTCAGCGCGCCGACGTTGATCACCATGTCGATTTCCCGCGCACCCAGCTTCAGCGCCTGTTCGGTCTCGAAAAGCTTCACCGAACTCGTGGTCGCGCCCAAGGGAAATCCGGCTACGGTACAGACCTTGACGGCGGAGTCCTGCAGCTCCGCGGCGCAAAGCGAAATCCAGGTGGGATTGACGCAGACGCTCGCAAACCTGTATTCACGCGCTTCGGCGCAGAGACGCCGCACATCACTCTCGGCGGCCTCGGGCTTGAGCAGCGTGTGGTCGATGAAGCGCGCGATGTCGGGCGGGATCTGCGTCGCGCCCAGGCTCGCGCCCAAGCGCGCCGCGCCCGCAGCCAGCACGCGCCGCGACTTCGCGGGACAGCTCTCGGCGCAGCGTCCGTCGCACCCGGGGCAAACCGTCTCGTCGATTTCGAGCCCGCGCAGCGCGCAGGCCTCCTGATCGCCGAGCCGGCAGAGGATCTCGCGCGCCACGGCCTCGATGAGCTGCTCGCGAGTCTGGGCATCGGCTAAGGCCCCGATGTCCCCGCCGGCCCCTGCAGGCACGCTGGGAAGCGTGCGCCACAAGCTCCCATCTTGTGGTGCAGGCATCCTGCCTGCATTCTCAGAAGCCTGCTCGAGCGCCGTGATCTTATCCACCCGTTTCTGGTGCCGCCCGCCCGCGAACGCCGTCTCAAGCCAGACGGCCGTCACTTCGCGCGCGAGCTCGGCAGGAATCAGGCGGGCTCCAAGGGTGAGCACGTTGGCGTCATTGTGCTCGCGACTGTTCCGGGCGGTGGCGCGATCGTAACAAAGTGCCGCGCGCGCTCCGGCGATCTTGTTGGCGGCCATCGCAGAGCCGATCCCGGCGCCGTCCACCACGATGCCGCGCCATGCCTTACCCGCAGCAACTGCTTCAGCCACGGCGCGCGCAAGGTCAGGATAGTCAACGGGGTCGCGCGAATGGGCTCCCAGGTCCTGAACCGTGTAGCCCGAATCCGACAGGAACTGCTTCAGGTATTCCTTCAGATCGTAGCCGGCATGGTCGCCGGCCAGAGCCACCGCGCGCGACGCGGCGCTTTCGCGCGGAACAGCCTCCGGCGAAGAGCTCTCATGCACAATGGTCACGCCGAGCTCAGCGGAGAGTTCGCGCGCCCGGTCAGTGATGATGGCGTCGCGCGGGACACGCAGCTCGCCCTGCGCTGACTGGACGTCTTCGGCGATCACAATGCGTCTGGGCATCGTCCGGCGCTGCTTTCGAGAGAGCCTAACTTTAGCGCGGGGATCCGGGCGCATGCAAGCGAAGGAAGGCGGCGTAGCGCGGCTTGTGGTGCACGCTTCCAAGGTGCGTCTCGGCCCAAACCAGGCAAGAGGCCCGGGCTACGGCGCTCGGCGTCACACGTATTCTGCGGGGATCGAACGAAAAGGAGGGGAAGAAGGCGGAGAACCAGGTTCCTTCTTCCCCCCGTTGGGCAAAACGTCAGTTGACCGTGAGGAAAGCGGTGATGGTGCGCGTGATGTTGCCGGCGGTACCGATCATGACGAATTGATAGGTTCCGGGCGGCGTCGTGCTCGAGGTCTGAAGCGTAAAGTTGGCGCTCCCGTTGACCGGGAGCGTGTTCTTGTCGTAGCTCGCCGTTGCACCGGGTATCATTGAGATGTCGTAGCTGAGTGTCACGTTCTTGTTGAACCGGAGGCCGACCAGATTCACAGGCCAGACCGCCGAACTTCCATGAGTCACAGTCTGACTCGTGTCCGTATAGGGCACGAGAAGCCAGTAGTCCACCATGTCAGGAACCTGATTGCAAGCCGAAGCCGGATTGCCGGTGGGCGCCGCCCAGACCGACTGGGTGTCCTGAGTCGTAGCGGCCTGCCATCCCGAAAGGTTGCTGGTGGTGAAACTGTTTCCCGACGGGTAGGTGAAGACGTTCGCGTTCGCGGAATCCCACCAGGTGTTGTAGTTTGAGACGAGCGTGGGCTGGTAGTATGACCAGTCCCAATTATACTGGTCGCTGAAATTCCTCTGCACAGTGTTGCCGGAAGTCACGAAAATGTCTTGCATGAAGGTGGCATTTTCGCTGACCATGAAGTACTCTTGGTTCGTCTGCCAATCATAGATAATGTACCCGCCATCCAATCCGTTAACGACGACGTTGACCTGATTGCCCACGAAATTGCTCGACGTGACCGATACCCCCATGCTGTCCCGAATGTCAAGTCCATCGTTGGTGCTCGTCGCCGTGGTCGGATTTCCATTGCAGAAGTAGCTGTAAGTGATGTTGATCGGTCCTTCATCGCGTTCCAGAAGGGCGCCCAGCAGGAGATTCTGGTTCATCACGAAATCGTTGATATTGATGTTCTTGTTGTCGGTATCGAAGTGCGTGCCGAACGTCTGGTTCCAGTACGCTGACGAGTTGTCCATGGTAAGGGTGTGAGCGCCGGAGAAGTGGAATGCCGCTGAGTTGGTGTTGTAGAAATCCCCTTGCGCTCCGCGCCAGTTGTTGAAGGCCGCCTGGTCGTTATTGAGGTCGCCGCTGACGGCGTCCTGCGCCACAAACCCGGATTGACCATTGTGATTGGCCACGCTGTTCTGGATCGTAAAATTGGAAGCCGTCGGTCCGACCTCGATGCCAAAAGCATTGTTCCAAAGGAAACTGTCCCGATCGAGGAGGAAGTTGTTAGCGTAAGGCTGCCCCGGCACGCTGTTGACGAACACCGAGGCCTCGTCACGGCAAGCGTTTCCATACTCGAAGGTCAATCCGCGCAGAACAAAGTTCGACGCCCCGTCCACCATCAAGATTTGAGGTGTCACCGAGACTTCAACATCAGCGCTGTAGATGTTCGTGCCCACCTGGGGCCAGATGTAGATCTTGTCGCCGGCCTCGTCGACGTAAAACGTGCCGACCATCATCTCGCCAAGCGACAATACCTGGTTAAGGCGAAAGCCGTTGACGAAAACCATCTCGCGACGCTCTACGATATCGGGAGCCGGAGGCGCGCCCGGAAGCGGCGGGCACAGGCCCCAGTCGTAGGGCCAGCTATTCGTGTAGATGTTGTTGTTTCCGCTGTAAGGCTGCCACCCGGTCCACTGCTGAGCGCCGGAGATGAGCACCGTGCCGTTGATCGCAGCCTCGAAAGTCATCGGCATGCTTGTGGGAGTACTGGCGACGTAAAGCACATCCGCCTCTCGGTAGACACCGGGATTAATGATGACTTTAGTGCCGATGTTGTTCGAATTGTTGGTCACCGCCAGACTGATGGACTTGGCGATCGTCTGCAAGGGCTGTCTCGCAGTCCCCGGATTGCTGTCCGAACCGTTGACGACATCCACATAGAGCACGGCAGTTTCGAGGCTCTCATTGATGCTGGCCTGACACCATCCCGCTATCGAGGCCACCAGACACAGTGCACCCGCTGCGAAAACTTTTTTGAGTGAAGACATTTTCCCCTCGAATCGTAATCGGATTTGCTGCAGTCCCCCTCCGATCCCGCTTCCAGAGTCCTTTCCGAAGCCCGAATCATCGGCCGACGCGCGTAAGCGTGAGTCAACGACCGGACAAGCTGAATTCCAAATCCTCGCCGCAGAAAATTGCTGAACGGCGAATGATTTGGCTGCACCGTCCTACCCGACCTCCGTCCATCTGTCAGTATTGGATCATTATATCTACTTAATATAATTAAACTGTCTGTATTAACGTTGTGCTCAATACCGCGCAAACACGGAGACTCCCACAGGAGCGTCGGCCCACGCCGTGGTCGCGGCTGCGGCGCACTCGCTCGCGTCACTTGTCGGAGCTATGCCCGATCAGAGTAAACTCTGAAAAACAGATGTCGGTCGAATATTTCCCCCCGGCGTATGCCCGGGCGCAGTCCTGCTAAACGGGAGTATGGTCTCTATTCAGGTCTCACTGAAGCAAATCGGCTCCGGCGCGTGATTAGACGCCGGAATAAGCTGAGATAACACCCCCCGGGAACGCGTAGCAAAAATGCAGCACGCGCCCGCCCCAAGCATTCTCTCAACCCTGCTACAGCCCGAAGCACTCCGGATTCAGCTCGTGCTCAAGGTCGTTGCAAGCCCCCTTCGAGGCCGCCGCCGGCATGCGTGGCGTTGCAGGCCGCTCAGCGGTCATCCAAAAAAACAACGCAGGGGAATATAGCACGGTGTTGACACACCAGCAAATTAATTTCTCGTAAATTCTCAGTCGCCTGAGGGGCGTGATTCCTGCCTTCGCCGAGACCGCCGAGACCCGCGACGGCACTCTTCAGCCCATGGCCAGGGCGGAGACTCTACCCGGAAGCCTTGCCGTGTCGGCATCACAAGCGCACGTGAGGCTGGTCACCGCCGCCATAATCGCGAGAGGAATAACTTATAAATGAAGATGTGCGGAGATCCTTCACCGTAACGCGGATTTGGCCGCCAAGGCTAAAACCGCCCGAGGGAGTCCGGGTTGTAAGCCATGCCTTGGACCTCCTCGCACATTCGCAGACTATGCGCCATCCACGTTGGGGACGGTTTCATCGGCCTGATCGGGGCGCAGCGGCAGCTCTGGACGAGCCAACTCGGAATATCGGAAGATGTCGCAGAGCCTGCCTTCGGGAGGAAACAATGCAAGTGCAAAGAAGTACACGAAACCCCAGGCTGATGCCCTTGGTGGTCCTGATTTTTGCCGTGACGCTGCCGGCGTCGCGCGCCTCCGGCCAGCAGACCTACGTTACGCGCTACGATCTGTTCGCGGGATACACGTTTCTCGACAGCCCGCACGTCAGCCTCTTCGAGAACGGCTTTCACTTTCAAATCGGAGTCCGGCCGAAGACGTGGTATTCCCTTGGTTTCGACTACAGCGTCTCCGAGGGCAATCTGACCCTGACGCCGAACCTGCTGACGACGACACTGCAGCAGCAGCTCGGTGCGGAACTGGCAGCGCTCGCGGCGGCAGGCCAACTGCCTCCCGGGTACACGCTGGTGGTCCCGTCGCATTCCGTGACCCAGACTTTTGCCGCCGGGCCGCAACTGGCCTATCGTCACTTCCCGAATATGACCCTGTTCATTCGCCCGGATCTCGGAGCCATCCACGAAGCGGCGACGCCGCAGCCTCATGCCGGTGATCTGATCGCCCAAAGCGTGGTCCAGCAACTGGCGCCGTCGGGCAAGAAGACGGACTGGACGCCGTTCTATGGATTCGGCGGCGGGGCCGACTTCCTTTTCGGCAAGCACGTGGGACTCCGGGTGCAGTCGGATCTGGTGTACGACCACCTGTTCAACGACCTGCTGAAGGATGGGCGCCTCACGGTCCGATTTTCTGTGGGACCGATCTTCAATTTCGGCAAGAACATCAAGCACTGAGACTTTCCGATTCCGGCAAACCGGGCCGGCAGCTGGCGGGCGCCCCATCGCCACGGGCGCCGCGTCTTCCTGAAGGCCTCTTCACCTCCCTTCGCGAACGTCATTTAGGTCCGGCGCCGGCTGCTCCACAGTTTTCGTGAAACCCCGCGGCAGAGCGAATCGTCCACTATTCTGAAGGGTGGGACTTCGAGTTTAAGGAGACTAACGTGTATAAGCGATTTATAGCAATAACGGGTAGTGTCGTCCTGTTTCTGGGTCTTGGACTCACGAGAGCCATAGCGCAGGACCAAAGCAGCACTCCGCCTGAGAACCCGCCGCAGGGTCAGCCTCCGCAGGGAGGCATGGCCGGTGGGAGGGGCATGCGTGGTCCGATGAATCCTGACCAGATGCTCGCGCGGCTCGACGAGAGACTTCACCTCAGCGATGATCAGAAGGGCAAGATTCGCTCCATACTGGAGGATCGGCAGGCCTCAATGGACAAGCTCCGCTCTGACACATCCCTCTCACAGGAGGACCGGCGGGCCAAGATGCGGACGATTTTCACCGAGCACAACGATCAGATCAAGCAAGTGCTGAACGACCAGCAGAAGCAGGAATACGACCAGATGATGGAGCGGCGCGGCCGCATGGGCAACCGCGGGGGCAATCCACCGCCACCGCCATCCGACAGCCAAACGCCTCCTCCCAACCCGCAGCTGTGATTCTGAAGACGGCGGCGCCGCTCCGGCGCCGCCCAAGTCTTATCGCTTCCTGGCTACCTCCACCGCCTTGCAGATGAAGGCGCCTGCCTCGTCGCTGTAAGGCTTCTTGAAAGTCGACGGCCAGTTCTGCTGATCGGAATAGAGGCGGTTCAATCCCTTGCCGACTTCGGGATTGCCGCCGGTGAACGCGGCGATCAGGGCCTGCCAACGCGCGGCCAGCGCCTGAGCATGGGTGCCCGATGGATCTTCCCCGCCCGCGACGGCCGCCTCGACTTCGCGAATCAGTTCCGCCCAGTCCTGCTGCGACTTCTGCAGCATTTCCGGCGTCCACTGCTTGCCGCGCTCGGCGATCGCCGCCTGGGCTTCCTCAGAGTAGTACTTCTTCGTCCAATCCATCTTCTGTTCCATGTTGATCACCTCGATGATTTTCCGGAGTGCTTCCCAAGTATCCTCCCCGCAGGGACCCGTTGCCGCGCCGCTTCGCGACGGGTGCCGGCCGGCACCCGTCGACACGGTACGCTCGGCGCGCTCGATCGCCTCGATAGCCAGCGCGAGGCGTCGGCGCTTCTCCTCGATGATCGTGCGTTGCAGCCGCAGCGCGGCACCGAGGTCGAGGGGCTTCTGATTGAGAAGCTCCCGGATTTGTTTGAGAGGGAAGCCGATGAATTTCAGGGCCACGATCTGTTCCAGGCGCGCCAGATCACGCTCGGCGTACAAGCGATAGCCGGCGCGCGTTCGACCGCCCGGCCGGAGGAGACCCACGCGATCGTAATAATGCAGCGTCCGCACCGTCACGCCGGCGCGTCTCGCGAACTGGCTGGCCTGGTACACACCCTCGCCTTTCATCATCAGCCTCCCTCCGGATCGAAGCTAAGGTCTGACGTTACGTCAGGGTCAAGAACTTTTTTTTGAATCAGTTTGAATAGCGATTCGTGAGGGATGGAATGGAAACACGTCTCGGTGCTTCCTCCTTGTCCTCTATCCTTCGTCACTTGTCAGTCGTCAGTTGCGCGTTTGCGGCCAACTTTCTATTCCCCGGGCAACGGACCACTGACCTCGGACAACTGACACCCAACGAACCACAGAGGACACAGAGCGCACGGAGATAGTCAGCGATTCACCGCGGCCATGCCAGCTTCCGAATATCGCGTGCCGGCAGCCACGCCGCGAGGCGCGACTTCGTCGATGCGCCTGAAATCGTCGGCGCTCAGCGTGATGTCGAGCGCCGCCACGTTCTCTTCGAGGTATTTCCGGCGCTTGGTGCCCGGGATCGGAACGATGTCGTCACCTTGCGCCTGCACCCAGGCCAACGCGAGCTGCGCCGGCGTGCACCCCTTTTCCACCGCGACTTCCCGGATGCGCTCGACGAGCGCCAAATTCCGCTGGAAGTTCTCGCCCTGAAAGCGTGGCGCCTGATGCCGCCAATCGTCGGGGGCCAGGTCCTGAGGACCCTTGATCTGACCGGTCAGAAATCCGCGTCCGAGCGGGCTGTACGCCACAAAGCCGATGGCCAACTCGCGGCAGAGCTCGAGCAGGCCGCCCTCGGGCTCGCGGCTCCAGAGCGAGTATTCGGTCTGTAGCGCGGTGATCGCATGCGCGCGATGGGCGCGCCGCAGAGTATCCGGCGCCGCTTCGGAGAGCCCGATGTGGCGGATCTTGCCCTCCCGGATGAGACCGGCCATGGCGCCGACGGTCTCCTCGATCGGCACGTCGGGATCAATCCGGTGCTGGTAGTAGAGATCGATCGTCTCAATTCCCAGCCGTCGCAGGCTGGCCTCGCACGAGGACCGCACATACTCGGGACGCCCGCTGACGCCGCGAATCAGTGATCCCGGCTCGCGCAAAATGCCGAACTTCGTGGCAATGATCAAGCCTTCGCGCCGCCCGCGAATCGCCCGCCCGACAAGTTCTTCGTTGAGATACGGTCCGTACACGTCGGCCGTGTCGAGGAAGTTGATTCCAAGTTCGAGCGCGCGGTGAATGGTCGCGATCGACTCCTGATCGTCGCGAGGACCGTAGAACTCCGACATCCCCATGCATCCGAGGCCCTGCTCGGAGACCTTGAGGCCGCTCGGTCCCAGTTCTCTGGTTTTCATGTGTTGTCCCTTCCGGCTTGAAGCCCCGACGATCCGTTCTCAATTTGGATGTGCGATGAACGCGGAAAGGTCGCGGACGACCGGTTCAGTACGTCGCGCGCCCACCCGAGATGTCGTAGCATTGGCCCGTCGTGAACGACGCCTCGCGCGACACAAGGTACTGCACGAGGCTCGCGACTTCGTCTAGGGTCCCGGTGCGGCCCATGGGGATGCGGCTCACCATGTACTGCACGGTTTCCGGCTTCATGCCCTCGAGAATCTTGGTGCGAATTACCGCGGGCGCGATGCAGTTCACGGTAATGTCGCCCTTGCCCGCCACTTCCTTGGCCAGGGCCTTGGTCAAGCCGATCACCGCGGCCTTGGTGCTGGAGTACGGAATCATCGTCGGATTGCCCTCCTTGCCGGCGATCGAGGCGACGTTCAGAATGCGTCCGTAACGCCGCTCGAGCATCCCCTTCACAACCTCGCGCGCGCAGAGGAAAACGCCTTTGAGGTTCACAGCGTAGACGGCGTCCAGGTCGCGCTCGTCCAGTTCCCAGAGGGGAACCGTGCGGCCTGAGATTCCGGCGTTGTTCACCAGAATGCTGACCGGCCCAAGCTTGCGCTCGATCTCCTGGAAGGCCCTCTCGACCGAGCCGGACGAGGTCACGTCGCACTCGAGCCCAAGCCCGCCCATTTCGCCGGCCGCGTCCGCCGCGGCCTTCGCCTGGAGATCGAGAACTGCGACCCGCGCTCCGGCCTCTGCCAATCGCCGTGCAATCGCCTCGCCGATTCCCTGCCCTGCGCCGGTCACGGCCGCAATCTGTCCCGTCAGACGGAAATATGCCCTCTCGCTCATCGTCGCTCCTCAGGTTGACTCAACCCGCAATCATACAGCGATTGCGGCCAATCCATGGAATGGAGTGGACGCGCAAGCCCCAACTTTGCAAAATCGCATATTGAGGTGTGCGATGGCGGATGCGGTTGCGGACGCGAATCACGGCGGAATTCGCGGCGTAGTGCTGGACTTTGGTGAAGTGCTGTGCCACAAGCCGACGCCCGAGAAATTGGTGCGAATGGCCGATGCCCTGGACCTCGCCCAGACAACGTTCATTGCTCGATACAGCGAGGAGCGTCCGCGGTATGACCAGGGCCTGCTCAGCCCCGAAGACTATTGGTCGCAAGTGGCTGCCGACGGCGTCGAGGTGAATCCGGAACTCCTGGCCAGGCTCCGCCAGTGGGATGTGGAAATGTGGAGCGATATCAATCAAGACATGGTCAACTGGCTGGACCGCTTGCGCGAAGCCGGCTTTAAAACCGCCGTTCTTTCCAATATGCATCGCGACATGACCGTGTACGTGCGGCGGAATTTCGGCTGGCTGCAGCGCGTCGATTGTGCCATTCTTTCGTCCGAGCTTTTCCTGATCAAACCGCACCGGGAGATCTATCAGCGCTGCCTCGACTGCCTGAAGCTGCAGCCGTCGGAAGTGGTCTTCATCGACGATCGCCAACCGAACGTGGCCGCGGCCCAAGCCTGCGGACTCGTGGGGCTACAATTTACTTCGATCGAGCGCCTGCGCGGTGACATGGCTAGCCTCGGCATTGCGGTGCTTCCCTAGACTCCGAACCGGCCGTCCGCATTAAGTGAGTGCCCCCGGGTAGAAAGACTGCCTGTATTCTACTGATTGTAAGTTGCTTACCACAAACTAAGCGGCCAAGCGACGCGCCCGGCGTGGTAGAGGGGCTTAAGGGATTTAAGGTCAAATAAGGCCCTTAAATGGTTCGTTTTGGGCATTTTTTCACGCGGTTTTGTTGATTCTGAAGGACTTCTTGGCTTCGTTTTGCAAATTTTCATGGGGGGAGTTACAAATTCCTGAGATGTGGCTCAATCCAAATTGAATCGATAGCCGAACGTTCATGGACAAGGTGGGCAGCAAGTATATGCTTGCGGTTGCAGATGACCCGGCGGAAACCAGATTCCGACAACCGACCAGTCAGCCAGGTGGATTTTTTCCGCGTGGGCTGGCGAACTGCCCGAAACGGCAGGAGAATACCGGTTGACAGCCTACCCATAGATCGCCTATGGTAAGCCTATGACGAAGAGTCCTGACCTGCTGCCTGGCACCCTCGATATGCTGATTCTCAAAACACTGACCCGAGCGCCTCTGCACGGCTATGGGATTGCGCTCTCGATCAAGCGCCTTTCCGACGGCGTCCTCACGGTGGAAGAAGGCTCGCTTTACCCGGCGTTGCAGCGGCTGCTGCTGCAGGGCTGGGTGAAGGCCGAATGGAGAATGACGGAGACCAACCGGCGCGCGCGTTTCTACACACTGACCGCCGCAGGGCGCAAGCAATTGGAAAGCGAGTTGTCGCAGTTTGAACAGATGATTGCAGCGATCGGCCGGGTTTTGAGCGGTCCGCGGGAGGCATAGATGAATGGTCTCACTCGGTTCATGAAGAAACTCGCGATTCTCTTCCGGCGCGGCCAGTTCCACAGCGAACTGGACGAGGAGATGGCATTTCATCGGGCCCAGGTGGAGCAGGAACTTATAGATCGCGGGATGACGCCCGAGGACGCGCGCTACGCGGCGATGCGGCAATTCGGCAATGCAGCCGGGCTGAGCGATCAAAGTCAGGATCTGGTGTCATTTCGGGCCGAGACAGTACTGCAAGACCTGCATTTTGCGCTACGGCAATGGAAGAAGAATCCAGGAATTGCGCTGGCGGCCGTCCTGATTCTGGCGCTGGGCATGGGTGCCGGCCTCTCCATCTTCGGTTTTGTGGATGCGGCTCTGCTGGAACCGCTTCCGTATGCCAATCCTGGCCGCCTGATGTCGGTAAACGAAAGTAACGTTGAATCGCCGCGCTGGCCCCTCTCGTATCCGGACTATCTCGACTGGCAACGGCTGAACAAATCTTTCAGCTCGCTCGATGTGTACGGCGGGACCGGCTATCTTCTGCACACTGCTTCCGGAGTGGAGCCGGTTCGGGCCGAGCGAGTGAGCGGCAGCTTCTTCCAAACCCTCGGTGTGCATCCCATGCTGGGGCGCGATTTCTATCCGGGGGAGGATCGGCCGGACGGTCCTGATGTGGTAATCCTGAGCTATCAGGCCTGGCTCGACCGCTTCGATGCACGGCGCGATGCGGTTGGGCAGACCGCGGACTTCGAGAACAGAGCCTACACGATTATCGGCGTCCTGCCCCGGACGTTCTCCTTCGCTCCAAGCGGCAATGCAGAGTTCTGGGTTCCGATCAATCACTTGAGCCCTCACGAACACTCCCGGACCTTTTACAACTTTGAGGGAATCGGGCGGCTCCGTGATGGGATCACGATGCAATCGGCGCAGGCCGAAATGACGGCCATCGAACGGCAGCTTCAGCGCCAATACGGCATCACCGGGCGCGACCTCAGCGCCAATGTCGTTCCCCTCGCCGAGATCATCATCGGCGACGTGCGACCCGTCCTGCTGACACTCCTGGGCGGAGCCGGCCTGCTGTTGTTGATTGCCACTTTGAACGCCGCCGGTCTCGTGCTCGTGCGCTCGGAGAGCCGCAAGCGGGAGGTTGCTGTGCGCCGCGCGCTGGGCGCTAGCCGGGCGAGGTTGGTGCGGCAGTTTGTAACGGAGGGGCTTCTGCTTGCTGTCTTTGGTAGCCTGGCAGGGGCGATCGTTGCCGCCGACATTATGAGGCCTCTGGCGCGCCTGGTTCCGAAGGACATGGCGTCGAACATGCCGTTTCTCGAGGGCGTCGGCCTGAACGCGCACACGGGCGCGCTGGCCGCGGCCATTGCCCTGATAGCCGCGTTGCTGCTGGCCGTTACGCCCACTCTACGGCTCTCGTTCAGTGACGTTCGTGATGCTTTGGCCGACGCGACCCCCGGCGCAGCCAGCCGGCTCTGGCGCAGGCTGGGAGCGAACCTGGTGGTGGCGGAACTGGCGGTGGCCGTGGTGTTGCTGGCGAGCGCAGGACTGCTGGGGCAGAGCCTCTATCGCCTGCTGCACGTGCCATTGGGCTTTGATCCCAACCATCTCGCAACCTTGCAGGTAATGGCGCCCGGCACGGCTTACAAAACTGACGAACAGACGGTGGGACTTTACCGGGAAGTTGTCCGACGCATCTCCAGGCTCCCGGGCGTGGAGTCGGTCGGTATGACCAGCATGCTCCCGGCGCAATGTGACTGCGCCAGCGACAGAATCCAGTTTCCCGGAAGGGCGTATCACGGTGAGCATAATGAGGTGGACGAGCGTCACGTGAGCGCGGCGTATCTGGCCACGCTCAAGACAAGGCTGATGCGCGGCCGGCTTTTCACCGATCGAGAGGATGCCTCCTTGCCCGGGGTGGCTGTGATCAATCAAGCGCTGGCCCGAAGGTATTTTCCCGACCAGGACCCGATCGGCCAGAGGATCGCCGACGATGAGTTTGGGACTCGGCATGTGTGGGAGATTGTGGGCGTGGTAGACGATGTTCGCGAGGGCCCGCTGGATGCCGGCATCCAGCCTACGGAGTATTTCCCGCTTAACCAGACGCTGGACCACGGCTTCAGCCTGGCAGTGCGCACGCGGCAAGCCCCTGGCGCGCTGCTGCCAGTATTGGTAAGCACGCTGCATCAGATCGACCCGAGTTTGGGCGTTTCTGACAAAGCAACCATGAATGAGCAGATTGACGCGACGCAGGCGGCGCTGTTGCACCGATTCTCGGCCTGGCTGGTGGGCGGATTCGCGGCAATGGCTCTCGTGCTGGGCGGGGTGGGGCTTTACGGCCTGATTGCCTACTCGGTGAGTCAGCGGAAACGCGAAATCGGTATCCGCATGGCGCTGGGAGCACAGCGCAGCTCGGTGTACAGGCTCGTGATGCGGCAATCGGGATGGCTCACATTCGCCGGATTGGCAATCGGACTGGTCTGCTCAGTGGGAGCATCGATAGTGGTCCGGAACCTCCTGTTCGGACTGCAGCCCTGGGATCCGTTGACGCTGGCTTCAGTGGCCGTCTTGTTGGCCCTGGTCTCCATGGCGGCGAGCTTCCTCCCCGCGCACCGCGCAGCGTCGGTTAACCCGACAGATGCCTTGCGAGTCGAGTAACAACGTGGCCAAGCTAATCATCAGTCAACAACACAAACTGACACCCACGATTCTCCTTGCCGTTTGATCATCATCTGCGGAAAATCACCGAGCTAACACCGGTGAGGACACCGGCGCTATAGCGGCCCCTGTCGCCGCTCTTTGATTAAACCTCATCAGTTGTCTGGCGGCGCGCTGATTATGGAGTTAGACTTGTAACATTCTGACGTTCGACTGGGGAGGCGCGGAGCAATGAGGAAATCATCGAAATCGCCGGAGTCATCAGGTCTCTCGCGGAGGCAGTTCCTGGAGCGCGCCAGTGCGGGAGCGGTGAGCGCCGCGGGCGCAATGGGAGCCGGCCTCGCGCCGGGCATCCTGCTGGGCAAATCGAACAAGTCGGGCAGCCGCGTAGTGCTGGGCACGGGCGAGCACACCTATGAACTTGTTCCCGGCTGGGACCAGCTTCCCGTCGGCGTCAAGTACGGCTACACGCACGGCGTGCAGATCGATCAGCACAATCGCGTGATCGTCCACAACCAGAGCAAGGACTCGGTGATCATCTTCGACCATAAGGGCAAGTACGTCAAAAGCTGGGGGCCGGAGTTTCAGAAGGGCGCGCACGGTTGCTTGCTGCGCAAAGAAGAAGGCACGGAGTACCTGTACCTCTCCGATTACGAGCGCCACATCGTGGTGAAGACCACCCTTGACGGCGAAACGATTTGGACCTTGAATTGGCCCCAGGATTCCGGCGTCTACAAGGCCGAAGCGGAGTTTAAGCCCACCAACACCGTCGTGGCGCCGAACGGCGACATCTACGTGGCCGACGGCTACGGCCTAAGCTACGTCCACCAGTACAACCCGAATCGCGAGCGCATCCGGACGTGGGGCGGCAAGGGCAGCGAGGCCGGCAAACTCGACTGCCCGCACGGCATCTGGATCGATACGCGGGGCGCCGAGCCCATCGTGGTGATCGCGGACCGGTCGAATTCGCGCCTGCAGACGTTCACGCTCGACGGCAAGCACATCGCCTTCTTCTCCGACGCCATGCGCGCGCCGTGTCACTTCGATCAGAATGCAAATGGCGATCTCCTGATCCCGGACCTGCACGGCGTGGTCACGATCTACGATCGCAACAACAAATCGGTCGCGCAGCTCGGCGATAACCCGGGCGTTTGGGATACCAAGGGCTGGCCCAACCTGCCGGATTCCACTTGGGTGCCGGGCAAGTTCATTTCGCCTCACGCTGCCTGCTGGGACAAGCGGGGAGACATCTATGTAGTGGAGTGGATCAAAGAAGGACGGGTGACGAAGTTGCGGAGGGTGTAAGGAAGAGACAGTAGCAATGGCCACGATGCCCTTGAAGCCGGGTGCACGACGCGCGAAACAAGCCGTTAAAATGCATTCGAAGCGGCTCGGGTCGTTGAGCGCATGGATCATAGGCCGGACGTGCCAGTGCTTGTTCCTCTACGAGGGATTACAGCTACTTAGGCATCGTCAGTGGGGAATGGGCACCGCGTATGCGCTCGCCTTTGCGGCGCTCACCGCAATGATTTTCTCCCTGGCCTACGGGGAGGCCGATGAAATCGGCGTTAAGTTCCGACGTTACCTTAAGCTACACCGGGCCGCGTGGGCTGACGTGCGCCGGGCAGAATGGGGCGAAATTTGGGATTTGAACTACTTAACGCTTCAGATTCAAAAGCAAACTGGGGCTAACGTGGCGGCACGCTTTACCGTGATCAACACAGGCTGGCAGTTCTGGAAAGCTTACATCCGCGGCGAGCCTCCTGAGATTGTCTCGTGGGTGATGGGCCGGGTAAGCATACCCCCGCGATGCTGGCAACTGACATGCAACAAGGACTGCACAAATGTTCAGGCTCGATGCCGATAAGAAAGTCGAATTCTGCGACGGAGTCTCGCGCCGCGACTTCCTCCACGCCGGCGCGCTGGGATTCCTCGGCCTCACGCTGCCCGAGTTCTTTACGCTGAAAGCCTCGGGCGCAGTCGACACGTCGAAGGACGTCAACTGCATCCAGCTTATGCTGGTTGGCGGACCCAGCCAGCTCGATACCTGGGACATGAAGCCGGACGCGCCGGCCTCGATCCGCGGCCCCTACAAGCCCATCAAGACGAACGTCTCCGGTGTGGAAATTTCGGAGATCTTCCCGCGCATGGCGAAGCACGCGGACAAGTTCGCGCTGCTGCGCTCCTGCTACCACACCGCGGCGGCGGTGCACGACACGGGCTGCCAGATGATGCAGACTGGTCGCCTCTTCCAGGGAGGGCTCGAATCGCCGAATTACGGCTCGGTGCTGCGGTTCCAGAAGGGGCCGCGCGGCGACATGCCGCCCAACGTTCTGATCCCTTACACCATCGGCCAGCTTGGCGGCAACCTGCCGCACGGCGACACGGCCGGGTTCCTAGGGAAAGCCTACGATCCTTTCGTGCTGAACGCCGATCCTGCCGATCCCCAGTTCAAAGTGCCTGACATGCTGCCGCCCGACTACATCGCGGCGGTGCGCGTCGATCGGCGGCGAAGCTGGCGTGCGGAGATCGACAAGTCGGTCCAGTACTTCGAGGACTCGAACCAGGACGCGAAGCTGATGGACTCGACTTTCGACCAGGCGTACACGCTGATGACATCGGCCAAGGCGCGCGAAGCGTTCGAGTTGACGCAGGAGTCCGAAGAGGTACGCAAGCGATACGGTGTGAATCGCTTCGGACAAGGGTGTCTCCTGGCGCGGCGGCTGGTGGAGCGCGGCGTGCGCTTTGTGACGGTCAATATGTTTGAGACCGTGTTCAACGACATCACTTGGGATATCCACGGCTCGGCGCCCTTCAGCCCCATCAGTTGCTACAGCGATCTGGTGGGTCCGATGTTCGACAACGCTTACAGCTCGCTGCTCGAAGATCTGAGCCAGCAGGGGCTGCTCGAGAATACTCTGGTGCTCGCGACCGGTGAGTTCGGACGCACGCCGCGCATCAATCCCGCGGGCGGACGCGATCATTGGCCGCAGTGCTGGACGGTGGTGCTGGCGGGCGGCGGCATTAAGGGCGGGCAGGCGGTAGGCGCGTCCGACAACATCGGAGCAGCGCCCAAAGATCGTCCGGTGATGCCGGCGCACGTGGCGGCCACGGTCTACAAGTGCCTCGGCATTCCGATCGATAAGGAGCTGAAGACGCCGCAAGGACGCGTGGTGCGGCTGGTGGATCACGGGTTTGATCCGATTGATGAACTGCTGGTGTAGTTTGCGTCTGTGCCCTCTGTGGCTCCCTCCGTGTCCTCTGCGTTAAAAGCTTTAACACAGAGCTCACAGAGGTCCCACAGAGCGCACAGAGGCTTTGACCTGAGGGATGAGAATTCGCAACCCTCTTTAGCTTAGAGGAGAGCCGAAAAATGACAAAGAAATGGCTGATGCTTCTACTCGCGATGCTGGCCCTGGCCATCGTCGCATCCGCTGCCGATATCAGCGGCACCTGGAAAGGCACTGCGCAGACGCCCAACGGTTCAACCGAGAGGACGTTCAACTTCAAGGTCGATGGGAACAAGGTTACCGGCGATACCACCAGCGACATCTTCGGCAAGTCGACGATCGAAGACGGGAAGATCGACGGCGACACCGTCACCTTCACCCTGACCATCGAGTTCCAGGGCAACCAGGGCAAGGTCAATTACACTGGCAAGATCAAGGGCGACGACGAAATCGATTTCCACGTCGAGATCCCGGCGTTCAACCAGCAAGTCGACTACGTTGCCAAGCGGGCGAAGTAGATGGCGCATGCCGCGAAAACTCAAGGGTACATTTCGCCATCGAGGATTTTTTTCTGTCTCTGCGCTCTCTGTGATTTCCTCTATGGGCTCTGTGTTAAGAGCCTTTAACACGGAGAACACGGAGGTGCTCACAGAGGACACAGAGGGTCGAGACTGAACAAAATGAAGATCCGTAATTTTCTTTTGCTTGCCGCAATCGTCACCCTGCTCAATCTACCCTTTCTGACTCGTGCTTCGCAGAATGATCAAGCTCAGGCGCCCCAGACTTCCCCCTCGATGTCCGGCAAGGACGCGGCGTACCACCAGTCGGACATGTCCAAGCCTGAGCAGACGAAGGCACGACCGATCCAACCTGTCCCGGCGCACCCAACGCACAGCAATTCGCCCCTCGTGAAGCTCGAAGTCCTGCCATCCTCCATCTCCTTCGAGGGACCGCGTTACAGCCAGCAACTCGTCGTGGAAGGGACGTTTGCCGACGGGCACCAGGAAGACTTGACCGCCGCCGCGACGATCACATCTTCCAGCGCACAGATCGCAAGCGTTGCGGAGGGCGGGCTCACGCGACCGAAAAGTGACGGCGACGCGACCATCACTGCCACCGCGCGCGGTCATCGTGCCACGGCCAGCATCAGCGTCAGGGATTTCAACAAGCCGGCGCCCTGGAGTTTCCGCAACGACGTCCTGCCCGTGATGACCAAGGTTGGCTGCAATTCCGGTCCCTGTCACGGCGCCGCGGCGGGCAAGAACGGATTCAAGCTCACCCTGCGCGGCTACGATCCTGAAACCGACTACTACACGCTGACGCACCAGGCTCTCGCGCGACGCACGGATCGCATGGAGCCCGCCAAGAGCCTGATCCTGCTCAAGCCCACGCTGGCGATTCCGCACGGCGGCGGGCATCGCTTCGATGTGGGCTCGCCCGAGTACCAGGTGATTTCGGGATGGATCGCGCAGGGCATGCCCGCGCCTGCAGACTCGGACGCACGGGTGACGGCGATCCACGTGCTTCCGCACGAGGCGTCGCTTATGCCCGGTGCGGCGCAGCAACTGGTGGTGATGGCGAAGTTCTCCAATGGCGCCATCCGCGACGTGACTCGCTGGGCCAAGTTCGACAGCGGCGATGAAGGCGTGGCGACGGTGGACGCGAACGGACATGTCACGATGCACAGCTACGGCGAAGCGCCGGTAACGGTCTGGTATCAGAGTCACGTAACCTTCGCGCGGCTGCGAATTCCCTTCCCCTACCCGCTCGATGAGGTGGTGTTCAAGAACGCGCCGCGCCACAACTATATCGACGACGACATCCTCAAGCATCTCGCCGTGTTGCATATTCCATCGTCGCATCCGGCAAGCGACAGCGAATTCATCCGGCGCGCCTATCTTGATGCGGCCGGCATCCTGCCCACGCGCGGCGAAGTGGAGAGCTTCCTCAAAGACACCTCGCCGGACAAGCGCGACCGGCTGATCGATTCGATCATGAAGCGGCCGGAATTCGTCGACTATTGGGCCTACAAGTGGTCGGACCTGCTGCTCGTGACCAGCAATCGCCTCTCGGACGACCAGATGTGGAGTTACTACGACTGGATCCACGAGAGCGTGGCCGCCGACAAACCGTGGGACCAGTTCGTACGCGAGATTCTGACCGCCACCGGCAACACCGACCAGAACGGCGCCGCCAATTATTGGGTGATCCATCGCGATCCGCTCGACACGTCCGAAAACGTCGCCCAGGCTTTTCTCGGCATCACCATCACCTGCGCGCATTGCCATAATCACCCGCTCGCCAAGTGGACGCAGAAGGACTACTACGGCATGGCGAATCTTTTCGCCCGCGTGCGTCTGAAGACGTTTGCGCCCGGCGGATTTCGGACCGCCGTCGGACCGCTGTTCAATGACGTCACCGTCTATTCGGCGCCCACCGGCGAGTTCACCGACGATCGATTCATGATGGTGCTGCCGCCGAAGCCGCTCGACGCCAAGGCATTGCCACTCGAAGCGCCCGGTGACACGCGCGTCTACTTCGCCAACTGGCTGACCTCGGGCACGAATCCCTTTTTCGCGCGCAACATTGTGAATCGCGTATGGCGCAACTTCATGGGACGAGGATTGGTCGAAGCGGTGGACGATCTGCGTGACACCAATCCTTCCACGAACGACGAATTGCTCAGCGCGCTTACGGCAGACTTCGTGGCGCATCACTTTGACGTCGATTACCTCATCCGCACCATCATGCAGTCAGCGACCTATCAGACGTCGTCAGAGCCGCTCAACGAGAATGCCGACGATGACAAGTTCGGGTCGCATTACGTGATCAAGCGGCTACCGGCTGAAGTTCTGCTCGATGCCTATACCGAGGTGACGAAGGAGCCCGAGAAATTCGCGGGCTATCCGGTGGGCATGCGGGCCCTGCAGTTGCCGGACACGGCCGTGAAGTCTTATTTCCTCGACGCCTTCGGACGTCCGGCGCGGCAGCAGACACGCGAGAGCGAGCGCACCTCGGTCCCGACCATTACTCAGGCGCTGCACATCATCAACGGCGACACGCTGAACGACAAGCTGCGCGCGCCCGGCGGCACCATCGACATGTTGATGAAGCTCGGATTTTCGGACGACGAGATCGTGAATTATCTTTACCTCGCCGCTCTCAGCCGCTACCCGAAGGAGAGCGAGCGCGCGGCGCTGGTGAAGGCGCTGGGCGCCGCGGAACAACAGAAGACTCCGGGCGTGGACGATCCGCGGCGGGCTGCGCTGGTCGACATGAGCTGGGCGCTGCTCACCAGCGAAGAATTCATGTTCAATCATTGACGGCGGACCACGAATCGTTAGGCGGGGTAGAGCGCATGCTGTCGCATTTGCCATATCACTCCAACCTGAAAGAGTATCGGGTACAGGCGGAGCAACTGCTCGGGGGCTGGAGAGCGGCCGATCCTGACGCGATAAACCTCTTTCGCCAGTGTCACCCCAAGTTCCTCGACCGTCGCATTCCGTGGCTGCCGAAGAGAATGTCAGACGCCGAGGCGCGCACCGTATGGATCGACTCCGCCGATTCGGAACTGGCGATCGCCCGCTGGTACGACTTTGCTGACTGGACGAGACTGGCCGAATGGGTGGAAGCGGTGACGGCCGGCGATTCACCTGTCTACCGTTACGAAACCGCAGTGGAAGCTGTGATTTCGGGGAATGCCGCCGCTGTGGGCAAGGCGCTGCAGGATCACCCCGATCTCGTTCGGGCTCGCTCCACGCGGGTCACCCATCACGATCCGCCACAGCATGGCGCCACCTTAGTGCACTACATCGCTGCCAACGGCGTCGAAGGTTATCGCCAGCGGAGTCCGGAGAACGCCGTCGAGATCGCACGACTGCTGCTCGAGGCCGGCGCCGAACCGGACGCGCCCGCGGGAATGTACGGCAGGCACGACGCCACCACGATGAGCATGCTGGTGTCGAGTTGCCATCCGGCGAAGGCGGGCGTGCAAGTCGCCCTCGTCGATATCCTCGTGGACTTTGGCGCGTCGGTTGAAGCGACAGGCTCAGGCCCGTGGGCATCGCCGTTGATGACCGCGCTCGCCTTCGGATATCTCGACGCTGCGGAAGCCCTGGTCCGGCGCGGTGCCCGCGTGGACCGTCTGGCCGCGGCGGCGGGACTAGGGCGGCTCGATGACGCGCAGCGATTATTCGAGCGTGCGACGCGCGAGGAACGGCACCGGGCGCTGGCCCTGGCGGCCCAACTCGGCCACACCGAGATCGTCCGCCTGCTGTTGGACGCGGGCGAAGATCCTGACCGCTACAACCCGGAGGGCAACCACAGCCACTCCACGCCCCTGCACCAGGCGGCTCTGGTGGGACACCGCGGGGTTGTGGAACTGCTCGTGGAGAGGGGAGCGAGGCTCGACATCAAGGACACGATCTGGGAGGGAACGCCGCTCGGATGGGCGGAACACGGCGGCCGCTCGGAAATCGCGTCGTATCTCGGCCGCGCCGCTACTCGCAGGCTCGACGGCGCCTAGTCTTAGTCTTAGTCTAGCAGGGTGGAAAGCCTGCGATTCAGCACCCTACTCGTAATCAGGCAGCGCCGGATGGGACCGTGAGAGCTTTTCTTAAACGGGTCAGGATGCCCGTGCCACAAGGTCAGCATGTGTTTAGCAATACCCGGCAAGATCCTCGAAATCTTCCCTGACGCTCTGGACACCGCGCTGGTCGATGTCGCGGGCGTGCGCCGCCGTGTGAATCTCGGCCTGCTGCAGGACGATCCGCCTCAGGCCGGCGACTGGGTCCTGATCCACGTGGGATTCGCCCTCAGCAAGATCAGCGAAGCGGACGCCGCGGAGCAGATGCGCACTTTGCAGCTGCTGGGCGAGCACCCGGCGGCCATGGAAGAAGTTCGCGGGTACGGGCTGGGAGAACACGAATCCGAAGCAAGTCCCACGTCTGCGCCTGACGAGCCGTTCGAACCGAAGTCTGGCGGTGGTGGAAGCGATGGATAGCTTCCGTGCAAGTGGACCTGTCGCAGTTTGTGTGCACGCATCTTGCGTGTCGTGATGCACGCATCTTGCCTCTCGTGGTGCACGCATCTTGCGTGCCCTGTCGAAAATCCAACTCGACGCCAGGCTGGAAGCCCGCACCACAACATAGCCGTCCCTTACCAAACCAGTGAACCCGACCCATCCGATCCAAAACAAGCTTGACGCATTGGGGTAAGCACAGAGCATGATGAACGGCACAGGCCAGTCTCGATCATTTGTGTCGAGCGCGGGAGGGTAAGAGGAGGAATGATGTTCGATTCGAATGGGCGGTCTGAATTTGAGGCGCCTCGTCCGGGCAGGTGGATCGGGATTGGGATGGTACTGGTGTTCTCGAGCTTGGCGGTGATGAACGCCCCGGCGCAGACATTCACCACGCTTTACAGCTTTTGCCCCCAGACGAACTGTGCCGACGGCACGACCCCGTCGGCGGCGCTCATCCAGGCAACCAATGGCAGTCTTTACGGCAGCACGCTAAGCGGGGGGACGAACAACGACGGCACGCTGTTCAGGCTCGGCACAAGCGGCCAGGTGACCACGCTCTACAGCTTCTGTGCGGCGGGCGGCGCCTGCCCTGACGGTTTCCTGCCCGACGCTCCGCTGGTTCTGGGCTCCGACGGCAACTTCTACGGGACGACGAAGCAGGGTGGTCCCAACGGCGGCGGCGCGTTCTTCAACCTGAGCCTCAGTGGCAGTCTTACGACGATCGGAGGTTTTGGGGCCGCCGGCGGGCCGAGCGAGCCTCTGGGCCTCGCCCTCGGCGCGAATGGGACTTTCTACGGGACCACCTCAAGGGGCGGTTATCGTGAACGTGGAACCGTCTTCAGTATCACCCCGCAGGGCACTGTGACCACGCTCTACGACTTCTGCCTGACGAGCTACTGCGGAGCGGGCGGGGCTTTTCCTCAAGCCGGACTGGCGCAAGGCACGGGCGGTGAGTTCTACGGAACCACGACCCAGGGCGGAGCGGGCGTAAATTGTCCGGGCGGGTCGAAAGCCGGATGCGGCACGATTTTCAGGGTTTCACCCCTGGGAGGTCTGACGAAGCTTTATGACTTCTGCTCCGAGGCCCGCTGTGCGGACGGCTTCGATCCCGTGGCGCCCATGATCCAGGGCACGGACGGGAGCTTCTACGGAACGACCGCGCAAGGCGGACTCAACAATTGTGCTGTGTTGGGCAGCGGCGATTACGGGTGTGGCACGATTTTCAAAATCGGACCGAGCGGCTATTCGGTCCTCTACAGGTTCTGCCCTCGCGTCGGATGTACGGACGGCGCGGTTCCCGCAGCAGCCCTGGTACAGGGGAACGATGGGAATTTCTACGGTACGGCGGCTCTGGGAGGCGCCCGCGGGGAAGGCACGATCTTCAAGATTACTCCCGCCGGAACATTTACCTTGCTCCACACCTTCTGCTCGCAAAGCGGCTGCGCCGATGGCGCCGAGCCCACGGCCGCTTTGATTCAGGACACGAACGGGAAGTTCTATGGAACGACGATCCTGGGCGGGACCAGCACTGCCTGCCCTTCCGGTTGTGGTACCGCCTTCAGCTTCTCCGTGGGTCTGGGCGAGTTCGTCCTGCCCCAGCCGAACTCCGGCAGCATCGGGACTCCGATCAATATCCTCGGGACGGCGCTCGGCGGCGCCACCGGGGTAACGTTTAACGGCACTCCCGCCACCTTCACCGTCTCATCGAATTCGCTGATCACGACCACCGTACCTTTGGGCGCGACCTCGGGCGAAGTCGACGTGGTCACGCCGCACGGCACCATCCAGAGCAACGGCAAGTTCCGGGTGGTGCAATAACGATAGCGAGCTCTCGTCCGTATCGGGGCAAGGCTTCAGAGTCTGTGTGAAAACTCGTATCCTGCGAGGCCTGCCTGTGGATCCCCGCCTTCGCGGGGATGACGTTGCTGCGCTTAGCTGTACGTTCGCCCATGTCATTCCCGGGGAAGCGGGAATCCACGAGTTCTCACACAGGCTCTTCAGCCCTGCCGAGGATCTTTCCACACCCTTGGCGTCAGTAACCCGGCTGTCTCGAAATGGGCTCCTCTCCGCTGAGGGCCCTCTCCGCATGAGCCCCGCAGGGGCGACCGACGATTAGCCCCGGGCGCAAGCCCGGGACAAAGAGCCCGCGTATTTCATTCACACGGTCCACACCCGTAGTCGCCGTGACATCGCCCCTACGGGGGGCTTGTGCGCTCGTTCAGATGGGCTCGCCGTCTCATCCTGGGGGACGGGTCATTCAGTCAGCGAAGGCGGGAATCCATCGTCTGTCATTCCCTTTGAAGGCGCGAATCCGTCCTCGTTCATTCCCGCGCAGGCGGGAATCCAATTTTGAAACCTCCCTGTCACGCAATTTAAGAATGTTACTTTCGCTCTATCGTCCTGCAACTCGGAAATGTTACCCGCAGCCGTAGGCGCTGTGCGAAATGTGGAAATCCGG
>Ga0335085_10003578_pt1 | contig 26726 bp, 25 predicted proteins | sample Lox_Sample_45_FD_206712 | JGI IMG/M metagenome (GOLD analysis project Ga0335085, IMG submission 206712) | Soil microbial communities from Loxahatchee National Wildlife Refuge, Florida, United States - Lox_Sample_4.5 | ecosystem: Environmental > Terrestrial > Soil > Wetlands | place: USA...
CACTTCACGACACCTTGTTCTCTATCCATATTGTTTCTGTGTTCCTTTGATTGTTTAGGTTTAACTTGTTCTCGTCTCGCAACCGCTCCCCGAAGACTGAAAAAGCCGCAAATCATTCATTTTGCGGCCTTCGACGAACGTGGCATTCGGTCACAAAAACTGATCAAGCAGACTAACTATACACGTTTGGCAATGGTTTTGCAATGGGAAATTATCATGAGCGAAACTGATATCACCGATCGCGACCGTGCCATGGCCCAGCGTTGTGTGGAATGCCCCGTATGCACTCGGGCCCGTCGCAAGCAGCGGGGTCTGGCTTTCTGGATTGTCAAGCACGTAGAGGGCAGCGTGTGTCCTTACTGCCAAGCCTACGAAAAGGTTTACGGGCGTAAATCGCATCAAGCGGTGAACTCCAATGACGGACCGGCTTGATTCACGCCGCACGTTTCACCAGTCTTTGAAGCGGCTTGGGCGTCGGCTGATCTTTGTCGCCGGCGCCCTGGTTCTGCTGGCTCTCCTAAACGCTGCCCTACGGCCTTGGTACATGAGCTGGGGAGCGACCGATCGGGAGTTTCTGCGTGTGTATCCCGGCGACCAACTGGCGCCCAACGTCCTGAGCGTGGCGACCCGCGCCATCACCATTCAGGCTCCCCCCGCAAAGGTTTGGCCCTGGATCGTCCAGATCGGAGAAGACCGCGCCGGGTTCTACAGCTACACCTGGCTCGAGAATCTGTTCCTCGCTGACATGCGCAACGCCGATCGGATCAATCCCCAGTGGCAGACGCGCCAAGTGGGAGACACCGTCTGGTTGACGCGCAAGGATCGTTATCACGGAACAGCGCGGACTGTCATCGCCGGGTACGAGCCAGGGCATACAATGGTCCTTGTGTCGCCCTCGGACTTCGCGAAATTGGCCCAGTACGGGCCGCCGATCGACGGGGCCTGGACATTCATCCTCGAGCCGGAAGGGGAAAAGGCATCCCGCCTGATCATGCGCTCGCGCGGCCGGTCGGCAGGTTGGTGGAAGCGAGCCTTCGATTATTTCATTTTCGACCCCGCCCATTTCATCATGGAGCGCGGGATGTTGCTAGGAATCAAGGAACGGGCGGAGAGATGGTCCTCCCACCGTTAATGCCCCTTGAGAATCTGGGCGACGCGCGGCAAGAGGCTGGCCGCCTGCTGGGCCTGCGGGTCACCTTTGGTGGCAAGTTCGTCCCCCTGTTCCAATCCATAGACCAAATTCGTGAGTTCCACTTTGAGCCTCAACTTCAGAATATCCTGATCCTTTGACCAATACTCCTCGGGAACGCGGACACCGTTGCTCCCGAGGGTGGCTTTGAAGTCCTCAAGCATCTCGGTAGGGACTTCGAAAGGCTCGGTGAATTTGCCGTGGATGGTCAGATAGGACTCTGCATAGCTGGTCATATAGCCGCGTTGAGTGACGAAGGCCAGCCAGGGGTCGTCCGCCAGGCCCGCAATGGTCACATCGGGAGTGATGCCCCCGCCGACCGTGACGGGGCGGCCGTCGCCAGTGTGAAACGTGGCGGCGGGGCCGGTCGAGTCTGCGCCGCCTGCGGTATTCGTTGTTTTCACTTCGGGCTTATCCGAGGGAGAGAGCGAAGCGAAGGTAAGCGCCGTGCCGGCCAGTGGCCGTTGGATGGATCGTCCGCTGGGCGTGAAATATTGGCCGGCGGTAAGCGCCAAGCCGGTCTGCTCACTGAGTTCCACGACGGATTGAACCACGCCCTTGCCGTAAGTCGGGAGGCCGGCGATGACCGCCCGATCGTGCTCCTGGAGCGCGGCGGCCAGGACCTCCGCAGCGCTGGCGGTTTCACCGTTCACCAGCGTAACGATAGGAAAGTCGTAGTGCCGGGGCATTTGCGGTGCGCGGTAAACAGTTTCCTTCATGGCACGGCCGCGCGTGGTCAGGATCAAGTCGCCCTGCTTCAGGAAAAGGCTGGCCACCGCGGCGGCGGAATCGACGATCCCGCCGTGATTGTCCCGCAGATCGAGGAGCAACCCTTTCAGGTTTGGAGGGTCCATCTTATCCAGAGCCGTCGCGACTTCCTCCGGTGTCTTTCCTTCGAAGCTGGAAATGTGTACATAGGCGATGCCGGGAGACCAAAGGAAGGATTTATCAACGGACGGCAGGGCGACCTCTGCGGGGCGCAGGTTGACATCCTCCGGCACAACCCTGCCGGGATGAATAATTCCCAGGCGCACGGGGCGGGAGCGGGAGCTCTTCAGGAGGTTGATCAGCGATTGGAAATCCAGCCGATCGAGCCTTTCACCGTTGATCCCCACAATTTCATCTCCGGGTGCCAACCCGGCTCGAAAAGAGGGCGAACCCTGCGCCGTCTGCAAGATGAGCACTTTCCCCACCGAGACATAGAGGACCGAACCAAATCCCACCGATTCCCCCCGCGCCTGCTGCTTCATCAACTCGAACTGATCTTGGTCCAGAAATGCGCAGAAAGGATCGAGGGCCGAGAGCATGCCACGAATACCGCCGTCGAAAATGGCATGGTCGGCATCGACGGGTTCCACGTAATGTTGCTCGATGGCGCCATAAAGAGCCGTGAACTTCAGGGCTTGCTCGGCAACGTCGTCGGGCGGCGCCGAAGGCGTCTGGGCGTACAGCCCGGGGGTGATGACGAAAACTAGGGCAGCAAGCAGTACGATGCGTAGAATCGGGGCCGGAGCTTTCAAAGGCGTCGGAATATCCTCCTTGGTCAGTATAACCCAGATGCGGAAGCGGGTTCCGCCCCAAGGGTTTGGGCATGAGGGACTTATTTCCACAATATGAAATTTATGGCCCCAAAAGGCGCCTCCGGGCGGGAAACACAATTTGTCGCAGGTCAAATTTGGCGTATTAAGTGCTATGATTTGCAGCGGTGATGTGTCCTTGCGGGAAATTACTCCCCGGCCCCCGGACCGATTTCGGGAATCATAAGGAGTCATGATAATGGAGAAGGAGCAAGACGTTACACGCCGTGATTTTTTGAAGACCGCTGCAACGGTAGCCGCCGCCACTTCCCTTACAGGCCTCGGCGCCCCTGGGATTCTCACAGCTCAAAGTGCCGGCAATCCCGTGCGGTATGGATTTATCGGTACAGGTACGGAGGGCTGCACGCTGCTCAAGTTTCTGGCGACCAATCCCGAAGGGCTTTGCATTGCCACCTGCGACATCTACCCCCCGAATCTCAAAAAAGGGGTTGAGACCATCGGCTCAAATCCCGAGACCTATGTTGAATACCGGAAGATGCTGGAACGGAAAGACATGGATGCGGTGCTCATCGCCACGCCGCTCAACCTGCACGCGCAGATGGTGGTAGACGCCCTCAACGCCGGCAAGCATGTCTTTGTGGAAAAGACGATGTATTTCAAGGAAGAAGAAGGGGACATGATTCGTAAGGCGATGGCGGATAACCCCAAACTGGTGGTCCAAGTTGGGTTGCAGCGGCGGTCGAGCGTGCTCTACCAGGTGGCCATCGAGATGATCCGCAAGGGGGCGCTGGGCAAGATCATGTTCGTGCGTGCCCAGTGGCACCGCAACAACAACTGGCGCCGTCCGGTGCCCGAACCGAAACTCGAGCGGCTGATCAATTGGCGCATGTATAAGGAATACTCCGGCGGGCTGCTGGCGGAACTGGCCTCCCATCAGATCGATATCGCCAACTGGGCCTTTGGCGCGGAGCCTATCTCCGTATATGCCACGGGGGGCATCAATTATTGGAAAGACGGCCGCGAAACCTGCGATAACGTTGAGGCCATCTATGAATACCCCGACGGGAAAAGGCTCGTATGGAGCTCCATCCTTTGCAACGCCCATCTGGACTTCGACGAGCAGATTATGGGTGACCAGGGAACCCTGATTATCACGCTGGGGAAGGGGGGGAAGGGCATGTACTACCGTGAACAGGTGGCCAAGGTTTCCCCCGGCAACGGCAAGGAAAACTGGTGGGCAGGCGCCACCGTCACCGATCAGGCTGCCCAGGCGGGCATCCCTATTTTCCCGGAACAGGGCGCGACCAGTCAACTTGGCTTCATGGACCGCGAGGTGCGCTACGCCAAACACTGGCTGGCGTCGATGGGCATCTACAATTACGAAGAGCCCCACGATCCCTGGTGGAGCGAGCTGCACAACTTCCTGCTGAGTGTGCGCGATGGCAAGCCGATCGTCGCGCCGTTCGCCCTCGGGATGGCCGACGCCCAGGGGGTTATCTACGGGAACCGCTCGGTGGAAACGGGGCAGAGAGTTTACTGGCCAGGGGCCGAGCCGCAGAAGGAAACCAAAAAAGAGAGCCGGACCGCGTAAGAGCAGGTGCCGGGTGTCAGGTGCCAGAAGATTGGTGATTCGGCGATTGAGAATCACAAAGCACCAATCGCTGATTCACAAATTGCAAATTTGCTTCGCTCCATTCTGACACCTGGCACGTGATACCTGACACCTGACACCTAATTTGCCGCCCGCATTCAAATCCGCACGAACGCTGACGTGGTTTCTGATTGTCGCCTCGTTCCTTCTGGCGGGGGGAGCCCGAGCCGCTCCGCCGAGCCCCGCCCCCCAGGTCCCGAGCACTGCGTCCCAAGTTCCAAATCCCGAAACGGCCCCCCTCCGCTACGAATCCTCACACGAAGCCATGGGGACGATTTACACCGTGGTCGCCTACGGCCGCAACCGGACTTCTCTCTCCGAAGCTGTCGCGCAGGTTTTTGAAGAGATCGATCAGCTTGACGACCAGATGAGCAATTACAAGCCGGAGAGCGAGCTGTCCACCATCAATCGCGACGCCGCCCAGCGCGAGGTGACAGTTTCGCCGGAGCTTCTCGGGCTGATTCAGTATTCATTGCGCGCGAGTGAAGCGTCGGGCGGCGACTTTGACATTACCGTGGGCCCACTGATGAAGCTTTGGGGATTCTTCCGTGGCCAGGGGCGCTTGCCCAGCCAGGCGGAAATCGCGCAAGTGCAAAAGCGCATCGGGTATCAGCACGTGCACCTGGATGCTGCGCGCCGCACGATTCGCTTTGATGCAACTGGAATGGAACTTGACCTGGGCGGCATTGCCAAAGGCTACGCGGTGGATCGGGCGGCGGACATCCTGCGCGCCGATGGCGTTACCACCGCCCTGATTTCCAGCGGTACGAGCAGCATCTACGCGCTGGGGTCTCCGCCAGGAGAGCGGGGGTGGAAGATCACGGTGCGCGATCCCTACCACGAGGACAAGCCTGCGGATGTTTTTCGCCTCCAGAACTTCGCGCTGTCCACTTCCGGGAACTACGAAAAGTTTTTCAAGATTAACGGCAAAATTTATTGCCACATCATGGATCCCCACACGGGCTGGCCCGTGCAGAACATGCTCTCCACCGTGGCGGCGGTTCCCACCGGCGTTGAGACCGAAGCGCTGACCAAAACCTTCTTCGTGGGCGGCGTGGAGAAGTCGCGCCAATTCCTTGCGACCCATCCCAATATCATCGGAATCTGCTACCAGCCCGGCGCCCAGCCCCAGACCTTTACGCGCACGGTCCTGCGTTCAAGATCCTTCCAAATCCCCGCCGGCAGCATCGCCGAACTGGAACCGTAGCGCGGACCCCCGCCTTTGTGACGCACGCTCAACTGCCCCCGCGAATGCACCTGAGCCCCTGGCGGCGATAAATCCCGGCGGCACATCCATCGCTCTGTGCTATTCGCTTGTGGGTCGGAGATCTCACGTCAATTACGGGTTATGCAACCGGTAATCCGTGTCATGTGGGTCCGGCGACGCGTATTTAGGCAGCCCGCAATGGAGACAGCGCCGGGCAAAGATGTCGTAGCCCCACCATTTAACAAAAAACCATTTGTGGCATCTCGGACAATTAAAACTCTCGTATCTGATGACTGCAAATACAAAGAAAATCATCCAACTAATAGCCGAAATGGAAAAGGGCCATTCGGTGTGAAAGAGACGTTCTCCCACCAACCCAATCACTGCGACGGACGGCACATAGCTCAAAGACGCAAATAGCGGGATGTTCCGGCGCCTTCAGCACTCCTGCCGGCAATCAAAGGGTTCGCTCATCCGCTTCTGCTCCCCTTTACTGATCGCTCATCCTTACTTTTCCACCTTGCTGAAAAACACTGATGGCGAAACATGGAAACGCTGGCTGAGCCGCGCGATGTGGTCCCGGTTCAATCGACGCTTGCCGGAAAGAACCAGTGATACAGTGCTCTCGCTGCCCAACTCCGCGGCGATGTCCCTTTGCGAGAGTCCATTCTGGTCGAGAAGAAAGCGTAGTACGTCGATCGGGTCGGCATCCGGCACGGGGTAACGCTCCCCTTCGTAGCGCTCGATGAGAAGCGTAAGAAGCTCAATGGCTTCCTCCTCTGCCGCCGTGGGGCGAGACTTCGCCGTCAGCTTAAAGAGTTCTTCGTGTACTTTGCGAGTTCCTCATCCGAGTGGATCAGGCGGGGCGCTCCCTGCCGGATCATTTCAGTTGGATTTGCCAGTGCCGTGCTCATCGTGCAACCCCTTTATCCCAGTTGGCGGGATTGTCGTACTGTTTATGCGTCAGGAAAGACCGGATGTAGATGTGCCCTTCGGTCGTCCTGCCATCCTTCACGCGCGCGTAATGAATGATGATCATAAGGCGGTATCGGTTCTGAAGCATATTGAAGATTACATGCCCCTTCACATCATCGGCATCCTTACTCGCGAGGGTGACCGGAAAGACTCTTAGCCGGTCTCACCCATGGCACCTTGGCCCTGCGTGCGATACCGTTGCTCCCATGTGTGTCTCCGAAGTCCGGAGCATCTATGCAGGACGTGATAAAATCATGTGTTTAAGGCGGCCTGCGCAATGGTTTCCATCGCTCGCAAGAATCTCTTCCACGACAAAGTTCGATTTGCGGTTGCCCTGGCCGGCATTTCTTTTGCCGTGGTGCTGATCACCGTGCAACTGGGTGTGTACCTGGCCTTTCGCTCGAATGTGAGCGTGCTTATTGACCATACCGAAGGGGACATCTGGATTACCTCCCACGGCCTGGAGAATTTCGATTTCGGCCGCCCCTTCGGCGAGAAGAAATTGTACGAGGTTGAGGAGGTGCCAGGCGTTGCGTGGGCGGAAAAATACCTGTTGGCCTTCGGTTATTGGAAGACGCCCGGAGGCAGCCAGGAAACGGTGCAGATGGTGGGATTCGATCCCGAGACCATGGTGGGAGCGCCCTGGAATATCGTGAAGGGCAACCCCCAGGACGTGAAGTATTTCAACTCGATCTTCTACGATGAATCGGAGACCAACCGCCTCGGCAATCTCCCCATTGGCGCCGAAACGGAAATCAACAGCCACCGCGTGCGCGTCGTAGGCATTGTGCGCGGCGCGCGGTCATTCATCCAGAGTCCCTACATTTTTACTTCCTTCAAGAATGCCCTGAACCTTTCCATGATTAATAAGGGAAATACCGTCTACGTGCTGGTAAAGGTCGCGCCCGGTTATTCCGTGAAGGATGTCAAACGCCGCATCCAGCAAACGGTGAAGGATGTGGACGTTTACACCTCCTCCGAGTTCAGCAAGAAATCACAGGACTACTGGATGATTAATACCGGCACAGGAGTGGCGCTGCTGGCCGTGGCCTTGATGGGTGTGGTGATTGGAACCGTGATTGTGGCGAACACCATCTACACTTCCACCACCGAGCACTTGAAGGAGTTTGGCACCCTGAAAGCCATCGGGGCTTCCAACTGGGATCTCTACGCGATCATCATCGAACAGGCCTTGATCAATTCGATGATCGGATTTGCCGTGGGGATGGCGGTCAGCTACGTGGTGATTCAAGTGATGAAGCGGGGTCACCTTCCCATCCTTCTTCCGCCGCCGGTGCTGGTGGGGATTTTCGTACTAACCGTGATGATGTGCTTGTGGTCCTCCGTGCTGTCGATATCCAAGGTGACGAGAATCGACCCGGCGATGGTGTTTAAGAGCTAGGTGTCAGTTGTAAGTAGTCTGTTGCTAGCCTGCCAAACCTTGGAGGTTTAGCCCGCAAAGCGGGCGCCGTCAGGTAGCCCATGGCCCAAGCCATGGGTAAGTGGAGCGAGGAAGAGAATCCACAGCCCCGCCTGGGGCGGCATCAGGGATTTCTTACCGCTAATGCGCCTTGGGCTGGATGCCGCCCCAGGCGGGGCTGGGGAAATTCGGGGGGACGTTTCGTCCCCCACGGCTTGCGCCGTGGGCTAAAGGACATCGCCGCTACGCGGGGGGGGATCAAGTGGAGTCGTGGAGTTGACACCCGAAAACCAATGAGCTCTATTGCCACCCAAACCGTATTACGCCTCGACCACGTCAGCAAGACCTATGGCGAGGGCGAGTCGTCCGTGGAAGCTGTGCATGACGTATCGCTGGACCTCGAGGCGGGGAAGTTTATCTTCCTCATGGGGCCGTCGGGCAGCGGCAAAACCACTCTGCTGATGCTGATGGGATGCCTGCTGCGGCCGACGGCCGGCTCCGTCCACATCTTCGATGAAGAGGTCAGCTCAATGGCGGAAGCGCGCCTGCCGCGCGTGCGCCGCCACCGCATTGGTTTTATATTTCAGGGATTCAACCTTTTCCCCGCACTCACCGCGCTCGAAAATGTGGAAGCCACGCTGAACCTGAAAGGCTACCGGGGCGAGGAGGGGCGCGAGGAGGCTCGCAAACTGCTGGCGCGCGTGGGGCTGGCGAAAAGGATGCATCACCTGCCGGAAGACCTCAGCGGCGGCGAAAAGCAGCGCGTGGCGGTGGCGCGCGCCCTGGCAGGCAATCCCCCCATCATTCTCGCCGATGAGCCAACCGGCATGCTCGACTCCAAAACCGGGCGGCTGATATCTGAAATTCTTCGCGACCTCGCGCATGAGGAAGGGCGCCTGGTGTTCATGGTCAGCCACGATTCCAGAATCATCGCGTTGGCGGACCAGATTTTTAATATTGAGGACGGAGTGTTGGGGGGGGCAGTAGGCGGTAGGCAGTGGGCAGTAGGCAGTGCTACCATAAATCGAGCACCCTGTTGAAGCATTTCGAGGAGGGACACCCGATGCAGGACATTTCTTTCACCGTCCATATGTTTAAGGAAGGGAAGATGTATGTTGCCTACGTGCCCGAACTGGACCTCTCAAGCTGCGGCGCCACTGACGAGGAGGCGCGAAAGAATATCCGCGATGCCGTCAGGGGGTTCGTGGAAACCAGCGAGGAAATGGGGACCTTGACGGAAATCCTCGAAGAAGCCGGCTACGAACGGACGGGCGATACGTGGCGAGCGCCGGAATTCGTATCTCTTGATCGCTTGACACTGAGCGTGAAGTAGATGCCCCCAATCCGCCCCGTAGATTATCGGACGCTCGCCAAGGTTTTCGAACGGGACGGCTTCACCTTCGACCGACAACGTGGTGACCACCTCATCTACATCAAATCCGGAGTGAGGCGCCCGCTCGTAATCCCCATGTGTATAGAGCTCCCCGTGTTCATCATCAAGAACCTCCTCCGTACCGCAGGGATGAGCCGCGAGCGATATTTCGACCTTCTGGAGAACTATTAGGAACCTCGCTCTCATGTCAAAGCCAAATCGCAATGTTTACATGTTCGCATTGCTGGGGGTCGTACTGGTGGTGCCCCTGGTTATGTTTGTGCGGTCGGTTTCGCGTGATTCCACAGGGTTCGCCAACCGGGTGCGCGTTTCTCGCGGCAAAATTGATTCGCACATTGCGGCGCGCGGACGCGTGGAAGGCGCGACCTCACAGGACATCAAACTGGCGTCGCGTGTGGTGGGCAGACTGAAGGAAGTGTCGGTGAACGACGGCGACCTGGTCCGCAAAGGGCAAATCGTGGCGGTGCTGGAGAACAACGATTTGCTGGCCCAGGTGGAGCAGGCGCGCGCCAGCGTGCAGCGCGCGCAGGCCGCGCTGGATAAGCTCCAGAACGGGGCGAGGCCCGAGGAGCGCGCCGCTTCACGCGCCGCCATGAACGAAGCCCAAGCTGCCGCCGACAATGCCCGGCAGAATTTCGAGCGCTCGCAGAAGCTCTTCTCGGAAGGTGGAATCATTTCGCAATCGGTTCTGGACCAGGCAGAGCGCGACGCGAAGATGGCGCAGGCGCGGCTGGAATCAGCGCGACAGAACTACAAGCTGGTGATGGCGCCGCCCCGGTCGGAGGATGTGGCCGCCGCCCAGGCGGAACTCGCACTCGCGCGCGCCCAGCTTGCCCAGGCGCAGGATAATTACGACAACACCTTCGTCCACTCCCCCGTGGATGGTGTGGTGGTCAAGCGTTACATGAACCCCGGGGAGTCCATTTCGTATGAATCGCTCTATCAGCCCATCGTCTCGGTCTCAGACACAACGCACCTGAGGATTCGCACGGAGATTGATGAGACCGACATCGGCAAGATTCAAATCGGCCAGCGCGCCACCATTCGCTGTGACGCTTTCCGCGGGCAATCCTTTTACGGGCACGTAGTGCGCATCAGTGGCGGGTTGGGCCCGAAGAAAATACAAACCGACAATCCCACGGAAAAGATCGATATGGATGTTCTCGAGAGTTTTGTGGAAGTCGATCCCGGCTCTCCCTTGCGCGTCGGCTTACGCGTGGACGTTTACATCGAGCTCGTCCGCAAGGATGACGTGCTGGTAATTCCCATTCGAGCGGTGGAGTTTCAGGATGGCGTGGCCACGGTGCACATCAGGGCTTCGAGCGGCGTCGAGGCTCGCAAAGTTCAGTTGGGCGCGCAGGACGGCCTGAACATTGAAGTCGCGGACGGACTGCACGAGGGCGAGGAAGTGGTCTATTGAAGTTTCACCGGCAGAAGGGTAGCGCGGACCTGTTTTGCAGTGCGGCTTTTCCTTGTGGATCGGGAACGAGCCGCAGACCTTCTATAAAGGTCCGCGCTACACCTGCTTTTCTGTGGTTACCAGCGACAATTTGACGTCTCCTCTAGCGGACATTTTTCACCCCATTTTCAGCGTTCCCAAGGTTTGTTGTAAGTAGATTTCTTTTCAGTATGTTGTCAGCTTTGGGGAGAGAAAAATCACTTTTACGACCCTTTATTTTCAATCAGTTCTCAGCTTAGGGCAGTTTGTCCACTGAAGGACATAAAGCCCCCCTGCCATTGCTACAGTTTGTCCGCCTGCCACATCGTTGGCCAGCGGACTTGCCGCCGGCCCTCGGCTCCGCGCCAGGCCAGCTCTTTCCGCTCAACATCCCACAATACTAGCCTAAATGGTTTGTTTTGTCAAGAAAAAAATGAAGTCGCCAATCCATTGATGACGGCGGGCCGCCATTGTCAGGGCGCATGGCCCTGCGCCCTTGCGCCTCACCGCGGTGTATCCATGGGGTGATGGTTGTGCCGGCGGCGCGGTGGAAAGTTTTGATTTCTCGGAACACCTTCCACTGCTTGGCAATAACTTGAATTCTTGTTTTAGCAAACATTTTGCACGTCTCGTAGGGGCACCCACGAGGGGTGCCCTTACGAGACTCGTGGTCTGCGGCGACGCTGCGCCACTTGAGATTCTCCAGACGTCTGGACCCGACACTGGTTTGAGCTTCCCGCTCACTTCGGCCGCCCAGGGCCGTCCACCGGCATGTCCCCGGGAAGCGGCGGCGGAGGAGGGCCTTGGATATTGATCCCCGGGCCACCCCGATAGTAGAAAACGTTCCGGCTCCCCTCCTCGGCGGCTTCAAGAGACTTCAGCTTCTTCCACTGCTCGACGGACAGCCACCGGCGAATGTCTAGCATCATCATGGCGTTTTCTTTTTCCAGCCTCCCGCGAGCCGCCGTAATCAGGTCGATCTGTGCGCCGACCTTGCCCTCATCGGGTTGGTCAATATCCATGAGGGGCTGCAAACGCAGTTCCTGTTTTTCCAGATCGGCCTGAAGGTCGATGAGCTTCAATTTATGATCGACATAACTCTGGCTGATTTTTCTCACCTGCTCTTCCGAAAGCTGCAACTTGGAGACGGTCTCGGAATTCTTCCACCATGCACCCAAACCCGGGCCAAACTCGTGTAGTCCCATGGGTTCGTAGCGAAACGCTCCCGGCCCCCCGAGGATACGTACATCTTTCCTCATGGTACTTCCGGGCGGGGGTGGGGGCAGAGTCTCGGATTGAGGCTGCTGGGCGATTAGCGGTCCGTGCGGCGCTTCGCCGGGATCTGGTGGAGGCGGAGGATTGCTTTGCGCCCGCGTCACAAAAGGCGTGAGGAACAAAGCTGTGGCGAGAATGAGTCTAAGGTGCTTCATAATATTCTCCTTGTCCATTGCCGGTTAGGGATTTCTCCGAACCGCCTCGGCACGGCCCATTTCCTGGGTCAGCAACGCGGCGGGCTTGAGCGCCTGGGGTAGATCGCTCTGGATGGATTGCTGGACGCTGAGCAGAAGGGCATCATCAGGATCAGTTTGTGCCGCCGTTTGGGCAGGGGGCGCGCTGTTCCGGGAAAGCAGGGTTGAGGCCAGTAAAATGAGCGTCATGGTGGCCGTCACCCAAATCCAGCGCCTCCAGGGATGGGTAAAATCCCGGGCGGACACGCGGTCGCTGATGTTTTCACGCTGCCGCCGCCAAAAGGCTTCCGGTTGCTCTACTGCCTTGCGCGTTTGCGACTGAGCTGCGCCCGCCACTGAGGCGAAAGACCGCACTTCTTCGCGGCAAGTGGCGCACTCCGCCAGATGCGTTGCCGCTGCCTCGCCACTCTCGTTGAAAACAGCCGCTGCCCATTGTTCATCATCCAGGTGCTCGTTCATTTTCTCCTCTGCTCTTTGTAGCGCCGGGCTTCAGCCCGGCATGTACCGGCCTAAGGGTTTTTGAATTTTCGAATTGTAGATTCTTCCATCGCCTCGAGAGTGCAAGCAACCCCTCGCCCGCCCCCGTTCCTCGGCCACCCTTTCGCCACGGGAGAGGGAAGGGGAGTTTCCTCTCCAAATCGTAATTTTAGAAACCATAAGGCCGGTGCTACGACACATCAAAGATTACCCCTTGCGCATTCGGGTCCTTACCGCCTGCACGGCGCGAAACAAATGTGCCTTCACGGTCCCGACCTCGAGTTGCATGGCCCCGGCGATTTGCTCCAGGGGCATTTCCTCAAAGAATCGCAGGGAGAAAGCCACACGTTGTTGGGACGAGATCTTCTCCAGGGCGCATTCCACGGCTGCCAGTTGCTCCCGCGCCAGGAGGGCCCGCTCGGCCGAGGGACTGGGGTCGGAAATATCGATCTCCGCTTCTTCCACATTCGGAGAGGAGGGCCACTGCAAGATATTCCGCCAAAACGCCAGGCGGCGGTTGCGTGCGTGGTCGTGCGCCAGATTGACGGCGATCCGAATGAGCCAGGTTTCTACACTTGCTTCACCGCGGAAAGTCGCGCGCTTCTGGTAGGCGCGGAGGAAGCAATCCTGCGTCAGGTTATCGGCAAGGTCCTGGTCCCTGACCAGCGAAAACAGGACCTGGAAAACGCGCCGTTGATGCGAGCGCACGATGTGGTCGAAATCCCCGGCGGCGATGCCTTCCGCGCGCCCCCGGCTGGCGGCCATATCCATTGTGGTCGTTAGAGCGCTTTCCATGATCTCCCTGCCGGTATACATTTATATAGACGGCAACGAGATCGAGAGGTTTACAAGGGCGGTGGGTGAGGGGGTCGAAAATGCGAACGGTAAGCATAAGTGAGCAGCATTGCCCTCAGCCTTGGCCCTTCGCTGTTTCCGCCCCGATCCCCAGAACTTAACTCGTCACACGCTTGAGTACTTCTTGCACAGGGTTTTGACCTTTTCAACGAGCTTGGGAACACCCGTCATGGCGTCCTCTTCCCCCTCGTACTCGACGGACATGAACCCCTGATAGCCGCCCTTGGCAAAGAACTGCCACATGCGATCCAGGTCGAGGGGCAGGCGCTTTTCCCCCCCGTAAAAATCTCGGATGTGGGTGTGCGTGGCGTAGGGGATCAACGACTCCACCTGCGAATAGGGGTCCTCCCGAAAGTTGCTGATGTCCAGGTTGCATCCGGCGTAAGGCGAGTCGACACGGCGGAGGATGGCGAGAATATTGGTAGCCTTGGAGGTGATTCCGCCATGACTCTCAATGCCTAGAGTTACGCCCCTTTGGGCGGCGTAATCGCAAGCTGGTTTCATGGTCTCGGCAGTCCACCCCACTCCCTGCGCGTCTGTCGCTCCCGGCGGGAGATTACCCCCAAACACGCGTACGTGCGATGCGCCCAGCAACTCCGTGGCATCCACCCATTTTTTGATGTTGGTAATTTCCGCCGCCCGCTGGCTGGGATCGGGTTGGCACATTTCCGTGCGGATGGCCGCGCCCGAAAAGGCCACGGCGTGCTTGAATGCAAGGTGTCGCAGGCTGAGCAGGTAGGCGGGGTCCGTGGACTTCAGCCAGTAGGTGGTAATGTCGACGCCATCTATCCCCAGTTCCACCGCTTTGAGAATGAAGTCCTCCATCGTCATCGTGCCGGGCTGCAAGTATTTTCTGTAAGAGTACGCACAGCAGCCGGTCAGGAGCCGGGGCCGTGGGCCGATGCTCCCCTCTGCCCGACGGGCGCCGGCGCGTGGGCCGGTGACCAGGGAACCGGCGGCGGCCAGTCCCGCAGCTTGCAAAAAGCTCCGGCGTGGCAAAACGTTCTTCATAAGACCTCCTTACATATATTACTCCCTTGAATTGAACGACGGTCCTGATGAAACGGCCATTTTACACACGCGCAGCGCCGATTTGGCGATTTAATCCCTTTAACCCGGTGGCAATTCTCTTTGGGCCTTGGGAATTCCCCGGATATGTCGTAGGATAACGGGTTTCCGTTTGTTAATCGCGTGAGGTGGCAACGTGCCCAAGGATTTGTCGGCGGCTTGGAAGGTTCGGCATCGACGCTGGTTGCGTTTTGTGCAGGCAAACATCAAGGCGATGAAAGCGGGGAAGGGGATTCCGCTCGGACCCTCTGCAAGGCTGCTGGAGGCGCCTGTTGAAAGGGTGGGAAAGGGTCTGCCCATCAAGGTGGTGGTCTGTTCGCCTCACCCCGACGATGAGGCGCTGGTCGGCGCGCTGCCTCTGCGGCTCCGCCGGGAATGTGGCGCGACGGTCACCAACTGTGCCATCACCCTGGGGAGCAATACTGGCCAGCGCCCGCGACGTCTGCGCGAACTGAAGGTGGCATGCGCAGCGCTGGGCTTCAACCTTGCCGTCGCCCATCCTCCCCTGGGTTTTGACCACATCAATCTCGATAACCGCAAGAATCATCCGGAGGAATGGGCCGCCAAGGTTCGCGTCCTCAGTGAAGCGCTGGAAAGAGAGAAGCCCGACGCGGTGTTTGCCCCCCACGCGGAGGATTTCAACTCGACCCATATTGGCACACACCACCTCGTGGTGGACGCCTTGGGTGACTACCTGGAGCGAACGGGCCGCGGACCTTTACCCCTTTTCGAAACCGAATTCTGGCATCAGAACTCTCGTCCGAATTTGATGGTGGGAGTTTCCCCCGAGGACGAAGCCACCCTGATCATGGCGACCGCCGAGCATGGCGGTGAGGTCCGCCGAAATCCCTATCACTTGCGGCACCCCGGCCGGATGATTGAGAACGTGCGTCTGGGGGCTGAGGTGATAGGAGGCCAAGGTGGGGCCGCGCCGGAGTTCCCCTTCGCGGAGCTATACCGCCTGGTCTTTGTGGCCGGCAAGAATTTGGTCGAGTCCCGTCCCGGCGGACGGGTGATCGGGCCGGCCGAGAAGATCGATTATCAGGATTTAATCAAGAGTCTCCGGCCGGAAGAGCTGAAGTGAAAATGGGCGATCGGCGCCACTGCCGTGCAAGGTTCGGCAGGGCGCCGGAAGGGCTATCGCATTTTGCTCTCAGGAGGTGCAAATGGCGAAAAAAACCATCGGTGCAAAGGCGTGGTTTATTCCCGACAGTTATCTGCCAGATCAAAGCACTGGCAATATGAAGAGTCATGAATCGGTGTGCGTTCTCAATCTCAACCGCCGCCCAGCAAAGGTGAAAATCACGGTCTATTTCGAAGACCGCGAGCCGCTCAAGGGACTGGAAGCGGAATGCCCAGCTCAGCGCACGGTGCATGTGCGTATGGAACAAATCAAGAGCCGCACCGGGGAGATGGTTCCGGTGGCCAAGCCCATGGCTCTGATGGTGGAGAGCAATAGAGAGGTTGTGGTTCAACACACCCGGCTTGACACCACGCAGCCGGCGTTGGCGTTGATGACCACTATGGGCTTTCCGCTGAAGTGAGGGCCGGAAGACTTACGGGAGGCCGATTCAAGGTCGGACCCGGACGACAGGTCTATCCAGGGTGCCGTCCCATGTTCCGGAGGCAGGGGCGAATGGCCCTGCGCCCCCACAACACCAAGGACCCCGCGCCGCTTGCGGAGAGAATTAGCGGGGACGGCACACTCGAATCTTGAAAACTGAAGACCCGAGGAGTAGCTGTGTTCGCAAGGAAGATCCGCGTCGAGATCGCCGGTCCGGAGGGTTCTGGGGCTTGCCCCCTGGCATGGCTGGATAGTTTCTGCATGCGAAGTTTTACCGGCCGCGAGGCCTTTGATGAGACTCTTCCGGTGGCGGACGGTGAGTTGGAAGTGAGTTTTCAAGTGGACACGAGCGGCTTGCGCATCGATATGGAAGACTGGTTCACCAGGAAATTCGGTGAGGGGAAGCCGGTAAAGCTGACGCTCACGGAAATCAGGAGGCGCTGAGCAGTAGGGGATAGGCCGCAGTTTTGGCGCTACCTGCGGAGGTCTTCAGCCAAAGTGATTCCTGCCCTGTTGAATTGAGTCATCACCCCTGAGGTTCCCTTGACAATTTGCGAAGTATCCACCTTGGGGCATAACCACTGCCTGAGGCACATCACCCTTCGTCGACAATCTTGATGGCCAGAATCACCTTATCGTCCATATGCGTCCCTCCCTGGGAATAGATGGACACGTCATCGCACACCTTGAGGACGATCTCTTTTGCCTTACGTTCGGGTGCTTGGCTGACACTCGCGACGAGACGTTCCAGGCCAAACTCTTCATTCTGCACGTCCATGGATTCGGTTATGCCGTCGGTACAGAGAAGCAGGATGTCGCCGGGTTGGAATCTCACGTGGCCACGTTCGAACTGCACGTTTTCGAAGAGGCCGATCACCATCCCGCCCTCAGTGAGTTGAATGGGTTCACTGCCCGGTCGCACGATGATGGGGGGAACGTGCCCACAGTTAATGTAGTGAATCGCCTTCCGGCGCGTGTCAATGAGCCCCATGAACATGGTCATGTATTTCTCGCCGCGCGTATCTTTCAGAATCATTTTGTTGACGGATTCGGCGATGTCGTTGAGGGAGTGCAGATGCAGGACGAGCGCGCGCAAGGTGGCCTGGAGGTTGGACATCACCATGGCGGAGCTGATGCCCTTACCCTCGACGTCGGCGATGACTACCAGCAGGGTGTTGGGTCCCAAGCTTAGAAAATCGTAGTAGTCGCCCCCTACTTCAAAGCAGGGCTCGTTCAACACTGCCAGGTCGAAGCCCGGTATGACGGGGGACGTTTCAGGCAGCAGGCTACGCTGTATGCCCCGGGCCAACGCCATTTCGCGTTCCAGACGCTCTTTTTCCAAAAGATCATGGTGTAGCTGGGCGTTTTCGAGACTCATCGCCATCTGGCCCGACAACGTCAGCAGGGCGTCCGTGTCCTCGCTGGTGAAGCTGCCGTTGGCCTTATTGAGCAGTTGCAGGACCGCGACGATTTTGCCCGCCTTGTTGCGAATGGGCAGAGTCAGAATATTGCGGGTGCGGAATCCCGTGCGTTTGTCCACTTCCGGATCGAAGCGCGTGTCGGCGTAAGCAGCGGGAATGTTCACGATTTCACCGGTCAGAGCGACATGGCCGGCAATCCCTCGCCCGCGCGGAAGGCGGATCTCCTCCTTCTCCATTCCGTGGGCGATCAGCGACCAGATCTCATCGGTCTTTTCATTGACCAGGAACAGGGTTCCACGCTCGGCTTTGGTGAGGTTCTTAGCCACATCCAGAATCTTTCCTAAGAGTTCAGAGAGGTCCAGCGTAGAGTTGAACACCTTGCTGGCCTCAACCATGGATTGAAGCCGGTCCAAATTGTGCCGCAGGCATACGAAACATTCCGCGTCGCGCAAGGTGATGGAAGCCAGCCGCGCGTGTAAACGGAAGAGGGCCTGCTGCGACTCGTCGGGTGTTTGCGTGGCGGCCAGCAGCAGAACGCCGGAAGTCTTGGACTCAACCACCAGCGGGTAGGCGCCTAAGAAGCGGAATTCGTTCTGTTCCGCCCACTCCGCCAATTCGTCTATCTCCCCCGCCGATCCCTGATAGACCTGCGGCAACTTCGCTTGCGCTGCCCTTCCCAGCAAGGGATGGCTTGTGGAAATCTCGTGCAATGAGGCTGGAAATGCCGGGCTGCCGGCGGAGGTCGCCAACGAAAGGTCCGCTTGGCCAGCGTTCAGACGCCAGACACCGGCCGCAGCCACCCCATATCGGTTTGCGAGGCCCTTTGCGAGTGCCTCCATCACTCCCTGGGGGTCGGGGGGGGTGCAGAAATCACAACTCAGTTCATCAATTTCCCTGATCAGGTCCATGTGTGATCTCTCCGTATTGGTTCCTGAAAATCGGCCGCTCTCGCCAATTTGCGAGACTCAACTTAAATCCTTGTAGGAATGTGGCCAAGCGTGAGGAAGTGCAGTATATAGCTTCCCGCCACATGATGTAAACCGAATTTAACGAGATTCTATCCGATTGCCGCGGTCCAAACACCTATCCTGAATTACTGCGGGGTCAGGAATCTTCTTGCGTATGGGAAGGAGGAAGTGGATAATTCCGGAAAGCCCAGGACTACCCACTTCCCCAGGTAGTCAATAGAATTGAGTTACCAGATTAGACGTCGGCAGGGCTTCAAAGGTTGCATATAATCAACGTCGGTTCGCGCTAAGCCGAAGGTTGCCGGGCGTCGAGTGTTGCCAAAAATTGTCGGCGTACGGAAGCGGTTTTATAATGTAGAGTTTAGAAGCACGCAGAGTCTTGATTCCCGTTGACCGGATATATCACGTTATGAGCTATATCGTTGCGCCCTTTGAAGTTAGTTCGCGAGCGCTGGAAGAACCCGTCAGGGTTCGATTTGTGCATCTGTTCCCTGCCATCGCCACCCGGCACAGCGACACCGTTGATTGCGTTTTTCTCGTTGAGGGGCAGCACGTGACGGTTTCCATTTCCTGCCCTGCCCTTACCCTCCTGCGCGAGAAAGAACATAAGTACCTGAGCGACCAGCAGCTTGCCGAAATTGCCGCGCTCCTTTTGCGCCGCACGCTGGAGCAAGGGTACGACGCAACACAAGCCGAACTCCCCATCGATGGTACTCAGCTCCGCGCCCTGGGGCAAGAATTGGGGTACCTCTAGCGTCCCTTGATTTTCAGGCGAAACGGGGGGCGGGCCGCCATGCGATTTGTGAACCTACTCCCGAAGAGACGCCCCCCTCCAGCAGCAATGGAATAAAGCTGCGGAAGAATGGCGGATTTCCTGCCCGAATCCGTAAACTGATGCATTTCATGAATCCGTAACCAAGTCTGAGTACAATATCTTCGATTTGATCTTTGGGCTGCTTAAGACTGTAACTCCAAACTCTGACCGGAAAGAGGACCTGTCATGATTTCTCAAGCTAATATCCTGCCAACTACACCAATGGGGGCAAAACTGGTAGACGGCGGCGGAGCGACGTTTCGTGTCTGGGCTCCTCGCGCGGCGGCTGTTTATGTCAATGGCACGTTTGGAGGCATGTCGAAGACGGGCACGAGGGTCGATTTGCTGATGGCGAAGGATGCCAAGGGATACTGGACGGGCTTCCTCGCCGAAGCCCGCGACGGCGACACCTATCATTTCTGGGTCGTTGGCGCGGGATCAAGCGGTTACAAACGTGACCCCTACGCACGGGAAATGGCGACGGACGCTCCCTTCCCAAACTGTAGTTGCCTGATCCGTTCGGCGACAGCTTATCCGTGGCACGACTCGGCATTTGTGACACCGGACTTTTCCAACATGATCGTGTACCAGTTGCATATCGGAACGTACGCGCCCAGCGCGCCGGGCGTGGCCTCGACCTTTCTCGATGTCATCGGAAAGATTGAGTACCTGGCAGCGCTGGGGGTCAATGTGCTTCAGCCGCTGCCGATCGACGAAATGGAAACCAATGTATCGATGGGTTACAACGGCGCGGACTATTTCTCGCCAGACTTTCCCTACGTTGTGTTCGGGCAGGCGGCTCTTGGCGGCTACCTCGCCACCATCAACCGCCTGCTTGCAGCGAAGGGCGTTCCACCGATGGGAATTCAAGACATCGCTTCCGGGCCCGCGCAACTGAAAGCCATGGTGGACTTGTGTCACCTCTACGGCATCGCCGTGGTCTTTGACGTAGTGTACAACCACGCGGGCGGATTCATGGGCGATGATCAAAGCCTTTACTTTTGGGATCGGGCAGCCGATACCAGCGATAACAATCAAAGCCTCTACTTCACGGACAAGGGCCTGGCGGGCGGGCTCTCCTTCGCGCTTTGGAACAACGATGTTCGCGAGTTCATCATCGATAGCGCCCGCTTCTACATCGGGGAATTTCACGTCGATGGCTTCCGGTACGACGAAATCAGTGCACTCCTGTCCATGAATGAAGATTCCGGTTGGAGTTTCTGCTGCGACCTCACCGGCACGCTTCGCTACATCAAGCCCCGGTTGCTGCAAAATGCCGAGTATTGGCCCTACGAGTTCCAGAACTATCCGCGGCCGGCCCCCTTGATCGTTACGCCAACCGCGGGCAGTGGCACGGGGTTTGACGTTCTGCAACACGATGGCTTACGGAGCGCCGTCCGCACCGCCGTCCAGCAAGCGTCATTTGGCCAGAGTGCCACAGTCGATTTCGGCGCCCTTGCCGCCAATCTCTATCCCCAGGGCTTTTCGCATGGTTGGCAGGCCGTCACATGCGTCGAGAACCATGATCTCGTGGCGGCCGGACGAGACCCGCGCCTTCCCGTCCTCGCCGACGGCTCGAATCCGCGCTCTTGGTACGCCCGCAGCCGCTCGAGATTCGCCACCGGGATCCTGATGACAGCGCCTGGAATACCGCAGCTCTTCATGGGGCAGGAGTTTCTGGAAGAAAAGCAATGGAGCTGCGATCCTGCCGCGTCGGCCAATCTCATCGATTGGAGCGGCCTCAATGCCGGCGCTGACGCGACCATGAGGGACCATCTGCGCTTCACGCAGGATCTCATCCGGCTGAGGTGGAATCAGCCGGCTTTACGAAGTGACTGTGTCAGCGTGTTTCACGTTGACGGTCAGACCCGCGTCATTGCCTTCCACCGATGGCTTGAGGGACAAGGGAAAGACGTAATTGTGGTGGCAACTCTTGCCGAGACAACCTGGTACAACTATGCGATTGGCTTCCCGTCTTCTGGCCCGTGGGTTGAAGTCTTCAACAGCGATGTCTATGACAATTGGGTCAATCCCATGGTGGCGGGCAATGGAGGAGGGATTTCGGCGTCAGGAGGTCCTCTGCACGGCTTTAATGCCTCGGCGAATATCGTGATTCCGGCGAATGGAATGGTGGTGTTCGCCCGCGACGCCGGAGTTTGACTCCGCCTCGCGAGTTCTGCAATGCGATCGCGTAAATTCTTGTTTTTTTAACAATTATTTTGTGCGCGATGTAGGGCCGAACGGCGTTCGGCTCGGGCCAGCGCCGCTGGCCCCGACATGTTTGGTTGCGGCTACGCCGCGCGGTGCTTCAGTCCTCGCAACCCGGCTGAGGGCATTAGCATGCAAAGACGAAGCCCCGGGCGCCTTTCCGGCCCACCCCATGATCCTTCCTGACTCGATGCGAGTCTCAAGCGGGTCTTAGGGAAACTGAGAAGGAGAAACAATCCAATGCCATCCTCACGACGAAAATTCATAAAGAATGCCACCTCAGGAGTCACCCTGGCGTGGAGCAGCCTGAATGTTGAAGCGGGCGGGGGAAGCACCGCCGCAGCCAACGCGGGAATGCCGATGGCGGTCGCTCAAACCCCAGCCGTCGTTGTCCCCGAGCGCCAGTTCCTCTACGGCACGCAATTCTTCCGCCCTCCCAGTCCGCCGCGCGCGAGACGGCGCGAGATGATCAAGATCATTGCCGAAGAGTACAAATTCAACCTGATTCGCATCTGGCCAAATTGGGATTATGTGAACCCCGAGCCAGACAGGTGGATTTTTGATGAAGTTGAAGAGGTCATGAGCTACTGCGATGAGTTCGGCGTCCAGGTGCTGTGCGGCCTCATGTTTGAGCTGGCGCCATGGTGGTTGGAGCAGAAATATCCGAGTGCGCGCTTTACCGACGCGCGCGGCCGGGCCATGCGTATCCAGGGCAGCCCGAACAACGTCACCGGTGGCTGGCCCGGGCTCTGCTTCGATTGGGAACCGGTGCGCGAAGCGGGCGCGAAGTACATCCAGGAACTCATCCGGGTGGTCTCGCCACATAAAGCCCTCTTTGGCTACGACTGCTGGAACGAGCCGCACATTGAGCCGGCTTGGGCGCGCAACATCTGGGCTGACCAGGAAGAACTTCTCTTCTGTTACTGCGAGCGCACGATCGCGGCATTCCGCGACTGGCTGCAACAGAAATACGGTTCCTTGGAAGGGCTGAACGATGCCTGGACGCGCCGCTATCCGAACTGGGAGTGTATTGACCCACCAAGGGCACTGGGCACGTACGCCGACTGGATAGACTGGCGCCGTTTCATTATTGAGCGCAGCACGCGAGAAATGAAGTTTCGGGTGGAGACAGCGCGCGCAGCCGACCCGACGCATGTGAAGGAGAGCCACGCCGCCCATCACCCTCCCGTCGACGGCTGCGTGACCACGGGGACCAATGCCTGGAGGCTGGCGGAGTTGCTCGACGCTTGGGGCATGTCGCTTTTCCCCCGCTGGCAGTTTCCGGTTATTGCTCACGGCGCTGCCAAGTATGAAATCACACGCTCGAATGCCGCCGGCAAGCCTTTCTACCTCACCGAACTTCAGGCCGGCCATGGCAACGAAGGCCTGTGGCGCAGCCCGCAGACGCGGCCGCGCGACATTCGCCTGTACAATTGGCTGGCCGTGGCGATGGGAGCGAAGGGCGTCATCTACTGGAACTATCTGGCGGAGGCCACAGGGCGTGAGGCCACTGGGTACGGCCTGGTCCTGCGCAGCGGCGCCTCGACGGACCGCTCGCGCGAAGCAGCCAAAACCAATCGGCTCATTCAAACTCACTGGGACATCATTAAGGAACATTGCCCGCAGCCGGAAGTGGCCTTGTTGACGGATCAGGACAACGCCATACTGACTTACGCCGCGGATGGCAATGAGAACCCCTCCACCTTGTCGTTCCAAGGCTATTATCAGGCTCTCTGGAATCTGGATTTGTTCGTTGACTTTGTCGAGCCGCAGGGTCTCGGCAAGCGCGATTACAAGGTCATCATTGCCCCTTGGCACCTCATTGGCAAAAAGACCACCTTGAGCTACCTCCGCCAATTTGTGGAGGGTGGCGGCACGCTGATCATCGAGACGGGCTTCGGGATGTATGATGAGCGTTTTTACTACAATGCTGTGGTGCCGCCGGAAGGACTGGACCAAATCTTCGGATATCGTGAGGGCGAGAGCTTCTGGGTAAATCCTCGGCCCCCAGCAAAAGATGCTCCCCCCTCGGACCGCGTTTACTATGAACCGGAAATAGCCTTCACCGCGCCCGTCGCCGCGCGCATCAAGGGGCACACCTACCTGACCCCCATTGAATTGACGTCCGCCCAAACCATCGCCAAATGTCAGGACCTGACCGTTGCAGCGATGAAGAAGGTGGGTAAGGGATGGATCTATTATTTCGGGACGAACCTCGGCGCGAGTATCGCTTCGGGGAGCGAAGGGGGAATCGAACTTCTGCGCGCTATTGTCACGAAGGTGGTCAAGCCGGCGGTGGCGGGCGGAAAAGTTCGGCCCCGGTTGGTGGAAGGAAAGAAGCAAAGTCTGTTGGTGGTTTTTAACGACCGCCCGAGGGACCAATCTGCCTCGCTCGAGCTGGCGGCACGTTATCAGAAGGCAACCGATCTTTACAGCGGGGCCAATCGGCCCGTGGTAAACGGCTCCGTGGAACTTACCGTGCCGTATCAGGACGCGGTGGTTCTGTTGCTCGAATAAGGTGGCAGCCGTTTGACGCGCGATTTCAGCTACTTGCTGGGAGGAGGGACCTGACTACCGTTTTTCCCCCGTCCATTTCGGTTGGCGGGGAATCACGAATTCATCGTCAACTCATGGGAGGGAGTTTCTCGATACCGCGCTCGATTTCCCCCTCGACGTCGGTTCCCTTATAAAACCAAAGGCGTCCATGGGTGCGCACGGTCTTCGCGAACGGGCAATCGGGCAGCTTCGGATCAGAGTGCAGGCAGGGCACAAGGGCGTTCCCCCAGGACCGGCCGCAATTTTGCCAGGCCGTGAGGATCCAGCGATTACCTCGACATGAGCGGACTGCGGCAACGGGCGGATGAAAGATTTTGTTCTCATTCGTCTGGCCATTGAACTCCGGGGCACCTTTCAACATGACGCAAACCTGCGTGGGCAAGCCATCCCCCCCTTTCGCACCGGTCAAGGCCGTGCCGCTGAAGTTCCGTAGCCAGAGTTCCATATCGATATGATCTTCTGCCGGCCGAATCGAGGCGCCGAAGGCGACAAAACTCGGGAGAGTTCGTTGGTAACTTAAACTTCCGTCCGCACTGCGTTCCCACTCGACATTATTGAGCACCACGTTTTGCTCATTCCAAACTGTGGGAATGTCCGTGTGGGCCAGAAACAAAAGACTGTGGTTACTGAAAATCGCCTCGGGTAGATCCAAGACCACGTAACTATTGGGATCCCAGGGCAGGAAGACGCTGGCCTTGGTGCCGCGCATCGGGTCGATGGCTCCTTCCTGAAAACCAATGCGGGGGTGCCGGCCCCCAGGGTAGGGCTTTGCACGAAGCAGTTTTGCCGGAAGAACGGCGGGTGCTGAAGGGTAGAGGCCGAATCCCTCGGCATGCTTTCGAACTTCCTCTTCCGTCGTACCGCAGACTGCGGCGGTCTCGGCCAGGGAGTATCGGTGGTCCTGGAGCATGTTCTCCAGCCAGTAATGAAGGTCGGCGCGGGTCGCCAGGACCTCCAGAGGAAGATCTGGGCATCCAAACTCCGACTCGCGGTATCTGATTTTCAGCGTGGCGTCGTCAGGCGGATGTTGCAAATTTATGTACTGCTTTAAATCGCCGAGGGCGATCACTCGGAACCCATTCTCCTTGAGGAAAGCCATGTACTGGCGGAAATTCTCCGGCGGCGTGAACACCCAGGGGTGGGCCAAATCTGGCACTCCGTGAAACTGAAGCACCACAGCCTTGCCATTCCCCGCGTTGCTCACCACTTCCTGGAAATGCTCCACGGTCCAATCCGGATAGGAATCTCCGGTGGTCGGAATCAGCAGAGGGTGGTGGCGTTGCGGGTCGAAGGCGGGCCCTACTTGCATCTCTCCGTAGGCCACCTCGGGTTGCATCCCACGTCGCGCCAATTGGTACCCTCGCTGCATCAAGACATTCACTGCCTCGGGGCCGAAGTGGTCGCCAGTGTGGGCATAAGTAAGGGGGCGGGGCACACCCACTTTGTCGAGTTCCCTTTCCACCAGAGCCAGTTCACCATCCAGGCGGGCGGCATTGCGGGGAGACGCGAAGCTGTCGTGTGTCCAGGTGTGGTTGCCAATTTCAAAACCCAATTGGTGTATCTCCGCAATCTCCTGCCAAGTCATGAAATGCTCGTGGTCGTTCATCCATCGGTGCGTTACAAAGAAGGTGGCCCGAAACCCCAACTCTTTGAGCAACGGCGCAACGAATGTGCGATGCGACTTGACGGCATCGTCAAAACTCAAGACCACCACTTTGTCAGGGATCGGCTGGATGGGTGTCGGGTCCGGAACGCTCTCGACTTGGTCAAGCTCGCTTCCCCTGGCAAGATCCAGGGCAGCCAACCCTGTTGCGCTCTGCTGAAGAAAGTCTCTCCTGCTGAGTCGCTGTTTTCTGGACATGGGGTTTCTCCTTTGATCAGCATGTGTCGACCTCACTCCGCGACGTTGTGTACTGACTGCCACACTAATTCCGCCGATTATACGGTCTTTACTTGTACGAATTGCCATACTTTGGCGCAGACAAATCCGGAGCACTCGGGCGTGAAGGGACACGTGGGGAATAGTGTGATTTGTTACCAATGCCACCCCAGCGGTCATCTCCAAGGGAGGCCTCGTCACAGCCGAAGTGGGCATTTCACGATGGGTCGGGAAATTCCAGGAACATTTTGCGACCAAGGAATGCCGCTGCGCCTGTTGTTTGTCACCAAGTTTGCCCGAAGTTAGGCTGATTCTGGGGGCGACAACCCGCGGCTGGTCCTCTATGGCGCGCCTGCGCTTGTGCGCTGAACCGGTTTTTGCAGTCCTGCCCAGAAATCCAGCGACCCGTCATCCATATGAAGGGGTGATAGCTCCGGCTCACTGTCCTTCACAAAGTCCTCGCGCTGGTAGAGCGGACCAGGGCCCTCTTTTCCGTAAAAAACAGGCACTTCTCGCTTATCGAATTCGGAATAGCCTGTCGCGAATTCGTTCCCCAAGGGTTCCATCCGCACAACTGTATCTCCTTTCCACGTGACCCTATAGCGATAGTGCCGGAAGCCAGGATTGCCGATCTCG
>Ga0335085_10003579_pt1 | contig 26725 bp, 22 predicted proteins | sample Lox_Sample_45_FD_206712 | JGI IMG/M metagenome (GOLD analysis project Ga0335085, IMG submission 206712) | Soil microbial communities from Loxahatchee National Wildlife Refuge, Florida, United States - Lox_Sample_4.5 | ecosystem: Environmental > Terrestrial > Soil > Wetlands | place: USA...
AGAGGCAGACAACGGCGACAATGATGGCGAAGCTGGCGATGTCGCCGGTGAAGCCGGAAATTGCCGCAGCTACCAGCAGGATCGCGACCAGCGGCTCGGCGAAGCGCTTGGCGATCTTCACCACCAGACTGCCGCGAACGGGGGGCGTCACGGAATTGAGCCCAATGCGCGAAAGACGCGCGTGGGCTTCGGCCGTGGTCAGACCGCCGCTTTTGCTCTGCAGGCGCTCATACAGTGCAGCGAGAGGCAGCTGCCAGTAGTCGTCATGCGGACCATTGTCCGGCTTTCGCGCTGGTGGCCGAGCGGCGGACGAAAACGGGAATCCCCACATGGGCGGACTTTCTGATCGGCCTAAGTCAACCCCGGCACGCCTTCCATCGTTCGACTTCGCTCAGCTTGGCCTGCGGACGCTCGGCGACGATCTCGCGGCGGCCACGATAGATCGCCCCCGCTTCGCCGTCGACCGAGAGCCAACCGCCCCTGTTTGATGCCGCTGTCGCCGAGGTGACGGCGGTATTGAGCCAGATCGTTCACGTAAACATCATAGTCCGCCGTAAGGCGGCGAAAGCGCTTTCACCGCGCGAATAAACGACTTATCGGTCAGCTCGGGCGCCGGTTCGAAGCCCAATTCGCCGCCGATCGCCGACATCTTGTCGAGGCTTGCCGGGTAGAGCATCACCGCATGGCGGACGCCCTGGGCGGCAATCGTGACCAGCAGCCGCTCGAGCAGGCGCGTCGCCAGGCCCTTCTCGCGCAGGTCGGAGCGGATGATGACGGCGCATTCGGCTTCGTCGAGATCGGGATCGGCCGCCGAGCGCGCAAGGCCGGCAATGCGGCTCCCGTCCCAGGCGACCAAGGTCATTTCGCGGTCGTAATCGATCTGGCTCAGCCGCGCCGCGGTCTCATGCGTGCGCGGGCGCAGCGGCGCAAAAAACGGATGCCAAAGATCGCGGTCGTCGATCTCATCGGCGAAGCGGCGCAGCGCCGGCTCGTCCTCGGGCCGGATCGGACGCACGGCGCAGCTTTCGCCTTCGCCCAACGCGATCGTGGTTTCGAAACGCTGCGGATAGGGGCGAATGGCAAGGCGCGCCTGGGCGGGCTCTGAGGTCGCGCGAAGGCGCACGCGGCCGTCGACGGCGATGACGCCTTGCGCGTTGCACAGCAACGGGTTGATGTCGAGCTCGACAACCTCGGCATGCTCGGCGACGATACGGCTAAGCTGCATGAGCACATCGACAACGCCATCGATATCGGCCGCCGGGCGGTCGCGATAGCCTTTGAGCAGCGCCGCGACCCGCGTGCGCTCGATCTGCGCGCGGGCAAGCGCGGTGTTGAGCGGCGGCAACTCCAGCGACTTGTCGCGGATGATTTCGACCGCGGTGCCGCCGTGGCCGAACAGGATCACCGGGCCGAAAGTAACGTCGCTGGTCATGCCGGCGATCAGCTCATAGGCGCCGGGCCGGCGCACCATCTCCTGCACGATGAAGCCTTCGCGGCGCGCTTTCGGCAGCACCCGCCGGATTTTTTCCTTCATTGCCTTCGCCGCCGCTTCGACCTCGGCGGCGCCGGCTAGATCGAGCGCGACACCGCCGACGTCGGATTTGTGGATGACGTCGCGCGAGCGAATCTTCAATGCCACCGGCGCCTTGATCTGCATGGCGATGGCCGCCGCGCCTTTGCCGTCGTCGGCGGCTTCCGTGCGCGCGAAGGGAATGCCGTAGCAGCCGAAGAAGGCGGCGACCTCCGCGGGATCGAGCCATTCGCGCGTGTCGTCAAGCGCGGCGCGGATGATCTTTCGCGCGCGGGCGACATCGGCTGGCGTGGCCGTTGTCGGCGCGACCGGCGTTTCCAGAAGCAGCTCCTGGCTCTGCCGGTAGCGCACCAGATACATGAAGGCGCGCACCGCGCGCTCCGGGGTTTCGTAGTCGGGCACATGCGCGGCGACGAGTTGGGCGCGGCCCTCCTGCACGCTGACGTCGCCCATCCAGCACGCGAATGCGTTCTTCTTCTGTTGCGCGCCCGGCCGCGACAAGGCATCGGTGAAACCTTTGGCGGCCTCGGCGGCGGAGACGATGGCGGTCGGGCAATAGGCGACGAGCAGCGCGTCGCTGTCGGGGTCGTCGAGCATGATCTCGACCGCATCGGCATAACGCTTGGCATCGGCATCGCCGATGATGTCGACCGGATTGCCATGACTCCAGGTGGCGGGCAGCACCTTGTCGAGCTTGGCGATGGTTGCTTCCGGCAACGTCGCCAGATGACCGCCCTCCTCGATCAGCCGGTCGGTTGCCAGAACGCCGGCGCCGCCGCCGTTGGTGACGATGGCGAGACGATTGCCGTTCGGCGACCGCGTGCGCGCCAGCGTCGCCGCGGCATCGAACAGCTCCTCGACCTCGTTGACGCGCAGCATGCCGGCACGGCGGAAGGCGGCGTCGTAGACGACGTCGGCGCCGGCGAGCGCGCCGGTATGCGAGGTCGCGGCGCGCGCGCCTTCCGCGGCACGGCCGCTTTTCACCACGATTACCGGCTTGATGCGCGCCGCGCGCCGCGCCGCCGACATGAACTTGCGCGCCGCGGTCACCGCTTCGGCGTAGATGAGGATGGCGCCGGTCTTTTCGTCGAGCGCAAAGTGGTCGAGCAGATCGCCGAAATCGACGTCGGCCATGTCGCCCATGGAGACGATAGCGGAAAAGCCGATGCGCCGCGGCAGCGCCCAGTCGAGCACGGTGGTCGCTATGGCGCCGGACTGGGTGAGGAAGGCGATGTTGCCGGGCAAGAGCGCCGCCGGCGCGAAGGTGGCGTTGAGCCCGATCGAGGGCACGGCAATGCCGAGGCAGTTCGGCCCGACGATGCGTAAAAGATGCGGGCGCGCCGCGGCGAGCAACTCGTCGGCGCGCTCGCGGCCCTTGGCCACCTCGCCTTCGGCAAAGCCGGCGGTGAGCACAACCGCGGCGCGGGTGCCGCGCCGGCCCAACTGGTCGATGAGGCCGGGAACGGCATCGGGCGGCGTGGCGATCACGGCGAGATCGGGGATAATCGGCATCGCGGCGATGTCGGCATAGGCCATGATGCCGTGAACTGCCTGCGCGCGTGGATTGACCGGTACAATGGGTCCGCTGAAGCCGGCGCGTAGCATGTTCGCCATCAGCGCGGCGCCCACCGAATGCGGCTTGTCGGTCGCCCCGATCATGGCGATCGAGCGCGGGCCAAACATGCGATCGAGATTGCGAATGGACATGCGGTTAGCTTTTGCGGCGTTCGACCATTCCGGCATTGAGGCTCATCAATGAGACCTTTCCATGCGGAACAGAGTACCTATCCATGGCAAGTGAGAGATTAACCGCTTGCGCACGCTCCGTAGCTTCCCCTAAGGGGCAAATCTGAATTTTTTACAGAAGGCTCATGTGCCACATGTGCACGCATGAAAAAGCCGCAGCCCGCCCCATTTGAGCAGCAACACATGGCCGATTGCCTGCGGGCCCAGGCGCGTCTGTGCGAGCAGATCGCCGCGCAATGCTGGAACGAAGAAAAGGCGAAAAAGTTCGCCGCTATGGCGCAGGACTGCAAAAACGCAGCCGAGGAAAAGACAACCGTGACCCCGGCTGTGTGGCCCGCCGCGATTTCCTAGCGCGTCGGATGCCGGTTCGGTAGCCGCCATCCTCAGTTGGAATGAAGACGGCGTCGTGGCCAGATTCCCAGGGCACGTGCGGAGATTATTGGGTTCCAGCACAAGGAAGTCGCAGCCAACCAGAATGAGCGGGTGAGCTGTCGTCAAGACCTCGAATGCATTTAGCATTCGTGCTCCGAGATCGGCCCGTGCAGGTTGATATTATATTTCGTTGCAGCGACGAGCTAAGGCGTTTGGCCGACCAGCGGCTTACCCACTAATGGGTCTTCGGATTCGTGTGTGGTGCGGCGATCACAACCCTGCGCACCCTGCTTCAGCTTTCTACAATTGCGATTCTCGCACTGTCGTTTTCGTCAGCGCTCGCGACACCTGCAAATCCAGTCAAAGTCGAGAAGACATCAGCAGGAACTGTGTTGGCGAACGACCGCGGTATGACGCTTTATTCAGAACCGGCACATCCAATTGTTCTGGCGACTGTGCGGCCGCATGGCCCCCTTCATCGCGCGCGCTAACGCCCCGTCAGTGGTATTGGAGCTCCGTGACGAGATCAATGGAAAGAGGCAATACGGCAAGCCATTATTTGCGGGCGCCTGAGCCCGCACCCGACAGATACCCGACAGACGTTCGATTTTCCAACGCGGGCGCATGCATTCTTGCACAGTCGCAGTGGAACCAAGGTCGATAGTTCCGACTTAAAATCGAAGAGTTCCATCTCTCGGATCTCGCAAAAAAGGGGGGCGCGGGAAGGCAATCGGCGTTGCCCATATTCGGCCCGAGAGCGGACCTGTTCATGAATGCGGCGCTGATTGTCGGCGGCTGCGTATTCGCGTTCTTGCTCTTGGGCGTCTGGGTCGTTCCCGTCATGGGTTACAACACGCAAGACCGTTATGCGCCCCAACAACCGGTACCCTTCAGCCACAAGCACCACGTGAGCGGTCTCGGCATCGACTGCCGCTACTGCCACACCGACGTCGAGAAATCCTCGAATGCCGGCATGCCGTCGACGACGATCTGCATGACCTGTCATTCGCAGATCTGGACCAACGCCGCGATGCTGGCTCCGGATCGCCAGAGCCTCGCCAACAACAAGCCGCTGCGCTGGACACGCGTCTACTCCCTCCCTGATTACGTTTATTTCGATCACAGCATCCACATTGCCAAAGGCGTCGGCTGCACCGAATGCCACGGCCCGATCGGCGACATGGAGCTCACCTGGAAGGCAACCACACTCTACATGAGCTGGTGCCTGTCCTGTCACCGCGATCCGGCGCCACACCTGCGCCCTAAGGATCAGGTGTTCAACCCGCACTGGCAGCGCACCGCGTCAACGCCATCCGGCAAGACGCTGATGGCCGAATATCACATTCATCCGAACAACCTGACCGATTGCGGGATATGTCACCGATGACGCAAACGCCCCGCACCTACTGGCGCAGTTTGGAGGAACTGGCGGAAACACCGGAGTTCGCTTCGGTCGTTGCGCGTGAATTGCCGCGCTTCGGCGACATGGTCAACTCCTTTGACCGACGGCGCTTTCTGCAATTGATGGCGGCGTCGATGGCGCTTGGCGGGCTTTCGGGCTGCGGTCCCGAGGCCGCGCCGCGCCAACTCCTTCCTTACGTCGAAGCGCCTGAAAACGTCATCCCCGGACGTAATCGCTATTACGCCACCGCCACGACGACGAATGGCTACGCGACGGGTGTTCTGATCGCCAATCAGATGGCACGGCCGTTCAAGGTCGAAGGCAATCCCGACCATCCAGCAAGCCTCGGCGCGGCCAGCGCAATCATGCAAGCGAGCATTCTCGAGCTCTATGACCCGCGCCGCGCCCAGGTCATCTGGGGCGCAGGAGACATACAAGCCTGGGACGGGCTCATCGCAGCGTTGCATGAGCGCCGAGACACCCTGACCGCGAAAAAAGGTGAAGGTCTTCGCATTCTGACCGGTGCAACGGGTTCACCGAGCTTGGCGGCGCAGATGGCAAACCTGCAACAGCAGTTTCCCGGCATGCGATGGCATCATTGGGAACCGCTGCATCGCGACAATGAATTGACTGCGGCGACAAAAGGCTTCGCGCGTCCCGTCGACCGGATATTCGATTTAAGCGCGGCAGACCGGATTTTCGGAATCGGCAGCGACCTCATCTCGACCACGCCCGGTTGGCTCGTCTATGCGCGCGCATTCGCGGCAAAACGGCGGCCGACAGAAACCAGCGGCAAGATGAGCCGTGTCTATGCGATCGAAAGCACACCGACGCTGCTCGGCGCCAAGGCAGATCATCGCTTGCCCATGCGGCCCGACGAGATCGCGACATCGCTGCGCTATCTCGCCGCCTTGCTGGGCGCTGGCCCCAAACAATGGATGCAGCAGAATAACCGGCACGCGGACTGGCTGAAGGCGGCGGCCGGCGATCTGAACGAGCACAAAGGCCGGTCGCTCGTTCATGCCGGCCGCGAGCAGCCTGGGGAAATTCATCTGCTCGCCGACGCCATCAACAACACGCTGGTCAACTTCGGCAAGACGGTTCGGCTGATTGCGCCGGCGCATATAACAGCCGGTTCGGACCTTGCGTCACTCACCGAGCTGACGCACGACATGGCCGCCGGCAAGGTCGACACACTGCTGATATTCGGTAGCAATCCGGTTTATAGCGCGCCCGCCGATCTCGATTTCGCCCGCGTTCTGGCGCACGTCCCGTTTTCTGTCTGTGTCGCGCTTTACGAGGATGAAACCGCGCTCGCTTGCAAATGGCGTGTGCCGGCAAAGCATGAATACGAGGCCTGGGGCGACGCGGTCGCATTCGACGGCACCGTCACGATTCAGCAGCCTCAGCTGCGGCCGCTCTACGGCGGCCACTCACCGCAACAGGTGCTGGCGATCCTGCAAGGACGGCTCACGCCCGACGATTACACGTTGGTGCGTGGCTATTGGCAAAAGCGCGCCCAGCAGGAGAACCGCGGCGACTTCGAAGCGTTCTGGCGCGACGCTGTGCAGAAAGGCGTTGTCTCCAATACCGCCGCTTCGCCACTGAACCTCGCGCCGACGAGTGGCGTCACTGCGCAAATGCCGGGGCCGACGGCGCAACCACAGAGCACGTTGCAGGCCTTGTTCCGGCCGGACGAGGGTACCTGGGACGGCCGTTACGCCGACAATGCCTGGCTGCTCGAGATGGCGCGCCCGTTCACACGCCTGACCTGGGACAATGCCGCGCTTATCGCGCCGGCCACGGCGAAAAAGCTCCGCATCGCCACGCACGACATCGTCGAAATCGCCGTCAACGAGCGGAAGCTGAAGGCGCCGGTCTTTGTCCTGCCCGGCCAAGCCGAGGATTGCGTGACGCTGCCGCTCGGCTGGGGCCGCACGGCCGGCGGTCTCGGCGTCGGCGCCGGCTTCGACGCCTATCGCGTGCGGATCGCCTCCGATCCGTGGACCACCGGGATCTCTTCGATCACCAAGGCCGAAGGGAATTATTGGCTGGCGACGACGCAAGGGCATGATCGCGTCGAAGGGCGCGATCTCATCCAGGAAGCGGACCTCGATCAGTTCAATAAAAATCCCGCCTCAATTATCAAGAAGAAGAAAGACGAGTCGCTCTATCCGCCATATCAGTATCCCGATCGCGCCTGGGCGATGGCGATCGATCTGAATTCCTGCATCGGCTGCCAGGCCTGCACTATCGCCTGCCAGGCCGAGAACAATGTGCCCATCGTCGGCAAGGACCAAGTGCATGCGGGCCGCGTCATGCACTGGCTGCGCATCGATCGCTACTACTCGGGGTCGCCGGATAATCCGGATATCGCGTTCGAGCCAATGCCCTGCATGCAGTGCGAGAACGCGCCATGCGAGGTCGTCTGTCCAGTGCATGCCACGGTCCACGACCACGAGGGCCTCAACCTGATGGTCTACAACCGCTGCGTCGGCACTCGGTTCTGCTCGAACAATTGCCCGTACAAGGTGCGCCGCTTCAATTTTTTCGCTTATGCAGCATCAACCGATCGCGCCCGCGAGTCCTGGAATCCGGACGTGACGGTCCGCAGCCGCGGTGTGATGGAAAAGTGCACCTATTGCATTCAGCGCATCAGGACCACGGAGATCGCCGCCGATCGCGACAATCGGCAAATTCATGACGGCGAGATCGTCACCGCCTGCCAGCAGAGCTGTCCGACACAGGCTATTGTTTTCGGCGACCGCAACAATCGCGACAGCGCCGTCGCCAAGCGCAAGAGCGCGCCGACAGATTACGTGCTGCTTAACGAGCTAAACACGCGACCGCGCACCAGCTACAGCGCGCTCATCCGCAATCCCAATCCCGCGATCAAGACGGAAGAAGCATGAGCACGACCTTCCCCGGCGAATTGCCCGCCGACGCGCCCATCGTTGGGCCTGATGTCACGCTCGGCTCGCTGAGCGAAGAGGTGAGCAGCCGCGTGCTGATGCGGCGCGCCCCGCTGTGGTGGTGGGTCGGCTTTACGATCGCGTCCCTGCTGCTGCTGGTGCTCATTATCCAGATGGGATGGCTGTTCATCGGCGGCATCGGCATCTGGGGCGTGGAAATACCTGTCGCCTGGGGCCTGGCGCTTGCTGAATACGTGTGGTGGATCGCGCTGGCGAGCGGCGGCACCATCGTCTCGGCGCTGTTTTTCCTGACGCGGTCGCCCTGGCGCTCCGCGACCAACCGCATCGCCGAAAGCATGCTGCTGTCGGCGGCGCCGTGCGCTGGCTTGATGCCGATCATGCATCTCGGCCGGCCGGGCCTGTTCTACTGGCTGTTTCCCTATTCGAACGTGATGGGCGTGTGGCCGCAGGCGCGCAGTCCGCTGTGGTGGGATTTCATATGCCTCATCTGCTACATCCTGATGTCGCTGATGTACTACTACGTCGGCATCCTGCCGGATCTCGCGACCGTTCGCGATCTCGCGCAGAGCAGAACCAAGCAGATCTTCTACGGCATCCTTTCGCTCGGCTGGCGCGGCTCGAGCCGTGAATGGGCCAACCAGCGCGTCGTTTACGCCATCATGTCCGCGATCATGGCGCCGATGGTCATCTCGGTGCACAGCGTCGTCGGTCTCGACTTCGCCGGCGGACTGACCCCCGGCTGGCACGACACGCAATTCCCGCCCTACTTTTTTTTCGGCGCCGTCATCTCCGGCACCGCGTTGATCATCATGCTCACGATACTGGTGCGCTGGGGCTACGGCCTGCAGGACCTGCTCACCGAATATCATATGAACGCGATGGCGAAGGTGATGCTGGTCGGCAGCCTGTTGCTCACTTACTCGTATATCTGGGAAGCGTTCGGCCCGATTTACGGCAGCGCCGCAGCGGAAAAGACCGAATTCTTCCACCGGATTTTCGGATTCACCGCCCTGCCGTTCTGGTCCGAGAAGACGCTCACTGTGATCGTCCCGCAACTTCTCTGGTTTCCCGCCGTCCGCCGCAATCTTCTCCTGCTGTTTCTGATTTCGGCCGGCGTCATCGTCGGCATGTGGCAGGAGCGCTTCGTCTTCGTGACGGCAAGCCTCGAGCACAACTCCATTCCCTCCTACTGGGGCGTGTACTTCCCGACCTTCTGGGACTGGGCAGCGCTTGCCGGCACGATCGGGCTCTTCCTCACGCTGTTTTTCCTGTTCCTGCGCTTTGCCCCGATCGTCTCTTTGGCGGAGGTGCGCGAGATCGTCGAAGAGGAGAAATCGCAGTGAGCGACATTTTCGGGATCATCGGTGTTTTCGATACGCCCAATGCCGTCAAGCACGCCGCCACGTCTGTGCGCGACGCCGGCTACCGCAGTTTTGAAGCTTATACACCCTATCCCGTGAAAGGCTTGCAGCAGATCGTCCATCCCGGCCCGCGCCGGTTGTTGCCGCTTCTGATGTTCGGCGGTGCCATTTTCGGTGCCGTTTGGGGCTACTGGATTCAGTTCTGGGACGAGGTGGTGAACTATCCGATCAATGTCGGTGGCCGGCCGCATAACAGTTGGCCAGCATTCACCGTATCGACCTTCGAATTCATGGTGCTCTGCGCGGTCGCGGCCGGCCTGCTCGGCCTGCTCGCAGCATCGCGCCTGCCGAAGCTCTATCATCCGCTTTTCAACGCCAGAAGCTTCCCTCGCGCCTCGCGCGACCGCTTCCTCATTTGCATCGAGGCCGCAGACCCGCGCTTTGATCCTGAGTCCATTGGCCAGCTGTTCGAGCAACTCGGCGCCGAACGCATCGAGAAGGTGCGGGCGTGAGACTGGTGTCGGCCATCGCCTTCGCGAGTCTGACCGTCGCTCTCGCGGCCTGCGACAACATGGCCAATCAAGCGCGGATGAAGCCATTCGAGCTGCCCTATGGCTCTCAGCACAAGTGGCCGCTTAAGCCTGTGCCGCACACGGTTGCGCGCGACGAGCCGCTTAATCCTCCGGCTGAACCGCCGGTGACCATGGCGCTGCTCAAGCGCGGCCAGCAGCGTTTCGACATCAATTGTTCGCCGTGCCACGGCGTGGACGGCGACGGCAACGGCATCATCGTGCAGCGCGGCTTTCCGCATCCGCCCTCCTACTACAGCGAAAAGCTGATCAATGCGTCGAACCAGCATTTCTACGACGTCATCACCCATGGCTATGGCGTGATGTACCCTTACGCCGACCGCGTCGAGCCCGCCGACCGCTGGGCCATCGCCGCCTATATCCGCGCGCTGCAGGCGAGCGCGACCGCGCAGATTTCGGATGTGCCCCCGGATAAACGTGAGGCGTTGCAATGACGTTCGTATCCAGACGGACGGCATTGGTTGCCGGCGGCGCTTGCGCGATCGGTGTGCTCGGCTGTGTCATCGGGCTGCTGCTCGATCCCGCGGCATTTTGCCGCGCCTGGCTGTGCAGCTACGTCTTCTGGCTCGGCCTGCCGCTTGCGGGCGTCACACTCGTTCTGGTGCACGACACCACGGGCGGCGACTGGATGGGTTCAGCGCGGCCCGCTCTCAATGCAGCCATCGCCACGATGCCGCTGGCAAGTTTGGCCGGCATTCCTGCCTTCATCGGTCTGGGCTCGCTTTACTCATGGGTGCACCCGTCGCCCGGCCTCGGCAACGTCTTTTATCTCAACCCCACGGCGTTTTTCGTGCGCTATGTGGCTTACATCGTTCTGTGGAATTTGCTCGCAGCCTATGCCTTGTTCGGACCACGCGGGGGACGCTTCCCGATCGCGCCGGCGCTGTCCTGGATCAGCGGCCTCGGTCTCGTCGTACTTGCGCTTTCGACGAGCTTCGCCGCGATCGACTGGATCCTGTCGCTGGAGCCGAAGTTCTGGTCGTCGATTTTTCCCTACGCGCAGACTGCAAGCTGGTTCAACACCGGATTCGCGATCGTCGTCTTGATGGTTGCCGCGTTCGGCTGGCCCAGCGACGAGCGGCGCGCGCACATGACCGACCTTGCGCAGATCCTGCTCGCGACCACGATCTTCTGGGCCTATGTCGAATTCATCCAGTTCTTGATCATCTGGGAAGAAAACCTCAAGACTGAAATTCCCTGGTACCTGACGCGCATTCACTCCGTCTGGGCGTCGGCAATCTATGTTGGCGCAGCGCTTGGATTCGTCGTTCCCTTCCTGGTGCTACTGTGGGCGCCGAGCAAACGCAATCGCCTCGTCCTCGCAACGATTTGCGTGCTGATCGTCATCAGCCGCATCGCCAACACCTGGCAGTTGGTCTTGCCCGAATTTAGCCCGGGGCCGCCGTTTTGGCTCAACGTCGCGGCCCTACTCGCCCTGGGCGGCGCGATCGCTTTCCCCTTCGCATGGGGCTTGCGCCACATCTTCGCGGATTCCTCGGCAGGCGCTCCCGTCTGGATGGCAGATCATGGCTGATCCGCCCGGCCACCCAATGAACGCGCGCGGCAAGTGGTGGCTGCTCGCGCTGGCCGCATCGTTCGCTCTAGCTGTTTGGATGTTCATGATGCCTTCGACACCTGACACTGCGACAGAGCCGGCCTTGGCTGACCGCGGCAGTTACCAGCGCGAGAATCCCGACACCGCCTTCGAACCGTCCGATTGGAATCTCGCGCCGGTCGCAATTGTCTATGTCGGGGCGCTGATCCTGATCGTCGTCTCGTGTTTTGTCCTGATGGCCGCCTACCCCGCTTCCTTGCCGGACGTTGCGCGCACGCTGCGCATTCACCCACCGGGTCCGCTGTTGCAGACGGACCCGCAAGCAGAATTCCGGCATGTACGCGCGGGAGAGGAAAAGCGCCTCAACGCGTACTACTGGACCGATAAATCGAAGGGGACAGTGCACATCCCGATCGAGCAAGCGATGAAAAAGCTGGTGCAGACGGGCATCCCGGGCTTTCCGAAGGCAGGGCAATGAGGCTGACAAAATATATCTTGATGGTTGTTTTTGCGCTCTGCACGGGTGGCTTGATCGCAGTCATCGCGGCGCCGGAGCTTGCTCCGAAGCCCGACAATAACGACGCCGATCTTGCCTTCCAGCCAAACCCCGGCGCGCAACTGCCGCTAAGCGCGAAACTCGTCGATGAGAACGGCCGCTCGGTCACGCTGGGGCGATATTTCAGCAAAACGCCAGTGATCCTCGTGCTCGAATATCTCCGCTGCACGTCGCTTTGCGGCGTCACCCTGCGCAACATCGTCTTCGGCGCCCTCAACAATGTGCCGCTTCAGGCGGGACGCGACTATCAATTCGTCGCCATCAGCATCGATCCGCGCGATGCGCCCGCCGACGCCAAGGCCGCACAGGCGAAATACGCCGCCATGCTCGATCACGGCGGCGGCCTCGGCCTGCACTTTCTCACCGGATCGAAGGCTGCGGTTCGCAAGATTGCCGACACGGTCGGCTTTCATTACCGCTACGACTCGCTGCTCGACGCCTACATTCACCCCGCAGGTTTCATTATTGCGTCGCCGGCCGGCTTGATCAGCCGTTACGTCGAAGGCGTCGCGATTTCGCCCCAGGACTTGATCGCCACCTTGGCAGGCGCCCAGCAAGACAAAACACAAGGCCTGCTCACTCGCATCTTCCTGCTCTGCCACATCCAGGGCGCACCACTCGGGCGCTACACGGTGCCCGTGATGGCGGCGCTGACCATCGCCAACGTCGGGGCGGGACTCACCCTCATCGGGCTCTTCACCGCTATTCACCGCCAGAGTTGAGACATGTATCACTGGATTCCTTTCTGGCCCGACACCGCCGCGACCAATGCGATCGCGGTCAACAATCTTTTTATCGCCGAACTGGGCCTGAGCGCGCTGATCATGGTGACCGTTGTCGGCATGATGGTGGTGTTCTGCATCCGCTATCGCCGCGGCAGCAGCGCCTCGCGCGCCAACCTCACCGAGACCACCTGGCACTTTGAGGTCGGCTGGACGACGGCGACGCTTGCCACCTTCCTCGTGCTCTTCGTCTGGGGCGCCGGAATGTACGTCTGGCTCTACCAGGCGCCGCGCGGCGACATCGAGATCTACGTCGTCGCCAAGCGATGGATGTGGAAGATGGAGCACCCGGGCGGCCAGCGCGAAATCGACGCGTTGCATGTTCCGGTCGACAAGACGATCAGGCTGGTGATGGCGTCGGAAGACGTCATCCACAGCTTTTTCGTGCCCGCCTTCCGCGTCAAGCACGACGTGGTGCCCGGCACGCTCGAAACATTGTGGTTCAAGGCCGACAAGATCGGCACCTATTTTCTCGCCTGCACCCAATTCTGCGGGCTGCAGCACGCGACCATGCAGGGCAAGGTGGTCGTGATGTCCGGGCCCGATTACGCGCGCTGGCTGACGCAACAGGGCGTGCACGAGTCGTTGGCCCAGCAAGGTGAAGAGCTTTTTCGCGCGCACGGCTGCAGCGGCTGCCACGACAAAAACAGCACCGTGCACGCGCCTTCGCTGGTCGGGCTCTATGGCACCATGGTGCATCTGCAGGACGGTACGGTTCGCGTTGCCGACGAGACCTACATCCACGACTGCATTTTCAATCCGCGCAGCTTCACGGTTGCCGGCTATCCACCGATCATGCCCGATTTCTCGGGGCAACTGAACGAGGGCGACGTCCTGAAACTGGTGGCCTACATCAAATCGCTTGGCCATCCGGAGGAGAGGGCCAAATGAGCGTGACCACCGCCGAGCGTGTCCCGCAAGGCGATCCGGTATCGGCGGTGCCGAATTATCTCACCGCCGAGAACACGATTGTCTCGTGGCTTTTCACCAAAGACCACAAGCGCATCGCGCTCTTGTTCTTTGCCTCGATCACATTCTTTTTCTTTGTTGGCGGCTTCGCCGCGACAATGATGCGGTTGAACCTCGCAACCCCGGAAGGCCTGCTGCAGCCTGCGGTCTATAACCGCATGTTCACCATGCACGGCATCATCATGGTCTGGTTCTTCCTCATTCCATCAATACCCGCGACGTTCGGCAATTTCTTCATTCCGATGATGATTGGCGCCCGCGACCTTGCCTTCCCGCGGATCAACCTGGCGAGCTGGTATGTTTTCAACCTGTCGGGCTTGGTCGTGCTCTACGCGCTGGTCATGGGTGGCGCCAACACCGGCTGGACGTTCTACACGCCGCTGTCGACGATTTACGCCAACGGCTACGTTTTCGCCGCGGCGCTGGCCGTTTTCATCAACGGCTTTTCCTCGATCATGACCGGGCTGAATTTCGTGGTGACCATCCACCGCATGCGCGCCCCGGGCATGACCTGGATGCGGCTGCCGCTGTTCGTCTGGGGCATCTACGCGGTGAGCGTAGTGATGCTGACGGCGACGCCGGTTCTGGCCATGGACACCTTCCTGCTCGGCGCCGAGCGGTTTCTTGGCCTCGGCCTGTTCGATCCAACCCACGGCGGCGACCCGCTGCTCTGGCAGCACATGTTCTGGTTCTACTCGCACCCCGCCGTCTACATCATGATCCTGCCCGGCATGGGCGTGGTCAGCGAGATCATCCCCTGTTACGCGCGGCGGCCTGTATTCGGCTATGCCGGCATGACCATCGCGCTGATGTCGATCGCGATCCTCAGCTTCTTTGTCTGGGCGCACCACATGTTCGTGGCCGGAATTTCGATCTATTCGGCAATCGTTTTCTCGCTGATGACATTCTTCGTCGCCGTGCCGTCGGCGATCAAGGTGTTCAACTGGACGGTCACGCTGCACAAGGGCCGCATCGTCTTCGACGCTGCCATGCTTTATGCACTGGGATTCGTCCTGCTGTTCACGCTTGGCGGCGTCACCGGATTGATGCTGGCGACTCTCGCCGTCGACGTCGACGTCCACGGAACCTATTTCGTGGTCGCCCATTTCCACTACATCATGGTCGGCGCGACGGTGAGCGCGTTCTTCGGCGCGTTGCACTATTGGTGGCCGAAAATGACGGGTCGGATGTTCCCCGAGGGCATCGCGCGGTTCGCCGCGATCCTCACCTACATCGGCTTCAACCTCACGTTCTTTCCGCAATTCGTTCTCGGTTATCTCGGCATGCCGCGGCGCTCCTATACTTATCCGGCCCAGTGGCAATCCTGGAACCTGTTGTCGTCGGCGGGCGCTTCAATCCTCGCCATCGCTTATCTCTTGCCACTCTGTTATCTCGGCTGGTCTCTGTTCAAGGGCCGCAAGGCTGCGGCGAATCCGTGGGGCGCGACCGGCCTCGAATGGACGACACCGTCGCCCCCGCCCCAGCACAACTTCAAGCGCACGCCGGTCGTCGAACTCGGGCCCTATTCTTACAACCCCGAAGACGGCAGCTACATCAGCCAGGACGGAACTGCGCATGCGGGGTAGTGCCGCCGTCCTCCGCCCCGAGCCGCAATATGCGAGCCTCGATCAGCAGGGCGACGTTGCCCAGGTCGGCATGTGGGTGTTCCTGGTCAACGAGACCATTTTCTTCGGCGCGTTGATCTTCACCTATTTCCTCTACCGAACCTTCTATTCCCACGACTTCGATATCGCGGCGAAGGACGCGGTGCTGTGGTGCGGCAGCGTCAATTTCGCCTTGCTAGTGACCAGCAGCCTCACCATGGTGCTCGCCATCAACGCGGCCGCGCAAGGTCGGCGGCGGGCGATGATCTGGCTGCTTGTCGCGACTGTCGCGCTCGGTTGCCTTTTCCTCGGGGTCAAGGGCTTCGAGTATTACCTCGACTATCAGGACAAGGTCGTTCCCGTCGTCAATTACCAGGCGAAGCCGGGTGAAGGTCCGGCCGGCGAATTGTTCTGGTTTTTCTATTGGGTGGCGACCGGCCTGCACGCCATCCATCTGACGATCGGCATCGGTCTCGTTCTTTACATGCTGTTGTGGCGAATCCGCCGCGGCGAGATCACGCCCGCCTATTTCGCTCCGCTCGAAGTCGTCGGTATCTACTGGAGCTTCGTCGATACCGTTTGGCTTTTTCTTTACCCCTGCATCTATCTGGTGGGGCGATCATGACCATGGAAACCGACCCGAGGCGGGCGCGCGCGCTTCCCTTCGTCCTGTGGTGGCTGATCTTGCTGGCGTTGTTTGGTGCCAGCATCGTCGTCGCCTTCCTCAGTCTCGGCAGATTAGCGCCGATCATTCAATTCGGCATCGCCGCGATCCAGACGGCGGTGTTGTTCATTTTATTTATGCGCCTGAAGGGGCCGCCGTCGCTGAAATGGGTCTTCGCGGTCAGCGGCTTTTTCTGGCTTCTGTTTCTTTTCGGCCTCAGCATGACCGACTACAGCAACCGGCAGGGCTGGCCGCTGACTCATTACGCCAAGAGGCTGTGAAAATTACGGGCGTGTCCCGCCGGGCGGTGTCGCCAGCCACGCGTATCGTTTTTGCCATGTGCGGAACTTGCACGGCTGGATGTTGTTAACCAAAGAGCTAACCGAGGATATTCGTTATACGAAAAATACTTGCTCTCTCTGCTGTTGACGTTCGCCCTTGCGGAATACTTCACCAACAGTTCAAGCGATAATAGCGCGCCACCAAATCTTCGAACCCTTGGTGCGGCTGTGCACTTTTTCGGAACAAAGTACAGAGGTTTAAAGAAAACGCGGCGACAGAGAACGCTCGGAGCGCTGATCGGACCTGCCAAGGTCCGGAGGTTTAGCCGAAAGGTGCGTTCTTGCGTCGGCGAGAGAACAGTCTTCCAAAGAGGGCGGAGCGAGTGAGATTCACACTACGGTGACCGTTTCCGCCGGCAAATGTTGCCACTCAATCCTCAAAGTATTGTCTTATGGGAACGCTTACGGGGACGCTATGGTAACGACAACATAAGCAGGGGAAGCAATGATTGATTCCAAATGAAAAAATGGCGCGCCCGAAGAGATTCGAACTCCTGACCCCCAGATTCGTAGTCTGGTGCTCTATCCAGCTGAGCTACGGGCGCTAAGGCCGCCGCGTTTTTTGGCAATGGCCGCGGCGGAACAGGCGACTAGCTATCGTCTCGCTGTTTCATTGGCAAGGGTCGCCGCCGGAGCGCGATCGGCGACCGCCCAAGCCAGCGCCCGATTTTCGACATGGATGCGCAAAGAAGAAACGTCGCAAAGACGAGCGAAAAAACCAGAGCAAACAGCGGCTGGCCCAGCGCCAGCGGCACCACCGCGATCTCCAACATCACGATCCAGTAGTTCGGGCGCTTAACGAAACGATAAGGCCCGCGCGCAACCGGCGCGGCGCCGGGCACGACGGCGTGGTCCAGCGACCGCCAGGCTTTCAACCGCCCAAACTCGGCCAGCCTGCAACAGCGCGAAGACGCCGAATCACGGCGGATCGATCGCTCGGGCAGGCCCGAGCAGCCATAGCCCGGCCAGCCAGAAGGCATGCAGCGCCACCAGCAGCGGATAATGCGCGGCGCTAAACTCGACGGCGCCGCTTGCGCGAAGCCGGCGCGTGTTCCGTTGCGCCAGCGCAAGCTCGGCCAGCCGCTGCGCCGCGACGAAAGCAATGAGCCCGCCGCCCTCACCCACGGACCACCTCGAACGAAAGCAAGCTCGCGGCAAAGACGGGACCGAGCGCGGAGAGCACGTCCTGCCCGCGCAGGCCGCGCTTGAGCGCGCGATCAAGCACGAACAGCACGCTCGGCGCCAACATATTGCCGTGACCGCGCAAGGTCTCGCGCTCGTCGCGCAGCGTGCCCCTCTGCAATTCGAGCGCGGTTTCCACCGCGTCGAGCACCTTAACCACTCCGGGGTGGCAGCCGCCCGCCGGCGGCTTCTTCCGTCAGGCGCTGGCGCGCTCGCCGCGGCGGGAACTCAGCTCCACGGCGCGATCGGGAATGCTGATACGGAAGGTGGCGCCGATGGTGCCGTCGACGAGGCGCATCTCGCCACCATGGGCGCGGACTAGTTCGGCGGCGATGGCAAGCCCGAGACCGGCACCACCGGTGCGGGTCGAGCCCTGGAACGCCTCGAACAGATGCGCGCGCGCCTTGTCGGAAATGCCAGGGCCGGTGTCGGAGATTTCGAGCACGGTAACGCTGCCTTCACGGCGGCCGGTGATGCGGATCTGGTCGCGCGCCGGATCACGGGCGCCGCGCGCCTCCAGCGCCTGCACGGCGTTGCGTGCGACATTCACCAGCACGCGAAACAGCTGGTCGTGGTCGGCGTCGACGGTAAGCCCGCGCTCAACGGCGACGATCCAGCGGATCGGCACGTCGAGGCCGAGGCCGAGCGTCTCGTGCACCTCTTCGATCAGCGGCTCGACGTCGATCACCTTGCGCACCGGCGGCGGCTCCTGCGCCGCCCCATAAGACAAGGTCGATTGGCAGAAGGCGATGGCGCGCTCGAGCGCACGCATCAGCTTCGGCGCGAAGCGCTGCACCTTGGGATCCGGCAGGTTGGAAAGCTGATCGGAGAAGAGCTGCGCCGAGGCGAGCAGGTTGCGCAAATCGTGGTTGATTTTCGACACCGCAAGACCCAGTGCAGCGAGCCGGTTCTTCTGGTGCAGCATCGAGGCGAGGTCGCGTTGCATCGCCGCGAGCTCGCGTTCGGTGGTGCCGACCTCGTCGTTGCGGCCGGAATCGAGAATGACCAGCGAAGGATTTTCTGGATCGTCGCGAAAGGCGATCATGTTCTCGGTGATGTGCCGCATCGGCCGCACCAGCAGGTAATGCAGCGAGAAAAAGACGAGCGCGGCGGTAACGCCGGTGATCAACAGCGACACCAAAAGGACGTTGACGGAGAAATTCACCATCGCCTTCTGCAGCGGCGCCTCGTCGATGACGATCTCCAGGAAATCGCCGCCCATGGGCGCCGGACCGACCAGACGGATGACGTCTTTGGGCTGCGAGAAGAACAACGTATCGAACGCGTCCATGATGGCATCCCACCACATCACATGGCGCATATCGACGTCCTGATCGATGCGCGTCGGCATATCCGCGGCGGCGAGCAGCTTGCGTTGCGTGCCCATCTTCAGCGCCAGCGTGTGCGCGCCGATGCTGCTCAGAATCTGCTTGGTCACGCTTTCCGGCAACATGCGGTCCTGCGGCAGGGAATCGAACATCAGCGCCGCCGTGTGCGCGGCGGCGAGACGATCGTTGAGCCAGTTGAGGCGGAAATCGGCGATCCAGGGAACGTAGATCAGCACCTCGGCGAGCGTCACGAACAGGATGGTGAGCGCGAGCAGCTTGCCGGAGAGGCCGAGCCGGGGGCCTCGCAAAGGCGTTGCCGCGTGACGTTCATCGTTGACCGAGATCATCCGCTCTTCAACCGAGGAGTCGCAACCAGGCAATGATGCGCCGCGTCCATGGACGCGTCAAACGCGGCACAAAAAAGTCGAGCGCCGCATTTTTGCCGATTTCGGACAACGTCGGCGCCGGCAGCGCAATATCGGTAAAAGCACGGATATTGAAGCCTCGTTTAATCGCAAGCACCCACGCTCCGATCAATTCGCCGGCCTGCGCGCCGACCACCGTCACGCCCAAGACCTTTCCTTTCGGCGTCGTTATCACCTTAACGTGTCCGTGAGTCGTGCGTTCCGCCTGTGCGCGCCTGTTGTCGTGATAGGACCAGCGCGCGACGTTGATCGCGATGCCGCGCCCGCGCGCCTCGACCTCGGTGAGGCCGGCTTGCGCCAATTCCGGCTCGGTCAACGTCACGCGCGCGGCGCTCTCGATGCCGGCGTCGATCCTGGCACGAAACAGCGCGTTGCCAATCGCAAGCCCGGCATGGTGGACGGCGGCGCGCGGCCGGCCAATGGCGGCGCCGATGGCGTAGACGCGTTTGTTCGACGTCTTCAACGTCTCGTTCACCTCGATAAGGCCGCGTCCATCGCGCTTGATGCCGGCAGCCTCGAGCGCAAGGCCATCGAGCACCGGTCTGCTGCCGGTAGCGACCAGCAAATGGCTGCCGCCGCCGTTGCCGCCGCCGTTGCCGTTGCCGCCGTTGCCGTTGCCGTTGTCGCCGCCGCCGCCGCCGAGGACGGCCCGCACGCGGCCGGCAGCGTGCTCGATGCGCGCAATCTTGACGCGACTGCGCAGGACCACGCCCTCGCGCGTGAGCTGAGCGAGCACCAGCCGCGCGCATTCTTCGTCCTCGCCGCCAAGCGGCTCGGCGGCTTCGAGCACGGTGACCGCGCTGCCGAGCCGGCGGAACGCCTGCGCCAGTTCGAGCCCGGTGGTGCCGGCGCCGAGCACGATAAGCTGCTCGGGCAACGCGCCGAGCGCGAAGATGTTGTCCGCCGTCAGGATGGGTCCGCTGTCGAGGCCGGGGATCGCCGGCGGCACGGAACGTGCCGCCACCGCGATAATAAAGCGCCGCGCGCGGATTTCATGACCGTCGATGGCGACCGTGCGCGCATCGGCAAATCGCGCCTCGCCCTCGATGATACGCACGCCCAAGCCGGCGAGCCGCGTCGGGGACTCGTTCGGCGCCAGCGCCGCGACCGCGCGCTCGGCATGGGCGCGCACTTTGACGAAATCCACGGCGACCTCGCCCGCGCTGATGCCGAAGCCGCCGCTGTCGCGCAGGGCGGCGGCGCGCCTGGCCGCAGCGATAAACGACGGCAACTTGCTGGCAGCATCGGATTTTGCAGTCGGCTCGACCAGCACCACCGGCACGGCGCACGCGGCAGCGGCCAAGGCCGCATTGGCCGCGCCGGGGCCGCCGCCAATCACGCAGATGTCGGGTGTGAGGATCTCGGCCATCGTATCACCCCGCCCATCATGCCCGGCGGCCGCAGGCCGGCAAAGCCGGACTCGCCGAACGACAGCCAAGTCCAATTGACGCGCTGCACACCCTCGCCTATAAGCCCGAAAAATCGCGTGCCGATCCGGCGTTTTTTACGCGTTTCCTGTGGAATTGGGGGCGAACGACCCCGGCCTACCGGCCACACGCGGCCAGCGGAGAATTAAACGTGAAGCGGACCTATCAACCGAGCAAGCTGGTGCGTAAGCGCCGCCATGGATTTCGCACGCGCATGGCGACCAAAGGCGGCCGCAAGGTGCTCTCGGCACGGCGCGGGCGCGGACGCAAGCGCCTCAGCGCCTGAACCGGCCCGCTGGCACCGCTCATGCAACGATTGCGGCAACGGGCGGAATTCCTCGCCGCCGCCTCGGGGAGCAAGGTTCCGGCATCGGCTTTTGTGCTGCAGGCGGTGAAACGCAGCGATGCCGGTCCGCCGCGCGTCGGTTTCACGGTTTCACGCAAGGTCGGCAAGGCCGTCGAACGCAACCGAGTGCGCCGGCGCCTGCGCGAGATCGTCAGGCTGTCCGGCGCGGCTTGGATGCGGCCGGGCCATGATTATGTGTTGGTCGGCCGGCGCGCGGCATTGCAGTTGCCGTTTGCCCGGATGACCGAGGACTTCGAAGGGGCGTTGCGGCGCCTGCACGCGGGGCGCGCGCGAACGGCAAAGCGGACCGGCAATGCTGGATAACAAGAATACGATCATCGCCATCGTGCTATCCGCGCTGGTGCTGATCGGCTGGCAGTACTTCTTTGCTGCCCCACAGCTCGAAAAGCAGCGGCAACAAGTCACCGAACAGCAGGCGGCGAAGACCGGCAGCGGCCAACCCGGGCAGGCGGTCAAACCGCCGGTCGCTGCGCCGGGCTCGGCTCCGACTACGGCGCCGGGCGCCGTCCAGGTTCCGGGCGCGGCGGTGCGGCAGGCGACGACGCGCGAGGCCGCCATCAAGGAAAATCCGCGGGTCGCCATCGACACCGGCACCATGGCCGGCTCGATCGATCTCAAAGGGGCGCGTCTCGACGACATCTCGCTCACCCAGTTCCACGAGACGGTCAATCCGAAGTCGCCGCCGATCGTGCTCCTGTCGCCGTCCGGGGCGCCGGAGCCTTACTACGCCGAGTTCGGCTGGACCGGCGGCGCCAACAACACCAAGATCAAACTGCCGACCTCAGACACTGTGTGGAAACAGGAAGGCTCCGGCGCGCTCAGCGTCGGCCACCCGGTTACCCTGACTTACGATAACGGCGAGGGCCTCGAGTTCCGCCGCACCATTTCCGTCGACGACAAGTATCTGTTCACCGTCAAGCAGGAGGTCGCCAACAAGAGCGACAAACCGGTCACGCTCTTCCCCTACGCGCTGGTGTCGCGCCACGGCACGCCGCCGACGCTGGGCTACTCCATCCTGCATGAAGGCCTGATCGGCGTGCTCGGCAGCGAGGGCGAGCAGGAATACACCTACAAAAAGATGCTCGACCTCAAGCCCAACGCGGCGGGCTTAAAATCCGTCGACTTCAACGTCACCGACGGCTGGCTCGGCTTCACCGACAAATACTGGGCGGCGGTGCTGATGCCGGACACCAAGGCGCACCTCAACGCCCATTACTCGACCGCCAAGCTCGGCAATCTCGACACCTATCAGACCGACTACCTGCTCGACGCGCAGACGATTGCACCCGGCGCCACCGGCACTGCCTTCGGCCGCCTGTTCGCCGGCGCCAAGGAAGTCACGGTGGTGGGCCTCAATTACCCGATCGGCAGCGTCGGCGGCTACAACGAGGCGCTGCATCTCAACCATTTCGATCTGCTGATCGACTGGGGCTGGTTCTACATCATCACCAAGCCGATGTTCCTGGCGCTCGACTTCTTTTATCACCTGGTCGGCAATTTCGGCCTCGCCATCCTCATCGTCACCGTGCTGATCAAGGCGGCGTTCTTCCCGCTCGCCAACAAGTCCTACGCCTCGATGGCGAAGATGAAGGCGGTGCAGCCGCAGATGACGGCGCTGCGCGAGCGCTACGCCGACGACAAGGCCAAGCAGCAGCAGGAATTGATGGCGCTCTACAAGCGCGAGAAGATCAATCCGCTGGCCGGCTGCCTGCCCATCGCCATCCAGATCCCGGTGTTCTTCTCGCTCTACAAGGTGCTGTTCATCACTATCGAGATGCGCCACGCGCCGTTCTTCGGCTGGATCCACGACCTCTCGGCGCCGGATCCGACCAACGTCTTCACGCTGTTCGGGCTCGTTCCCTGGGACCCGACGGCGCTGCCGGTGATCGGTTCGTTCCTGCATCTTGGGCTGTGGGCGATCATCATGGGCATCACCATGTGGGTGCAGATGAAGCTCAACCCGACGCCGCCCGATCCGGCGCAGGCGATGATCTTCAACTGGATGCCGCTGATCTTCACCTTCATGCTGGCGAACTTCCCGGCCGGGCTGGTGATCTACTGGGCCTGGAACAACACGCTCTCGGTCGCGCAGCAGTCGATCATCATGCGCAAGCACGGCGCCAAGATCGAGCTGTTCGACAACATCAAAGCGGTGTTTGTGGGGAAGAAGAAGGCGTAGGGCCAGGCGGGCGAAAATGTCGTCGCCCTGCCATGTCGGCCTCAGCCCTTAAAGCAGACTCCAATTGCTCCAAGTTCGGCGTCAGCTAAAGGCCAACAAGAGGCCACCTGCGCTGCAGCCAAGGAGGCTTGACGCATCCATGATGCTCAAGGTCATAGCGTCTTCAATCGTCGGCGCAGGTGGCAGTCCCGAAGCCCCGTAAGGCACGTCCAAACTATTTCCGGCGACCGAAGACGTGGGTACCCTTCTTGTTTGAGCCGTCAAGACCGTTGCTGTCAGAGGACAGCTTAAGGCGATCGACAGAGCCCATACTTCAGGTCAGAAACGATTGGAGGCCGCCTGGCTCGAACAAGGCGAGGTGGCGCCGGGCGACAGCCGACTTTTATGGCCCGTCTTCAAGCGCCAAACAGCTCCTGCCCGATGTGACCGCTCGGATGAACGCCGCGTGGGCAGGCGAACAGCCCGCTGCCGACATGGGTGACGAACTGGTTGAGCATGTCGAATTTGGCCATCCGCTCGAAGATCTTGATGAAACCCGTGCGCGGATCGCGCTGATAGGCGACAAAGAACAGGCCCGCGTCGTATTCCAGACCTTGCCGCCAGGGCGGCCAGCGCTCGGCAGTGAAATTCACGCCGTCATTGTAGGAGTAAGGACGGCGAAGGAATTGCGCGCCACCGTTGCTGGCGGCGGCGGCGAGGCGGACGTGGGCGTTCTCGGCGATGACGGGATCGCCTTCCTTATCGCTGGCGTTCAGGTCCAAAGCGTCAAATTCGCCGCTCTTGCCCAAAGGTGCGCCCGAATATTTGTGCCGGCCGAATGTCAGTTCCTGAAATTCGGTTTTCATCCGGTCCCAGTGCTCAAGCGCCATGCGGATGCGACGAACGATGAGGTAGCTGCCGCCGCGCATCCATTGCGGCCCCTCCTCGCCAACCCAGACGAATTTTTCCATTGCGGACGCGTCGCCAATCGACGGGTTCGCCGTGCCATCTTTGAAGCCCATCAGATTGCGCGGAGTCTCGCTGACAGAACTGCCGGGAAGAAAGCCAGATTGCGTCCAGCGGATGGCTGCGATGTCGGCGGCGATGCGCGCGAGCTGGCGGACTGCGTGGAACGCTACCTGCTGATCGTCGGCGCAGGCCTGGATGGAAAGATCGCCGCCGGTGTGGCGTTCGACGAGTTGATCGCCGACAAACCGAGGCATGTCGACAAGCGCGCTCGGCCTCCGCCCCGCCAGTCCATAGCGGTCCACCCCGTCCTTGATAAACAGACCCGAACCGAGCCCAAACGTCACGGTCAGCCGTGCCGGCGACAGGCCGAGCGCCTCGCCGCTGTCGGCGGCGACGCCGGTCAGGTTTGCCGGCCGGTACTGGTCGTAGGCCTTTGCCTGCGGTCTATCGACCATGATGGGCGTCAAGTCCGCGCCGAGCGGCTGCGCCGTCTTGCCCTCCGCCAAACGCGCGGCCGCAATCGTCCACGCGCTCAGCAGATCGGCGACGTCGCTGCGCTTATTTGTCGTCAGATCGAAGACGGCGAAATAGCTGTGCTTCTGCGCCGGCGTTACGATCCCGCCTTGATGCTCGCCCCAAAACGGCTCGACTTGTGCCGGGGCTGCCGATGTCGCCTGTGCCCGCGCCTCACCGGCCGTGGCAAGCCCTGCCGCGGCGAGTGTCGCGGAGCGGGTCAGAAACTCCCGGCGCGTCGTGCGCGCATTATGGTCGCGCCGTTTCACGGCGAGGCTTCGACGAGCGTGTTCACATCATCCTCGACGTAATAAAAGCTCTTGCCGTCCGGCGCCATCGCCAGGCCGAACAGGTCGCCATTGCCGGGCGGCGATTGTGCCTGGTTGGCGTCGATCCACTGGGCGCCCAATTGCCTGCCCGACGTCGGATCGAATTCTACCACCTGCCCGTTCTTGGCGTTGGTACTCAAGATGTGACCGTTGCCCGTGACGGCAAGGGCGAGCGGGCGTTGCAGCAGCCCATCCTTGGTCACCGTCCGGCCGGTGCCGGCGCTGTCTTTACGCGTGACCGCGTCGGGGATCGCCACAATGCGGTTCTCGACCGCATCCGAGACGTAAAGTGTATTGCCGATCAGCGCGAGCCCCGTCGGCCCAATCAGGAAGGCGTCTTTGTCGGCGCGTTGCCCGAAGCCACCGGCGACGACGGTCTGCCCGGTGACCTTCGGCGCCGCCCCCGGTGAAATGGCAAGGTCGACGCGCAACACGATTGCCTTATTGATGACGACCGGATCGCCGGTCTTCGCATCGAGTTTGTCGGGGCCGGGGACGTCGAAGCCGGACATGCTGATGAACAGGGATGCCGTCGAAACCTTATCGATGACGGCCATGTTGCCCCACGGGCCGTTGATCCGCGAGCCTTTCCAGACCGTGGTGAGCTTGCCATTGGCGTCAAACACGAGGAGACAGCCGGCGCCTTTGGTCGCCGTGGTGCCGTCGGTGCTTGGCATGCTGCCGACGATCACCCAGCCGCTGCTCAACATCGTCATCGCCGTGGTGAGCCCGATGCCGCCGGGACATTGGGGCAAATTTTGCGGCAGCTTGGCGAACAACGAAACCGATTTGCTGGCCCGGTTGATAATGATGATCGTGGTGCCCGTCCCTTGCAGGTTCGACTGGTTGTTGAAATTATCGACCAAGATGTCGCCCTTCTTGATCTTGCCGGCGGAGACCGGAGCGACCACAACGGCATAGGGGTTGAGATCGCCGTTCTCGGTGACGGTCGAGGCGATGGTCGTGTGACGGTGCAAGCCTTCGAGCACGCTTTCCGCACGCGCGGCGGCAATCGACAGCGCAGCCACAGCAAGAACCAGGAGCACTCTCGCGATCAACATCTTCGTCTACCCTCGAGCACGATGGCTTTGCCTAGAACGTGATGGTTGTGCGCGCACCGATCACCAGTTCGTTCTTGATCCTCTGCGTCGGATCGTTGGGATTGATGACGCCGGCGCCGGGATTGAATACGAATTGAATGTCCGGCTGAATTTGCCACCACGGCATGACCTGATACTGATAGGTAGCCTCAATAAAAGTCTCGGTGTGCCGAATCGGCGAATAGACGCCGGGACTGAATATCGCGGTGTCGGTGTCGAAGCCGGTGACGCTGTTGCTGACGCGGGTAAAGCCCACGCCTAGGCCGAATGTATCGCTGCCGCGGCCGGGAAATGGTTCGTGCACGGTGAGCCCGGCATTGACACTGAAATTGATCAGATTGCGGTCTTGCTGCGGCGCGATCATCGGGCGCACGAAGACGCTGATCGCCTGATCAGAATCCTTCGAGCGATAGATCATCTGATCGACGACTGCGTAGATCGAATAGTCGCCGGAGTGGGTCGCAGGAATGCCGGTGGTCGCCGGATTGGCGAGCGACACGCCCGTGCCGTCGATGCGCTGG
>Ga0335085_10003580_pt1 | contig 26719 bp, 18 predicted proteins | sample Lox_Sample_45_FD_206712 | JGI IMG/M metagenome (GOLD analysis project Ga0335085, IMG submission 206712) | Soil microbial communities from Loxahatchee National Wildlife Refuge, Florida, United States - Lox_Sample_4.5 | ecosystem: Environmental > Terrestrial > Soil > Wetlands | place: USA...
TGCTGATCCCGTCTAGCCCTCAAGTTCCACCAGTAACTGTTGCCCCTGGTGTCTCACCTGATCATGACACAGAGGGCACCGGCAGGTGGCGGTGGGGACGCTGGCGAAGGGGTCGCCGCAATGGAGCCCGCCATTGATAGGCGGGAGCACGCCCTTGTAGCCCTCGATGCCGGTCACCTCATTGCCGCCGCAATGGAGCCCGCCATTGATAGGCGGGAGCACGGCTCGCGGATTCCGGGTCGTCTGACCTGCGAAAACACAAGGCCGTGCGAGCGGTACTTCAGTGCGAGCGATGAAGACACTGCACATGGACTTGTCAAGGTGCAAGAACCACCGCTGACCTGCATGCGAGCGCTCCCTGGGGATGGATTCACGACCTCAGCGCTCGCATTCAGACGATCACGGTCCTCAATGAAGGTAGCTTCTCATGGTGACCGAGGAACAGAAAGCGGGATGAGTCCCCGGCGTAGCCGAGGTCGATCACCATCACGCTGTCCTCCGACGACTTCATCAGAGCCTCTATGTCACCACGCATGATGGACTTCTCCTGGTCCGACAGGTCACAAACGAATACCGAATACTGGATTCGCGTGCCATAGCCCTCCATGCACCCGGCGATGCTGCGCAGTCGGCGATCATCGCGGATGTCGTAAGCAACCAGGTAACGACGGCGAGCCACGGCAGGCTACCGGGTCACCAAGGGCTCATAAGCCGGCAGTTCGCCGGTCAGCCGGGCGGCGAGAATGCGAGCTTGGAGCTCAACGGCCCGCCGGTAGCTGACTGCGTACCCGAACATGGGATGCCGCACCTCAGTGGTCATCCGCCGCTCCCATGCCCTGATCGCCGTCTTACGTCCGTCAGCGGTCAGTGTCACCGCGCCGGCGCGGACCAGGAAGTCGGAGCTGGAAATCTCCCGGTTGTTGATCAGCGTCAGGACGGTCGAGTCGGCGAGCAACGGCCGGAACTCCTCGGCCAGATCCAGGGCAAGCGCCGGGCGGCCAAATCGAGGCCGGTGATACAACCCGATATACGGGTCGAAGCCGACCGCGAGGCAGGCCGCCATGAGCTCTTTCGTCAGCAGGCCATAGCAGAAGGACAGCAGGCAGTTCACCACGTCTGACGGCGGACGGCGGTTCCGTAGCCCAGTGAAAGCCGGGCCGGGCAGGCCGCCGACACCAGTCAGCAGCGACGGGAAGGCCTCGAAATAGAGCCGTGCCGCCGTTCCTTCGATACCCAGCAACGTGGCGGCATCTTCTGCCTGCTCAGCCTGATCGGCCAGCGCCGCAAGCTGGCGTACGCGCCGCGCAACCGCCTCTCCCCCATTGCGCCGCAGCAGTACCCGGCAGTTCCTGATCTTGCCGGCGATCATCCGCCGTGGCTCGTCCAGCTGCCCCCGCGCCGCAGCGGTGGTCTGCCGGATGCGGAGCATCACGTTCTTGCTCGGCAGCCCGGTGGTCAGGCCGAGTAGCCAGCCGCCATACGAGAAGTGAAAGATATCGGCGTCGCGCTCGAACAAGGTCCGCATCGCCTGCGCGGTGACCTGGACGTTCCCGTAGGCGCAGACATGCAGGACATCGATGAGCCGGACGCTGGCCAGCAGCTCACGGTACTTCGATACGGTCAGCCGCCCGCCATCGATCCCCACCGTAGAACCGGGCTCCGTCACGTACAGCGGGACCGCGTCCGGGTCAGCGGCGATCAGCCGCCGCGGCCGACTGTCCTGCCGGGCCGCGAGCACATTCACCTCGTCGGGGAGGCAGATGCCGGCCAGCGAGCAGCGCGGGCACTTGGGGCTTGACCGCAGCGGCGGAGGCGGCGCCAGGTGGGTCGCGGCGGCCCGCGCCTTGGCCGCGATCTCCATCGTCCGCGCCACCAGTCCCGGCGTCACCTCGACCGCCACCCGCTGCCGGGTCTCCGCGTAGAAGATCTCGCCGCGCTCCACCACGTACCCGTGCTCGCGCAGCAGCAGAACCTGGGCACAGACCTGTACCGCGTCGGCTTCCCAGGGCCCCCCGTCGCGCGCGGGCCGCCCCTTCTTCGTATCGATCGGAACGACGCCGCCGTCCGTACCCTCGAGCAGGTCCAGCTTCGCTGTTATACCCAGCCGCTCACTGGACAGCTCCACGGAGCGCGCCGCCTTCACCGAACCCTCCTCGGGCAGCGGAGCCGCTCCACCCCCGGCGTCGACACGGCGGTGCTGGCGATCACCTTCGGCCGTGTCACTGCTCGGCGCCCACAATTGGTCCACCCATTCCAGGAAGAACAGCCGGGGACAGTAGGCGTACTCATTGAGCATTCGCGCCGGCACCAGCTCCGGCACTCCGGTAAGCGTCACATCGCCTCCTGGCGTTCATCGACTATCGCAGCGGATCACCCAGGCAAACGTCGCATCTCTCCGCGCTATCTTCCAGTGAGTTCCAGTATTCTCCAGTGGATTATTGGCTCGCTTCGGTACAGACAACCCGCGTGGCCCGCAAGAGACGCGATGTCTTCGCCAAGGCGAGCCATGACCAGCCATCCCAGAGGCGAGCGTCATACCCGCGCGAACCGGCGATCAGAGCAGGTTGCGCAGATCCTCGGGAGTTATTCCGATGATGGCAAGAATGTTTCGCAAGGTGCCCTTGGGCATGTCGCGACCCGCATGCACCGGTACCACCACCGTACGGCCGTCAGCATGCCGCATCACGTTGCGGCGGCATGCCGGTGGCCATCATGTCTCATCCGGAACGAAGATGCCGTACCCGAAGTGGCTGAGCTTCCCTAGTAGCAGAGGTCCGGCGACGGGCTCAGCGAACTCCAGGCAGAGGCCCAGGCCAGGCCGGGACTTGGCCATGTTCTCGGTCATCCGGTACCGGCGGAAATCCCGCGCCCACTGATCCGGCAGCCGCGAGGCTGGGTGCTCACGACTGCCCGCCACCAGCGGCAGGTCCCGGTACTGCGGCCGGTAATCCAGCTCCGTGCGCACGTCGGCCGTCAGGTAATCGCCCAGTGATTCCCGCTTGCGGTGCCGAACCGGAAGGTACGGGGTGCGACTCCGCCATCGCCGCGCCGGACCGCAGAGCTCCGGGGCCACCTGCTCGACCGCACCGGCCGCCTGGAACAGCAGCTTCACCGGCGGGAAGCCGCGTATACCGTACCCAGCATCGCTCCCGCCACCGCGGCGTCCAGACATCTCGGACATCGTGATGACCGCGGCCACATCTTCTGGCCGTAGACCCTGCGGCACCCAGATAATCAGGTACCGAACGAATTGTGCTTTTCCGGGTCCGTCCGCAAGGGGTATCCAGTGGGCATGACCATGATCCGTGGGCGCGCCGTTGCTGCCGAGGATCTCTTTCCGCTTGTCGTCTGGCAGCCCGGCTCTGGTTAGCATGTTGCCGGCCTGACGATGTGCTTCATCAGCGAGCAGCACCCCATGTGTTGCCTTCATTGGAACACTCCCGGTCACGGCAAACCGGATCGCTGTCACGGGCGGAGCCGGATTATCCGATCGCACGGCCAACCTCGGTTCCCCGGCCGGAACGCCGGTCGCATAGTTGACCCACATTGTCCCGGGGGGCACCGTCCGGCGCCCTTTCCGGATCTCCACGGTGCTTGCCTCCAGCGCCGTCCTGCTGACGGGCCGCGTTGCCGCGAGCAGGCGGACCCGGTTTGAGCCGTTCTTCGCACCAGCCCGCCACCAGGTGTCGTCCGGCGCTGGATCGGAGTCGAGGAGCCGGGCCTGGCATGCCGACTCCGACCGGCCCAGGTACGGCAGCAGCTCGGCGAGCTTTGCCAGCGCCTGCCACTGCTCACGGGGTAGCTCGGCATCCCACCGGACGAGCAGCTCATCCTTTCGCGGCACTGCGAGGAACGGGTCCAGGGTCAGGTCCGTTCGGCCCGTCTCCCCTTTCCGATGCTGAAGGTCGGGCAGGTAGTGGCGAGTGTGGCCGGGAAGCGCCCTCGGGGTCCGGTAGGCGGGCGGGTCGCCCAATTGGCCGAGCAGGCCATCGAGCACGGATTCCGGAAGGTCCGGCCAGCGGGTGTGCCGGGTCGCGAGCAGCGCACGCAGCAGCCGCCACGGAGAAGGCGGCCATTCTGTCTTCCCCTCGTTGACTGCCCGGTCCCAGGGGTTCGCGTGATACCGGCCGAGCGGGAAGCAGATCGCCAGGGTGGTCCCCATCTCACTTGGCCCTTACCTTCTCCGACCACACGACCGTGGTGACCGGGCCCAGTTCGTCCGCGCAGTCGGCGGCGAACTTCGCGATTCGCCGGACGGCCTCGCTCGCGTCCGGCTTCTCTCCACACACCACCGCCTTCAGCTCAAGATCGCAACGCGTCCGCAGCCGCAAGCCGTGATCCAGCAAGGTCCCGATCTCGAAGTCGGCCAGCGCCTCAAGCAGTGCGGTCGCCGGCTCGGACAGGCCGTACGAGCGGAACTGCTCGCGATCGATGGTGAAGTACGCAGTGATCTTCTCAGCGGTGTACTCCACCCGGTGATGCGGGACCGTCCCGTATCCCTTCGCGGTGTCGCCGCCCTTGGCCTCGTTGATCACCACATCCTTCTTGACACCGCCGGAAACCACGGAACGCACTCCCGACGCTTCGATGAAGCCGGTGACCGCGCGCGCGATCTTCGGCTGCCACGGCCATTTCTGCTGCGCGAAGAACACGCCGTGCACGAGGGAAACCGGGTCCAGCTTGAAGCAGGCGCGTGCCACCGCGCGGTAGTCGAGCGGCCGTCCCTTCACCAGCCCCAGCCGGCCCGCCAGCCAGTCGCGGCCGTCCACGTCATCACGGCCATCTGCGTCCCTGATCGTGCCGTCCATCACGTAGGCCGATGCGAGCCGGTGTGCCTCCAGCCTGCTGGAGGAAAGGAAGTCATCACCGGAGCTGACGATCCGGACGTAGGGCAGCGCGCTGAGCTCCGCCACCTGGCCGGCCCGGGCAGCGTCCCAGGTGGTGCCCTCCAGCCAATTGGCCAGGGACTGCGGGGATTCCAGCAGCAGCGAATCGATGCTCCCGCCCGTCCCGTCGCCGGAAGGCCTCTTGAACTCCGCGGCACCGAGGTCGGGAAAGCCTGTCGGCTGGAACAGCGACCCAGCCAGTGGCTCCAGCTCGGCTTCGAGCACACTGCGGTATTCGTTCATGACTGCTCCTCAGAGTCTGCGGGTTCGGTGGATCCGGATGTTGCCGGTTCGTCGGGCTCGCGAAGGGGAGATGCGAGCCTCCGGAGCATGGAATTGGCCCCGCGGCAGCGGGGCACCAGAGCGGCCGCGATCCGCCTGCCCTCCGCCATCGCGCCGGGGGCAGCGGGTACTGCTGCCCATCCGACCTGGCGCAGCCGGACCACGGCTTCTTCATGAACGGGACGGACCTGGCCGGCAGCGAGGCGTCCAGCCCAGTCGGGGCGCAGCGCCAGCTTCGGCTCGCCGCCCGGCTCACCTGAAGCTGACTGCCCGGTGGGTTCGGCCGGAACGGCACGATGCGATCTCCTCGCCTCATCCGAAGACAAGCCCACGGCGAGCGGATGGAGGAGACCAAGTGTGGCCACCGGGACGAACGGATCGCTGATGGGCCAGTCCCACGTGGCGGGATATCGGTCGAGCGCCAGGCATGCCCGCAGCCACATGTCGAGCGCCGTCTCGTCAAGGAGCCCACGGGCGAAGGCGTGCAGATCGGCGGTCGGCACCGGGACGGCCCAGCGAAATGTCGGCACCCCGCGGAAGTCCTGCTGGTGATGCTGCTCGGCGGCGGCCGTCCTTGACCGCCAGATCAGCACGTCGGCGAGGACATCAGGCAGTCGCCGCAGCCCGAATCCGGGCACCACCGGAGCGTCCCGCCACCGCCCACCGGCCCGGCCGCGCTCCCCGGGCGCGGGAGGATCGACCGGCAGCAGGATCTGCCTCATGGTCCGGGAAGGCTCCTGCGCTTGATCGGTCCCCGGAAGAGTCGTGCAGGAGGCCAGGCCAACCGCGATCCGCAGCTCAGCAGAAGGACTCGCGGCAGCAAGAAACGCCAGGAACTCCTGTGCGCGGGGCGGACGGCGCACGTACGTGTTCTCCCTGGCCCGGCCGCTGCGGCCGATCGCCTGCTCCAGGGTCGTGATGGCCGCGAGCATCCGGGCAAGCTGGATCGGCCCGCCGTCGCGTGCGTACTTCAGGTGCGCGGACTCGAAGCGGCGCACCGCCTCCCCGACGGCCGAGGACTTGTCGCCGGCACCGATCCGGGACACCCAGTCCTCCACGCCCGCGGAGAGGCGGACTTCGGGCTTCTCACGGACGGTAATCGTGTCAAGCGGGACGGCGGCGAAGGCGAGCCCATTGCGGCGCCGGAGGCCGTACCTGGTGAACTCACCGATGCCGCGGCTGACGCCCAGGCTCCGGGTGGCGGCGTAGAAGTCGACCGCACGCCGGGCGGGCCGTCCGCGCCACGACGCTCTGGCCTCGGCGAATAGCTGGCGGATCTCCGGCAGCGTGAACTCCCGTGTCCAGACCGGTACCCACACCTCACCGCGCGATTCCTCGCCTGCCGCGCTACTGTCGGTGCCGTCCGGGGAGCCGTCGACCGTGAACGGGATCGCCGCTCGTTCGTAGCCCTGCTGGTAATGCTGGTTCCGGCGGGCGGCGCTGGCCGCGAACAACAGCGTTCCCTCGATGAGCAGGACGTAGGCCCACGGGTTGACCAGCGAGTCCGCCGCGCCGAACCGCGATGATCCAGGGCCGCCGGCGCCTCCCGGGTCGAACTGGCCGACGGCGGCCTTGGCGAGCTGCTCGGTTTCGGTACCGTCGAGCAGGTCTCTGGCACGGGCAGCCGACCGCTCCCGTTCCCCATCCGGGACGCCGACTACCTCCAGAAGGCGCTGGTGAAAGTTGGTGGAGAAGTCGAGCCGCCCGTCGTTACCGCCGGTTCCGAGCAGCGGCGGGAAGAACGTGTCCTCCCCGGTGAGGACCACCGCGGCGTCCATCCACGGCAGCAGGGCGTCGGGGCAGCGGTTGCGGAATTCCTGCACCACGCGGCCCTTGTCCCCGCCCGCGCCGGCCTCGGCGATCCAGCCCTCCGCGCGCGCCCTGCGGACTACGTCCTCTGCTCCCCGGATCGCATCGCGGAAGGAAGCCAGCCGCGGTGAGGGGTGCTCCCGCAAGACGTCGAGCACACGGCGGGACTCCTTGTCCTTGGGACCGAACCCGCTGCCGTTGGTCCACGGGCTCAGCACCGGAGTTGGCACGTAGGAGTCGGCCAGCCAGGCGGCGATATCCGGCACCGTGGTTGTCAGAGCCAGCCCGTCCGGTGTCCAGGCGGCGGATGCCGCCGGGTCGGCCTGTCCGCCGAGCACGCGGATCAGGCCGAGGCCAGCGAGATAGCTCGCCAGTGGCTCTGGCCGAAGGCCCGGGAGGACGTGACGTATCACTTCGTTCGTGCCCGTGGTCACCGGGCCACCCCCGTCGCCGCGCTCGGGTACTCCAGTCCGGCGCTGGCGCGCCAGTCCGCGATCCGCACGACTGCCTCCAGGTAGGCGAGGACGAACGGCCCGTACTTCTCCCGCAGGCCGAGGGCGGTACGGGTCCATGAGCGCTCCCCGCCGAGGCTGAACTGCTCCAGGTCCACGGTCAGCGCGGTCGCTGGCTGACCGAGCAGCGGCGGAACGTCAGCGGTCGAGCCCTGCTCCAGCCCGAGCAGCTTCCGCTCGGACGCCTCGCCGGAAGCCAGGACCGCGAGATCGCCCGGGTCGCGGACCTGGACGCGCAGCTTGCCGTGATGGGCGAGCACCAGGTACCGCGCCAGGTCGGGATCGGGGACATTGGCCAGCAGCGCGCGCAAGGGCCCGTCGAGCATGAGCAGCGAGGCGAGTTCGTGCCGGAACGCGACGCCGCCGTCGAACCGGAGCCGGCCTGTGCCGCCCGACTTCGCCCACGGCCGTCCCGCGTCGACCTCTGCTCTTGCCTCCTCCGGCGCCAGCCTGCACAGGGCGTCCTGCCAGATCACGTGTGCCTTGCCCACGTCGTGCAGGTAGGCGGCGGCGACTGCAGTCCTGGTCACGTCATCCGAGAGATCAGGCCCCAGCACTGACAGCAGCGCGCCGGCCTGGTCGCGCACATCTTCGCTGTGCCTGTCCAGCGACATCCAGTCGTGCTGCTCGACGCTCGCCGAGTCTGCCCGGTAGGCGTCCTCGGCTCCCGCCGCCGGGTCCGCGGCGGTAATGAGCTCCGGGCTGCCGGGCACCGGCCCGTGCGCGGCCGGGTCGAACCCCAGCTCGGGGTCGTATCCTCCGCTGCCGGCCGCAGCCAGCAAGACCTCGCCGGGACGTGCCCTTGCCTGCGGGGTCACCCTCGTCCAGCGCCCGAGCACCTGATCCAGCCGCCAAACGGCCACACCGTCCCGTTTCGCGAACATGCTCAGCTCACGTAGCGGGACACGGCAGCGGAACTGCGCCGGCGGCGCCTTCGCATCGGCGGAGGGCGCCCCCGGCTCCGACGGCGGCCGCCCATCCCTGGTTTCCGGCATCCATATGGCCCACGCGAGCTGGGCATCCAGGTCGTCCGTGTCCCGGACGTAGGGGGCGATGTCCAGGTCGGCGCCGCTGAGGTCCGGAGCGGTGTCGAACAGCCCGGTGAAATCGCTCCCGCGCAGCACGGCGACCGGCGTTTCGGTGACCTTGACATTCCGGCTCAGCAGCTCCTCGCTGGTGACGGCACGGCCTTCGAGATCGCGCAGCTCTGCGCTGGCCGCGTCGATGTCGGCCTGCTCATAGGGAGCGGGCCTGGGCGGCGGGACCCAGCAGAGTTCGGCCTCGTGGACACGGCCCGTGCGGTTGCACCGGCCGGCGCGCTGGACGACCGACGGCCAGGGTGCCGCCTCGGTGACCAGAACGGAGGCGTTGAGGTCGATACCGGCCTCGACCACCTGCGTCGCGACGACGATGCGGCCAGCGTCGCCCAGCTCATCGGTGAGCCGCTGCATGAGCCGCGCGCGCTCCCCACCCCGGAACCGGGAGTGCAGCAGCATGCGCGGGACCGGCTGGCCGCTCAGTGCCTGGTACGCGCGGCGGGCGGCCTCCACGGTGTTCAGCACCACGAGCGTAAGCGTCCCGGCCCGGTGTCTCGCCTTGGCCGCACCGGCGATCGCGTGGTAGTCGCCGGGCTCAACGGCAAGCTGACGGATCGTCCGCTGAGCACCCAGCCGAACCGCGAGTTCCCCGGTGCGTTCCTCCGGCTCGATCCCAAGCACGTCATCCGGCGCGAGGGAAGGATTGTCGACGGTCCTCAGGAGGCCCTCCGGTACCGTGGCCGACATGCAGGTCAGCCCGAACGGCTCCGCCGTGCCGAACGCCCGCACAAACGCGGCGAGCTGCCTGAGGGTAGCCGTCGACTCCGGGCAGAGCTGGATCTCATCGACGACCCAGTGAGCGCCGTTGGTGACCAGCGCGAAGTCAATCGGGAACGTTGCCCGCGCGATCCCATATCCCCGGTTCAGCGCCTTGCTGACCAGGGAGTCAACCGTGCCCACGATGATCGCCGGCTGGTGCATGTCCAGCCGCCACTGCCGCTGGGTCTCCCCTGCGCCGCCCATCACCATGTGCAGCGCGACCTGGCCGCTGAGTCCCAGGTTCGCCAGCCACCGTTCAGCCTCGCCCGCGACCTGCTCCACCAGGCTCCGCTGCGGCAGCGCATAGACCAGCCGCCGCGACGTCGAATCCGCGTCCGGTCCGTAGAATCGCCGCCACAGCCACGCCAGGATCACGCCGGTTTTCCCGGTCCCAGTCGGCGCCTGTACCACGGCAGGCAATCCGGTCGCGGCAATCCTCGCCTGGTACCCGTGGGGCACGTGGCCTTCGGGCAGCTCCGGTGTCGCCGTTGCCGTGCGGAAAAGCTCATCGAATGCTGGCATTCGGTCCTCTTTGGCCGGGTAGTCGAATGGGTCTTTCACAGCGCCCGCACCTTCCACTGCTGGAGGCGCGCCATGACCGCCTGGTTCGCGGCCCAGCCGTCGGGGAACTTGACCGGGACGTTCAGGTGGACGGGCTCGGTGGACGGGTGGGCGTCGAGCAGTTCGGGGATGCCAGCGCGGGCGACCACGATGCAGGCGTGGCGGTGGCGGGTGGTGAGCACGCAGAGCCGCCCGGCCTCCAGGTGGAACGCGGTGGCGTCGCGGCGGCCGGACAGCGGGTGCAGGACGATCACCACGTCGAACTCCCGACCCTGCACGCGGTTCGCCGTGTCGGCGGTGACCCCGGCGATGCCGTTCGCCTGGAGCACCGCGCGGATCGCCTGGGCCTGGTCCCGGTGCGCGGTCCCCACCGCGATCCGGCTCGCGGTGATTGGAGCCCCGGCCCGGCCCGTTCGGAATAAGAAACAGCGCCGCGCCGCACGAGGCGGGCAGCCAAGGTGGCGCAGGCGGTCACCGCGTCGGCGTCGGTGCGGACGGTGTGCCTGGCGGGCAGCTCATACAGCGCCCAGCCGGACGCCGCGGCGGTCTCCAGGGCCTCGTCGCAGGGATTTTGACCGAACGAGGCGGTGGTGAACGCCATACGCCGCTGGTCCGGCGTCGTGCCGGCCCGGAAACCGGTGAAGGGGTAGAACGCCTCGGCGACCACGGCCGCTGCGGGTTCGGGGAGCCGCCAGGACACCGGCAGCCTGTGCACCGGGAGGTCCGGGTTGTGGCGGAGCAGGACGGCCACCGCGCTCTGCATCGGGTCCCAGGTCAGGCCGGTCCAGCGCTCGGTCTGCACGGTGCTGAACGGGTCGAGCTGGCCGGGGTCGCCGACGAACAGAGCACGCTCGAACCGGCCGGCGACGCGCAGCAGCAGGTCCAAGCGCATCTGGTAGGCCTCGTCGACGATCGCCCACGGCCAGCACGAGTCCCTCACCGTGGCCCACTTGTGCGCGGTCCCGGCCACGACCGGGCAGACGGCCAGGTCGGCCGCGCTTGCGGCCACCATCACCTGCGGGTACCGCGCGACCCGGGCGGAGGGCACGTACTCTCGTCCGGACACCCGGCCGATGGGCAGGCCCGGGCTGGCGTTTGCCAGGCGCTCGATGAGGTCGTCGACCTGCTCGTTGGTCTGCGCGATGACCATGACCCGCTCTCCCCCGCTGGCGAGCCGCGCCGCGGCGGCCACAACCAGGGCCGACTTTCCGGCACCGGGCGGGGAGTCGACAACGGCACCGTGACCGGCGCCGGCGAGATCGGCGAGAATCCCGGCGGTCACCCGCTCCGCGAGGCCCGCCGGGCTGACCGGGGGCTGCGCTGCGGGCGTTCCGGGGGGGTGCGGGGTCACGACCAGTCCTCCCGGGCATCTTCGTCGGCGGGGACATACGGCGGCGGCGGGCCGCCATGGGTCCACGGGGTGTCCCCGGGGGCCGGGAACTCGGGCATGCGCTGGAAACCGTCGCTGAAGGCCGCATAGCAGAGGCCCTCACCTACAGCGGGTACGCTGCCGGGCTCCGGCGTCATGGCACGGCCCATCCCGCCCTTGAGCTCAAGGACGACGCGGGTCCGGCCGCCGTCGGCGGTCACGGAGACGACGCGCGCCGTCTGATTCGGGCGCGCGGGCGAGGTGAGGGACACACCCGGCCCGGCGAGCACCATGTCGGCGGTCTCGACGGTGACGCGGGACGCAGCACGCGCCGCCGCCCGCTGCCGTCGACGCGGCCCGGCTCGGCGGCGGTGACCGTACCGGCGAACGCCTCGCCGGTCATCCGGTGCTCGGCCATCACCAGCGGGTCATCGAAGGCCCGCTGCGCGGCGTATTCCGCCTGGACCTGCTCCAGGCCGGCCAGCCTGCGGGCAGCGGAGACGGCGCCGTCCCGGCGCGGCTGCGGCGGGCCGCCGTCGCGCAGATGGTTCGCGTGCCAGGTGAACGCGTCCTTGTCATGATCCCAGCGGGCAGCGACGTGATTCCCGGCCGGAAGGCCGCGCAGCAGGTCCACGGCCCGCCACATCAGCGTCCAGGTGGGCTCAAGCTGGGTGGCCAGCGCGCTGGTGAGGGCGGCCGTCGCGCGCTGCATCGGCGGCCCGCCGCCGGTTGCCCTGGCGGTGCGGATGGCCAGAAGCCGGGCCTCAAGCACCTCGTTGTCGAACGTGGGGTCGGTGGCCGGGCCGGCGGGCGGGCAGCGGACCGGGTCTTCGGCCCGTGCGGCGGCCTGGGCGCCGGTCCGGCCGGGCGGCGGGTCGATCCAGCCGAGCAGCGCACCGAGGTTGAGGTCCTCCACCGGGCTCTGCCCGGTGGCCCAGTGCAGCGCCAGCGCGTCGGTGACGGCCAGCATGAGGGAGGATGCGGGATGCTCTGCCCGCTCGGTGAGGAACGTGAGCCAGCGGCCGAGGACGGGAACTGTTTCCGCGACGGCGTACGGCCCCGCCGTCCGGCGGAAGCGGGTGGACCGGCCGAGCAACCGGGTGAAGGCGACGCCGGCCGGATTCGGCACAAGGAGCTGGGGCGCGTCCGCGTAGCGAATCCGGGGTTCCCGGGTGCCGGCCGTTTCCTCGCTGCCGAAGTAGCTCTCGATGTAGCGCAGGACGATGGCGGCAAGCTGGGCGGCGAAGGCGAACCGCTGGTCACGGTCGCGGGGCTCAGCAACCGTGAGCATGTGCGCTGCCCGCGGGCTGTCGCCGACCATGGCGGCGAGCGGGGCGTTTGCCTCACCGGCCAGGGCCAGCGGGATGAACACGAGCGGACGCTCGCTGATGTGCAGGTGGCGGACCGCGCAGGCCGGCTGGGCGGCCCCGCGTTCGGCCGCGATGGCGCGGGCCAGGGACGTGAGCGTGCTCATACCGCCGCCCCCAGGGATTCGGGGCGTTGCCCCAGGGACTCGGTACGCAGCCGCGCGGCGGTGCGGAGCAGTTCCGCCGCCTCGGCGAGGTCGCCGCCCGGATCGCTGTCCGGGCCGGGGCCCTGGCCCGCACCGGGTGTCGCCCGGGCGAGGCGCAGGACGGTCGCCACCTGTTCCACGCCGCCGAGGTCGTCGCGGGCCTCGCGGCCGAACGCCGCCGTGCATCCCCGTGCCTCTTCCCGGCAGAAGAAGCACATCTCGCATGTGCCCAGGCATTCGGGCGCGTACCGCGCTTCGATCTGGCGGATCGCCGCGGCGAGGTCGGCAGGCGCTCGCCGCGGGACTCCCTGGTCATCGGGGCCAAGGTCGAAGGTCAGGTCGGCGGGCAGCAGGTCGAGGAGGTCGTCGATCCGGTCGAGCCGGGAGAGCTGCCTGCGCAGGACGGTGAGCTGCCTGCGGACGTCGAGCGAGACGGCGACGGGGCGGTTGGCGAAGTTCTCGGGGCAGACCAGGATCGTCTCGTCCGCGACGGCGGCGGGCGGGACGCCGAGCTCCGCGAGGGCGTCACGGAGGGCCAGCACGTACACCGCCGACTGGATCGCGGCCGCGGCGACCTTGTCGCCGTCGGCACGGCCGTCGATGACCGCGAACGACTTGATCTCGATGACATGAAACTGACCGCATACCTGGAACGCGATCAGGTCCGGCTCCAGGTAGGCGTGCCGGCCGCCGACCTCCAGGCGGAGCAGCGGATGGTCGAACATGGTCCCGATGTCGGCGGCCGGGCTGTCCCCGCCGGCCGGGCTCGCTCCGCTGGCCGTGCAGGCGTCATTCGCCGGGCTGGCGGCATCGCTGCCAGCGGCCACATCCGCGGCGTCGCTTGCGGACCTGGCCGTGCGGGCGAGCAGGCTCCTGGTCCGGGCGTGACGCAGTTCCAGGCTGGCATTCCCGCCGACCTCGGAAAGGTCGTCGTAGCTGGCCTCCGGGATCGGCAGGCGAAGGTGCTCGCGCAGCAGCCGGAGCAGTTCGGCGGCCCCGTCGGCCTTCACCTGGGCCTCGAACGCGTTCCCCCGGGTGAGGGCGAACCGGGACTGGCCAAACGGGGCGGGGAACCCCGCATACGCGGCGAGGCGCTGCTTGTCGGCCCCCGCCGCATCCAGCACCGCCCGCCGGGTACAGCCCGGATTGCTGGCCAGCGCCGCGATCGTCCGCGCGTTGTGGCTGCGTGGCACCGCCCCGCCGCGGATGCGGGCCAGGCGTGCTTCGGTCCCGTTCAACTGCCTGTCCTCCTGGTCGGGCTACGACGCCGTGCCGCTCCCGCGGGCTGCGCGTCCGCCTGGCTGACGTACCTGCAGGCGGCTGCCGAAAAGCTGGCCCGCATCGTCAAGCTGGCGGCGGCCTCGTTGCGCGGCGGCCCGCCGCACGTCGAGGTCGGCGGCCTCATGGACCTGCAGCTCCGCCTGCGCCGCCTCGGCCACAGCCCGCGGGTCCATCGCTGCCGCGCTTCCCGTCGCGCCGGGGATGTTCGCGGCAAAACGCCATAGCAGCCGGCGGACGTCCGCATCCGGGCCCGGGATGCGCTCGATGCTCTCGGCCACCCGGATCGCAGCCGTCAGGAAATGGACGCGCGGGCTCAGCGGCCCGATGACACGCTTTTCCATCGGCCACGTCGAGATCGCGAGCAGGCCCCGGGCGGGCGCGAGCAGGTCCGCGGCAAGCGCCGCGCAGATGTAGTAGGGCCGGGCGAACGGAGCGGACCGGAACGAGCGTTCCTCATCACGCCGCAGGCTGGTCAGCCGGGCCACGGGGAACGACTCGGCGAAGAACGCCTCGTGCACCGTGACGATCAGCCGCGGCGCGGCTGGCACGGTGAGCAGGCTGAGCGCCTGGTGGACCTGCTCCCGCAACGGGATCAGCGGCCCGGGCGGCGTCACCCGGCCGGGCCGCTCCCCCGTCCCGGGCTGAACCGCCTCCGGCGCGCTGCCCTCCACCCGCGCCAGCGCTTCCTCCCACGCGTGCTCCGCGCTTTTCAGTTCGCTGCGCAGAGCGCGCGCGCCCTCCCGGTCGCCCGCGACGACGGCTTCTCGGACCGCCGCCCGCAGCCGATCGATCCTGCGCTCCAGCATCTCCGCCGACTCGCTCATGGAGCCTGACCCTACCTCAGTCCAGTCGATTCCAGCAAGTTCCAGTGTTCTCCTGGGTAATTCGGTGGCAGCGGTGTCGCCGCGTCTTCGTGCCGATAATCATCGGAGATGTCGTGGGCAACCACATAACGCATCACGGCCTCCCGTGCCACCGAATGGACCGGCAGAGGCAGTTGTTGATCATGAGAAACTACGGTCTCATCTCGGTGCGGACGATGGTTGCGAATTCCGGCCGCAACAGGCAGGCGCGCTGATAAGGATCGTGTCACCCCGCCGCAAACGGCGTGGGTCATGTGAGCCGCCCGGCTACGGGCCCCCGGTGGTGCCTCCGCCTAGCCGATCCAGATGAGATCGAAGATCCGGATCAGCTCGGCGTCGTCGTCAACGTCGAAGATCAGCAAACCCATCCGGAACCGAACACGGCCCGGCGGTAGGCCCGGTCATCGCCGGGTGGCATCACGACTGCATCCCACGGCTCTTCCACCAGTTCCACGACCCGGACGAGCAGCGCGTCGAACGCCTCGCCGGGCAGGCCGTGAAGCTGGACCAGGGCGTGGCCCTCGAAACCGGACGCGATAGGTCACCGGCGGTTCAGCCGGGCAGGCCAGTTCGGGACAATCTCCTCGATCGGCACCGATCCCTCCAGGCTGCCAGCCCGCACGGCCTCCCGCACACTGGCGAGCCGGGCCTCAAAACCGGGTTCGGAGTACGCGGCCGCGGTCAACCGCCACAGCCTTAGCAGGGCATGAAGAGCCCGATAGCCCTCGACCCGGCGCGCAGCTTCTTCTGCCGCGGCCGTGTACTCGGCGAGAAACTGCTCACGGAACCGCTCAGGCAGCACACGCAGGATCTCCACCGGGTCATCTGGATCGTGCTCCTGCACCGGCTGAGCGCTCATGACGGATAGGCTATCGCCCTCTTCGCCGGCGGAAAGATCAGGAAGCCGCGCTGCGCGTTCCGTCCGGTCGCGGGACGGGGGATTGATCGCGCCAAGCGCCCGGCCCAGCAGTTCGTCTTCGCTGGCACCGGCGTCGAGCCAGGTGATGCGGGGGTCGCGGCGGAACCAGGATTCCTGGCGGCGGGCGAACCGGCGGGTGGCCCGGACGGTCTCGTCCCGGGCCTGCGCCAGCGTCCACTCCCCCGCCAGGTGCCGCAGCATCTGCGCGTAGCCGAGCGCGCGGCTCGCGGTCCTCCCGTCCCGCAGGCCCGCCCGTTCCAGCCGCCTGACTTCCTGCTCGAAGCCGGCCGCCCACATCTGATCGACCCGGGCGGTGATCCGCCGGTCGAGTTCGCCCCGGGGGATCCGGACGGCGATCTGCACCGCGGGCCGGGACGGCTCATACGCCGGGAGCGTCGCGGTGAACGGGCCGCCGGAGATCTCGATGACCTCCAGGGCGCGGACGATCCGGCGTCCGTTGCTGCGCAGGATCGAGGCGGCCGCCGCGGGGTCGAGGCCGGCCAGGCGGGCGTGCAGGGCGGCGGGGCCGCCGACGGCCAGTTCCGCCTCCAGGCGCTCGCGCACCCGCGGGTCGGTGCCGGGAAAGCTCAGGTCCTCCAGGGCCGCGCGGATGTACAGGCCGGACCCGCCGGCCAGGACCGGAACGTGCCCGCGCGCGGCGATGCCCTCGATGACGGCGCGGGCGAGGCGCTGGTAGTCCGCCACGTTGGCGGCCTGCCGGACGTCCCAGATGTCCAGCAGGTGGTGCGGCACGCCGCCCCGCTCCGCCGCGGTGAGCTTGGCGGTGCCGATGTCCATGCCCCGGTAGAGCTGCATCGAGTCGGCGTTGACGACCTCACCGCCGAGGGCGAGCGCCAGCCGGACCGCGAGCGCCGACTTCCCCGCCGCGGTCGGGCCCACGACCGCGATGACCGGCGCCGCTCGGTCACTCATGTCAGCCCGCCTGGTCGTGTGCAGGATGCCGCGGATAAGGCCGTTGGCCGACCCTCAGGAAATCGGCCCCGGCCGCCGGCTGGTAATCGCGTGGATCGCCCGACTGGGACCACCACACACGAGGCTAGCGCAGCCAGTGACCGACCACCGAGGCCAGGCAGGGCAGGCACCGAGGCATCCCTCGCGCGCGGGTCGACCGGCGCATAGGGCACCTGCGAAGCCGGCGCCACGGATGTTGCGCCGGATGATCCGGCCAATCGAGTGCCAGCACATGAGGCCACCTTCGCGACGGCGCGTCTCCGCTGTGGCAGCCCGTCTCGCCGGTCGCGGCCGGGCCGATAGGAACGGCTTTCGTGATGACGGCTGTAGCTGGGATTACGGTGCCGACGGCCGTGTCGCCGATACCGTGCCTGAGCTTGGTGTCGTCGTGGCCTGGATCGGCTTGCGGGGGATGAGGACGGCGAGGACCAGGCCGATGAGGGCGATCACGAGCATGGCGGTGAGGGCGACGGCGAAAGGCCTTCCTTCGGGCAGCTTCACGGCGACCAGGACCGAGCCGACCAGGGCCGTGCCGAGGGAGGATCCGAGGTTGGAGACGCTGCGGGACAGGCCGGAGATCTCGCCCTGATCCTTGTCGGGGAAGCTGGACTGGACCACATTGACCGAGGAGGTCAGCATGGTCCCGACCCCGGCCCCGAACAGCAGCAGCCCCGGTATCCACCGCCAGATGCCCGCGTGCGCCCGGACCAGGACCAGCAGCAAGATCATCCCGATGGCGGTGGTCAGGAAGCCGGCGATGATCAGCCACCGCTGCGGGTGCCGGCGGGCGAACCGGCCGGCACCGGCGGAGGCGGCCAGGATCCCGACCGTGGCCGGGGTGAGAATCAGGCCGGTCTGGATCGCGCTGTAGTGGTTGACTTCCTGCAGGTAGACCGAGACCGCGAAGAACGATCCCTGCAGGATGAGCCACTGGATGGTCTGGGTGCCCAGCCCCAGGTTGGCGACCTTGTTGCGGAACAGCCGCAGCGGCAGCAGCACGTCCTTGCCCTTCTTCTCGCTGGACCGGACGTGCAGGAAGAACCACAGCAGGAACAGCGCGCCGATGGCTACGAACAGCCACACCGGGGAGATCGAGCCCTTAGGTATCACCACCGTGCTGCCGATGCTGAAGTCCTGCCGCGAAACCAGGAAGCCGTAGGTCCGCGACTGCAGGAACCCGAGCACCACGAAGAACAGGCCCGCCGCGGACAGCACCGCCCCGGCCAGGTCAAACCGCGGCGCCGGCCCGGGCCGCGCCGGGTCGGTGATCTTGCGGGCGAGCACGATGATCCACGCCACGACCAGGACCTGCAGGCCGAACGAGGCCCGCCAGCTGATCGCGCTGGTCACCAGCCCGCCGATCAGCGGCCCGGCGGCGGCGCCCAGCCCGCCCGCGCCGCTGACCACGCCGAAGTACTTGGCCCGTGACTTGACGTCGGGGAAGGTCACGGTGACCAGGATGTAGATGGGCGGGATCATCAGCGCCGAGCCCACGCCCTCCAGCAGCGAGTACCCGATGATCAGCATCGGCAGTCCCTGCGACAGCGCCGCCAGCAGCCCCCCGACCGCGTAGACGGCCAGGCCCAGCACGAAGCACCGCTTGCGGCCCCAGATGTCGGTCAGCTTGCTGCCGGGGATCATCAGCGCCGCCATCGTGAGGGTGAACAGCGTGATCGCCGTCTGCACGCCGGCCACGGTCGTGCCCAGGTCCTCGGCAATCGCGCTGATCGCCACGTTCATGTTCGTGGCAGCGTAACTGGCGATGAACTGAGCCAGCGCAAGCGGCAAGATCATCGCCCCGGCCGAAACCGCCGCCCTCGGCGCAGCCTTGTCAGTCATGGTCGCCCCTCACCCTTCGCCCGCGCATGGTAAAAGCCACCGTCGGCATCGTGCACCAGTCGGCCTGCCCCGGGGAAGCGATTGCTGCCTGTGCAGAAGCCTGAGGTGTCTTCTCATTTGCCGCGAGTGAGCTCAACGGGAGGTGCAGATTACAGCGCGACCGCCTGGCTCCCGTGCAGGGCGTCCTGGAGCTCTTTTTCGTCTGACAGCTTCCCGGCGTTTGGTCCCGGTGCCGTTGAGCGTGTGACACGGTCCTCATCCTGCTGTCAGCGCACCAGGGATTCATCACCCTCCCGTGGGTGAAAAGAGCTGCCCTCAGAGCAGCCGCAGATCGACTGCCCGCTCGATGGCCTCCGGGCGTGATGTCACCTCGAGCTTCTGGTAGATCGACCGCAGATGGGTCTTCACCGTATTGCGCGAAATGCAGAGTGTGGCTGCCATCTGCAGGTAGGTGCTGGTCGGCAGGAGTTTCAGGATGCGCATCTCGGCAGCGGTCAGGGGCTCGATGAGCACGCGGCGGGGCCGGGACGTATCCGGCTGGGCGGCGCGCACCTGGAGCGCCGCCACGGTCAGCTGCTCCATGAATAGGTCCGGTCGCACCTGTGCCGAATGCCCGACCAGGTAACTCGTCACCTCGGGTGCGGTCGTGACAACCGTGTTGAGGAAGCCCCCGCCGCGGGCTGTTTGGATAGCGCCGCCCAAGATGCCAGCGGTCACGGGGTCGCCGCGCCCGATCGCCGCGGCGGCCAGGAGTAGCTGGCGCACCAGTGCGCGCCGCGGTGTCAGGTGGCCCAGCGACGGTGCCTGCAGGTGTTCCCGCGCGGCGTGATGATCACCGGCGGCGAGCGCGACCCTGGCCAGCATCAGGTCGCGGCGGGCGGCGGGCAATCCCTTCGCCAGCTCGGCCGGGGAGCGCAGGTCGCCGAGCGACAGGCGCAGCAGCGCCTCCAGTTCATCGGCCCGCGCGAGCAGCACCGACCTGGTCCCGGCCAGCACGGGGCGGGCTGCCTCGACGGTGACCAGCGCTTCGCGGACCTGCCCGCGGGCGGCCCAGATCCGGGCCCGGTCCAGCAGCGCCAGGAACTCAAAGGCGGGGCGCCGCCGCTCAGTTATCGAAAGCGCCTGCTCGGTGAGTTGCTCGGCGGCATCCAGGTCGCGCCGCTCCAGCGCGAGGCCGGCCAGCGCGCGCAGGTAATCCACGGCGAAAAAATGCTGGCCGAATCCCAGCCGCCGGGCCTGCGCGTCAGCGGCCCCCGCGGCACCGGCGGCCCTGGCCAGGTGGCCGGACTCGAACCATGCCAGCGCCTGCGCACCGGGCACCAGCACCAGCCTGGCCGGTTCGGGGAGCTCGGGCATCGCAAGAGCCGCAGCTGCCTCCCGTTCAACTGCGTGAAAGTCCTCCAGCCACCTGTAGACGCGCAGGAGGATCAACGGGACGGCAGCGCTCCACTCGTCGGTCAGCCCAGTCCGCTCCTGGAGGGCCCGCCCGGCGAGAGCCTCACGCACGGCCTCATCCAGCTGGCCGATCAGCGCGTAGCGGAATGACCGCAGCACCGCGAACCGGGCCGCCAGCCTCGACTCGGGCGGGATCGGCGGCTGGGCGCGCTCCAGCAGGTCCAGGTACTCGCCGCCGCGAGCCGTGTCACCCCAGGTCAACAGGTCGGCCGCCACCGCCAGCAGCCGATCGGGAACATTCGCAAGCATCGAGGGGGCGATCATGCTCAGATCCAGCGCTGCCGGCAGGACCGGGGCGTGCAGGAAGTCAGGCACGACCCGGTCCTGCATGACGGCCAGCGCCCGGTCGGCCTGCCGAGCCGCGAGGAAGTAGCGGACCGCGCGCCGGGTGTCGCCCGTGGACTCGAACCATTCGGCCGCGCCCACCTGCAGTGCCAGCTCCCGCGCCCGGTCCCTGGCCCGCAGCTCTGCGCGCAGCACCTGCCGCACCAGGTGGTGATACCGGAAACTCGTCCGCTCCTCATCAAGGGCCACCAGGAACAGGTTGGCCGCGTCGATACTGCGCAGCAGCGCCGCCGCGTCCTGCCTCCCGGTGATGGCTGCGCATGCGCCCACGGTCAGCTGCCCCAGGATGGAGGTGTCGAGCATGAACTGAGCAACCTCAGCTGGCTGCTGCTCGAGGACCTCGGAGATGAAGTACCTGGCGATCGCGCGGCCGCGTACGTCAAGCGCCCGCGCTACCCGCACCGGGTCACTGGTGTCGCGAAGCGACAGCGCCACCATCTGCAGCGCCGCGGCCCATCCCTCGCTTCGCTGATGAAGGAGCGCAAGCTCATCAGGGCTGACGTCGACGCCGAAGTTCGCCAGCAGGTCATGGCTCTCGGCCAGGGAGAAATACAGGTCACGGTCGCGAAGCTCGCACAGCTGACCCGACATCCGTAGCCGGTGCAGCCGCAGCGGAGGGTCGCTGCGGCTGGCCAGCACCAGCTGGGCGGTCTCGGCCGGCCAGCGCTCAACCAGATCGGTCATGTCCCCGCAGACCTCGCCCGCCACGGTATGGAAGTCGTCAACGATGATCGCCGACCCTTTGGGCAGCTTCGCGGCATCGTTCGCGATCGACGCGGTGACATCGGCCGACATGGCGCCGTCCATCGCGAGCAGGTCGGCGGCATCGGCACCGAAACCCGGCTCCACACCCCTGGGGGCCTCGATGAAGCCGGCCCAGAAGCGGATCCGACTAGCATCGGCCTTACCGCAGGACAGCCAGGACGTAGTGCCAGCTGGTCGTGCAGCGGCCCAGCTCGACAGCAGCACGCTCTTGCCCGCACCGGCCGACCCCACCACCACGGTCAGGCGCTGGCCAGCCCCCGCCGCCAGCCGGTCATGCAGCACCGGTCTTGGGATCAGCGTGGTCGGCAGGGTCGTTGGCCGGAACTTCGTCGACGCGAACCGTGCGCCCTGCAGGGCGCCGCGCCCAGCCGCGACCGACATTGCACCAGTCAATCAGGCGGGCTGATCACACGGCAGAGGACCAAAGTCCTCGCCGCGAGCAATAACCGATCTCGCGCGGATCATGGTCCGGGACACGCTGCCGCCGGGGTCGTCCCGGAGCAGCGGTTCCGGCACGAGCAGCCGATCGCGGACATAACCGGGACAGTTCGTGTGATCACGCTGGCGCGGACGCCCGGTACCTGCCCGCCAGCGGCCGGTCAGCAGACGGCGCTGTCTAGCTGCCGGTGATGCCGAGGGCTGCTGTGATCTCCTGGATGGCCTCTGCCTCAGCGGGGCTCACGCTCTGCCCGCCCTCCCTGTGCGCGGCCGCGACCTTGTTGGCGAGGGTGAGGACGAAGGCCCGGTAACCGCCGAGTTCCTCGGGGGTCGCCTTGCTCTCCAGCAGCGCCGCTGCATCGCGGACGTGTGCCAGCGCGTTTTCCCTGAGCTCTTCGGCAGAGTGGTACCTTGCGTGGTCAATCTCGGGCTTCGCCGCCGCGATCTCGTCGAGAAGCTCGCTTTCGCCGTGCTGGGCGCGCGCTTCCGCGTAGGCCTTCGACATCGCGATCGTCTCCCGGAACGACCCCCCGCGCGCTGCGGTCACCACCATCATGCCGGCGGCCGGCGGGCCCTCGAGCACTAGCTTCCATTCCTCGGGTGCAAAGGCGGCCTTCGTCGTCATATCATCTCCAGCGCTCACGGGTAGGGATGCTGGCCCATCTAGTATCCACTGATGCGCGGCGTAGATTCACCCCTGGAAGGGTGATGAGCCGCAGGCGCCCCGGGCGGAAGCTGACAGCCCGGCGAGGGATTCCAGGAACGGACTGGGGTGACGCGATGACTGGGTGGCCGGAACGGCCGGTGATCTATGAGATCAACACCGCGGTATGGCTGAACGGGCTGGCCCGGGCCGCCGGGCGGCGGGTCACCCTGGCCGACGTGGCGGACGCCGACTGGGATGCGGTCACCCTGCCCGGCGTCGACGCCGTCTGGCTGATGGGCGTGTGGGAGCGAAGCCCGGCCGGGCTGGCGCTGGCGAACGCCAATGCCGGGCTGCAGGCCTCGTTCACCGATGCCCTACCGGACCTGCAGCGCACTGATGTCATCGGATCGCCGTACTGCGTGCGCCGCTACGTGGCCGACGCGGCCTTCGGCGGCCCCGATGCGTTGGCCACAGCCCGGGCCGCCCTGGCTGCGCGGGGCGCGCGGCTGATCCTGGACTACGTGCCCAACCACGTCGCCCCGGATCACCCCTGGGTAAGCAGTCGCCCGGAGCTGTTCGTGCGCGGCGATGACAACGACATCAAGGCCGATCCAGCTGGCTGGATGGACGCGGCCGGGCAGGTGCTGGCCCACGGCCGCGACCCGTACTTCCCGCCATGGCCCGATGTCGTGCAGCTCAACGCATTCTCCCCAGCGATGCGCGCCGAGACGGCCGGCACACTCGCGGACATCGCCAGCCAGTGCGACGGAATCCGCTGCGACATGGCCATGCTGATGATCAACCGCATTTTCGGCACGACCTGGGGCGACCGGGCCGGGCCCGAGCCGGCCCAGGAGTTCTGGCCGGCCGTGCGGGCCGAGCTGCGCGCCCGGCACCCGGACACGGTGATGATCGCCGAAGCCTACTGGGACAAGGAGTGGGAGCTTCAGCAGCACGGCTTCGACTTCTGCTACGACAAGCGGCTCTATGACCGGATCATCAGCCAGGACACGGCCGCCGTCCGCGACCACCTGCGCGGGGACCCGGGCTACCAGTCCAAGCTGGTGCGCTTCCTGGAAAACCATGACGAGCCCCGCATCGCCAGCCGCCTTCCGGCCGACGCCGAACGGGCCGCAGCGGTGGCCATCGCCACGCTGCCCGGCGCGACCTTGTGGCATGAAGGGCAGTTCGAGGGCCGCCGGGTGCGGCCACCGGTGTTCTTGTCCCGCCGCCCGGACGAGCCGCCGGACCGTGATCTGGCCGGCTGGTACCGCCGCCTGCTGGCCGCCCTCGACGGTCACCAGGTGCGGACAGGCGCGTGGCGGCTGCTCGAGGCCAGCGGCTGGCCCGACAACCAGTCCTGCCGCAACCTGATCGCATGGTCCTGGGCCGGGGACCACAGCGCTGGCCGGCACCTGGTAGTGGTCAACCTGTCCGGGCAGCAGGCCCAGGCGTGCATCCCGCTGGATTGGCCGGACCTGCCCGGCCGCAGCTGGCGGCTCACCGACATCCTCGGGCAGAACGTGTTCGAGCGGGACGGAACCGAGCTGGCCAGCACCGGGCTGTTCGTCGACCTGGGACCGTGGCAGTCCCACCTGCTCGCCCTGCAATGATCGATCACGGCAGGGTGTGATGTCTGTGTCCAGCTGGCTGCCCGGGCTGCAGGCGGTCAGGTCCTACCGGCGCGAGTGGCTGGCCAGGGACATCATCGCGGGGGTGGTGCTCACGACGCTGCTGGTCCCGCAGGGTATGGCGTATGCGGAGCTGGCGGGCCTGCCGCCGATCACCGGCCTGTACACCTCGATCATGTGCCTGCTGGGCTATGCGGTGTTCGGCCCGTCGCGGATCCTGGTGCTGGGCCCGGATTCCTCGCTCGGGCCGATGATCGCGGCGACGATCCTGCCGCTCGCCGGTGCGAACGGCGACCCCGAGCGGGCGGTCGCGCTGGCGTCGATGCTCGCGATCATGGTCGCGGCGATCATGATCCTGGGGGCGGTGGCCAGGCTCGGCTTCATCGCCGACCTGATCTCCAAGCCGACGATGATCGGCTACATGAACGGCCTGGCGCTGACCATCCTGGTCGGCCAGCTGCCCAAGCTGTTCGGGTTCAAGGTCGACGCCGACAGCTTCCTCGGCGAACTGGCCGGGTTCGTCAAGGGCCTGGCCCACGGCGAGGCGGTACCCGCCGCGGCCGCGGTCGGGGTGGCCGGGATCGCGCTGATCCTGGTGCTGCAGCGCTGGCTGCCGAAAGTCCCGGCCGTGCTCATCATGGTGCTGCTCGCGATCGCGGCGACATCGGTGTTCAGCCTCGCCGACCATGGGGTCAGCCTGGTGGGAGTGCTCCCCAAGGGATTCCCGCCGCTGACCATCCCGAACGTCCGCCTGGCCGACCTCGGGCCGCTGTTCGCCGGGGCGCTGGGCATCGCCCTGGTGTCCCTCGCCGACACGATCTCCACCGCATCGGCGTTCGCGGCCCGCACCGGGCAGGAGGTCCGCGGCAACGGCGAGATGATCGGGATCGGCGCAGCGAACCTGGCCGCCGGCCTCTTCCAGGGCTTCCCGGTCAGCACCAGCGGGTCACGGACCGCGGTGGCCGAACGGTCCGGCGCCAAGACCCAGCTCACCGGGGTCACCGGGGCGGTCCTGATCATCGCGATGATCGTGCTGGTGCCCGGCCTGTTCCGGAATCTGCCCCAGCCCGCGCTGGCCGCCGTGGTGATCACCGCGTCGCTGTCCCTGGCCGACATCCCGGGAACGGTCCGGCTCTGGCGGCAGCGCAAGACCGAGTTCGGCCTGTCGATCGCGGCGTTCGCCGGGGTCGCCCTGCTGGGCGTGCTACCCGGGATCGCGATCGCCGTGGCGCTGTCGATCCTCAACGTCTTCCGGCGGGCCTGGCGGCCCTACGACACCGAACTCGGGCGGGCAGAGGGCCTGGAGGGCTACCACGACGTGCACATCCATCCGGACGCCCAGCACCTGCCCGGCCTGGTGATCTACCGGTTCGACGCCCCCCTGTTCTTCGCCAACGCCAAAACCTTCCGCGACAACGTAACGCGGCTGGCCAACGCCGAGCCGAAGCCCACCTGGATCGTGATCGCGGCCGAGCCGGTGACCGACGTGGACACCACCGCATCCGATGTCCTGGCGGACCTCGACGAGACGCTGAACGCTAAGGGCATCAGCCTGGTCTTCGCCGAACTCAAGGACCCGGTACGGGACAAGATCGAACGCTACGGGCTCACCCGCACGATCGACCCACGCCACTTCTTCCCGACCCTGGAATCCGCCGTCGCCGCCTTCGCCAACGAGAGCGGCGCCGAATGGACCGCCGCCGACCGGGACACCGATGACCTGACGGGACCAGGCCGAACCGGCGCCGAAACAGGGCCGCCGCGCGGCATTCCCACACCACCCTCCGGCATTCCCACACCACCACCCTCCGGCATTCCCACACCACCACCCTCCGGCATTCCCACACCACCACCCTCCGGCATTCCCACACCACCACCCTCCGGCTAGGCGCAAGGGACCACCATCCGGGGCGAACGACCCTGGCTGACGGCCGCGTCGACCGGATCATCTGGACGTGCCCGTCGCAAGCGGGTTACCGCGACGTCTCCCCCCAACCAAACCCGGGCCGCCCCGTGAAACTGTTCAGGCTGTCGCAGTCGCGTCACCGCACCGATCGGAGGTAGGCGACATGGCCAAGAGAAAGAAGGACAAGCATGAGCCGCACGACGCGGAGGTCCCGGCCTCGTCGGCCACGGCGGGGCACGAGGCCGAAGCCGGGCCGTCCTCGAAGATGAAGCGCAGGGAGTACGAACAGGAGATGAAGGTCCTGCATGGTCAGCTCGTCGCCATGCAGGAGTGGGTGAAGGAGGCCGGCGCCAAGATCTGCGTTGTGTTCGAGGGCCGGGACACCGCCGGCAAGGGGGGCACGATCAAGCGGATCACCGAGCGGGTCAGCCCGCGCGTGTTCCGGGTCATCGCCCTGCCCACCCCCACCGAGCGGGAGAAGTCGCAGATGTACTTGCAGCGGTACGTCCAGCACTTCCCGGCTGCCGGCGAGGTCGTGATCTTCGACCGCAGCTGGTACAACCGGGCCGGCGTCGAGCCGGTGATGGGCTTTTGCACGCCGGAGGAGACCGAGCGGTTCCTGCGACTCGCGCCCGGCTTCGAGAAGGCCATGACCGATTCCGGGATCCTGCTGCTGAAGTACTGGCTCGAGGTCAGCCCCGGCGAGCAGACCCAGCGCCTGCAGCGCCGGATCAACGACCCGCGAAAGATCTGGAAGCTGTCGGCCATGGACTTGAAGTCCTACAGCCGCTGGTATGACTATTCCAGGGCCAGGGACGCGATGTTCGCCGCGACCGACACGTCATGGGCCCCCTGGTACATCGCGGACGCT
>Ga0335085_10003581_pt1 | contig 26718 bp, 30 predicted proteins | sample Lox_Sample_45_FD_206712 | JGI IMG/M metagenome (GOLD analysis project Ga0335085, IMG submission 206712) | Soil microbial communities from Loxahatchee National Wildlife Refuge, Florida, United States - Lox_Sample_4.5 | ecosystem: Environmental > Terrestrial > Soil > Wetlands | place: USA...
CGCGCGTGTACCTCTCGGCGCAGGGCGTGCCGTTCACGCAGGCGCGCGCCCGGCAGCTCGCGCAGCTGCCGGGGCTGCTGCTGGTGGCGGGACGCTACGAGGGCGTCGACGAGCGGGTGATCGAGGTTGCGATCGACAGCGAGCTGTCGGTCGGGGATTACGTGCTGTCCGGCGGTGAACTGCCGGCGCTCGCGGTGATCGATGCCGTGACGCGCCTGCTGCCGGGGGCACTGGGCGATGAGCGCTCGAGCGCCGAGGACTCCTTCACCGAGGGGCGCCTCGACTGGCCGCACTACACGCGGCCGGAGGTGTTCGAGGGGCGGGCGGTGCCGCCGGTGCTGCTGTCGGGCGACCATGCCGACATCCGCGCCTGGCGGCTGGCGGCGGCGCGCGAGCGCACCGCGGCGCGCCGCCCGGAACTGCTGCAGGAATTGCGCGCCGCGGGTGCGGCGGCGAACGAAGATCGAGGTATGAAGACATGACGAACAAGATCATCCAGGACATCAACAAGGCGCGCATGACCCGCGAGTTCCCCGAGTTCAACCCGGGCGACACCGTGGTCGTGCAGGTGAAGGTGGTCGAGGGCGACCGCGAGCGCGTGCAGGCCTACGAGGGCGTGGTGATTGCCAAGAGCAACCGCGGCCTCAACTCCTCCTTCACGGTGCGCAAGATCTCCCACGGCGAGGGCGTGGAGCGCGTGTTCCAGACCTACAGCCCCTCGATCAGCGACGTCAGCATCAAGCGCCGCGGCAGCGTGCGCCGCGCCAAGCTGTACTACCTGCGCGACCTGTCGGGCAAGGCCGCGCGCATCGAAGAGAAGATCTAGAGCGCGGCTTCGTTCAACCAGGCAGCCCCGCCAGCGACGGCACGGGGGCCGAAGGGTCATCGCATGACGCCGCGTTCGTTCTTCTCGGGTCTGTGGCGCGGACTGGACGGGCTGCGCCGCGCCCTGCACCTGATCCTGCTGCTGGTGATCTTCGGGCTGGTTTTCGGTCTGCTGCGCGGCAGCGTGCCGCTGGTGCCCTCCAGGGCCGCCCTGGTGATCGCCCCGGAAGGGCCGCTGGTCGAGCAGCTCTCGGGCAACCCGCGGGCGCGGGCCCTCGATGAGGCCCTGGGGAACGAGCGCCCCGAGGCGCTGCTGTGGGACCTGACGGACGCCATTCGGGCCGCCGCCACCGACAAGCGCATACTGGTGCTGGCGCTCGATCTCGACAAACTCACGGAGGCCAACCAGCCGGCGCTCGCCGAGCTCGCCGCCGCCATCGGCGAGTTCCGCGCCACCGGCAAGAAGGTGATCGCCTACGGCGTCGAGCTGACCCAGGAGCGCTACTACCTCGCCGCCCAGGCCGACGAGATCTACCTGGACCCGATGGGATTCGTGCTGGTGCAGGGCTACGAGCGCTACCGCACCTACCTCAAGGATGCCCTCGACAAGCTCGGCGTCGACATCAACGTGTTCCGCGTCGGGGCCTTCAAGAGCGCGGTGGAGACCTACACCCGCACCAGCATGTCGCCGGAGGACCGCGAGGAGAGCCGCGCCTACCTGACGGCCTTGTGGAACGCCTACCAGGACGAGGTCACGCGCGCGCGCAAGCTGCCCCCGGATGCGCTGGCGAAATACGCTGAGACCCTCATGCAGACGGTGCCGGCAGCCAGCGGCGATGCCGCGAAGGTGGCCCTCGAGCAGCACCTGGTCACGGGACTCAAGAGCGAGATCGAGGTCGAGCAGCGCCTCACCGAGCTCGTCGGCCAGAACGACGAGCAGGACTCCTTCAGCGGCATCGCGAGCGATGACTACCTGCGCGTGGCCAGGGCGGAGAAGAAGGTCGGCGCATTCACCAAGGACAAGGTCGGCGTGATCGTGGCCTCGGGCGAGATCCTGGACGGCGAGCAGCCCCCCGGCACCATCGGCGGGGAGTCCACCGCGCGGCTCATCCGCGAGGCGCGCAAGGACAAGGACGTGAAGGCGGTGGTGCTGCGCGTCAACAGCCCCGGCGGCAGCGTGCTCGCCTCCGAGGAGATCTACCGTGAGCTGCTGGCGCTCAAGGCCGCGGGCAAGCCGCTGGTGGTCTCGATGGGCGGCTATGCAGCTTCCGGCGGCTACTACATCTCCGCCCCGGCGGATGAGATCTACGCCAATCCCGCCACCATCACCGGCTCGATCGGCATCTTCGCGATCATCCCCACCATCGACAAGACGCTCGGCAAGGTCGGCATCAGCACCGACGGCGTCGGCACCACGGCGCTCTCGGGGCAGCTGCGCATCGACCGCCCGCTCAGCGAGGGCGCGAAGGCGGTGATCCAGGCGGTCACCACGCACGGCTACGACGAGTTCCTCGAGCGCGTCGCCAGGGGCCGCAACAAGAGCACCCAGGAGGTGGATGCCATCGCGCAGGGGCGGGTGTGGGCGGGCGTCGATGCCAAGCGCATCGGCCTGGTCGACCACCTCGGCTCCTTCAACGACGCGGTGCGCGCGGCCGCGCAGCGCGCCAAGATCACCGACTACTCCACCAAGTTCATCGAGCCCAAGCTCACCTGGGCGCAGTCGCTGGCCATTAACCTGCGCTCGCAGCTGGTGCGCGGGCTCGTGCACCTCGATCCCGAGCAGGCGGCGCTCGCGGACCTGGCGCAGCGCCTGGACCCGGTGACCCGCCAGGCGGCGATCCTGGCGCGCTTCAGTACGCCCAACCGCCTGTACGCCTACTGCTTCTGCGAAGTGCGCTGAAGGCGCGCTGCAGGCAGTTCAGTTCCTGAGGTCGATCCAGGTGGGCGCGTGGTCGCTCGGCTTGTCCCAGCCGCGCACCGCCCGGTCGACGCCTGCGGCGCTGAGCCGCCCGCGCACCGCCGGGTTCAGCAGCAGGTGGTCGATGCGCAGCCCGGCGTCGCGCTCGTAGGCGTTGCGGAAGAAATCCCAGAACGTGTAGATCGTCGCCTCCGGGTGCAGCGCGCGGATGGCATCGGTCCAGCCCTGCGCCAGCAGCTGTGCGAACGCCTCGCGCACCTCGGGCCTGAACAGCGCATCGTTCACCCAGCGCTCGGGCTTGTAGACGTCGCGCCCGGTGGGGATCACGTTGTAGTCGCCCGCCAGCACCACCGGCTGCGCGGACGGGGCGAGCTGCGCGGCGTGCGCGAGGAAGCGCTGCAGCCAGCCGAGCTTGTAGTCGAACTTCGGTCCCGGTGCCGGATTGCCGTTGGGCAGGTACAGGCAGCCGATCGTGAGGCCGCGCACCCGCGCCTCGATGTAGCGACTGTGCACGTCCGCCGGGTCCCCGGGGAGCGTGCGGCGGATCTCCTCGGGGTCCTGGCCGCGGGCGAGGATCGCGACCCCGTTCCAGCTCTTCTGGCCGTGCCAGATGACCCCGTAGCCGGCCGCGCGGATCGCGGCCTCGGGGAAGTTCTCCTGCGGGGCCTTCAGCTCCTGCAGGCACACGATGTCCGGTGAGGCTTCCTTCAGCCAGCGCAGCAGGTTGTTCAGGCGCGCACCGATGCCGTTGATGTTGTAGGTGACGATCCTCATGGTGCTCGCACGGCGCTCGTGGCGGGTCGGGTGCGCATTATAGGAGGCTCGGGCGGCAGCGCCCGGGCGGGCGATTGTGCCTGACGGCCGGGCGGCGGCCGGATCGGCCCATCCTGCGCGCCGCCCGGAAAGGCGCCCGTGTGTCGCAACGTCAGGCTGCTGTTCAAGTTCGCCCCGGCGGTCAGCGGGAACGAGATCGGCGCGGCCGCGCTGCAGTTGGTGCGCAAGGTGAGCGGCTTCAACGAGCCCTCGCAGGCCGGCGCGGCCGCCGGCAACGCGGCCGTGGACGAGATGGCCGGCAGCTGCCCCCGGCTGCCGGGGGCGCTGCCCGCGGGCGGCGCGGGGGGGTGAGCCGGCAGCGCGGACCGGGCGCCTAGTTGCGCGACCTGAGCGTCGACCAGTCGAGGATCACCTTGCCGGACTTGCCCGAGCCCATGGTCTCGAAGCCCTGGATGTAGTCCTCGACGCCGAAGTGGTGCGTGATGATCGGGTCGATCTTGAGCCCGCTCTGCAGCAGGCTCGACATCTTGTACCAGGTCTCGAACATCTCCCGGCCGTAGATGCCCTTGATGGTGAGGCCCTTGAAGATCACCTGGTTCCAGTCGATCGCGGTGTCCTCGGGCGGGATGCCGAGGATGGCCACCGAGCCGCCGTGGTGCATGGTGCGCAGCATCTCGCGCAGCGCCTGCGCGTTGCCGGACATCTCCAGGCCCACGTCGAAGCCTTCCTGCATCCCCAGCTCCTGCATGGTGGCATCCAGCGACTCGCGCGTGACGTTGATGGCGCGGCTCGCGCCCATCTTGCGGGCGAGGTCGAGGCGGTAGTCGTTGACGTCGGTGATCACCACGTGGCGCGCGCCGACGAAGCGCGCGATCGCGACCGCCATGATGCCGATGGGACCGGCCCCGGTGATGAGCACGTCCTCGCCCACCATGTTGAAGGCCAGCGCGGTGTGGGTGGCATTGCCGAACGGGTCGAGGATGGAGGCGATGTCGTCGCCGATCGAGTCCGGCAGCTTGAAGGTGTTGTCGGCCGGGATGGAGAGGTACTGGGCGAAGGCCCCCGGGCGGTTCACGCCCACCCCGATGGTGTTGCGGCACAGGTGGCGCCGCCCGGCGCGGCAGTTGCGGCAGTAGCCGCAGGTGATGTGGCCCTCGCCGGAGACGCGGTCGCCGCTCTTCAGGCCCTTCACCTCCGAGCCCAGATCGACGATGCGGCCGCAGTACTCGTGGCCGACCGCCATGGGGACCGGAATCGTCTTCTGGGCCCAGGCGTCCCACTTGTAAATGTGCATGTCGGTGCCGCAGATCGCGGTCTTGGCGATCTCGATGAGCACGTCGTTGGGGCCGACCTTGGGCTCGGGGATGTCCCTGAGCCAGATCCCGGGGGCGGCCTGTTCTTTGACCAGAGCTTTCATTGTTGTTTGCTTCCTTGACCTGTCAGCCGATGACGCCGAGCTCGCGCCCGACCTGGGCGAAGGCGGCGAGTGCGCGCTCGAGCTCCGTGCGGGTGAGGGCGGCGGACATCTGGGTGCGGATGCGCGCCTGACCCTTGGGCACCACGGGATAGGAGAAACCGATGACGTAGACGCCGGCGGCCAGCAGCCGCTCGGCCATGCGGCCGGCGAGCGCGGCATCGCCGAGCATCACCGGGATGATCGGGTGCTCGCCGGGCTTGAGGGTGAAGCCGGCGCGCGCCATGCCGGCGCGGAAGAAGCCCGCGTTGTCGGCCAGCTGGGCGCGCAGCTGCGGGGAGGACTCGATCAGGTCGAGCACCGCGAGCGTGGCGCCGGCCACCACCGGCGGGATGCTGTTGGAGAACAGGTACGGCCGCGAGCGCTGCCGCAGCCACTCGATGACCTCGCGCCGTGCGGCGACGTAACCCCCGCTGCCGCCGCCCAGGGCCTTGCCGAGGGTCCCGGTCAGGATGTCGACCCGCGCGCTCACCCCGCAGTGCTCCGGGGTGCCGCGCCCGTTCGGGCCCATGAAGCCGGTGGCGTGCGAGTCATCGACCATGACGAGCGCGTCGTAGCGCTCGGCGAGGTCGCAGATCGCGGGGAGCTTCGCGATGAAGCCGTCCATGGAGAACACCCCGTCGGTGGCGATCAGGCGCGTGCGCGCCCCGGCCGCCTCCTTGAGGCGCAGCTCCAGCTCGCCCATGTCGCTGTTGGCGTAGCGCAGGCGCTGCGCCTTGCACAGGCGGATGCCGTCGATGATGCTCGCGTGGTTGAGCGCATCCGAGATCACCGCGTCGCGCTCATCGAGCAGGGTCTCGAACAGGCCGCCGTTGGCATCGAAGCACGAGGAGTAGAGGATCACGTCCTCGGTGCCGAGGAAGCTCGCCAGGCGCCGCTCGAGCTCCTTGTGGATCTGCTGCGTGCCGCAGATGAAGCGCACCGAGGCCATGCCGTAGCCGCACTCATCGAGCGCGCGCTGCGCCCGCGCGCGCACCGCCGGGTGGTTGGCGAGCCCGAGGTAGTTGTTGGCGCACAGGTTGATGACCTCGTGGCCGGCGGCCTCGATCAGGCCTCCCTGGGGACTTTCGAGCACGCGCTCGGGCTTGTAGAGGCCCTGGGCGCGCAGCTCGTCCAGCTCGGCGCGCAGCCGCGTTATGACCGTCGGGTTCATGGTGCGCGAATTATACTTGAGGCCCATGTCCGGGCCTTCAAGTGAGCAGCCGGGAGCCGCCCGCGTCGACCGCTGGCTGTTCGCCGTGCGCCTCTACGGCTCGCGCGCGCTCGCCGCCCAGGCGGTGGCCGGCGGCCGGGTGCACGTGAACGGCGAGCGGGTGAAGCCGGCGCGGGCCCTCAGGGCCGGCGACCAGGTGACCCTGACCCGCGGGGCGCTCGAGTTCGAGTGCCGCGTGCTGCTCGTCCCGCAGCGGCGCGGGCCGGCCAGCGCCGCCGCACTATGTTATGAGGAGAGCGCCGCCAGCCAGGCGCGCCGGGCCGAGTTCGCCGCCCGCATGAGGCTCGCCGCCGCCCTGACCCCCCGTCCCCCGGGGCGTCCCGACAAGCACCAGCGCCAGCGCCTGCGGCGGCTCAAGGGTCGCATTTGAGCGCCCCAAGGTCGCTGCAAAGCATGTCGCGCCGACGGTGCGCCTGCAGACTCGCCGCGGGAGTAACGTAGCGCTCCATGAGAGCCGCCGCTTCCTGACAGCGGCGCGAGGTTGCCAGGTCCATGACGCTCAGCGTGTTCGACATCTTCAAGGTGGGCATCGGCCCGTCCAGCTCGCACACGATGGGCCCGATGCGGGCGGCGCGCGAGTTCGTGCTGGGCCTCAAGCGCGACGGCCTCCTCCAGGACACCAGCGAGCTCGTGGTGCGCCTGTACGGCTCGCTCGCGCTCACCGGCCTGGGCCATGGCACCGACCGTGCGGTGCTGGCGGGGCTCGAGGGTGCGCAGCCGGAGACGGTCGACCCGGACAGCCTCGAGCCGACCGTGAACCGCATCCGCAGCAGCCACCGCATCCGCCTGCTGGGCGAGCACGAGATCGCCTTCGACGAGCCGATGCAGTTGCTGTTCATGATGCACGAGCGGCTGCCGCGCCATTCCAACGGCATGCGCCTCACCGCGCTCGCCAGCGGGCAGCGCGTGCTGCGCGAGGAGGACTACTACTCGATCGGCGGCGGATTCGTGGTGCGCGGCGACCAGGCCGAGGCGCCGGAGACGCGCGCGCACGCCACGCCCCCGTACCCCTTCGCCTCCGGCGAGGACCTGCTGCGCCTGAGCCGCGACCACGGGCTGGAGCTCTACGAGCTGATGCTCGCGAACGAGCACACCTGGGCGAGTCCCGCCGAGGTGCGCACGCGCCTGCTGCAAATCTGGGAGGTGATGCAGGGCTGCGTCGCGCGCGGCTTCCGTCAGACGGGCCTCCTGCCCGGCGTGCTGAAGGTGCGCCGCCGCGCGCCGCGCCTGTACCGCATGCTCACCGAGAGCGGTACGGTAAAGCCCCTGGACGTCATGGACTGGGTGAATGCCTATGCGCTGGCGGTGAACGAGGAGAACGCCGCCGGCGGCCGCGTGGTCACCGCGCCGACCAACGGCGCGGCCGGCATCGTTCCGGCGGTGCTGCACTACTACCGCCGCTTCGAGGAGGGCGCCAACGACGAGGGCGTGATCCGCTTCCTGCTGGTCGCGGCCGCGATGGGCATGCTCTACAAGAAGAATGCCTCGATCTCCGGAGCCGAGATGGGCTGCCAGGGCGAGGTCGGCGTGGCTTGCTCGATGGCCGCCGCCGGACTGGTGGCGGCGCTGCAGGGCACCACCGAGCAGATCGAGAACGCCGCCGAGATCGGCATGGAGCACAACCTGGGCCTCACCTGCGACCCGGTGGCGGGCCTGGTGCAGATCCCCTGCATCGAGCGCAACGCCATGGGGGCGGTGAAGGCCATCAACGCCGCGCGCCTGGCCATGCGCGGGGACGGCTCGCACAAGGTCTCGCTCGACCAGGTGATCGCCACGATGCGCCAGACCGGGGTCGACATGTCGACGATCTACAAGGAGACCTCGCAGGGCGGGCTCGCGGTCAACGTCCCGGAGTGCTGAGGCCCGAGCCTCAGGCGAACAGCCCGAACAGCCCCGAGGGCGGGGACTGGTGCAGCGCAGCCTGCACCGGCACCGACCCGAGCTGCGGCCATGACTCGCACTCGAAGGTGAGCGAGCACAGGGCCGCGGTCCCGAGCGCGCGCGCCTGCGCATCCGCAGGCGCGAGCATCCGCAGCAGGTCCGACAGCCCGGGGTTGTGGGCGATCACCATCAGGTGCGCCACCCGCGGGCCGGCCTTCTGGGCCGCCGCCAGCAGGTCGCCGGCGCTGGCGAGGTAGAGGCTGTCCTCGCGCAGCACGCGGCGTGCGGGCAGGGCGAGCTCGCGCGCCACGATGTCCGCAGTCTGCTGCGCACGCCGCGCCGGGCTCACCAGCAGCAGGTCGGGGAGCAATTCGAGCTCGAGCAGGCGGCGGGCCATGGCCTCCGCCGCCACCGTGCCGCGGCGGTTGAGCGGCCGCTCGAGGTCGCTCTGCGCCGAGTCCTTCCAGCGGGCGTCCCCATGGCGCATGAGCGTCAGGCGCTTCACCCGCGGCGGGCCTAGGCGGGGATCTCCACCAGCACGCGGCCGTTGTCGACGCGCGCGGCGAAGGTCTGCAGCGGTTCGTAGGCCGGCGGCGTGAGCGCCTGGCCGCTCTTGAGGCAGAAGTGGGCGCCGTGGCGCGGGCAGATGATCTGGCAGTCCTCGACCTGCGCGTTGCCGAGCGTCTCGCCGTCGTGCGTGCACAGGTCCTGCACCGCGTACACCTGCGCCCCGCAGCGCACGACCGCGATCGCAAAGCCGTCCACGAACACCGCCAGCGGCTCGGTCTCGCTCAGTTCACCCTCGGCGCCGATGTCGACCCACTTGCTCACCCACGTCCCCCTTCTTCAGAACATGCCCGTCTGCAGCCGGGCGGCCTCACTCATCATGCTCTGGTTCCACGGCGGGTCGAAGGTCAGTTCCACCTTCACCTCGCGCACCGTGGGAATGCGCGCAAGCTTGTCGCGCACGTCGTCCACCAGGATCTCGCCCATGCCGCAGCCCGGGGCGGTGAGGGTGATCTTAACCTCAGCCGTCCGCGTGCCGTCGTCGTTGGCCTTCACCTCGCACTCATAAACCAGCCCTAAGTCCACGATATTGATCGGGATCTCCGGGTCGTAGCAGGTGCGCATCTGGGCCCAGGCGAGCTGCTTGACGTCCTCCTCGCTGGCGTCGGGCGGGAGCTCGGGGGGCCTCATGAGCTCCTGGCCGATGGCGTCCGCATCCTCGCCGGAGATGCGGAACAGGTTGCCGTCGATGTAGACGGTGAAGCTGCCTCCCAGGGCCTGAGTGATGTAGCCGGCCTGCCCGGGCTTCAGGTTCACCTCCTGGCCGGCCGGCACGATGATCGCCTTGACCTCGCGTGCCACCACGAACGGCTCGTTCTCCTGTCGCCTCAAGCTCACCTGGGGCTCCTCACTCGGTCGAGACCGTGGCGGCGCCGCGCTCCAGGGCGGCATTGAGCGTGTGCCAGCACAGGCTCGCGCACTTCACGCGCGCCGGGAACTCCCGCACGCCGGAGAGGGCGGCGAGCTTGCCGAGCGCGGGATCCGCGCCAGCCGCATCGTCGGTGAGCAGTGCGTGCACCTGCTCGAACAGGCGCTGCACCGCGGCGCGCTCCTTGCCCTTGACGGCTTCCGTCATGAGGGAGGCCGAGGCGGTGGAGATGGCGCAGCCCTTGCCCTCGAAGCGGATGTCGGCGATGCGCTCGCCGTCCAGCCGCAGCGACACGGTCAGGCGGTCGCCGCACAGCGGGTTGTGGCCGTCCGCGTGCGCATCACTGCCCTCCAGCACCCCGAAGTTGCGGGGGTGCCGGTTGTGGTCGAGGATCACGTCGCGGTAGAGATCCTTCAGGTCCATCAGCCGAACACCTCGCGGGCGCGCCGCAGCGAGTGCACCAGGGCGTCGATGTCGGCATCGCGGTTGTAGCAGGCGAAGGAGGCGCGCGCGGTGGCCGGGATGCCGAAGAAGGTCATCACCGGCATGGCGCAGTGGTGCCCGGTGCGCACCGCCACCCCTTCCGCGTCGAGGATCGTGCCGAGGTCGTGCGCGTGCACGCCCTGCATGGTGAAGGACAGCACCGAGGCCTTGTGGGCGGCGGTGCCCACCAGCTCGATCCCGGGCAGCGCCTCGAGGGCCGCGGTGGCGCGCCTCAGCAGCCGGTCTTCGTGTGCAGCGATCGCCGGCAGCCCCAGGCTCTCCACGTAGTCCATGGCGGCGGCCAGCCCCACGGCGCCGGAGATGTTGGGGGTGCCGGCCTCGAACTTGTAGGGCAGCTCGTTCCAGGTCGACTTCTCGAACGAGACGGTGAGGATCATGTCCCCGCCCCCCTGCCAGGGCGGCATCGCCTCCAGCAGCTCCTCGCGTCCGTACAGCACGCCGATGCCCGTGGGTCCGTAGAGCTTGTGGGCGGAGAAGGCGTAGAAGTCCGCGCCCAGGGCGCGCACGTCGACGCCCAGGTGCGGCACCGCCTGCGCGCCGTCGACCAGCACCACCGCGCCCGCTTCGTGCGCGGCCTCCACGATGCGCCTGACCGGCAGCACCGTGCCGAGCGCGTTGGAGACGTGGGCCACGCCCACGATGCGCGTGCGCGGGGACAGCAGGCGCCGGAACTGCTCGAACTCGAGCTCGCCGCGGCGGTTGATGGGGGCCACCCTGAGCACCGCGCCGGTCTGCTCGCAGACCAGTTGCCAGGGCACGATGTCGGCGTGGTGCTCGAGCGCGCTGATCAGGATCTCGTCGCCGGCCTGCAGGCGCGTGCGTGCGTAGGACTGCGCCACGAGGTTGATCGCCTCCGTGGTGCCGCGCGTGAACACCACCTCGCGCACGCTGCGCGCGTTGATGAAGCGGCGCACGCGCTCGCGCGCGCCCTCGAAGGCGGCCGTGGCGGCCTGGCTGAGCGCGTGCACACCGCGGTGCACGTTGGCATGGCTGTGGGTCTCGTAGTCCTCGACCGCGCGGATCACCGCCCACGGGCGCTGCGCGGAGGCGGCGCTGTCGAGGTACACCAGCGGGTGGCCGTTGACCTGCATGGCGAGGATCGGGAAATCGGCGCGCACGCGCTCGACGTCGAGCGGCGCCGGGGCGGCGAGGGCGGAGGGATTGGCGGCCACTAGAGCAACTCCTTGAGTGCACGGTCCTGCAGGACGCCGGCGAGGTTCTCCTCGATCTGGCGGCGCAGCTCCGGGACTTCAATGCGCGCGAACGCGTCGGCGAGGAACGCCCACTTCAGCAGGCGCAGCGCCACCTGGCGCTCGAGGCCGCGCGACAGCAGGTAGAAGAGCATGTTGTCGTCCAGCTTGCCGGCGGTGGCGCCGTGGCTGCAGCGCACGTCGTCGGTGTAGATCTCCAGCTGCGGGCGCACGTCGATCTCGGCCTGGGCCCCGGCCAGCAGGCCGCGCAGCGACTGCTGCGAGTCCGTGCCGGCGGCGCCGGCAGCCACCACCACCTTGCCGTTGAAGGCGACCCGCGCGCGCCCGGCCGCGATCCCGCGGAACAGCTGCTCGGTGCGCGCCCGGGGCGCCGCATGCTCGATGCGCGCGTAGGCGTCCTGCACCTGCTGGGCATCGCCCAGCGCGGCGAGCGCCGTGGTGAGGTGCGCTTCCTCGCCCGCCAGCTGCACCAGCTGCGTGGAGCGCGCCGCCTGCGCCCCGGTGGCGATGGCGTGCAGGTGGTAGCCGCAGCGCGCCGCGAGGGTGGCCGTGAGGGTGTCGAAATGCGTGCTGCGCGGGGGCAGTTCCTGCAGGCGGTAGTGCGTGAGCACGGCGCCGCGCCCGAGCGCGATGTCCACGGCGCTGTTGACGAAGGGGGCGGCGCCCGCGGCGCCCGCGTGGCGCTCGATCAGGTCCAGCTGCGCGTCGGGCCCGAGGCTCACCTCGAGGCGCGGGTAGGAACTGCCCTGGGCCGAATCGGTGCAGGCGAGGAACAGGATCTCCAGGCGCTGGCGGCCGGCGGCGGCCGGGAGCTGAAGCCGCGCGCCGTCGGTGGCGAAGGCCTGGTTGAGCAGCGCAAAGCGCGCATCGCCATCGGCCGGCCGCACGGCCGCCGCGGCTGCGCCGCCCTGGAGGCGCGCAAAGGCAGCGCCGGGCGCCGCCGACAGTGCCGGGGCGAACCGGCCGTCGACGAACACGTAGCGGGTGAAGCCCGGTATGGGGGCGGGCAGGGCGGCCGGGTCGACGGCCGCACCGCCGGCGGCCGGCACGAACCGCAGGCGCTCGAGCGCGCGCAGGTTCGCATACTTCCAGTTCTCGTCGCGGCTCGTCGGCAGGCCGCAAGTTGCGAGGGCCTCGAGCGCCGTGCGGCGCGGGGCCGCCTGGGCGTCCGGCAGCTCGGCGGCCGCGTAGTCTTGCGCGATGCGGGCGGTGAGGGCGCTCATGCCGGGCTCCGTCAGGCCGCTTCCCCGGTGACCCAGTCGTAGCCGCGGCGCTCCAGCTCGAGCGCCAGGGTCCGGTCGCCGCTCTTGGCGATGCGGCCGCGCACCAGCACGTGCACGAAGTCCGGCACCACGTACTCGAGCAGCCGCTGGTAGTGCGTCACCAGCACGCAGGAGCGCTCGGGCGAGCGCAGCCGGTTGACGCCGCCGGCGACCACCTTGAGCGCGTCGATGTCGAGCCCGGAGTCGGTCTCGTCCAGCAGCGCGAGCTTCGGCTCCAGCACCAGCATCTGCAGGATCTCGTTGCGCTTCTTCTCGCCGCCGGAGAAGCCCTCGTTGACCCCGCGCGACAGGAAGCTGTCCTCCATGCGCATCAGCTGCATCTTCTCGCGCACCAGCGTGAGGAAGTCGAAGGCGTCCACCTCGGGCAGCCCCTGGGTGTTGCGCTGCGCGTTCACCGCGGCCTTGAGCAGGTAGACATTGTTCACCCCGGGGATCTCCACCGGGTACTGGAACCCCAGGAACAGCCCCGCGCGGGCGCGCTCCTCGGGGGGCAGGGCGAGCAGGTCGCGGCCCTCGAAGCTCACGCTGCCGGCGGTGACCTCGTAGCCGGGGCGCCCGGCGAGCACGGAGGCGAGCGTGCTCTTGCCCGAGCCGTTCGGGCCCATGATGGCGTGCACCTCGCCGCGCCCGACGCTCAGGGACAGGCCATTCAGGATCTTCTTGCCCGCAACGCTCGCGTGCAGGTTCTCGATGCGCAGCAGCGCGCTTCCAGGTGCAGTCATGCTCTAACCCACGGCCCCTTCCAGGCTCACGGCCAGGAGGTTCTGCGCCTCCACGGCGAATTCCATCGGCAGTTCCTTGAACACGGACTTGCAGAAGCCGCTCACGATCATGTTCACCGCGTCCTCCGCGTCGATGCCGCGCGACACCAGGTAGAACAGCTGGTCGTCGCTGATCTTGGAGGTGCTGGCCTCGTGCTCGACGGTGGCGGACTCGTTCTTGACCTCGACGTACGGGAAGGTGTGCGCCCCGCACTTGCCGCCCATGAGCAGCGAGTCGCACTGGGTGAAGTTCCGTGCGCCCGTGGCACCGGGCAGGATGCGCACCAGCCCGCGGTAGGTGTTCTGGCCATGCCCGGCGGATATGCCCTTGGAGACGATGGTGCTGCGGGTGTCGCGCCCGACGTGGATCATCTTGGTGCCGGTGTCGGCCTGCTGGTGGTTGTTGACGGTGGCCACCGAGTAGAACTCGCCGATCGAGCCGTCGCCCTTGAGCACGCAGCTCGGGTACTTCCAGGTGATGGCCGAGCCGGTCTCCACCTGCGTCCAGGAGATGTGCGAGTTGCGGCCGCGGCACTCGCCGCGCTTGGTGACGAAGTTGTAGATGCCGCCCACGCCCCGGGCATCCCCGGGGTACCAGTTCTGCACGGTCGAGTACTTGATGTAGGCGTCATCGAGCGCGACCAGCTCCACCACCGCGGCGTGCAGCTGGTTCTCGTCGCGCTGCGGCGCCGAGCAGCCCTCCAGGTAGCTCACGTAGCTGCCGGCATCGGCGATGATCAGGGTGCGCTCGAACTGCCCGGTGTTGAGGGCGTTGATGCGGAAGTAGGTCGACAGCTCCATCGGGCAGCGCACGCCCCGGGGCACGTACACGAACGAGCCGTCGGAGAACACCGCCGAGTTGAGGGTGGCGAAGTAGTTGTCGGTGTAGGGGACGACGCTGCCCAGGTACTGCTCGATGAGCTGCGGGTGCGAGCGCACCGCTTCCGAGAACGGGCAGAAGATCACCCCGGCCGCCGCCAGTTTTTCCCTGAAGGTGGTGGCCACCGAGACCGAGTCGAACACCGCATCGACGGCGACCCCGGCAAGCCGGGCGCGCTCGTGCAGCGGCACGCCGAGCTTCTCGTAGGTCTCGAGCAGCTTCGGGTCCACTTCCGCGAGCGACTTCGGGCCGTCCTTCCTGGCCTTGGGCGCGGAGTAGTAGGAGATCGACTGGTAGTCGATGGGCGCGATCTTCAGGTGCGCCCAGTGCGGCTCGGCCATGCCGAAGAAGTGCCGCAGCGCCTTCAGGCGCCACTGGGTGAGGAACTCCGGCTCGCCCTTCTTGCGCGAGATCAGCCGCACCACGTCCTCGTCCAGCCCCGGGGGCACGGTGTCCGAGTCGATGTCGGTGACGAAGCCGTGCTGGTAGCCGCGCGCGAGCAGCGACTGGATCTCCTGCTGGGTCTGGCTCACGTCCTCGCTCATGAGCGCACCGGGCTGCGGGAGGCGGCCGCCTTCATCTCGCGCTCGAGGGTCGGCAGGCGTGCGGGGGCGGAGTCCAGGCCCGCCAGCTGCGCCAGGCTCACATCGCTCAGGGACCTGCGGATGGCGAGGTTGAGGCGCTGCCACACCCGCCCCACGCTGCAGCTCGACTCGATCCCGCACTGGCCGTGGCCGGCCGCGCAGTCGGTGAGCGCCACCGGGCCCTCCAGCGCATCCAGGATCGCGGCCGCGGAGATCTGCGCCGCGGGGCGTGCCAGCTGGTAGCCGCCGTGCAGCCCGCGGGTCGAATGCACCAGGCCCGCCCGCTGCAGCTCCTTCAGCAGCTTACTCACGGTCGGGGCGGGGATGTGGGTGTGCTCGGCGAGCGCGGTCGCGGTCTGCACGCGCGCGGGTGCCTCCGCAAGCGCGGCGAGCAGGACGGTCGCGTAGTCGGTCAGGCGGCTGATGCGCAGCATCGGGGAGCCCCTCGGGCACCGGGAACTAGCACTATTTTAGTACTGATTGGGCGCCGATCCAAGCCGGTGCGGGGGCCGGGCGGGGGGTGATTTGCTATCCTTCGGGGCTTCTTGGGGTTCAAGGACCGTGGGCGGTGGGGCGCACCCGCAGGGTGTGGCCGCGCGCACCAGGACCGCTGTCATTTTTCGGAGGAAGGAACGATGAACGCCGACGAGCTGATGCACACCGCGCGCGGGATGGTCGCCAGGGGTCGGGGGATCCTGGCCGCGGACGAGAGCACGAGCACCATCAAGAAGCGCTTCGATGGCATCAAGCTCGAGTCGACCGAGGAGGCCCGCCGCACCTACCGCGAGATGCTGTTCACCGCCCCGGCGGCAGCCGAGTCCATCAGCGGCGTCATCCTCTACGACGAGACCATCCGCCAGCAGACCAAGGACGGCACGCCGTTCCCGGACTACCTGAAGAAGCAGGGCATCATCCCCGGCATCAAGGTCGACACCGGCGCCAAGCCGCTGGCCGGCTTCGCGGGCGAGACCATCACCGAGGGGCTGGACGGGCTGCGCGAGCGCCTGGTCGAGTACCGCAGGCTGGGCGCGATGTTCGCCAAGTGGCGCGGCGTCATAGACATCGCCCGGGACATCCCGACCTACTACGCCATCAAGGCGAACGCCGCGGCGCTGGCGCGCTACGCCGCGCTGTGCCAGGAGAACGGCATCGTCCCGATCGTCGAGCCCGAAGTGCTGATGGACGGGGACCACTCGATCGAGCGCTGCGAGGAGGTCACGAACCTCACCCTGTCCACGGTGTTCCGCGAACTCTACGAGGCACGGGTGCTGCTCGAGGGCATGGTGCTCAAGCCCAACATGGTGATCTCGGGCAAGAAGGCCGGGCGCCGCGCCGGCCCCGAGGTCGTGGCCGAGGCGACGCTGCGCACGCTCAAGCGCCACGTGCCGCCGGCGGTGCCCGGCATCGCGTTCCTCTCCGGGGGCCAGTCCTCCGAGGAAGCTACGCTGCACCTCGCGCTCATGAACAGGATCGGCAAGCCGCTGCCCTGGGCGCTCACCTTCAGCTACGGGCGCGCGCTCCAGGACGACGCGCTCAGGAGCTGGGGCGGCAAGGCCGCCAACTTCGGCGCCGGGCAGAAGGCGTTCTCCAAGCGGGCGCGCCTCAACGGGCTCGCCGCCGACGGCCGCTACGACGCCGAGATGGAGAGTCAGGCGGCCTGAGAGCGCCTGACCGGGGCTCCTCCAGCGCGCGTGACCAACCCGGCAACCGTCCCGACGCCTCCCGCGGCCGCCGCGGGGGACGCGGTCGTCGACGTGCGCGACGTGCACTACGCGATCGGCGGCCGGCCGATCTTCAGTGGCGTCACCTTGAGCGCACGGCGCGGCCGCATCACCGCCATCATGGGCCCGTCCGGGACCGGCAAGACGACGCTGCTGCGGCTGATCACCGCGCAGATCTTCGCGGACTCGGGCAGCGTGCGCGTGTTCGGCGAGGACCTGGCCGCGCTCGATGGCTCCCAGGTGTACGCCCTGCGGCGGCGCACCGGCATGCTGTTCCAGAACGGGGCGCTGCTCACCGACCTCAGCGTCTTCGAAAACGTCGCCTTCCCGGTGCGCGAGCACACCGACCTGCCCGAGGTGCTGGTGCGTAAGCTGGTGCTGACCAAGCTGCAGGCGGTCGGGCTGCGCGGCGCGGCCGAGCTCATGCCGGCGGAACTCTCCGGCGGCATGGCGCGGCGCGTGGCGCTGGCGCGCGCCATCGTCATGGACCCGGAAGTGCTGATCTATGACGAGCCGTTCGTGGGCCTGGACCCGATATCGCTCGGCTTCATCCTGCGGCTCATCAAGCAGATGAACGAGGCACTCGGCATCACGAGCATCGTCGTGTCGCACGACGTGCAGGAGCTGTCCACCATCGCCGACGACAGCTACCTGCTGTCGGGGGGCATGGTGGCCGCCGCCGGGGCGCCGGCGCAGCTGCGGGCGAGTGACTCCGCGGCGGTGCGGCAGTTCATGACCGGCAGCGCGGAAGGGCCGGTCCCGTTCCATTACCCCGCGCCCGAGTACGAGGCGCAGCTGCTCGCCGATGACTAACGGCTACCTCACCGAGGGGGTGCGGCGGCTCGGCGGCACCGCGATCTTCCTGGCGCGCCTGTTGGTGCAGTGCCTGCCGGCCCTGGGCCGCCCGCGCCTGATCGTCGCCCAGATCTACAACACCGGCGCCCGCTCGCTCATCATCATCATGCTCTCGGGGCTGTTCGTGGGCATGGTGCTGGGACTGCAGGGCTACGACCTCCTGCGGCGCTTCGGCTCCGAGGACGTGCTGGGGACGGCTGCCGCCCTGGGGCTGCTGCGCGAGCTCGGGCCGGTGATCACGGCGCTCCTGTTCGCCGGTCGCGCCGGCACCGCGCTGACCTCCGAGATCGGCCTGATGCGCGCCACCGACCAGCTCACCGCCATGGAGATCATGGCCGTCGACCCGCTGCGCTACGTCGCGGCGCCGCGCTTCCTGGGGGCGGTGATCGCCGTGCCGCTGCTGACCGCGATCTTCGCGGTTGTGGGCCTGTTCGGGGCGCAGCTGATCGGCGTGCAGCTCATGGGCATCGACCCGGGCACGTTCTGGTCACAGACCCAGGACGCGGTCGGCATGCGCGACATCAGCGAGGGGCTCATGAAGAGCGCGGTGTTCGGCACCGCCTGCGCGCTGGTCGCGGTGTACGAGGGCTACAACAGCGAGCCGACCGCCGCCGGGGTGGGACTTGCCACCACGCGCACGGTGGTCGCATCGTCGGTGCTGATACTGCTGCTGGACTACGTGCTGACCGCGGCCTTCCTGTAAGAGGAAACTCATTGCCATGCGAGCCAATCGAACACTGGAGATCGGGACGGGGCTGTTCGTGCTGCTGGGATTTGCGGCGCTGCTGTTCCTCACCACCCAGCTGCCCTCCAGCGGCCTGCGCCTCGGCGGCCACAAGCAGGGCTACACGGTGCGTGCCGAGTTCGACAACATCGGCGACCTGAAGGTCGGGTCCCCGGTGGCCATGTCCGGGGTGCGGGTGGGCGAGGTGACCGGCATCGCCCTCGACGGCCACAGCTACAAGGCCGTGGTGACCATGCGCTTCGACAACCAGTACAACCAGATCCCGGACGACAGCTACGCCGCCATCCAGACGCAGGGGCTGCTCGGGGGCAAGTACATCGGCCTGAGCCCCGGGGGCGATGACCAGTACCTGAAGAACGGCAGTACCATCGACCAGACGCAGTCGGCGATCGTGCTGGAGAGCCTGATCAACAAGTTCTTCGCCAACTACAGCAGCAAGGGGGGCTCCGACAGCGGCTCCCCGGGCGCCGCTACCCAGGGCAAGCCGGAGTCCAAGAAATGAGATACCTCGCACTGATCGCAGCCCTGTGGCTGAGCGCGGGCGCCGCGGTGGCGCAGGCACCGGCCGCCGCCGGCGACGACCCGAGCGCGGTGGTCCAGAATGCCGCCCAGGGGATCCTCGGGGCGCTCGACAAGGACCGCGATGCCTACCGCAAGGACCCGGCCAAGGTGGCGCAGCTGGTCAACACCTACCTGCTGCCGCACTTCGACACCGACTTCGCCGCCCGCCTGGTGCTCGGCCTGCACTGGCGCGACGCCAGCCCCGAGCAGCGCAAGCAGTTCGTGGACGCCTTCTACCACTCGCTGCTGTCCAACTACGGTTCGGCGCTCACCGAGTTCACCGCTGACCGCCTCAAGATCTACCCGACCAAGGTCGAGCCGGGCGCGCAGCGCGCCACCGTGCGCACCGAGATCAGGCGCGACAACGGCGACCGCGTCTCGGTGAACTACTACATGCGCAAGACCCCCGAGGGCTGGAAGGCCTGGGACGTCGTCATCGACGGCATCTCCTACGTCAACAGCTACCGCGAGGACTTCGGGCCGCAGATCGAGAGCCAGGGGCTGGATGCGGTCATCAAGCGCCTGAACGCCGGCGAGAAGCCCGACTCGATCGGCAAGACCACCAAGTAGGGCGCATGGCCCTGGAACTCACCGCGACCGGCCCGGGGACGCTGAAGGCCAGCGGCGCGCTGACGTTTGCGACCGCGCGCGCTGCGCGCCTGAGCGGGCTTGCGGCCCTGGGCGGCGCCCCCGGGGCGCTCGCCATCGACTTGAGCGGCGTGACGCACGCCGACAGTGCCGGACTTGCGGTGCTGCTCGACTGGCTGGGGGCGGCGCGCCAGGCGGGGCGGAAACTCACCTTCGCCGGGCTGCCCGCCGGGCTGGTCGCGCTCTCGCGCATCAGCGAGGTCGAGCACCTGCTGGAGCGCGGCGTCTAGGCTACTGCGGCGCGGGCTTCGGTGGCGCCGTGCCGTCGACGTCCTGCGAGGCCTCGTCGAACAGCTTCTGCTCCCGGTCCTCCTCCTGCTTGGAGGCCAGGCCGCCGTTCACCTTGAAATCGCGGTTCTGCAGGTAGACGTTGCGCGTGAGCGCGTACGGGTCGTAGGCGCTGTCGACCGTCGGGTCGAGCGGCAGCAGGTCGACGCGCGCATTCACCACTCCCAGCGCCCACAGCGGGTACTCCACCCACGGATTCCTGATGAAGTAGCGCGGGTCGGCGAAGTACTCCGGCAGCTTGCCGAAGGCATCGCGCACGTCGGAAGGGCCGAAGAACGGCAGCACCACGTACGGGCCGGTTTTCAGGCCCCACTTGCCGAAGGTCTGGCCGAAGTCACGGTCGTTGCGGTCCAGCCCCGCCGCCGAGGCCGGGTCGAACAGGCCGCCGATGCCGAGCGTGGTGTTCAGCACCAGGCGCGCGGTGTCGTTGCCGAAGGCCCGCAGCTGCCCCTGCAGCAGGTCGTTGATCATGACCTTGGGGTAGGCGAGGTTGGTGAGGAAGTTGCTCACCCCGGTCTGCGCGAACTGCGGCACGGTGCGGTGGTAGCCCCGCGCGACCGGCCTGAGGATCGCGTGATCGAGCGCCGTGTTCATCGTGTAGGTGGCGCGGTTCATGCGCTCCCACGGGTCGCGCGGGCTGCGCGTGCTGCCCGGGGGGAGCGTGGCGCAGCCGCCGAGGTACACGAGCGCCAGGACCAGCAGGCAGATCCGCATCATCGTTCGCATAGGCTCGGGTGGGCAGTCAGGACCGGCGGCCATTGTAACAGCCGGGCCGCGAGGTTCCGGCTCACCCCAACGGGCGATGGCGTCGGGACGGCTCAGCCGCCGCGGCGGCCGCCCTGCTGCTGCTGACCCGGGTCGCCGCCGTCACTGAGGGCGCGCTTGCGCTGTGACATGAGGAAGTCGCGCACCTCGTCCAGCCGCGCCTGGAAGCGCTGGCGCTGGATGGCGCTCAGGTGCGGGGAGGCGAGCGCCAGCTGGTACTGCTGCGCGGCGAGGTTCAGGTCGCCGCCGGCGATGTGGTACTCGCCCATGTAATAGTAGGCATCACCGGCATCCCCGGCCGCGCTGGCCGCGAGCGCGGTGAGGCGGATCTGGTCCGGGGTGGGCGGCACGTTGTTGAACAGGTCGAGCAGCATGTTGTGGGCTTCCATGGGCTTGCCCGCCGCCATCAGCTCCTGCGCGTAGCGCACGGTAACCGGCACGTTGCGCGGGAACAGCTGTTCGCAGCGCGCGAAGGTCGCGAGCGACTCCTTGACGTGCCCGGCCTTGGCCTGCGCCTCGGCGAGCGCGATGTGCAGCAGCGTGATGGTCTCGTGCTGCTGCACCAGCGGGGCGAGCACCTTGATGGCATCCTCGCCGCGGTTGTGCTGGGTGAGCGCCAGCGCGTAGCCGTAGCGGTCGGCGAGGTCGGCATCACCGTGCTTGATCTTCAGCTCGTACTTGCCGATGAGGTCGACGTCGGCGCTGGTGGACAGCACCCGCACGCGCTCGCGGATCAGCTCGTAGGCGGCGGAGTCGTGCCCGGTGCGCGGCGGGAACTGCGCCGCGCGGGCGCGCGCCTCGGCGATGCGGTCGGTGGTCACCGGGTGGTCGACCAGCATCGCCGGGATGTAGGTCATGGTGAGACCCTCGTGGCGGCTCATGGTCTCGAAGAAGCCGCCCATGGCGTTGGCGTCGAAGCCCGCGCCGGCGAGGTAGCCGATGCCGACCCGGTCGGCCTCGCGCTCGTTGTCGCGCGTGAAGTTGATCTGCTGCTGCATCGCCAGGCCCTGGGCCGCCACGATCCCGCCCTCCATCGCCTGGCCGCCGCCGGCGGCGCCGAGCAGGATGGCCGCGATCATCGCGGCGGCCGTGGTGAGGGCCTGCTGGCTCTGGTTGCGGATGGCGCGCGCGATGTGGTGCTGGGTGACGTGCGCGATCTCGTGCGCCATCACGCTCGCCAGCTCCGACTCGTTGCTGGTGGCGAGGATCAGCCCCTGGTGGACGAACACGTAGCCGCCGGGCACGGCGAAGGCGTTGATCGAGTCGTCCTTGATCACGTAGAAGTGGAAGTCCCGGCCGCCGTCGGCGCTCTGCGAGGCCAGCCGCTGGCCGATGGTCTGCAGGTAGTCGGTGATCTCCGGGTCCTCGAGCAGCATGTTCTGGTCGGCGAGCTCGCGCGCCACCATGGCGCCCAGGCGGAACTCGTCGTTCTTGGAGAGCATGGTCTCGGCGGGGTTGCCGAGGTCGGGCAGGTCCGACCCTGCCGCCGGTGTGCTCAGGACCAGGGGTCGCGTCGCCGTGTCCAGGTCATCGGCAAACGCCGTGCCCGTGAGGGTGAGCAGGGTGAGGGCGGGGATGAGGAAGAAACGGCGCATGGTCGGGTATGAGACCGTCCGTGCGGACGGCAAGTTTCCCTGCGATTACAGACGCTTACAAAGGCGTCAGTCGGGCGGCTAGGGGTAGGGTACTACACCTAGAGGGTATCGGAGGCAAAGTCTGCCAGCCGCGAGCGCTCCCCGCGCACCAGGGTGATGTGCCCGGAGTGCGCCCAGCCCCGGAAGCGGTTGACCGCGTAGGTGAGGCCCGAGGTCATCTCCGTCAGGTACGGCGTGTCGATCTGGGCGATGTTGCCCAGGCAGGCGAGCTTGGTGCCCGGTCCCGCCCGGGTGATCAGCGCCTTCATCTGCTTCGGGGTGAGGTTCTGGGCCTCGTCCAGGATCAGGAAGCGGTTGAGGAACGTGCGGCCGCGCATGAAGTTCAGCGAGCGGATCTTGATGCGGTTGCGCAACAGGTCGTTGGTTGCCGCGCGGCCCCAGTTGCCGCCCTCCTGCGAGCCGGTGAGCACCTCGAGGTTGTCCATGAGGGCGCCCATCCAGGGCTCCATCTTCTCTTCCTCGGTGCCGGGCAGGAAGCCGATGTCCTCCCCCAGCGGGATGGTGACGCGGGTCATGATGATCTCGGCGAAGCGGTTGGTCTCGAGCGTCTGCATCAGGCCCGCGGCGAGCGCCAGCAGCGTCTTGCCGGTGCCGGCAGGGCCCAGCACCGTGACGAAGTCGATCTCCGGGTCCATCAGCAGGTTGAGCGCGAAGTTCTGCTCGCGGTTGCGCGCGGTGATGCCCCACACGCTGTGGCGCTCGTTGCGGTAGTCGCGCAGCAGCTCGATGGTCGCGGTGTCGCCCTGGATGCGGCGCACGATGCCCTCGATCCCCTCCGGGGTGTCCTCGAACAGGCCCTCGTTGGGCTGCCATTCGCGCACGGCGGGGCCGGTGAGCTCGTAGAAGGTGCGCTCGGCCTCCCTCCAGGAGCGTATGTCCTTGCTGTGGCTCTCCCAGAAGTCCTTCGGCAGCGCCGCCATGCCGCTGTAGAGGACGTCGGCATCCTCGAGCGTCTTGTCGCTGTAGTAGTCCTCCGCATGCACGCCGAGGACGGCGGCCTTGATGCGCAGGTTGATGTCCTTGGACACCAGGATCACGCGCGCGTCCTTCTGCTCGTTCTGCAGCGCGAGTGTCTGGGCCAGGATGGCGTTGTCGCCGCCGGCCCCGGGCAGCCCCTCGGGCAGCACGCTCGTCAGCTGGCGGGTCTGGAAGTACAGCCGCCCGCTGGAGGGCTTCTTGCCGTGGTTGCCCGAGTAGCCCGACGGCAGCTGCAGGCCGCGCGCGATCTGCTCGTGGGTGGCATCGCGCATCATGTCGTCGAGGAAGCGGCTCACCTGGCGCACGTTGCGCGAGGCCTCGGACAGGCCCTTCTTGTGGGCGTCGAGTTCCTCGAGCACGATCATCGGCAGGTAGACGTCGTGCTCCTCGAAACGGAAAATCGCCGCCGGGTCGTGCATGAGCACGTTCGTGTCGAGCACGAACAGGCGGCGGCCGGCGCGCGAGCGCCCCTTCAGTTCGCGTGCTTCGCCCAAGGCGGCCGTGGGACCGGGTTCATAGACGCTGCGCTGCTTCAAGTACTTCCTCCGCGTGGCCCGGGACCTTGACCCCGCGCCACTCCTGCACCAGGCGGCCTGCGCCGTCGATGAGGAACGTGCTGCGGTCCACTCCCAGGTATTTTCTGCCGTAAAGGCTTTTCTGTCTGATGACATCAAACAGCTTGCAGACCTTCTCGTCCGTGTCGGCGAGCAGCGGGAAGGGCAGGGACTCCTTGGCTGCGAACTTGTCGTGCGAGGCGACCGAGTCGCGCGACACCCCCACCACCTCGGTAGCGGCCTTGCGGAAGGCTTTGTAGAGGTCGCGGAAGTCCTGCGACTCGCGGGTGCAGCCCGAAGTCATGTCCTTCGGATAGAAATAGATGACGAGGTTCTTGCCCGCGGCGTCCTTCAGGCTCCAGGTGCCGCCGCCGCTGGCGGACAGGGAAAACGCGGGGACTTTGCTGCCGGGCTTGAGCGTGGGCATCTCGTTCAGGATTTTACCGGTTCCAGGATGGCATCCAGATTAAGCGAGTCGCAGAACTCCATGAACTCCTCGCGCAGGTGCGCGACGTGGATGCGGCTCGGCACGTTGACGATCATCTGCACCGCGAACATCGGCGCGCCGGTGTGCGCGGCCGGGTAGCTGCGGGTGGAAACCTCCGCGATGTCGATGCCGCGGGTGGCGAAGAACCCGGACAGGCCCGAGACGATGCCGCTCTGGTCCAGGCACACCACGTCGATCGAGTACGGCAGCATGTCGGTGCGTGCCGTGCGCGGCTCGGTGCGCTTGAGGTGGATGCTGAGGCTGCTGGTCTCGGCGAGCCGCTTCAGCTCGGTCTCGAGCTTCGCGAGTGCGTGCCAGTTGCCCGACACGAGCAGCAGCATCGCGAACTCGGTGCCGAGGCTCGCCATGCGACTTTCGCTGATATTGCCGCCCGATTCGCTGATGACCCGGGTCAGCTCGTGAACCATGCCGGTGCGGTCGCTGCCGATCGCGGAAACGGCCAGGTGCTGCTTCATCTGTAGGTTGGTATTCGTCGGCGTTGTGTCCGTTTCGCCCGCCGGAGTGTACCGCGTGGGGCGCGGGGCGTGCGAGTTTCACGCCGCGCCGCGGCTCGAGCTCTTGCCCGCTGCGCACGGCGCCCGTACCATCGCACGGCTCCCCCGCGGATCCCCGAAATTCCCATGTTTGCAGGCAGCCTGGTTGCCATCGTCACACCCATGCGCCCCGACGGCAGCCTCGACCTGGAGGCCTGGTCGCAGCTGCTCGAGTGGCACATCGCAAGCGGCACGCAGGGCGTCGTGGTCGGCGGCACGACCGGCGAGTCGGCGACGCTGAGCGAGGCCGAGCTCGGCGAGCTCACGCAGCGCGCATGCGCACTGGCGCGCGGCCGCATGGCGGTGATCGCCGGCGCCGGCACCTCGAGCACGGCGGGCACCGTGGCGCGCGTGCGCTGGCTGTCCGAGCTGCCGATCGACGGGCTGCTCTTGGTGACCCCCGCCTACAACCGCCCCTCGCAGGAAGGCCTGTACCAGCACTTCGCCGCCGCCGCGGCGGCGGCCTCGCGTCCGGTGCTGCTCTACAACGTACCCGCGCGCACCGCGGTGGACATGCAGCCGGCGACGGTCGCGCGCCTGGCCCGGCTGCCGCGCATCGTCGGGCTCAAGGAAGCGGTGCCCGAGGTGGCCCGGGTGCGCGAGCTGACGCGCTGCTGTGCGCCGGGGTTCGTCGTGCTGTCCGGGGACGATGCCACCGCGCGCGAGGTGATCCTCGCCGGTGCCCGCGGCGTGATCTCGGTCACCGCGAACGTGGCCCCGGCGGCGATGTCTGAGATGGTGGCGGCGGCGCTGGCCGGGGAGGGCGAACGGGCGCAGGCACTCGATGCACCGCTGGCTGCGCTGCACCGGGACCTGTTCCTCGAGGCTAACCCGATCCCGGTCAAGTGGCTGCTCGCCCGGATGGGGCGCATCCCGGCTGGTATAAGATTGCCGCTGACCCCGCTGGGCGAGCCCTACCGCGCGGGCGTGCTGGCCGCCGCCCGCAGCGGCGGCATACTGGGCTGACAACGCTTGGCCCGACCCCTGACCGGGTCGGCGCCTGGCAAATCCTGAGGTGTGTTGAGCATGAGGAAGATTCTGGCCGTCGCCGGCCTCGCAGCACTGTTGGCGCTCGCCGGCGGGTGCAAGACCCTGCGCGGGGCGAACGCCTGCCACAAGCCGCAGCCCTACCAGGCCGCCACCAGCATCCCGCCGCTCAAGATCCCCCAGGGTCTGGATGCCCCGGAGACGGCCAACGCCCTGAAGCTCCCCACGCTCAATGAGCCCCCGCCGCCGCCGCGCGGTCCGAAGGAGCCCTGCCTGGACCAGCCGCCCCCGTACAAGGTGGCCAAGCCCGCCCCGGCGCCCCAGGCCTGATTCCCGGCGGTAACGCCATGCTTTATGATGCGCGCCCCCGAAACCGGCCCGGTCCGTACGTGGCGGGGTCGGCGCCGTGAGGTGCACGGGGCTTTGATCGGAGAGGTGGCCGAGCGGTCGAAGGCGCTGGACTGGAATTCCAGTAACATCTTCACGGGTGTTCGTGGGTTCGAATCCCACCCTCTCCGCCAGCCCCCCGCGAGCCCGCCGCAGAGACTCCCGTGGTGCGCGCCTCGCCCCCCTTCAGGATGCCGGGCGGCTCCCGTGGGCAGCCGTCGCCGCCTTCTGCCTGAAGCACAGCACGCACGCCACGACCAACACCGCGAGCACCGCCGTTGCCAGTGGCCGGCTCACGCCCAGTCCGCCCTGCGCCGGCGCCTTGTCGAAGAAATCACCGACCGTGGCGCCGAGCGGGCGGGTCAGGATGAAGGCCGCCCAGAACAGCCCCACCCGCGAGCTGCGGGTGAAGAAGTAGGCCGCCGCCAGCAGCGCCAGCAGCGCGCCGAACAGCAGCGCGCCACCGCCGTAGCCGAGGCCTGAATCCGCGGCCCAGTCCCCGAGCGCGGTCCCGAGCGTCTGCGAGCAGGTGATCGTGGTCCAGTAGAACGCTTCCACGCGCGGGCTGTTCACCGTGGCGACCGCGATCGTGCCCTCGGTGCGGTACCAGGTCACCAGGCTGATGAACACCCAGGCGGCCAGCAGCAGCGAGCCGCCCAGGTAGCCGATCCCGAGCGAGCGGTCGGCGAAGTCGGCGAGCGTGGTGCCGGCGGTGGTGGAGGCGATGATGGTTGCCCAGTAGAGCAGCGGGTGGAAGCGCCGGGCGCGGACCTGGGCGACGACGAGTGCG
>Ga0335085_10003582_pt1 | contig 26714 bp, 27 predicted proteins | sample Lox_Sample_45_FD_206712 | JGI IMG/M metagenome (GOLD analysis project Ga0335085, IMG submission 206712) | Soil microbial communities from Loxahatchee National Wildlife Refuge, Florida, United States - Lox_Sample_4.5 | ecosystem: Environmental > Terrestrial > Soil > Wetlands | place: USA...
ACCTGGTGGGAGTCCTCTGCTGCGACTGCGACCTCTCCAGGGCGGGCCCCGGCGACCTCGTCTCCGATCTCATGACGGTCCCGGTGTTCACGGTCCGTCCGGACGCCTCGCTCGAGGACGCGGCCCTCACCATGCGGGACTGCCACGTCGGCTGCCTCCCGGTCGCCACCGGGGGCCTCCTCCTCGGCGTGCTCACCGCCGACGTCCTGCCGGGCACGAAGGGGCGGGCGGCCGGTTGCTCCTGCCACGCGCGGCACGTCCACTAGGACGAGACACGGTTTCGTCGCCCCGTCCGCGGTGCGCCGAAGCGCAACCGGTGCGTGCCCGCCCGGCGGGAGCGCAACGCCGAAGAGGAAAAACGCTCGAAAATCCGCGGACCGCCGCGGGCACGGCGGGTGAAAAGCCGCTCAGCGTGGGTCGGATCGAGGCGGACGCCAGGGAGGCGCTGCTCCGGCGGCGTCGTGCGCTGACGCAGCCGGCGCCGCCGCGCCCGTCGGATCCCGAGGCCCGCTGGACCGACTACGAGGCGCAGTCGGTGCCGCCTTCGGAGGCCGTGCGCGGCGAGATCGTCGAGATCGACGCGGCGCTGGCCCGCATCCGCGACGGGAGCTACGGCGTGTGCGTCGCCTGCGGCGGGCCGATGGGGCTCCAGCGCCTGCGCGCCATCCCGGAGGCTCGCTACTGCCTCGGCTGCAGCGGGCACGCGCCCTCCGAGTGAGCCGGCCGGTCCTCGCCTATCCGCTCGGCGACGCGCTCTACCTCAACGTGACGAGCGCCTGCACGCTCGCGTGCACCTTCTGCCCGAAGATCCGCGACGACGACTACACGGTGGGTGGATTCGACCTGCGCCTGCGGCGGACCCCTACGGCAGCCGAGGTGTGGGATGCCGCCCGGGCGGCGGGGCTCGAGGGGCGGAGCGAGGTGGTCTTCACCGGGTTCGGCGAGCCGACGCGGCGGCTGGCCGTGGTGCTCGAGCTGGTGGGCCGCCTGAAGGCGGCCGGGGTCGCCCGTGTCCGGCTCGACACGGACGGCCTCGCCAGCCTGCGCGAGGGCAGGGACGTCCCGCCGCTCCTCGAGCGGGCCGGCCTCGACTCGGTGTCCGTCTCGCTCAACGCTCCCGACGCCGCCACCTACGCGCGCCTCTGCCCGAGCCGGCTCGGCGAGAGCGCCTGGCACGCGGTGCGCGCGTTCGTGCGCGAGGCGGTGGCCTGCATTCCCGAGGTGATCGCGAGCGCGGTGGCGGTCCCCGGCCTCTCGGAGGACGCGTGCCGTCGCGAGGCCGAGGCCCTGGGGGCGCGATTCCGCTGGCGGCCGTTCGACCAGGTCGGTCGGATCCGCGGGACTGGAGTTTCCTAGCGTCCTGGGCTGGATCTGGGCTCCGCTTTCGTGCATAACCTGCGCGGCCCGCATCATTTGCGGAACCGGCAGCCCCCGGCCGAGGACAGCCCAGCGAATGGCCCGCACCACCAAGGAACGGATCCTCATCGTGGACGACGAGCACAACGCTCGCGTCGCCCTGAGGACGATCCTCGCCGAGGAAGGCTACGAGGTCGCCGAGGCGAGCGACGGCGAGGAGGCGCTCGGCCAGCTCGCGAGCTTCGCGCCCGCGGCGGTGCTCGCCGACGTGCGCATGCCGCGCATGGACGGCATCACGCTCCTCAAGCGCGCGCGGGAGCAGGGCACCGACGCCGTCTTCGTGATGATGACCGCCTTCGCCAGCGTGGAGGCGGCGGTCGAGGCGATGCGGGCGGGCGCCGAGAACTACCTCGTCAAGCCGCTCGACGTGAACGCGGTGCTGGTGGTCCTCGAGAAGGCGCTCGAGAAGCTGCGACTGCAGAGGGACACCCAGAACCTCCGCGAGCGGGTGCGCGAGCGCTACCGCTTCCACAACATCGTCGGCGACGCGCCCGAGCTGCAGGCCATCTACGAGGTGGTGAAGCGCGCCGCTCCCACCCGCGCCACCGTGCTCATCCTGGGCGAGTCGGGCACCGGAAAGGAGCTCATCGCCCAGGCGCTCCACGAGGAGTCGCCCCGGGCCGACAAGCCGTTCATCAAGGTGAACTGCGCGGCGCTCTCCGAGACGCTGCTCGAGTCCGAGCTCTTCGGGCACGAGAAGGGTTCCTTCACCGGGGCGATCGGGCGCAAGGAGGGCCGCTTCGAGCTCGCCGACGGCGGTACGCTCTTCCTCGACGAGATCGGCGACATCACCCTCGCCCTGCAGATCAAGCTGCTGCGCGTGCTCCAGCAGCGCGAGTTCGAGAGGGTGGGCGGCACGCAGACCATCAAGGTGGACGTTCGGCTGGTGGCGGCCACCAACCGCGATCTCGCCGCCGAGGTGAAGGCGGGCAAGTTCCGCGAGGACCTGTTCTACCGGCTGAACGTGGTGGCCGTGACGCTCCCGCCGCTCCGGGACCGCAAGGGCGACGTGCCGGCGCTCGTGTCCCACTTCATCGACAAGTACTCGAAGGCCTACGGGAAGGACATCCGGGGCCTTGCGCCCGGGACGCTCAACGCCCTGCTGTCGCACGACTGGCCGGGCAACGTGCGCGAGCTCGAGAACGTGGTGGAGCGGGCGGTGGTCCTCTGCAAGGAGACCGAGCTCACCGCCGACGACCTGCCGCCGACGCTGCGCGGCCCCCGGCCTCGCGAGCGCTCGGCCGGCGCGCTCATCCCCGGAGCGACGCTGTACGAGATCGAGCGCGAGGCGATCCTGCGGACGCTCGAGATGGTGGGTGGTTCCACCTCGCGCGCCGCGGACATCCTCGGCATCAGCGTGCGCAAGATCCAGTACCGCCTGAAGGAGTACGCCCACGGCAGCCGCGATCCGCGCGAGGCCGACGACGAGGGCGAGAAGGCCGGGACGGAGTAGGGCGGGGTCCCTCCGCGGGCCTCACGCCCGCACCGGCAGCCGCAGCGTGAACCTCGCCCCGCCGAGGGGCGACTCCTCCACGGTGATCGTCCCGCCGTGCTGCGCCACGATGGCGTGCACGATGGAGAGGCCCAGGCCCGAGCCCCTGGCCTTCGTGGTGAAGAACGGCTCGAAGACGCGGTCGCGCCGGTCCGGGGGCACGCCGGGCCCGTCGTCGTCCACGCGCACGAGCACGTGAGCCCATCCCGCCGGTGCGGCGGGATCGGCGGGCTCCGGCAAGCACGACACCCCCACCCGCCCGTTCTCGCCGACCGCCTCGAGCGCGTTCAGCCCGAGGTTGACGAGCACCTGGCGGAGGCGTTCCTCGTCGCCGGCGACGGGGGGGCAGGGGACGAGGTCCCGCTCCAGGCGGATGTTCCGGCGCTCCGCCTCGACGGACAGGAGGTCGAGCACCCGGGAGGCGAGGACGGTGACCTCGAGGGGCCTCGCCTGGAACTCCCTCGGCCGGGCGAACTGCAGGAAGTCCTCGAGGATGTGGTCCAGGCGGCGGATCTCGTCGCGCACGAGCGTGAGCGGCTCGAGCAGGGTCGGCTGGGCGTCGCGGCCGAGCTTCTGGATGCGGCGCTCCAGCACGGTGAGCTGGAGGGCCGCGGCGTTGAGCGGGTTGCGGATCTCGTGCGAGAGGCCGGCGGTCATGGTGCCCACCGCCGCCAGCTTCTCCGCGGTCTGCGCCCGGCGGGACAGCTCCCGCTTCTCGGCGTGGAGGCGGACCTGCCGCATCGCCTGCTCGACGGTGACGAGCAGCTCCTCGGTCGCGCACGGCTTCACGAGGTAGGCGCACGCTCCGGCGCGCACCGCCGCCATGGCCGACTCCAGCGTGGCGAACCCGGTCAGCAGTACCACCTCGCCGTCCGGGGCGAGCTCCTTGAGGAGCGGGGCAAGGCCGGTGCCGTCGCCGTCCGGGAGCTTCAGGTCCACGAGCGCGACGTCGAACCCCTCGCCCGCCAGCTCCAGCCCCTCCCGGCAGGTACCGGCGCCCCGCACGGCGTAGCCGGCGGACGAGAGGATCTCGGAGAGGTTGTCCACCAGCACCTCGTTGTCGTCCACGACGAGGAGCCGGGGCCGGCGCTCGGGGGTCATCGCTGCCCGCTGGTCCGGCTCGCGTGCAGCTGCTCGACCGCTCCGAGCAGCTCGCCGGTGTCGAACGGCTTCGTGAAGAGCCGGTCGTGGTGCAGCGGCGGCGGGTCGTGCACGGCGGTCACCACGATGAGCGGCATCCCCGGGTAGCGCTCCGCGAGGAGGCGCAGCGCCGCGCCGTCGGGCCCGTCGGGCACCCTCAGGTCCACGAGCGCGCAGAGCGGCTCGACGGGCCGGAGCTCCTGGGCCTCGGCGACGGAGCCCGCCGTCACCGGCGCGAAGCCGCGGGTGCGCAGGGCCTCGGAGAGGTTGTCGCAGAGGCGGGGGTCGTCGTCCACGACGAGCACCACCGAGTCCCGCCGCGCGGCCTCGAGCAGCTCGATCAGGCGCGGTACGGGCACGGGCTTCGGCATCACGGCGAGGACGCCCTCGCGCCGGGCGGCCTCGAGCGTCTGGTCGGAGACGTGGGCGGTGATGAGCATCACGGCCGAGCCGGGATCGATCTTCCGGATCGCCTGGACGACCTCGGTTCCGCCCATCACGGGCATCCGCATGTCGGTGAGGAGCGCGTCGAACCGCTGCTTCCGGGCAGCGTCCACGGCCTCCGGGCCCGATTCCGCGACCACGACCTCGTCGCCCCGGTCGCGGAGGATCTCCGCGAGGTTCTCGGCGAACTCCCGGTTGTCGTCCACGATGAGGTACCGCCGCATGCCGTGCTCTCCCAGGACCCGACCGCTCAGGCGGGCAACCGGAGCGTGAAGCGGGCGCCGCCCTCCACCCGATCCTCGTAACGGATGGACCCGCCGTGGCGCTCGGCGATCTTCTTCACGAGCGCGAGGCCGAGGCCGATGCCCTTCGCCTTGGTCGTGACGAGCGGCTCGAAGAGTCGCCCTCGGGCCGCGGGAGCCACCCCCGGCCCGGTGTCCTCCACGTCCACCTCCACCGCCCCTCCGTCGACCGACCGGCCCACCAGGCGAACCACGCCCTTGGGGGAGGCGGCGTGGACTCCGTTCTCCACGAGGTTCACGAGGACCTGGCGGAGCTGGACCGGGTCGCCGTTCACCTCCGGGACGCCGTCGAGGAGGACGTCCACCCGCACGTCCGCGGGCCGCTTCACCGTCTCGGCCACCGCCCGGGCGATCTCGCCGAGGTCCACGGGCTCGCGGGCCAGGGGTCGGTCGCGGATCATGTCGAGCAGGTTGGTGATGATGCCGTTGGCGATGCCGAGCTGCTCGCCGATGCGCTCGAGGTGCTTGTGCGTGCGCTCGTCGGAGTCGGCGCGCTGCCGGAGGATGTAGAGCGAGGTCTCGATGACGCCGAGCGGGTTCCTCAGGTCGTGGCCGATGGAGCCGACCAGCTGGCCGAAGGTCGAGAGGCGCTCGACCCGCGCCTGCTGCGCGAGGAGGTCGTCGCGGTAGGTGTGCAGCATGACTGCGAGCTCGAGGTCGAGGATCTTTCCGACCGCGGACCGCACCGCCTCGAGAACCTCACCCGAGTACGCCTCGCAGGCCACCCGGTCGAGCTCGCTGCGGTGCACGTTCATCGCCCCGAACATGTAGTGCTGGGGCAGGCCGATCTGGACGTGCTTGCGTCCGATCCGGTAGCGCTGCTCCCAGTAGGCCTCGTCCCAGGGCCCGAGGAGCAGCCGGTCCAGCCAGGCCACCATGGTCACCTTGAGGTGGCCGACCACGCTCTCGCCTCCGACGAGCGCCTTCCGGGCCTCGTCGTGGGAGAGGATCCGGGTGTAGAAGACGTCCGCGATGGCCTCGAACCGGGGGCTGGCCACCGCGTGGAACGCGCGCAGCCTCGCCTGGTCCGACTCGTCGAAGTGGACGTAGCGCTTCAGTTCCTGGAACACGGTCTCGGACACGTCCCGCGTTTCTACCGCGGGACCGCGGAGGCCGCCAAGGCGACCGCTCAGTGAACGACCAGCACCGGCCGCGTGCTGATGTGCACCAGCCGGTCGGACGTCGAGCCCAGGAACACGCGCGCCACGGCGCCGTGCCCGCGGCTGCCCACCACGATCATGCCGACGTCCTGGGCCGCCCCCTCCTCGGCGATGGCCTCGGCCGGCGACCCGTAGAGCACCGACGTGCTCACCTCGAGGCCGGTCGCGTCGAGCGACGAGACCGCGCGCTCGAGCAGCCGGTCGGCGTAGGCGCGGTGCTCCTGCTCGACCTCCGCGAGCGTGAGCCCGTAGACGTCGGGTGGCAGCAGCAGCTTCGGGACCACGTTCACGAGCGTGAGCTTCGCCCCGAACCGGAGGGCGATGTCCGCCGCCATCCGCGCTGCCTTGAGCGAGGCCTCCGACCCGTCCACCGCGACCAGGATGCGCTTCATGTCGATCCTCCCGGGAACCCAGGAAGGAACGCTTCAAGGGGGATGCCCGGCGGGGTCGTGAAGGTCCCCGGCCGGGGTGCGACCCATCGGCATCCGCCGGGTAAACGAGGAGGCCCGGCGCCGGTCGTCGGCGCGGGCCTCCCGTGAGACGGCCAGCCAGCCCCTGGCTACGCCGGCTTGTTCTGGTCTCCACCCTGCGCGGGCGGCGTCGCGGTGGTCGACGAGGGCTTGTCCTCCTCGCCGGTCATCGCCTTCTTGAAGCTGCGGATGCCCTCGCCGAGGCCGGCGCCGAGCTGCGGCAGCTTGTTCGCGCCGAACAGCACCACGACGATGATCAAGATGACGATGAGCTCGCCCATGCCGAGCTTCGGAAACATAGGAAACCTCTCTCCCCTCGCGCCCTTCTTGGCGCGCGTCTTTCTAACAGCTTCAGGCCGCGTTGTCTTCCATGGCGAGGGTGGCCAGCCGCCTCGCGTCGAGCACGCGCACCCCGCGCGTGGCGTCCAGCATCCCGTCGGTCTCGAGCCTCGTGAGGCAGCGGGAAAGCGTCTCCGGGCGCATGCCCAGCCGGCGCGCCACCACCTGCTTGCGCACGGCGTTGGGCCGGTCGGCGAGGAAGCGCGCGTGGGCCAGGGCGAAGCGCGCCACCCGCGACAGGCAGTCACCCTGGCGCCAGTTGACCTCGTCGCGCTGCTGCCGGGACTCCGAGAGGAGGAGGTCGAGGACCGCGCGGGCCGCACTGCGGTCGGGGCCGACCCACTGGGAGAGCGCGTCGCCGCCGATGCCGCAGACCTTCACGCGCGAGAGCGCGCGCACCTCGAAGGGTGACGCCTCGTCGGTCATGGCCTCCGTGCAGAGGAGCGAGCTCGGTCCGCGCAGGGAGAGGAGCAGCTCCGAGCCGCGCGGGCTCACCGACGAGAGCGCCACGAAGCCCTCCTTGACGAAGAACACGGTGCGCGGGCGCTCGCCCTGCGCGCAGATGGTGGACCCGGCCTCGCGCGTGGTGGGGGTGAGGCGGCAGCGACCGCCCTGCGATGCGATTCCGAGCGAGCAGGCGTTGCAATCGTTGACGGGAGCGTTCGAGAGCATGGCGTTTTCCCCCAAGGCTTTGATCCCCGTCGATTTGCACGAGGCACGCCCGCGAATACAGGGGCGTTCGTGGCATCTGTGCCGCACCCCTTGCGCCTTGGCCCAGGTCAAGGGGAGACGCGCGCAACCTTTGCGAGAGTGCCCTCCCCGCGTGGCATGATGCGCGCCGTGAAGAGGCTCCTCGAGATTCGCGACGAGGTCGCGAGAGCGGTGACCCCCGTGGGCGCCGAGCCGGGCGCCGTCGCGCTCGAGGCCGCGGCGGGGCGCTACCTCGCCGAGGCCGCCCTTGCGGCGGTGCCGTCCCCTCCCGCGAGCTGCTCGGCGATGGACGGCTACGCGCTTCGCGCCGCGGACGCGGCGGGCCGGGTGAGCCTCCCCGTGGTCGCCACCGTCTTCGCCGGCGACGCCCCGGCGCCGCTCCCGCCGGGAGCGGCGGCCCGCATCTACACCGGCGCGCCGCTGCCCGAGGGGGCCGACACCGTGGTGCGCGAGGAGGCCGCCCGCGAGGAGGGCGGCCGCGTCTCGCTGGGACCGGCGCGGCCGGGAGAGAGCGTGCGGCGCGCGGGGGAGGACGTGGAGCGCGGAGCCCTGGCGCTGCCGGCGGGCACGCGGCTGGGCCCGCTCCAGCGGGCCTTGCTCGTCTCGGTGGGCGTCGCCCGCGTTCGCGTCCACCGGCGACCGCGGGTGGCGCTCCTCGCCACCGGGGACGAGATCGTTCGCGGACGGACGCCCGACTCGAACGGCGTGGCCGTGGCAGGGCTGCTCGCGGCGTTGGGAGCCGAGGTCCGCCGCTCGACCGTGCCCGACCGGAAGGAGGCGCTCGTCGCCGCCCTGGACGAGGCGCTGGCCGGATCCGACGCGGTCGTCACCCTGGGTGGAGTCTCTGTCGGCGCGCACGACCTCGTGCCCGGGGCTCTCGCCGCCTTCGGCGCCGAGATCCGGGTTCACGGCGTGCCCATGAAGCCGGGGAAGCCGTTCCTGTTCGCGCTCGCGCGCGGGAAGCCGGTCTTCGGCCTCCCCGGGAGCCCGTCCGCCTGCCTGGTGGCCTTCGAGGTCCTGGCTCGGCCGGCCCTGCTCGCCATCGCGGGAGCCCTCGTCCGCACGAGGCCGGCCGTGTCGCTGCGCCTCGCCGAGCCGGTCGCGGGGCGGGCCGGCCGCGCCCGGCTCCTCTGGGCGGTGGTGGAGCCGGACGGGAGGGCCCGGCCGGTGGGGCGCGACGCCGCCCAGGTGCGGGGCCCGGCGCTGGCGAACGCGCTCCTCGTCCAGCCCGACGGGCAGGGCGATCTCGGCGAAGGGGAGGAGATCGTCGCGTGGCTGCTCGACGACGAGGGGTGAGGCGAACGCGCCGGCCGCCCCCGCGCCGCCCGGCCGCGGTGCTCGCGGTCTCGGGCCCGAGCGGATCCGGGAAGACGCGGCTCCTCTCCCGGCTCATCCCGGCGCTCGTGTCGCGCGGCCTCTCGGTCGCGGCGGTGAAGCACACGCGCCACCACCACGCGCTCGACTCGCCGGGCAAGGACACCGAGCTCCTGCGGAGGGCGGGGGCCGCGGCCGTGGCCATCACCGGCCCGTCCGGGACCGCCTGGTTCGGCCCCGAGGTCGAGACGGCGCGGGCGCTCGCCCGGCGGATGGGCCACGTGGACCTCGTCCTCGCCGAGGGGTTCCGGACCGAGCCGCTCCCTAGGATCGAGGTCCACCGCCGGTCGGTCCCGGGCGAGTTCCTGTGCGCCACCGACCGGCGGGTCATCGCCGTGGTCTCGGACGAGCCCCCGCCGAGGGATCTCCCCCGGCTCGATCCCGAAGACGTCGCCGGCGTTGCGGCCCTGGTGGTGCGCTGGCTGCGGGCGCGCCGGCGATGATATGCAGGCGGGCCATGCTCGCCCCCGCCCTGGCGCTCCTCCTGTCCGCAGCCCCGCACCCTCCCGTCGTCCCGCCGCCCGTTCCGGAGGATCCCTTCCTCCGCCAGTGGGCCGACACGTTCGGCTTCCGCGCCGGGCGCCCGGTGGGGGTGAAGCTCTCGCGCGACGGGCGGACGGCGTTCTTCCTCCGCAGCGGCCCGCGCTCGCGCGTCCTCTCCCTCTTCGAGGCCGACGTGGCGAGCGGGACCGTGCGCGAGATCGCGGGCCCCGACGCGCTCGGCGGGGTGCGCGACCCCACCGAGGCCGAGGCCGCGCGCCAGGAGCGCCAGCGCAGCATCGCCCGCGGCATCTCGGGGTACGAGCCCTCGCGCGACGGCGCCCGCATCGCCATCGCCAGCGCGGGCCGCCTGTTCGTCCTCGAGCGCGCGAGCGGCCGGATCCGCCAGGTGGCCGAGGACGTCGTGGACCCGCGCTTCTCCCCCGACGGGCGCTCCGTCGCCTACGTGAAGGGGCGCGACCTCCACGTGCTCGAGCTCGCCGGCGGGAAGGAGCGGCGGCTCACCCGCTCGATCGGCCCGAAGGTCACGAGCGGCCTCGCCGAGTTCGTGGCCCAGGAGGAGATGCGCCGCGAGGAGGGCTTCTGGTGGTCGCCCGACGGCAGGATGCTCGCCTTCGCCGAGGTGGACGAGGCGCCCGTCGAGACCTGGACCCTCTGCGACCCGGCCCGCCCCCAGCGCCCCTGCCGCATGCTCGCCTACCCGGCGGCCGGGAAAGCCAACGCACGGGTCCGGCTCGGCGTCGTCCGCGCCGCGGGTGGCTCGCCCGTGTGGGTGCGCTGGGACGACGGTCGCTTCCCGTACCTCGCGACGGTGCGCTGGCAGGAGGGTGGGCCACTCGCCATCCTGGTTCAGGATCGGCGCCAGCGGGTCGAGCAGCTCCTCGCGGTGGACCCGGAGACGGGGGCCACCCGGCTCCTCCTCGAGGAGCGCGACGAGGACTGGCTGACGCTCGATCAGCAGTTCCCGGCGTTCCGGAGGGATGGCAGCTTCTACTGGTTCACCGAGCGGAACGGCGGGCCGGAGATCGAGCTCCGCGCGGCGGACGGCTCGCTCGCGCGGAGCGTGGTCCCGCCCTCGGCCAACCTCGTGGAGCTCGCGGGCCTCGACCGCGACGCCGACCTCCTCGCGATGGTGGTGGCCCCCGATCCGACGCGCACGGCGATCCTGACGGTCCGCGAGGGGGGCGCGCCGGTCGAGGTGCCGCTCCCGGGCGATCCGCCGGCCAATCACGACGCCGTGCTCTCGGAGCACGGCGGCGCGCTGGCGGTCACCACCGTCTCGCTCGACCGCATGGGCAAGACGGCGATCCTGGGCATCGACGGGCGGGCGCTCGTGGAGTTGCCGTCGGTGGCCGAGGAGCCCCCCCTCCACGTGAACGCCACCCTCAGGAAGGTCGGTCCGGGCGACGGGCTCTGGACGGCACTCCTCCTCCCGCGGACCTCCTCGCCGGGCCCGCTTCCGGTCGTGCTCGACGTCTACGGCGGGCCCGCCGGGCCGCACGCCACCCATTCGCCCATGCACATGGACCAGTGGCTGGCCGACCAGGGGTTCGCGGTCGTGCGCGTTGACGGCCGGGGGACCCAACGGCGCGGCCGGGCGTTCTCGCGGGCCATCCGGGGGTTTGGCGACGGGATCCTCGACGACCAGATCGCCGGCCTGCGCGGCCTCGCCGAGGCGGTCCCGGGCGTGCTCGACCTCTCGCGGGTGGGCGCTATGGGCTGGTCGTTCGGTGGCTGGAGCGCGGCGGCTGCCGTGCTGCGCCGGCCGGACGTCTTCGCGGCGGCGGTGGCAGGAGCGCCGGTCGTGGACTGGCGCGCCTACGACACCCACTACACGGAGCGCTACCTCGGCCTGCCCGGCGCCGACGGGGGCGCGTACGAGCGGTCCTCGCTCCTGCCCCAGGCGGCGGGCCTGTCGAGGCCGCTGCTCCTCGTGCACGGCACGGCCGACGACAACGTGTGGTTCACCCACACGCTGCGCCTCGCGGACGCGCTCTTCCGCGAGGGCCGTCCGTTCGAGATGCTCCCGGTGGGGGGCGCCACGCACATGGTGCCGGATCCCGTCGCGGCGATGCGCGTGCGGCAGGCGTCCGTCGCGTTCCTGCGGCGCCACCTCGGGGCGAGCACACCGGCGACGAGGCCGCCGGCTGCCGCCACGGCCGCCGCGGCGCCCGGGGACTAGGCGAACGGGTTGGCGTCCGGCTCGGCCTGGAGCACGGCGAGCACCTTGGCGCGCAGCTCCTCGGGCTTGAAGGGCTTCAGGACGTAGTCGGCGATGCCGAGCCTCATCGCGTTCGCGACGGTGCTTCGCTGCGACTCCGAGGTCAGCATGATGACGGGGGTCTCGTCGCCCGACTCCCGCATCTTCTGGAGCATGGTGGGCCCGTCCATGTTGGGCATGGTGACGTCGAGCAGGACGAGGTCCACCTTCGACTGCCGGAGCCTCTCCAGGCCCTGGACGCCGTCCTCGGCCTCGATCACCTCGAAGCCGAGCCCCTTCACCTGCTTGGCGACGATGGAGCGGACCGCTCGGCTGTCGTCCACGGTCAGGATCGCGGCCATCCCGTCACCTCACTTTCAATCGACGAGTCCCTCGAAGATCCAGAGAACGAGGTTCACCTTCTCGGCGCGGAGCACCACCCGGTTCGTCTCGGGCCGCGGCGACGCGACCGGAAGCTGACCCTCGGGCACGACCCTCGGCAGGCCGAGCGTCTGCTCGAGCGCGAGGTGCACCTTGAGAAGCCCGGCGGTCATGTTCACGAGTTCGCACAGCGCGTCCGACATCATGTCGTCCGAGACCTCGCCCGCCTCGACCTCGAACATCCTGGCCCCGAGCGAGATGCACCCGGCCTCGTCGGAGGACAGCCCCACCGTGAGCGGACGCTGACCCCGGATCGGCAGCACGGCCGCGCGCCAGACCAGGTGGGCCCAGGGAGCATCCTCGGGGTCCGGGTGGAAGGTGAGCCCGAGCACGGTCTCGGTCACCTCGGAGACGACCTGCGCCATCTTCTCGGGGGGTGGAAGCGTGGACATGTCGGATTCGGTGCGCTCGGGTCGGGGTCGCTGGAGACGGAAGGCCGACGCAGTTTGCAGGACGCGGTTTGCAAGCACCACGCCCTTCGGTCGCCGAAGGGTCGCAGGTGGCCCGCCGCGACGACAGGCTGAGCATGCGAGCCTGCGCGCGCCCCGGAGCCGTTCCGAAGCAGGTTAGCACGTGTGTCACGTGCAACCCCGGTCGCCATGGACCCGGGCGGGCGAGGCATGCGATCTTGCGCCCAAGGTCCCGGAATCCGCGGACTCACGGCAGAACCCGGGTCCCTGGTCCGGTAAGAGCGCGGCACGGTGACTGCACCCGCCCCAGGCCGGGAAAGGACGGGGGAAGGCATGCAGATCCTGGTCGTGGACGACTCGAGGGCGATGCGCGGCATCGTGATGCGCGCGGTGCGCCGGGCGGGCTTCCAGGGCGTGACCTTCGTCGAGGCCGCGAACGGCGCCGACGCGCTGGAGGCGATCCGGTCCAGCACACCCACCCTCGTCCTGGCCGACTGGAACATGCCGGAGATGAGCGGGATGGACCTCCTGAAGGCGCTCCGCGCCGAAGGGAATCCGGTGAAGGTCGGGTTCGTGACGTCCGAGAGCGACCCGGCCATGAGGAGGCTCGCCGTCCGATCCGGCGCGTCGTTCATGCTCTCGAAGCCCTTCACCCCGGACGCCCTCGGGGCGGTGCTGGGCCCGGTGCTGGCGTGAACGCGCCAGCGCGCCCGATCCGCGCGCGCTGCGAGGAGCCCTGATGGCCCGCGAGTCCTCTCCAGCGGAGCTCCTCGACACCCTGGCCGCCGCCGTGGTCGAGGCGGACGCCGACGACCGCACTTCCGTGGAGGAGGTCCGCGCCGCGCTCGCCGCGGCGCTCGCCGGGAAGGCCCTCCCGAAGGCCCTCGCCGAGGAGACGAAGGAGCTCCTGGCGGAGCTCTCGACCGACGCGGCCGAGGCGCTGAAGCGCATCGCCGAGCTCCTCGGAGACGCTCCCGCGGCGCCGCGGACCGCCCGGGAGGCTCCCCAGATGGGCGCCGTGGGCGCCCACCGCGACGCCGAGACCATCGAGCTCGTCGGCGACTTCCTCGAAGAGGCCACCGAGGGTCTCGCGCGCGCCGACGAGATGTTGCTCGCAATCGAGGCGGGCGCCGCCGACGCCGAGAAGACGAACGCGCTCTTCCGGGTCTTCCACACCATCAAGGGCGTGGCCGGGTTCCTGGAGCTCGCCGAGGTCGTCTCCCTCTCCCACATCACCGAGACGCTCCTCAACCAGGTTCGCGAGGGAAAGCAGAAGCTCGAGGGCGGGTCGTTCGACGTGGTGTTCGAGGCCACCGCCGCCCTGCGCAGGATGCTGGCTTCGCTCCGGAAGGCGGTGGACGCCGGGACGGAGCTCCCGCTCGACCCGGAGGTGCCCGGCCTCGTGAGCCGGATCGAGGCGAACATCCTGCCCGAGCGGGAGGAGGGCCGGGCGGCGCCTGCCCGCAGCCCAGCCGAAGGGCCTGCCCTGAGCCCAGCCGAAGGGTTCGTCGTGAAGCGGACGGCGGACTACACGGTGAGGGTCGCGCAGGGCGCACGCGCTCAGGCGGCCCCCGCGACGGCGCCGGCCGAGAAGGCCGCCCATCCCGAGGCCGCTCCCGCCCAGCTGCGCGACACGGTCAAGGTGGACCTCGAGCGCGTGGACTCGATGGTCGAGATGATCGGAGAGCTGATCATCGTCGAGTCGATGGTGATCCACGCCCCGGAGATCGGCGGGATCGGCTCGCTGAAGCTGCGCACGTACCTGAACCAGCTCTCCAAGATCAGCCGCGACCTCCAGAACGTGGCCATGCGGATGCGCATGGTGCCCGTTCGAGGCGCGTTCCAGAAGATGGCGCGCCTGGTTCGCGACCTCGCCCGGAAGACCGGCAAGGACATCGTGCTCGAGCAGTCGGGCGAGGACACCGAGATGGATCGCTCGATGGTGGAGCGCATCGAGGACCCGCTCGTCCACCTGGTGCGCAACGCGGTGGACCACGGCATCGAGGCCGCGGCCGAGCGCGCCGCCTCGGGCAAGCCGGCCCGCGCGGTCATCGAGCTCTCCGCGTACCACGAGGGCGGCTCCATCGTGGTGGAGCTCTCCGACGACGGCCGAGGGCTCGCTCGCGACAAGATCCTGACGAGGGCGCGCGAGAAGGGGCTCGTGGAGGACGGCAAGGATCTCACCGACGCGGAGGTGAACGCGCTCGTCTTCCTGCCCGGGTTGTCCACGGCCGCCCAGGTCACCGAGATCTCCGGGCGTGGCGTGGGCATGGACGTGGTGAAGCGGAACATCGAGGGCATGCGCGGCCGGGTCTCGGTGGTGTCGAAGCCGGGGCAGGGCACCACCTTCCGGATGGTCCTGCCGCTCACGCTCGCCATCATCGACGGCATGCTGGTGTCGTGCGGGACCGAGAGGTACATCATCCCCAGCCTCTCCATCATCGAGTCGCTGCGGCCCACCGAGGACATGATCTCGAGAGCCGCCGGCCACGGCGAGATCGTCAACGTGCGCGGCGAGATCCTGCCGCTGCTCCGCCTCCACCAGCTGCTCCAGATGCGCTCGCCGGAGCGCGTCGTCACCCAGGCGCACGTGGTGGTGGTGGAGGGGCTCGGCCGCAAGGTGGGCCTGGTGGTGGACGACGTGCTCACCCAGCAGCAGGTGGTGATCAAGCCGCTGGGCACCGGAATCGGCGACACCGACTTCCTGTCCGGCGCGGCCATCCTCTCGGACGGCCGGGTCGGGCTCATCCTCAACGTGGACCAGCTGGCCGTGCTCGCGTCGCGCGGCCCGGGGCCGGGACGGCGCGAGAACCGCCTGGCCGGAGGCTGAGCGGCACGCATGGAAGCGGACACCTTCCAGGCCTTCCAGGAGATCGCCTACGCCAAGGCGGGCATCTTCCTGCGCCAGGGCAAGGCCGCGCTGGTGCAGGCCCGCCTGGCGAAGCGGCTGCGCGAGCTGGGCCTCGCCAGCGAGCGGGACTACCTCGCGCGCCTGCGCGGTGACGAGGCCGGCGAGGAGCTGGTGCTGTTCCTCGACGCCATCTCCACCAACTTCACCCGGTTCTTCCGCGAGCCGGACCACTTCGACTCGCTCCGGGAGCACATCGTGGCGCTCCGGACGGCGGGCCAGCGCCGCTTCCGGCTCTGGTCGGCGGCCTGCTCGTCGGGCGAGGAGCCGTACACGGTCGCCATGGTGCTCGACCCTCTCCTCGAAGGGTGCGACTGGAAGATCCTCGCCACCGACATCTCCACGCGGGTGCTGGGCCGGGCCGCCCAGGGCGTCTACAGCGACGAGGACCTCGAGCCGGTGTCGCAGTCGCTTCGCACGCGCCATCTGGAGACGGCGGCGCCCGCGAGCGACGGCTCGCCGAGGTGGACGGTGAGGGCCCGCCTGCGCGACCGCATCGTGTTCCGCCGCCTCAACCTGGCGAGCCGCCCCTTTCCGATGAGCGGCCCGCTCGACGCGATCCTCTGCCGCAACGTGATGATCTACTTCGACCGCGCCATGCGCGCGGCCGTGGTGGGCGAGTTCGAGCGGCTGCTCAGGCCGGGGTCGCCCCTGTTCGTCGGCCACTCGGAGTCCCTGAACGGCATCGAGACGAGGCTCAGGCTCGAGCGGCCCTCCGTGTACCGCCAGCCCGAGGAGCCCCGGTGAACCTCATCACGGTGGGGATCGGCGGGCTCGAGGTGAGCGACGACCGGGAGTCGGTGCTCATCACCCACGGCCTGGGCTCCTGCATCGCCGTGGTCGTGTACGATCCGCTCCGCAGGGCTGGGGGCCTGCTCCACTTCCAGCTGCCGACCGCACACCTCTCGCCCGAAAGGGCCAGACAGTCGCCCGGGACCTTCGCCGACACGGGGATCCCGCTGCTCTTCGAGAAGATGTACGCGCTCGGCAGCCGGAAGAAGAGCATCGTCGTGAAGGCGGCCGGGGGCGGAAACTTCCACGGGGACTCGGGAACGTTCGACATCGGGAAGCGGAATCAAACCATGATGCGGAAGATCTTCTGGAAGGCGCAGGTGCTGGTGGCGGCGGAGGACGTGGGAGGCAACGTGAGCCGGACGGTCCGGCTCTTCCTGGACACGGGGCAGGTCACGGTTCAGGCCGGGTCCGAGGTTTCCCCGCTGTGAGCGCCGCGGGTGCGGAGGAGAAAGTGGCTCTCGAAGTCTTGATCGTGGACGACTCGTCGGTGACCCGCAAGATGGTGCGGCGGGCGGTGGGTCTGTGCGGGCTCGAGATCGGCAGCGTGCTCGAGGCCGCGAACGGCGAGGAGGCCCTCGCCCAGCTCAGGCAACACCGGGTGGACCTCGTGCTGGCGGACATCAACATGCCGGTGATGAACGGCATGCAGATGGTCGAGCGCATGTCGCAGGACCCGGTCCTGTCCAAGATCCCGGTGGTCATCGTGGCGACGCCCATGAGCGAGCAGCGCGTGGAGCGCCTCCTCGACTTGGGCGCGCGCGCCTACCTGCCGAAGCCCTTCCGGCCCGAGGCGCTGCGCGACCTCGTCATGGAGATCCTGGGAGACAGGGGGACCGCCCATGCTTGACCCGACGCCCGAGCTGCTCGCGGACGTGCTCGGGACGGTCCTGCAGGACTCGGCGTTCATCTTCGCCGAGCCCGTGGAGGAGGCCCCGGAGTGGACGCCGCCCATCTACTCGGCCGAGATCGCCTTCGAGTCGGTGCGCGGAGGCGTGTTGCGGCTCTCCACCCGGCCGCGCGGAGCGGTCGAGGTGGCCGCCAACATGCTCGGCATCGATCCCGCCGACCCCGAGGCAGAGTCGCAGAGCCGCTCCGCGCTCGCCGAGGTGCTGAACGTGGTGGGCGGAGCGTTCGTGACGCGATTCTTCGGCACGAAGGTGCCGAGCCAGCTGGGCCTGCCGCACACCGAGGTCCTCGACTCGATGCCCGAGCGGCGCCGCACCTGCGTGGCGACCCTGCAGCTGGAGAGCGGCGACCCGGTGATGCTCGAGCTCGACCTCGAGCCGGCGGCCGGACCGGCCTGAGCGGGCTCGCCGCGGGGCGCGCCCCCGGCCGGTCAGCGCTCGTCCTCGAAGCGGAACACGTCGTCCGGGACGTCCTCCGGGCGGGTGAGCACGAGCTCCGAGATGCGGCCGGACCCCATGTCGTAGACCCAGCCGTGCAGCCAGGGCATGCCCTCCCGCCGCCAGCGCCCCTGGACGACCGAGGTGCGGGAGAGCTCCTTCACCTGCTGGACGACGTTCAGCTCGACGAGCCGCCGCTCCCGGAGGCCCTCGTCCCGGATCGCCTCGAGGGACGGCAGGTGGCGCTCGTAGACCTCCTTCACCCGGCGCAGCCACTTGTTGACCACCCCGCCGTAGCTTCGCCGTGACATCGCGGCCGCGACGCCGCCGCAGCCGTAGTGCCCGCACACGATCACGTGCGGGACTCGGAGGACCTCCATCGCGTAGTGGAGCATCGCCCCCACGTTGAGGTCGGTCGGGTGGACCAGGTTCGCGACGTTGCGGTGCACGAACAGGTCGCCGGGGTGACAGCCGGTGATGGTCTCGGCCGGGACGCGCGCGTCCGAGCAGCCGATCCAGAGGTACTCGGGCTGCTGGGCGCCGGTGAGGCGCGCGAAGTAGTCCGGCCGCTCGGCCACGCGCTCGGCGGCCCAGCGCTCGTTGTAGGCGAGCAGGCGCTTGTAGCTCTCCATGCGCGCGCAGCCTAGCGGACCGGCCGGGGCCGAGGCCAGCGCCGCTCAGGCCTGCTTCTCGGAGCGGGCCCACTCCTCGGCGGAGCGGACGATCTCGGGAGCGATGCGTTCCAGCGGGAGCACGCTCGAGACCGCCCCGATGTCGATGGCCACCTTGGGCATGCCGAACACCACGCAGGTGGCCTCGTCCTGCGCGATCGTCAGTGCCCCGGCCTCGCGCATGGCGAGCAGGCCCTGGGCCCCGTCGCTGCCCATGCCGGTGAGCAGGATCCCGACCGCGCTCCGGCCGGCCGAACGCGCCGCCGATCGGAAGGTGACGTCCACCGAGGGCCGGTGGCGGTTCACCCTCGGCCCCCCCTTGACCTCGGCGACGTAGCGAGCGCCGGACCGCTTCACGAGGAGGTGGTGGTTGCCCGGCGCGACGAGCACCACGCCCGGGACGATCGAGTCCCCCGACCGGGCCTCGCGGACGTCGAGCTTCGTCTGCTGCTTGAGGCGCTGGGCGAAGAACTTCGTGAACTGCTCCGGCATGTGCTGCGCGACCACGACGCCGGGAGCGTTGGGCGGGAGCGCGGCGAGGATGCGCTCCACCGCCACGGTGCCTCCCGTGGACGCGCCGATCGCGACGACCTGGTTGGTGGTGCGGGCGAGCGCGCGCGCGGGCTCGGGCGGGCCCGCCGGCTCGGGCCGCGGCTGGCGCAGCACGCTCGCCGCGATGGCCTTCACGGTCTCGGCGAGCTCGGCGGTCATGTCGCCCACCGAGTAGGCGGCGCCCGGCTTGCACATCACGGCGCAGGCGCCGGCGGCGAGCGCCTCCATCGCGAGCTCGCCGCCCTTCGGCGTGAGCGAGGAGACCACGACCACCGGCGTGGGCCGGTACCGCATGATCTTGCGGAGGAACGTGATGCCGTCCATGCGCGGCATCTCGACGTCGAGCGTGACGACGTCCGGCTCCTTGTCGAGCATCATGTCGCGCGCGACGAAAGGATCGGGCGCGGCGCCCACCACCTCGAGGCCCGGATCCTTCGCCAGCTCCTGCTGGAAGACGTTGCGGACGACGGCCGAGTCGTCCACGACGAGGACCCGGATCCTCTTCCTTGCAGTGGTCTCGCCGGGCATGGCGGGATGGCGCTCCCGCGGCGCGCCTACCCGGCGGCGTGCACGACCTCGCGCGCCTCGTCGTTCGACAGGATGCGCGCGATGTCCAGGAGGAAGACGATCCGCTTCTCGTGCTTGCCCACGCCCAGGATGAACTCGTCCTCGGCCGCGGCGTGGCCGAGCGAGGGGGCGGGCTCGATCTGGCTGCCGTCGATGGTGAGCACCTCGAGCACCTGGTCCACGAGCAGGCCCATGGTGAGGGGCCGGCCGTCCACCGTGCACTGCACCACGATGATGACGGTCTGGTCGGTCGGCTCGCACGCCTCCATGCCGAACTTGAGGCGGAGGTCCACGACGGGGATCACCTTGCCGCGAAGGTTGATGACGCCGCGCACGAAGTCGCGCGTACGCGGCACGCGGGTGATCTCCATGAGACCGATGATCTCGCGCACCTTGAGGATCTCGAGGCCGTACTCCTCGCGCGCGAGCTGGAAGGTCATGAACTTGCCGGCGAGGCGACGGCCGAGGTCGGTGCCCCGCCCGTCGCCGCCCGCGTTCGCCACGTTCTCCTGGGTCAAGGTCATCCTCCTGCCCGGCCCGGCAACGACGTGCCGGGCCCGGGGGCATCCGCGCCTCAGAGCACCGGATGTGCCACCGCCGGCGACCGGAAGCAACATTCCGGGACGAAAAAGGCCCGTGTTCGAGCGAGGCTGGCAGGGAGACCGGACGGCGCTCCGGTCCCTGCCGGGGTTGGCGGGCACCCGGGTCGGTCCACCGGGACCCGGAACCGGAAAGCCCGGGCCTCTTCGGGCGCCACCGGACCTTCCCGCTCCGCACGGCCGGGCCTCGTGAGCCGCTCGCGGACGGCGCGCGCACGCCGTGTACGATTCACGTCGGGTGAATCATCGTCGCCGCGCCGTCGCGCGCCGGGCGTCCCCTCGACGCGCCGTGCGTCCTTGACACTCCCGAACGGCGGCCGATAGGTTCACACGCTCCATGGCAGGCTCGGCAGGCGGAGAGAGGCCCACGCCAGGCGCGGGCCGTGCCGGCTTCGTGTCGCAGGAGACGCGCCGCCTGGCCATGCCCGGGCCCTTCCCCCTGGAGCTCGGTGGCGTGCTTCCGGGGCTCGAGGTGGCGTACCGGACCTGGGGAGCGCTCGACGCCTCCGGGTCGAACGCGGTCGTGGTCTGCCACGCCCTGACGGGCTCCGCCGACGCAGACCGCTGGTGGACGCGCATGTTCGGGCCGGGCCGCGCGCTCGACCCGGACCACGACTTCGTCGTGTGCGCCAACATCCTCGGCTCCTGCTACGGGACCACCGGACCGACCTCCGTGGACCCGGCGACCGGGGAGCCGTGGAGGGGCACGTTCCCGAAGATCACCGTCCGGGACATGGTGCGCGTCCAGCACGCGCTCGTCACGGCGCTCGGGGTGAAGCGGATCCGGCTCGTGATCGGCGGCTCGCTGGGCGCCATGCAGGTGCTGGAATGGGCGCTGATCCACCCCGGCATGGTGGACACCATCGCCTTCATCGCCGCCTCGGCGCGCCATTCCGCATGGTGCATCGGCCAGTCGGAGGCCCAGCGCCAGGCGATCCTCGCCGACCCGCGCTGGCGGGGAGGGCGGTACGATCCGTCCGACCCTCCCTCGGCCGGCCTCGCCGCGGCGCGGATGGCGGCGATGCTGACCTACCGGAGCCCGGTCTCGCTCGAGCAGCGCTTCTCTCGCCGGCCCGAGGCCGACGACCTGTTCGCGGTGCAGAGCTACCTGCGCTACCAGGGCGACCAGCTGGTGGAGCGGTTCGACCCGGCCACCTACGTCACGCTGCTCGACGCCATGGACACCCACGACGTCGCCCGCGGCCGCGGCGACCTCGACGACGTGCTCCACGGTGTGTCCCAGCCGGCGCTGGTCGTCTCGATCGACTCCGACGTCCTCTACTGGCCCTCCGAGCAGCGCGAGGTGGCCCGCCTGCTGCCCCATGCCCGGCTGGCCGTGCTCGACTCCCCCCATGGACACGACGCCTTCCTCATCGACGTGGACCGGCTGAGCGAGATCGTGGCCGACTTTCGGGGGCGCGCGGGCGCAGCGCCGTCGCCGGCCCGATCGGAGCCGGTGGAGCGGGCCTTCGCCGAGAACGGCGTCTCGATCCTCGTGCTCGGCAAGGGCAAGGTCGGCTCCGAGCTCCTCGAGCAGGTCCGCGTGCAGCGGCGGGAGCTGGAGAAGGACTATGGGGTGATGGTGAGGGTGGTGGGCGTCGCGGACCGGCGTGGCGCGGTCATCGCCGAGGGCGGGATCGACCTCGGCGGCTGGCGCGAGGCGCTCGCCGCGGCCCCGCCGTCGGGCCCGGTCGACGCGAGGACCGCGCCCGCCCTGCTCGATCGGCTGGCCGCCCTGCCTCGCCCCGTGCTCGTGGACGTGACGGCGGCGGACGGAATGGAGGAGGTGTACGCGCAGGCCTTCCGGCGCGGCATCGACGTGGTCTCCTCCAACAAGCGCCCGCTCGCGTCCGGGCCGCGCGACGTGGACGCGATGCGGGAGGAGCGAAGGTCTCGCCACCGCCAGCACCTCTACGACGCGTCGGTGGGGGCGAGCCTGCCCGTGATCGGCACGCTGCGCCGCATCCTGCAGGGCGGCGACCGCGTGCGCGAGGTGGTGGGCTCGCTGTCCGGCACGCTCGGGTACGTGGCGAGCGAGATCGCCCGGGGCGTGCCGCTCTCGCTGGCGGTGCGCTGGGCCGTCGGCCTGGGCCACGCCGAGGCCGACCCGCGCGACGACCTCTCCGGGCTCGACACCGCGCGGAAGGCGCTCATCCTCGCGCGCGAGATGGGGGCGTCCCTCTCGCTCGACGACGTGACCGTGGAGCCGTTCGTGCCCGCGCCGCTGCCGGCCGATCCCGGCGTGGACGCCCTCGTCGCCGCGCTGCGCCCGCACGACGCGGCGATGGCCGCCGAGGTACGGCGGCTCTCCGCCGAGGGCCGCGTGCTGCGCTACCTCGCCCGGATAGCATCCGGCCCCGACGGCCGCCTCTCGGTGAGATGCGGCCCCGAGGCCGTGCCGCTCGAGCATCCGGCGGCGCGTCTCGTGGGGGTCGAGGCGATGGTCGCCTTCACGACGGCGCGGCACTCGGAGCGACCCCTGCTCGTCCAGGGCGCCGGGGTCGGAGCCGCCTCGACGGCGGGGACCGTCATCGCGGACGTGCTCCGGGCGGTGGCAGGCGTGAGGTAGGATCGGGATCGTGGACGCCATCGACATCCTCATGAGGGAGCACCGGCTCATCGAGCAGGTGCTCGACGCCCTGGTCCACCTCGCCGAGAACGCCCGCGTGGGGCCCGTCCCCGACGAGCGGCCAGAGCTCGGCCGATTCGTCACGTTCATCCGGGAGTTCGCGGACGAGGCCCACCACGCCAAGGAGGAGGACATCCTCTTCGCCGCGCTCGTCGAGCACGGGTTCCCCTCCCGCGCCGGGCCGATCGCGGTCATGCTCGCCGAGCACGAGCAGGGGCGAATGCTGGTGAGGCGCCTCCGCGAGCGGGCCGAGGCGCGCGACGCCTGGGGCGAGGCCGAGCGGGAGGACGTGCTGGCGAGCGCGAACGCGTTCGCCAGCCTCCTGCGGGCCCACATCCAGAAGGAGGACGGCATCCTCTACCCGATGTCCCGGCAGCACCTGCCGCCGGACGCGATGGCCGTGGTCGGCGAGGCCTGCGCCCTGGCCGACGGCCGGCGCGCCGCGCGCTCGGCGGAGCTCGCCGCACTCGCCGGCGAGCTCACCCGCGCGCACGGGAAGGCGTGACGTTGCCCGTCCCGGGCCGCGGGCTTACAAGACCGGGGTGAACGACACGGGTCTGCAGACGGGGGCGCGGCCTGGCCGGAACGATCCGTGCTGGTGCGGCAGCGGGCAGAAGTACAAGAAGTGCCACCTCGAGTCCGACGAGACCGGGGTGGGCGCGCCCGCCCGCAGGACGGCCGGGCGCCGCCCTCTGGCGCCGGGCATGGTCTCTCCGCCTCGTGCGGTGCCACCCCACATCGTCCGCCCGGACTACGCCACGAGCGGCCGGCCCCGGACCCAGGGGCGGGACGTCAAGACGCTCGACGAGATGGCCCGCCTCCGCAGGGCCTGCCAGGCGGCAGCGCGCGTCCTGCGCGTGACCGGCGAGGCGGTGCGGCCCGGCATCACCACCGACGCCATCGACGAGGTCGGCCACGAGGAGACGATCCGCCTGGGCGGCTACCCGTCCCCGCTCAACTACCGGGGGTTCCCGAAGTCGATCTGCACGTCGGTGAACGAGGTCATCTGCCACGGCATCCCGGACAGCCGCCCGCTCGAGGCCGGCGACGTCGTGAACCTCGACATCACCGTCTACCTCGACGGCATGCACGGCGACTGCTCGGCCACGTTCCTCGTGGGAGACGTGGACGCCGGGGGACGCCGGCTCGTGCAGGTGGCGCGGGAGTGCCTCGACCTCGGCATCGGGGCGGTGAAGCCTGGCCGGCCCATATCGGACATCGGCCGCGCCATCGAGGCCCACGCCGCCCGGCACGGTTTCGGTGTCGTGCGCTCCTACTGCGGCCACGGCATCGGCGAGTCGTTCCACTCCTCGCTCCAGATCCCGCACCACTTCGACAAGGGCGCGAAGCGGGTGATGGAGCCGGGGATGACCTTCACCATCGAGCCGATGATCACCGAGGGGACCTGGCAGGACCTCCTCTGGAACGACGGCTGGACGGCCGTGACCGCCGACGGCCTGCGCTCGGCCCAGTTCGAGCACACCATCGCCGTGACCGAGACCGGCGCGGAGCGACTCACGGTCGAGCCGTAGTCCCTCGACCTCGCTGGCGCTGGGCTCGGGACAGGCCGGCGACGATCACACCTCGAGCCCGACCGCGCGCATGAGCGCGATCGCGTTCGAGTGCGTCACCACCCCCGGGCGGAGGCGGAAGTCGAACGCGATGCGGCCTTCCACCACCTGATCCTCGAAGTGCGCGTTGGCGAGCGTCGGCCCCGGGCGGCCAGCCAGCTCGGTGAGCGCGAGGTCGTGGGTGGTGACGAGCCCGATCGCGCCCTTCCCGACGAGCCCGGAGACGATCGCCTCGGCCCCGACCCGGCGATCGTGCGAGTTCGTGCCGTGGAGGATCTCGTCGAGCAGGAAGCACAGCGGCAGCGGCCCCGTCGCCGTGTCCGCGAGCCGCCGGAGCCGCGTGATCTCCGCGTAGAAGCGCGAGCGCCCCGCCTGGAGCGAGTCCTGGATCCGGAGCGTCGCGCCCAGCCGCAGCGGCGTGAGCCGGAGCCGGGCGGCGGGCACGCGCGCGCCCGCGAGGGCGAGCACGGCGTTCACCCCCACGGTGCGGAGGTACGTGCTCTTGCCGGACATGTTCGAGCCCGACACGAGGAGCGCCCGGGGGCCCGTCCCTCCCAGCGAGACCGGGTTCGGCACCGCCCCACGGAGCAGGGGATGGCGCAGGGCCTCGCCCTCGAGGAGCGCCCCGCCGGGCGACTCACCGGGCGCGACCACCACGGGGAGGGCGTGGTCGGGGTGCTCGTGGGCGTGCGCACCCAGGGAGGCGAGCGCCTCGAGCTCGCCGACGGCGTCCATCCAGCGCCCGAGGTGGGGACCGTGGTCGGTGCGCCAGCGCTCGAGGAGCGCGGCGTGCGCAGGTGCCCAGGCGAGCGCCAGGGCGACGGGGGCGAAGAGCTGGTTCCGCGCCCACTCCACGCGCAAGACGAGCGCGACGAGCGCGTGCACGGCCTCCGAGGCCGGCGTCTCGCCCTCGCGCAGCGACCGGGCGAGCGCGGCCAGGCGCGGCTCGTCGAACCGCTCGCGCTCGAGCCGCTCGAGGAGCAGCGCCAGCACCCGGAGCTCCCGGGAGGGCCGTTCCACCGCGCCGAGCACCCGCGAGACCGGCTCGCGGAGGGCGCGGGCGAACGCAGCGTGGGCGACCAGCGTCGCGACGAGCAGCCACGGCCCGGCGCCGGCCCACCAGGCGAGCGCGCCCGCCACCGAGGCCACCGCGAGGGCCAGCGACCCCGGCCCCGTCCAGCCGGGCAGGGTGCGGCCTCGCGCGCCCCAGGCGGCGAGCTCGACGGGGTCCACGCTCGCGCGCACGTCCTCGCCGAGCACCGCCAGGTCCTCGCGCAGGTCGAGGGCGGGCGCGAGGGCCTCGGCGGCATGCTGGCGGACCGCCACCTCCTCGGCGCTCGCCGGCTCGAGCAGCCAGGCCGCCAGCCGGGCCTCGCCCGGCGCCGTGCGCGCCGCGCAGAGGAGCTCGAAGAGCGAGCGCGGGCCGAAGAGGTCGAGGTCGAGGGCGTAGGGGTGCTCGGGGTCGGCGAAGCGCTCCCCGGGACGGCCGCCCGGCGGGAAGGCGCCCTCCATCCTCGCCAGGGAGGCCTCGTGGAACGCGATGGCCCGCCGGGTGCGGGAGCGCTTGCCGAGGACGCGGTCGTGGACCACGGCGAGGGCGATGTAGGCGAGCGCCGGTGGTGCGAGCCAGAGGAAGGGGATCCGGGGCCCGGCCAGCGCGGCCCAGACGACGCCGGCGCCCGCGAGGAAGGCCGCGAGCCTCGCCAGCGCGAGACGGGCGTCGTCGCGGTCGAGCGCGGCGGCACGGGCGCGCCGGGCGTCGAGGCGGGCCTGCACCTCGGTGCGAGGGTCGGTCACGTGTCGGAGAAGGTACCCGAACGCCGAGCGCGAGGGGCTCCGGTCGCGACCGCAGGAGCACCGGCTGCCGAGGGCGCATCGTCCCTCCGGGGAGGGGCCCTCATGGAGGAGGCCGTAACGGCGCCGGCCGGCGGGGGACCCGTCCGTGGTGAGCATCGCCCCGCGGGAGCCCTTAGGTGCTTGAGATGGCCGTCCAGCCGGCGTCGTCCAGGGCAGGGTCCAGCGAGGCCAGGGTCGGGTCGCTCGCGGTCCGGCTGCGCGCAGTGCGCCGTGCCACGGCGGCGCTCGCCGCGCCGCTGTCCGCCGAGGACGCGATGGTGCAGTCCATGCCGGACGCGAGCCCGGCGAAGTGGCACCTCGCCCACACGACCTGGTTCTTCGAGGCGTTCGTCCTCTCCAGGGCCGAACACCCGCATCGGCCGTTTCACGACCGGTACGCGTACCTCTTCAACTCCTACTACGAGGCGGTCGGCCCCCGGCAGCCGCGACCGTCGCGCGGGATCCTCTCCCGCCCGCCGCTCGACGAGATCCGCCGTTACCGCGCCCAGGTGGACGAGCGCCTCGAGGTCGTGCTGCCCGCGCTTCCGCCGGAGCTGCTCGACGTGGTCGAGCTGGGCATCGCCCACGAGGAGCAGCACCAGGAGCTCCTCCTCACCGACGTGAAGCACGCTTTCGCCTCGAACCCCCTCCGCCCGGCCTACGCCGCTGGTACCGCGACGCCGTCCGGGCGGGTCGCGCCGCCGCTGGCGTTCCTGCCCCGGCCCGGCGGCGCGGCGGAGCTCGGCGCCGGCCCGGACGGCTTCGCCTTCGACAACGAGCGGCCGCGGCATCCGGTGCTTCTCGCCCCGCACGCGCTGGCCTCGCGCCCGGCCTCGGTGGGGG
>Ga0335085_10003583_pt1 | contig 26704 bp, 24 predicted proteins | sample Lox_Sample_45_FD_206712 | JGI IMG/M metagenome (GOLD analysis project Ga0335085, IMG submission 206712) | Soil microbial communities from Loxahatchee National Wildlife Refuge, Florida, United States - Lox_Sample_4.5 | ecosystem: Environmental > Terrestrial > Soil > Wetlands | place: USA...
ACGATCTCTCCGAGATCTCTTTTTCCCGGTCTGCGTTGTTACAACTCTTAGATCTGCGTTGTCGCAGTTTTTCAGCTCTGACTCACGAAACCTTTTCCCGGATCTGCGTTGTTATTGCCCACTACTCACTGTTCTCCGTCCCTGCTCCATGTCCTCTCCCCGCTTAAACATTGCCCTTCCCTCTCTCACCCGGTAGACTGAGGGATCGAGGGATCACATGCTCGTCGTCATGAAAGCGCAGGCTACGCCGGAAGAGATCCAGGCCGTCTGCGACCATATCGTGCAGTTAGGTTTCCGTCCCCATCCGCTTCCCGGGGCCCAGCGCACCGCCATCGGCATCACCGGCAACCAGGGCGAAGTCAATCGCGGCAATCTGGAGTCGCTCTCCGGCGTTGCGGAAGTCATTCGCGTTTCAAAGGCCTACAAACTCGCCAGCCGCGATGTGAAAGAGGAGGACACCGTCGTCCGCTTTCCGGGTTCGACCGCTTCCATTGGCGGCCGCAACCTGGCCGTGATCGCCGGCCCCTGCTCCATTGAAACTCGCGATCAGGCCTTTGCCATCGCCGCCGAGATTGCCGCATCCGGAGCGCAGTTTTTCCGCGGCGGCGCCTACAAGCCGCGCACTTCGCCTTACGCTTTTCAAGGCCTAGGCCTTGAAGCCTTGAAGATCATGGCCGAAGTCCGCGACAAATTTGGCCTGCGCATCGTCACCGAGGCGCTCGATTCCGAAACTCTCGACCTCGTTGCCGAGTGGGCCGACGTCATCCAGATCGGCGCGCGCAACATGCAGAACTTCTCGCTGCTTAAGAAGGCTGGAAAACTGCGCAAGCCGGTGCTCATCAAGCGAGGAATGAGCGCCACGCTCGAAGAGTTCCTGATGGCCGCCGAGTACGTGATGAGCGAGGGCAATTACGAGGTGATTCTCTGCGAACGAGGCGTGCGCACGTTTACCGACCACACACGCAACACGCTTGACCTGAGCATCATTCCCGCGCTGCACCACGTGAGCCACTTGCCCATCCTCGTCGATCCCAGCCACGGAACCGGCCGCCGCGACAGCGTTTTGCCCATGGCTCGCGCAGCCGTTGCCGCGGGCGCTGACGGCGTGATGGTAGAAGTGCATAACCATCCGGAGGCCGCGCTCTCTGACGGACCTCAATCCGTCTATCCCGCACAGTTCGCCACCATGATGAGCGAGATTGAAAGGATCGCGGCAGTCGTTGGCCGCCATGTCGTGCGAGGCGTCACCGTTCCCGCGGCTGCAGGCCAGTAAGCTGTGAACACGGTGCGGCGAGCGGTGAACAGGCGGCATAGATCGAGATTGTGGCAACCGAATCTATTCGTGGCTGCTCTGCTTGCGCTTTGCTTCACCGGTTGCCGCACTCACGACTTTCCGCAATATCCGCCCAACTACCGCGAGTACGTCTACGTCACCAACGGAGGCAGCGACACCGTTACGGTGCTCGACGTGGTCAACGTTCGCGTGGACCGCGAGCTGCCCGTGGGCCACGATCCCGTTGCCATCGCCGCCAGCTCCACGCGCAACGAAATTTATGTTGTGAACTCCGGCGCGCCGCCAGCCAATGGCTCGCTCTCCGTCATCGACGCGGAACACAATGCGGTCGTGGCTACCATTCCTCTCCACCGTCAGCCCGTCTCAATCGATTTGAAGGCCGACGGCACGCTTGCGTACGTCGCCAATACTGGTTCGAATTCGGTTTCCGTGATCGATCTCAAAGCTCTCCGCGAACTCGGGCAGATTCCCGCCGGCGATCAGCCCGTTGCTGCGCGCCTCGCTCCAGACGGCAAATCTCTTGTCGTGGCCGATCAGGGCGGAAACTCGACGACCATCATCGATGCAGCGACGAACAAGCCGCGCGCAGCGTTCGCGGGCTGCCCCGGCGCTTCTGAAGTTGTCATTCTCCCCGACTCATCGAAGGCCTTCAGTCCCTGCTCCACCGGTCATCAAGTCATGGTCGTCGCGCTGGCGCAGCCCGATGCTCACCCCGCTCAACCCGATCGCCTTGAAGCCCTGATGGATGTTGGCCGCGCCCCCGCAGATCTGGCGCTCAAGCCCGACGGCGGCGAGATTTTCGTCTCCAACTCTCTCTCCGACTCTGTCTCCGAGATCTACGACTCCACCGACGAGGTGGGAGACACGTACATGATCGGCAACAATCCTGTTCGCGGGATTGTTTCGCGCGACAATTCGCTGCTTTACGTCGCCAACCTGCGCTCGCAGGAAATCACCGTCTACTCCATTGACGACGGCAAGCGCATTGGCACGATTCAGGTTGGTGACGAGCCCACGGCAATGGCGTTTTCAGCCGCGGGACATTTGCTGTTCGTGGCCGATTCCCGCTCCGGCGATGTGGCTGTGGTGCGCACGTCAACGCAATCGCTGTTCACGATGCTCCCGGCCGGGCGCGATCCCAACGCCATCGTCGATAAAGCGTTCAACGTGCAGTAACGTCGCACAGGCGCCCCAACCGCGAATCGCCCGAAGGTGAAATATCCTTACGGCGTCGCGCTTGCGCCTGCGGTCGGCACATTGGCTGCCGCGGTCAACTCTGGGCCCACCAGAACTCCGTCATTGAGCGATGCAGCCACAAGCCGGTCACCGGCCGCGCGAATTAATACGATCGAATAGCCCGTCTGCCACCAATTCCACGTCATCGTCTTCGGATCGATGGCGTACACCTGATCGCTGGAGCGCGAACTGACCAGGATTCGCTTCGACGCCGCGTCGTAGCTCAGATCGTCAACGTCGCGGAACGGGAGGCGGTGAACCCACATCCACGACTTGCCCAGGTCGCGGCTCAAATAGACTCCCTCGCGCGCACCCAGCCACAGCGTGCCGTCGGGCGAAAATACCACGCGATGAATGCGTGTGAGCATCGTCGGCAACCCCATGGGCCACCAGCTTTGTCCCGCGTCTCTTGAAATCGCAACGCTGTCGGCGCGAGCCGCGACCATCGTGTCGCCGTGGACCGTCACCGACAGATAATCGCCCTCGCCCATGACCGGCCCACCCTGCCAGCTAGCGCCCTGATCCTTGCTGGTCACGACTCCGTAGCCTGTCGCAGCCGCCCACACGTCGCCTGAGACATCCAGCGCGTTCACTGTGCTTTCGAGCTCAATCGTCGGCGCCTGCACCTGCTTTTCGATATTGACCTTTGTGTGCATGTGCGTTTGCGTAATCGTCTTCGTCAAGGTGTTCGCAATGGTATTGCGCGGAATCCAGTTGAGGGCGCCAGCCGTTGCGCCCGAGCCGTCGGGTACCGCGGGCGGATCGCCAGCCGGCGTCGGATCTGCTTCATCACCCAGCACGAAGATTCCATGGCTGGTTCCGGCAACCACGCGGCCGGCCTTCGTCTCGGCAAGCGCAAACACATCGCGGCCATCGAGGCCCGAGCCTAGCTGCTCCCAGTGCGCACCGCCGTCGCTCGATCGAAACACGCCGCCATATTTTTTATCGTTCACCACGCCCGCGTAGAGCACGTCGGGATGGTCGCGATCCACGAGAACCGCCGCGACTTTCCGCTCCGAGATTCCCTGGTTCGATGCAGCAAACGTCGCGCCCCCATCGTCGCTCGCCAATACTCCGCCGCGATCCGTCGCCAACAGCACGCGATTTGAATCTCCGGGATCGACGTAGACCGCGTTCACCACCACATCAGAGTCCGTCATGCGCTTGAACGTCTTGCCCGCATTGACGGTCTTGTACAAGCCCTCGGTGGTTCCCGCATAAACCACCTCGCGGTTCTGGGGGTCCTGCATCAGGCTCCGCGTTCTTCTGGCTTCAGTCGGAATGCCCTGAATCTTGTGAAACAGAATGCCCGCGTTCTCGCTTTTGTAGATCCCGCTGCAGGCGCTCAGGTAAACGGTGTGCGGATGCTCGGGGTCCACAATGATCGAAAATATGTCCGAGTCCACAATCAGTCCCAGCTTGATGTTGTGCCACGTCTTGCCGCCGTCGGCCGTCTTCCATGGCAGGTGCCAGGTCCCGGCGTATACCGTATCCGGATTTTTGGGATCGACCGCGAGAGATTCAATCTCATGAATCTCGTGGCTGCCCGGCGGACTGATCTCGGCCCAGGTGGCTCCGCCGTTGCTCGAACGGAAAACCCCTTCCAATGTTCCAGCGTAGAGAATGCTCGGATCGGACGGCGCCTGCGCAAGAGCGTGTACGGGCTGACCTTTCAATTGCGCCGGCTCGCTCCAGGTGCGGCCCGCGTCGTGGCTGATCCACACTCCGCCGTCGGTGGAGTTGTTCCACGCGCCGGCGTAAATCGTCGCCGGGTCCGCCGAATCCACAACGATGCTGTCGAGCACGAACCCGTCGTCGCTGCCCAGCTTTGCCAGCCGATGCCAGCTTGCGCCTTCGTCCACAGATTCGTAGAGCCAGCTATTCGTCGTGCCCAGCAGCAGATGCTTCGGCTGCCCTGGGAACGAGGCCAGAGAGCGCGCATCGCCGCCGGCCGGGCCCACGACGGTCCATGCGCTTTCAGCCCACAGGCTGACTCCGCCGAATAACAAGGCAATCAGGAGAAAAGTTTGCGCCGCAACCCCAATCCGGCGCTCATGATTTCGAACACACTGCAAACGGCTCATTCAGACTTGAAGCTCCCCACTCATCTCTTTCCAGAATAGACAATTTGGGCCGCAAAAAGCGAAAAGGCTGACCTATACTGTGCATAGGTCAGCCTTAACCAGCCGCCAGAACGTTTGGCGGATCTCCCGTGCAACTCAGCGAAGCGCGTACGTTCCGGTGCAGGACTGTTCATTCCCTTTCCCGACAGTACCCGTCATATTGCAGTTGCCCGAGCCTGTTATGCCGCTTGCGCTCCCCGTGCCGCCCACAATCTTGTATGACATTGTGCCAGTGACACCCGTGCTGCCGACCCTGCGCGTCGCGTCCTGATATTCGAAAAATATCTCATCGCCATTGGCCAGAGTGCCCACCATCACACCCCAATCCCGGGCCTCGGTGGCGCTGGCGCTGTTGCCTTGGCTGACTTGCGATAAGGACAAATTCTTGAACGCAACTCCATTGATCGTCGCGCTCGTTTGGCAGAGATAAGTCTCCACGGCTTCTGTTGGAGCGAAGAGGTACGAGACGAGGTTCGGATTGCACTGAATGGTGAAGGAGCCGGCTGCTTGAGCCGGGACCTGACCCTGAAACTGAGCCATTGCCGTTGCGGCAAAGCCGGCGAAAAGCGCACACAATACGACGATCCTGCATTTCATAAGTCCCTCCTGGCGATTTTGAAATCTTGGGGGCTGCGTTTGTCGGGGGGAAATAAGAATACTACAAATTGAAAGTAGGCAAGAAAGGCTGACCGGCTTATGCGCCAGTCAGCCTCAAACACACCTGGATCGAACGATTGCGTGGGGTGAGCTTCCCGAGCCCTCCCTGTTGAGGAAGGGCCCGAGATTTCCTTTTATGCAGCGCGGACGATTGCGCAGCCTACTTGTGCCGCTCGCCCAGCGGCTTGCGCGTCTGCGGCTTCACCGTCGACTCATCCACCGGCGTTGTGCCCTGCACGTCGTTGCTGAAATTCGCGCCGGCCGGAACCAGGTAGTCCTCAGCTCCTTGCGCGTCGGTCGTCGTCGTGGCCACGCTGATGCGCGAAGCATCGATTCCCTGCTCCGTCGCGAGGTAGTCCTTGGCGTTGACCGCGCGCTGCGCCGCATCGTCTTCTACCTTGGCGTGCTTGTGCTTGGCGGCGTAGGCTTCTTCCTTCGCGGTCTTCGCCTGCTCCTTGGCATCGGCTTCGCCCACAATCACGGCCTTGGCGTCAGCCTGCTGCTTCAGATCAAGCGCCACCTGGTCCAAGCAGGCCTTGGCTTCGTTATCCACGCGCAACGGACGCCGGGGATCGTTCGAGAAGCTGATCGAGCACAGCGCCTGGGCCTTGGGCGCCGGTGGCGGAGGAGGCGGAGCCAGAATGGTGATCGTGGTGTTCGCGGACGCCGTCTGGTTCTTGTCGTCCGTAACGCCGCAGGTAATTCCCACGGCTCCCGTCGGCGCGCCTGCCGAGGAGTATTCCGCAGTGGTTCCGGTGCCCGTCACCGTGCCCGCCGTGGCCGTGTAGTTATAGGTCAGCGGACGATTCTGCGGGCTCACGCCCGTTGCCGTAACCGTCGCCGAGTCACCCGGCTTGATGGTGGTCGGGCTGGCCGAGCAGCTTACGGTCGGCGGTTCAAACTGTTTTACCGCGTAATCGGCGGAGCAAGTCGCGGTCTGGCCGGGCTTCAGCCCTTCCTTGCCTTTCTTGCCTTCCTTCACTTCAGCCTTCGCGGTGTAGGAGCCCGGCGCCAGCGAAGCTGTGTTCACAGTGGCTGACGTCCCGTTTCCCGTCACACCGTCCCCGCTCCAGCTGTAGAGGACGTTGTTTTTCTTGTTCGTGTCGACCGACCCGGCCGTTGCGGTCACCGTCAAGGGATCGCCCGGATACACGGTCGGAGCGCTGGCGTTGCAGGATAACGTAATCGGCGGAGCCTTCTTGCATCCCATGGGCAAGAGGGCGAAAATCGCCACGGCGAGAACCGGCAAAACAGACTTCAAAGTTCGTGAATACATGTCTTTACGCTCCACAATTCCGTTGCTGCATGGTTGTTGAGAAAACGTCCTGAAAAAGGAATTCACGGTTCCACCCCTTTCGGCTTCGCAGATCGTGCGCAGCTTTTGACGTTTGAATTGGCCTCATAAGCCTAGCACTTAGAGGCACTTTTGAGCACACCCCGTTTTTCCCGGTGCCTCCACTCAGGCAACCTGCGCACGCGCGAAAGCTCACGCCCTCTCGCGGGCAACAGGCGGCTTGCCATGTTTTCTGTCAAGGAATTCTGCCCTCTGTTTGTGGGGCTTATTCTGCATTGAGAGTCTTGAGCAGACTCCGGGGTTCGCGTTGTATCTTCTCTTGTAGAAGCGAAATCGCGTAAATCAGTTGCTCGGGGCGGGGTGGGCATCCGGGTACATACACATCGACCGGAACCACCTGATTGACCCCCTGAAGCAAAGCGTAGTTATTAAACACGCCACCCGACGTGGCGCACGCGCCCATCGAGATAACCCACTTAGGTTCAGGCATTTGATCGTAGAGCCGGCGCAGCACTGGAGCCATTTTCTGGGCCACGCGCCCGGCCACGATCATCAGGTCAGACTGCCTTGGCGAGGGCCGAAAAACTTCCGCGCCGAAGCGCGCGATGTCAAATCGCGCCGCGCCCATCGACATCATTTCAATCGCGCAGCAGGCAAGACCAAAGGTCATGGGCCATACGGAGTTCTTCCGGACCCAGTTGACCGCAAAATCCAACGAAGTGAGGAAGACGCCCTCCGGCTCTTCATAGCCGTAGCTGACCTCTTTCACTTTGATCCGGTTTTTCGCGCTGCTCTCAAGATTGCCGAAGAGATAGCGGTCGCGCTCTATGGTAGCCGCCATAAAGCAAGTATACCGCCGACGCCGAACGAGGACGGTGCGGCTGAGGCCCGAACCGCTCTAAACTGGTATCGAGATGCCGCACCCTTCGTGGAACGACAGCTACGCCTCGGGACCGCTACCCTGGGATACCGGACAACCTGAGCCCCTGCTCGTGGAGTTCATCAACTCTGGCATGGTGACGCCGTGCCGCACACTCGAGATCGGCGCAGGCACGGGCACAAATGCAATTTGGCTGGCGGAACGCGGCTTCGACGTGCTCGGGGTGGATGTGTCGCCGCTGGCCGTGGAAAAGGCTGTCGCCAAGATGGAGCGAGGCGACCTGAATTGCCGCTTCGCCACGTTGGATTTTCTCGCAGCGCCCCCGCCCGGCGGGCCGTTCCAATTCGTGTTCGATCGCGGATGCTTTCACGTGTTCGACGAGCCGGATGAGAGGCAGCAATTCACGCTGCAAGTGGCTGCTGCACTCGAGCCGGGCGGCCTTTGGCTCAGCTTGATCGGCAGCACGGAAGGCCCGCAGCGAGAGACCGGTCCGCCCCGGCGCTCGGCGCGCGAAATTACCATGGCCATTGAGCCCGCGCTCGAAATCGTCGAGTTGCGGTCAGCCGAGTTCGGCGGTCGTGACGCAAAAGCGTGGTTCTGCCTGTCGCGGAAGCGCACGGTGCCGGCGCAGCCCAGTTCGCGGCACGACTGAGGGTCGGAGCCTCGCGAATCCGTGAAAACTTGCGTAATTTTGCGGTCTTTACGAAAATGATATGCGACTTCCAAGTCAGCTTCGCTATCATTCTCTGCGGCGGCTGATGCTGCCTTACGCCCGAATACTGCACTGCCGGTCTGGCACTCCATAGCCTGCCGTTCGGCAACAACAGTCCTTCTCTACGCCTCGCGCTCGAGAATTTTGAAACGGAAGAACTCATGCACTCTCGTTCCAAGTACGCTCGTTCCTGGCCCTATTGTTTTCTGCTAGTGTTGTTCCTCTTCCTGATTCCCGGCCATCTCGCGATGGCTGTTGCGCCTAACATATCGAACCCGCAGGCTCCCGCAACGCAGGCCCAGATCGCCGCGCTTCAGCAGGCAGTCCAGAGCGCTCAGTCCGCGGGAGATAACGCCTGGATGCTCACATCGGCCGCGCTGGTGCTGCTGATGACCGGTCCCGGACTGGCGCTCTTTTACGGCGGCCTGGTGCGTAGGAAAAATATCCTCGGCACCATGATGCAAAGCTTCGCCATGATGGGCCTGGTTACGGTTCTCTGGGCGATCGTCGGTTACTCGCTGGCTTTCGGCCACGGCAACATGTTCATCGGCGGCTTCGAGCACGCGTTTCTGCGCGGCGTTTCGCTCAGCCCCAACCCTGATTACGCGGCCACCATTCCCGAGCAGACCTACATGATCTACCAGCTCATGTTTGCCATCATCACGCCGGCTTTGATCACCGGCGCGTTTGCCGAGCGCATGAAGTTCAGCAGCATGGCAATCTTTCTTTCGCTATGGTCGCTCCTTGTTTACTGCCCCATGGCACATATGGTCTGGGGCGTCGGCGGTCTGCTGAACGCGACTGCGGGCCACATTCCCTCGCTCGACTTTGCAGGCGGCACAGTTGTCCACATCACCAGCGGTGTTTCGGCGCTGGTTTGCGCGCTGTACCTGGGCAAACGGCTTGGTTATCCGCATACCGCGATGCCCCCGCACTCGCTGGTGCTCAGCTTTATCGGCGCATGCCTGCTCTGGGTGGGCTGGTTCGGATTCAACGCCGGCAGCGCCCTGGGCGCAGGCCCGCTGGCCACCAGCGCCTTTGTCAACACCCACTTCGCCACCGCCACAGCCGCCATTGGCTGGACCATCTTTGAGTGGTTTCATAACGGCAAACCCACGGCGCTCGGCGCAATCTCCGGCGCGGTCGCCGGCCTGGTCGCCATCACGCCCGCTTCGGGCTTCGTCCAGCCCATGTCTGCGCTGCTGATCGGCCTGGCTGCCGGCTTCTTCTGCTCCTTCATGGTCTTCCAGGTCAAATCCCGCTTCGGCTACGATGATTCTCTCGACGCATTCGGAGTTCACGGCGCCGGCGGCACTCTGGGAGCGCTCCTCACCGGCATCTTTGCCGCAAGCGTCATCAACCCGATCTTCGGAGCCGGCGTGCCCACGGGTGCTATCGACGGCCATTGGAGCCAGATCCTGAATCAGCTGGCCGGCGTGGGCGTCTCATGGGCAATCTCCATTGTGGGAACGCTGGTTTTGCTCTTCGTGGTCGACAAGGTGATGGGACTGCGCGTCGCTCCCGAGCACGAAATGGCCGGGCTCGATCTTTCGCAACACGGCGAAGAAGGATACGATTTCAACACCTGAGGATTCTTTCGACTGGCGCTCCCGCCGGAGCTCAAAGCAATTTTCTTCGGGCGCAGGCAGCGAACAATACGCTTTGCCTGTTACGCTATCGAACGAGGCAATTTTTGTATGCTCAAGATTGAAGCTGTTCTGCAACCCTCAAAGCTGGATGCCGTGAAGGATGCGCTGCTTGAAGCAGGCATTGAAGGCATGACTATTCTCGAAGCCCGCGGCCATGGCCGCCAGAAGGGCCACACCGAGTTCTATCGCGGACGCGAATATACCGTCGATCTCCTGCCCAAGGTAAAAATTGAGCTCGTGATCCACGACGACTTGAAGGAAAAGGCGATTCAGGCGATCATCGGCGCGGCCCGCACCGGCCGCATCGGCGACGGCAAAATCTTCGTCAGCCGCCTCGACGAGGCCATCCGCATCCGCAATGACGAACGCGGCGAAAACGCGCTGTAAGGTTGCGCCGGCGTCGACGCCAGCTGTCGTGCGGGTCTCCTGACCCGCACTCTCAAGACGGCGCATCCAACTGCCCGCGCTTGTTTCCGCTAAGCCGCATGTTCTACCGTTGGATTACGCCGCGTTCGAGGGTACCCATTGACGATTCCCCGCCTCAGTGTCGTGATCGCAGTCGTGCTTTGCGCCGCTTCCTGCCTCGTCGCGCAGGATACGCGCACCGTCATCGAACCGCTTTTTCCCCAGCTTTGCACCACAGTAGATGCGCAGCTTCATACGGATGGCCATTCGCTCTCCGCCGCCGACGAGCAGAAGCTCGACACTGCGCGCATTCAACGAGCCATCAACAAGTGCGGCCGCGGGCGCGCCGTGATGCTCCATGTCGACGAGACCCATAATGCGTTTCTGAGCGGTCCGCTGGTTTTGAAGCCCGACGTCACGCTCATCGTCGGCCTCGGCGTCACCCTCTTCGCTTCGCGCGATCCGGCGGTGTTCGCCGTTTCACCCGGCAGTTGCGGCATCGTTTCTCACACGCCCGGCGCGCGCGGCTGCAGGCCGCTGATCTCCGTCGACCACGCGCCCAACTCCGGCGTGATGGGCGACGGCGTCATCGACGGCCGCGGCGGAGAGAAGATGCTTGGCTCCCAGTATTCCTGGTGGGATCTGGCCGAACAGGCGCGTGCCGGCGGCGGCCAGCAGGTTCCGCGGCTCATTGTCGCCAACGACTCTGACAACTTCACGCTGTATCGCATCACGCTGAAGAACTCGCCGAACTTCCATGTCGTATACAACCATGGCGACGGCTTCACGGTTTGGGGATTGAAGATCGACACGCCGCAGCGCCTCGCCCGCAACACGGACGGTGTCGATCCGGGTGACGGCGCGAAAAACGTCACCATCACGCACAGTTACATTCGCGCCGGCGACGACAACGTGGCCATCAAAGGGGGCCCCGGTGGCGCAACCAATATGACCATCAGCCACGACCACTTCTACTGGGGACACGGCATGTCCATCGGCAGTGAGACCAACGGCGGCGTCTCGAAGATCCGCGTCTTCGATCTTTCGCTCGACGGTCCCGACAACGGCATCCGCATCAAGTCCAACGGCTCGCGCGGCGGCCTTACTGAGGACGTGGTCTACGACGATGTTTGCATTCGCAACTCGCCCAACCCCATCACGCTGGACACGGCGTACTCAGCCAACGGCCCGCTACAGGGCGACTCGCCGCCCACCATGCGCGACATCACGCTGCACAACGTCCGCGTCTCAGGCGGCGGAAAGTTCACCTTCAACGGCTACGATTCGTCTCATCGCATCGCCGCCACGCTCTCAGGCGTGCAGATCACCGACGAGGCGGCCTACACCTACAAACTCGATCACGCGGATCTGACCCTGGGCCCCGATCCGACGAATCTTGCGTTGCCCACAGGCTCCGATCTAGTGAAGGACGATTCCAGCGTCACCGGCAAACCGGCTGAAGGCAATCCACTGTCCTGCGCCGACAAATTTGTGCCGTTTCCGCAATAGCGGCACTCACACCTCAACGCTGTCATCGTGAGCGACCAAGTGCGAAGCGCGAGGGAGTCGAAGGATCTGCGGTTACCTTTCGGCGATTCCAATCGAGCGCCGGGGATGGGAGGCAGCAATGGCGACAAAACCAGGCACGATCGAGGTAGACAAGTACATCGCAAGCTCTCCAAAAGAGGCGCAAAACAACCTGGCCAAAATCAGAGCCGCGATAAGAGCGGTCGCACCCGGAGCCACTGAACGTACCAATTACTTTCAGATGCCCGGATACTCCTATCCCGGCTACGACTATGACGGAATGTTTGTGTTGTTCAGCTTTAAGAATCCGTACGTGCGCCTGCACGTGCGCCCACCTGTAATCGATAAACATCGAAAAGAGCTTGCGGAATACCCCACGACGAAGGCAATTGTCAGCTTCCCAATGAGCAAACCGATTCCATCGACGCTGGTGAAGAAACTCGTGAAGGCAAGTCTCAAGGTGATGAAGGAAAAGTCCAAATAACCCGATCAAGCAAGGGCGTGGCCGCCTGGTTGCTCGCTTGCTAACTGTTCGCTCCGACAACTTGCTGACTCGCCGACCCGCCTCCTGACCCCTGACCTCTGATCTCTGATCTCTGAAACCTGCCTCACCGCACCGGCACGCGCACCACAATCTTGTTCCCTGCCCGCACCACCATCCGCGAAAAAGACTCGTCGCTCGCATTGCGCAGCGAAACATAGCCATCATTCAGCGCCGTCACATCGCCGTGCATCTTCGCATTCGCATCGGCGGGCATGCTGAAGCTCACGCGCACATCCGGCCGCCCGTCGCCAGTGAGATCGACCACCTCGTCCACTTGATCGGGCAGCGCATCCGCGGGCTCGAAGACAACCTGAACGAATGGCTCGTCGCGTTGGAGCATGCGCGGCCATACCGGCTGGTAAACCTCAATCTGGTAGCCATCGCGCTCGATGGTCCGCGCAATCGTGCCGCCCGAGTAGGTTGCATCGATATGGAGCCCCGCGTGTGCCACCACGTTGCTAAAAGTGCCCATCAACACAAAGGGAACACAGACGGCGACGAGCAGCATGAGCCCTGCGCCCGTGTAGGCCATGATCGAAAGAATGCGTGCCCGCATGCGGTCCTCCTTCACTTACCCGGCAGCCAATGAATCATCGTGGCAATGGAACTTGCCAGGATGCTGCCGCCAAACATTGTGGCCATGGCCCAGGCCCCATACAGAAACAGCAGCCGCGCGCGCTCCGGCTTCACAGCCACCGGTGTTCCCTTCAGGTGCCAAACCGCCGCATCTTTTTTGCAAACATCAACGCACGCGCCGCACTTCATGCAGTTCAGCAGCGTCTTTCCCTCGGCGATAGACTCTTTCGAAAGCGCCGCCGTCGGACAGCTGGTCTGGCAGAGCGTGCAATCCACGCACTTTTCGCGGTTGAATCGGATTTCGAAAAGGTTGATCTTGTTAAACAGCGACTGAAACGCGCCGAAGGGGCAGAAAAATCCGCACTGCGTGCGCTTCTTGGTCAGATAGGGCAGCACCACCACCAGCCCGATGAACAGCGCGATAAAAACCCCCATCTGGATGGCCGTCTCTGTGTTGCGCACCGCCGGAAACTCGGTGACCGCCTTGAACGGGCACAGCCACATGCAGTAGACGGGCTCAAAGATCGCCGCCGAAAGCAGGACCACGAAGACCAGAATCGCCCACGGCACAAGCCGCAGAATGTGCGAATACTTCGCAACAAGCCGGTGTAGCCTGCGCCTCTTGCCCAGCGCCGCAAACCCCTCCTCGATGCCACCGAAGAAGCAGGCATAGCTGCACCACGCCTTGCCCAATACCAGGGTCATCGCAAACCACAAGCCGATCATTGGCGCGATCGAGTGGGGATGGCTGGCGCTGGATACAATCGATCCCGGAAAAATGATCGTCCGCGCGAATGCCGCGGGCAGAATGATCGACGGCGTCACCATGAAACAGAACGGCGTATCGCCTGAGACCATCCGGCTGATGGGAATACTCATGGTGCCGCGCTCCGCGAGTAACGCCGCGATGAAGCCCACCGGAAACAACACTCCAACCGCCACAAAAAAGATGCGCCGCCAGCGATAGGTCTCGCCCGTCCGCATCATCAGGAAGAAAAGGCCGGTCATGAAAATGATCGTCAATGCCGCGGCGACGTGCTCGCCGGCGCCCGCTTTCCGGAATGCGGGCGTGAACATCAGCAGTGCCCAGAACGCAATGGGCAGCGTAAGCAGAATCGACCGGCCGATACCGCGAAATGGCCCCGGACGGCGAAGAGTTGAGGCCACAACAGAAGAGGAATGACTAGCCATAAACAGTCCTCTCAATCAAAATGGAGAGCCCGGAAAACAGGTACCAGCACGCCAGCATGACGGCCACCATGCGAGCCACGGTCACGACCGCCGGCGTGCGCCGCAGAAAGCCCATCGAGAGAAAAGGCAGAAACCAAACCGCGGTCCCGGCGAAAAAGCAGGCAAAGAAAAGCAGCGCTGCCCAAAGATGCTCAAGCTCAGCCGCGCGCAGCCCGGCCACAAGAAAAGGCGGGCAAAGATTGATCCCCGTCAAAAATCCCAGCGCCAGCGCACCTGACCTCATTGGCCGAGGCGCCTGGCCGATCCGCACCAGTTCGCCCGTCGCCTTCGCCGCGGCGCACTTCCGATGCGGCCATCCAACCGCATAGACCACCAGCCCGCACGCCAGCAGCAATTGGATTCCGCCCATCAGCCAGGTGCGTCCGGCCCAGGCGTGCGGAATCGACGACCCCACCAGCCATACCGCCGCCGCGAACACCATGTACCCGGCCAGCCGCGCCGCAAGAAAAAGCAACAACTGCCGGCTGTTCAACCGCACGCCGCGCGGCTGAACCATCATCCACGGCACTACCACAGGCCCGCAGGTCGCCAGGCAAACCGGCCCGGTCGCGAGCCCCAGCACAAGCGCCTCCCCGGTGCTGGCCGAAAGAGAGAGTGCCGCCATCTTGCCCTGGAGTCTAGGTCTCCGGGCGAAGTATCTCTCGTGACCGCAGTCACGGCCCGACGTGTCAGGATCTTCCCGCCGAGAATTCGCCGGTCAGGATTCGCCGCAGCACATCCGCCCCCGACGGTACCTAAAAACTGCGCGTTCTGACCGATGCCAATGCACCGCGAAAAAAGCTAAAGGCCAATAGCTAAAGGCTGATAGCTGAATCTCCGCCCCACCAAATCTCCCGCTCCCGGCCTTTATCGCTTATCCTTGTAACAATTCCTTCTTGCTTCGGCAGGCCAACGCAAACAATTCTTATGAACCCAGTCGTTTTAGCGGTCGACGATCTTCGGGAGCAGTATCTCAAGGAGATGGCGCTTGTCCGCCAGACCTGTGAGCGTACTGGCGATGGCACGGCCGCTATCCGCCGCCGGTCTGCCGTTGTCGACCGTATCCTGATTGAAATGTGGCGCCGGGCCTTCGCCGGCCTGCCCCAGCAGAACACCGCACTGCTCGCCCTGGGCGGCTACGGACGCAAAGATCTTTTCCCCTACTCCGACATCGATGTTCTCTTCGCCTTCGCCGACGACCGAACCGAAGAACAATCCCGCGAGGCCGTTCGCGCCATCATCCAGGGCATGTGGGACATCGGCCTGCGCGCCAGCCCCAACTCGCGCACCGTGAAGGAATCAGGCCGCTTCGACCCCGACAACCTCGAATTCACGCTCGCCACTCTCGATCGCCGCTTCCTCGCCGGCCAGTTTCCTCTCTACCAGCAGCTCCACCAGGTTACGTTTCCCGGCCTCGTCCTCAGCGAGTGGAACTCCATTGCGCAAAAGCTCGGCGAAATCGCCCGCGCCCGCCACGCGAAATTCGGCAACACCATCTTTCATCTCGAGCCCAACCTGAAAGACTGCCCCGGCGGCCTGCGCGACTACTCGCTCGCCGTCTGGTTCGCCATCCTCTTCCATCTCAAAACCACCAAAGAATGGCCCCGCCAGCGCGGCGGCGTCTTCCAAAGCGCGCGCGGCGATGCCGAGGCCGCCTTTGATTTTCTCGCCGCGGCCCGCTGCTTTCTCCACTTCCGCCACGGCCGCGACGACAACACGCTCGACTGGCAATCGCAGGACGAAGCCGCTGCCCGCTCCATTGGCCTCGAGACCCGCGGCACCGCCGACCCCAGCTACTGGATGCGCACCTACTACCGGCACGCCCGCGTCATCTATCGCCGCGCCGCGCTGCTCATGGAGCACCTTCCCGCTCCCGTCAGCTTCTACCGCCAGTTCCGCCGCCGCCGCGCGCCCATCGCCGGCACTGACTTCCTCCTCGATCAGGGACGCATCGACATTCAGCCCGGCGCGCAATTCAATGACACCGCCGCCATCCTGCGCATCTTTTCGCTGATGGCCACGCACGGCTACACGCTCTCGCAGGCCGCCGAAGATCGCATTACGGACGCGCTGCCCGTCCTCGCCATTTCGATTCCTGAAGGTCCATATCTCTGGAATGCTCTGCGCGAAGTCCTTCTCGGCCCCCACGCCGCCCACGCTCTCCGCACCATGCACGCGCTCGGCGTCCTTGAAATGCTGATTCCCGAGTTCCACGGCATCGACGCGCTCGTTATCCGCGACAGCTACCACCGCTACACCGTCGATGAGCACACGTTCCTGGTCATTGACAACGTCCACTCGCTGCGCACGCCGGCCAATGAGCATGAACAACGCCTGGCGCAGTTGCTGCCGGAAATCGATCGCATGGACTTGTTCTTCCTCGCGCTGCTGCTGCATGACACCGGCAAGGGGCGCCGCAGCGGCGAGCATGCGCAGCAGAGCGTCGAGCTGGCCGACAGCTTTCTCGCCCGTCTCGACTTCGACGCCGAAGAGCGCGACGCCGTCCTCAAGCTCATTCGCCTGCATCTGGATATGTCGCAGGCCATGCGCCGCGACATCTTCGACCTCGACAACGTGCGCGGCTTCGCCGACAAGATCGGCAGCCCGCAGCTGCTCAAGATGCTTACGCTGATGACTTTTGCCGACATCAAGGCCGTGAACCCCGACGCGCTCACTCCGTGGAAGGCCGAGAACCTCTGGCAGTTCTACATGTCCACGTCAAACTTCATGGACCGCTCTGTCGACGAGGCGCGCTATCACGCCGCCATCGATCCCACGCTCCTCAACCGCATCCGCTCCATGGTTCCGCCTCCGCAGCACGACGCGCTCAAGCAGTTTCTCGAGGGCCTTCCGCAGCGCTACCTGCAAACCCGCCTGCCTGAGCAGATTCGCAATCACTTCCTCATGGCGCTCAACCTCGACAAGGACAACGTTCAACTCGATCTGCGTCCCAGCCGCCAGCTCTACGACCTCACGGTCATCACCCGCGATCGCACCCGGCTATTCGCCGATATGGCCGGCGTCCTCGCCGCCTGGGGCATGAACATCGTCCGCGCCGGCGCCTACTCCAACGATGCCGGCGTCATTGTCGACAGCTTTCAATTCACTGACATCTTCCGCACCATCGAGCTCAACCCCAGCGAAAAAGAGCGCTTCCTCTTGAACGTCCATGACGTCGTCGCGCAAAAAGTTTCTGTCGAGCAGTTGCTCGCCGCGCGCAGCCATCTGCACCACGGCAACTACAAGCTCGACGTGCCCACCAAATTGGAGTTCGATTCGGAATCCTCGTCGCACGCCACGCTCTTGCAGGTCGTCGCGCAGGATATGCCCGGCCTACTGCGCCAGATCGCTCTCACCTTCGGCGCCCATCAGTGCAACATCAAAGTCGCGCTCATCGATACCGAAGGCGAAACCGCCATCGACGTCTTCTACCTCACCAGCCACGATGAAAAGCTCTCGGCCGACGCGCAGCAATCCCTCGCCAAGGATCTGACTGTGGCCCTCGACACCATGCGCTCGCCGGCCTAGGCGTCTTCAGACTCAGCTAAGAAATGGGTGCCCCACCCTGGTTCGCCAGGGTGCGACCGCGCGAACCCGTTCCGGCAGGCCGCCCGCTTCGACCGCGCTTCGCCGCGGTTAAGCGGGGTCCCGCGCCGTTTTACTGGGCCGCCGGGGCCGCTTTCTTGTGCTCCACGAAGGTGTGTGCCTGATGGCAACTCACACACGTCTTGCCGCTCATGAAGGGATCGGACTTGAGTTGCGCCACCTGATCGGTGTGACAGGTTTCGCATGTGCTTAACGCCGGCGTGCCCGCAAAGTCCTTTGCGGTTGTCTCGCCATGGCACATGGTGCATTCGATACCGTTGGCGCCATGCGGACTGGCTTTCCATTGGTCATAGATCGCCTTGTGGCAGGTGGCACAGGTATCCCCGGCCGGAATCAGCCGATGCATCACATGCTTGGCTTGCTCCTGCTGAGCCATGGAAGGTTGGACTGCAATCGCCAAAAAGAGAAAAACGAACAGGGTGAAACCGAACATGCGGGCATAGAAACGATTCACGGGCAGAACTCCTGAGTAGGATGCCGAAGTATCGAACCGGCGAGGTCTGCCGATCAGTGATACACATCACGTTCCACCGGAATGGGAGCTTTCACGGACCACGGCCCACGGTTCTCTGCTTTATCCTGTCAATAGGACTGCCCGCGATTCAAGGGGTCCCTGGCTCTTCCCCGGCGGAGAGCAGAGAACCCTAAAGTCGCCGGGTTCCCTTACTGCCAGTCCCGGTCGCACCGCAACAAAAATTCTTCAGGGAGCGCGCATGGCGCAATCGACCGCGGCCTCACCTGCGAAACCGCGGGACGCCGACAGCGAATTTCATTTTGACGAGACGTGGAAGCCGCGGTTCAATCCGTGGGTTGTCGCCTTCACGGTGACGCTCGCCACGTTCATGGAAGCGCTAGACTCCTCGATCGCCAACGTTGCCCTGCCGCATATTGCCGGTTCGCTCGGCGCAAGTTACGACGAGGCCACCTGGATTCTGACTTCGTACCTGGTTTCGAACGCCATCATTCTCCCGATCAGCGGCTGGATCGCCAACCGCATCGGCCGCAAGCGCTTTTACATGGGTTGCGTCATCGCCTTTACCTTTTTTTCTTTCTGTTGCGGCCTGGCCAACTCTCTGGCTCTGCTGATCATCTTCCGCATCTTTCAGGGCGCGGCCGGCGGGGGCCTGCAGCCCAGCGAGCGCGCCATCCTGGCCGACACTTTTGCGCCCAACAAGCGCAGCGTCGCCTTCGCCATCTACGGCATGGCTGTCGTGGTCGCTCCCGCCATCGGGCCGACCATCGGCGGCTGGATCACCGACAACTACACCTGGCGCTGGATCTTCTTCCTCAATATCCCGGTGGGCATTCTGTCTATCGTGCTTACCAGCCGCATCGTTGAAGATCCGCCTTACCTCAAGCGCGTGCGCAAGACCCTCGGCGGCATTGACGGCATCGGTCTCGGCTTGCTCGCCCTCACCATCGGAGCGCTCCAGATCATGCTTGACAAGGGCCAGGAGAAAGACTGGTTCGGCTCGGACTTCATCATTACCTGCGCCGTGATCGCAGGTGTCGGCCTCATCGCATTCCTGTGGCGCGAGCTCACCACTCCGCATCCGGTCATCGATCTGTCGCTTTATCGCAGCCGCAACTTCACCATGACCCAGCTCGTGATGCTGGTCATTGGCGCCTCGCTTTACGCCACCACCGTCATGATCCCGCAGTTCCTGCAGGAGGTCATGGGTTACACGGCGACCGAAGCCGGAATGGTGCTCTCTCTGGGCGGCGTCGTGCTCATCGTGCTTCTGCCCATCGTCGGGTTCATCGGGCAAAAGGTCGATCCCCGCGCCATGATCTGTTTTGGATTCGCCTGGGTGAGTTTCGGAATCTGGCGTATCTCCAGCCTGAACCTGGAGATCAGTTTCTGGGACGCCGCCAGTTGGCGCGTCATCATGGTGCTGGGCATGCCGTTTCTCTTTGTGCCCATCAGCGTGATGTCCTATGTTGGCGTGCCGCAGGAGAAGAACAACGAGGTCTCCGGGCTCACGGCGTTGGCCCGCAACATCGGCGGCAGCGTCGGCATCTCGTTCATCAGCACCATGCTTGTGCGCCGCGCGCAGGTGCACCAGAACTACCTCGCCGCGCACGTCTATCCCGGCTCACCCAACTACAGCGCCCTCGATCGTGGATTCACGGGCATGCTGCAACGCCAGGGCTACCCTCTCGCGGGAGCCGCCACCCGCTCCATGGCTCACACCTACAACCTGATGGTGCAGCAGGCTAATGTGCTTGCCTATATTGACACCATCCACGCACTCGTCATCCTCACCGTCTGCCTCATTCCCATTGGATACCTGATGAAGAAGCCGCGCTACCGCCCCAAAGTCGCGGCGCCGGTCGAATAGATTGGTGCGTCGCCTTCGAAGCCTGGCCCACGCTGCTTACTCCGCTGGTTTGTGCACCAGGTACTCGTCGAGCAGCACGCTCACCAGCACAGCCGTCGGGATGGCCACCATCGCTCCAGCGATGCCGCCCAGCGACGAGCCGAGCAGCAACGCAACAAAGATTCCGAGCGCTGGCAGGTTCACGCGGCTGTGCATGATGCGCGGAACCAGCCACGTGTTTTCAACCTGCAGATAAAGGCCAAAGAAAATAACCACGCCGAGTACCCGGCCCCAGCTATCGATGGCCGCGACCAGCACGGCCAGCACCAATGAAACGGCGACGCCCAGAACCGGGATCACGTTGAGCAGGCCGGTGACCACGCCCAGCACGTAGGGATAGCGCACGCCGAGCGACAGATAAACGATGGTGCTCACCGTGCCCAGAATCAGCATCAGGCTCAACTGGCCCACCAACCATTTTTCCATGCGGAGGGCCGCGCGGTTCAGTGTATGGTCGAGCCGATGCCGCGGTTGCTCGGGCAGGAACGAGAGAAACCAGCGATATGCGGTGTCGCCCTCGAGAATGAAATAGAGCGTCAGCACGAAGCCCGCGATCACCTCCACCAGCGCTCCCGCCCACGCCTTGAACGAAACCAGAAGATACGCCGCCCCGCTGCTGAGCCCCCGCTGAATCCACGAGATCACATCGCCGGCATCGATGCGCTCGGCGCCCGGAACCTCCTTGAGCTTCGACAGGATTGCGGGCAGCCGCGTGGGCAATTCGCCGGTGAGGGATTGAAGGTCGTTAATGACCGGCGGCAGAGCCAGGAATCCGAAAGCGGTCAGCGCGCCCGCGACCGCCAGCAGCAGGATGAAGATGGCCATGGATCCATGGAATGGCTTCCATTTGCCGATGCGAACCCGCGAAGTGGCCTTCACAATAGGCGAGAGCACCACCGCAAACAGCGCAGACACGTAAAGGAGCGCAAGCATGCCGCGCATCAGCCATGCCACATAGAGGGCCAGCGCTACGGCGAAGAAGAACAGGATGTGTCCGCGAACGCTTTGCTTGTTCTGCGCGGCTTGATTCATGCTTTCCGATCCTCACACACAGGTCTTACACACAGGTTTGATGCATAGCCGCGACGATACACTGCGCACGACTCTCTGTTCTCTTATCTCTTGTCTCTTGTCCCTGCTCTCTTGTCTCTGCTCTCTGTTCTCTGTTCTCTGTTTACTGCCCGCTGATAATCCCGCCGACGATGCCGCCCAGCAGTCCCGCGCCGGTGGCTTGCTGTGCCGCTTCGGGATGCGGCAGATACTCGTAGATCTGGTTTGCCAGCCGCGAAATGGGCAGCGTCTGCAGCCAGATCGTGCCCGGACCCACCATCCGCGCCAGAAAGATTCCATCGCCGCCGAAGATCATGTTTTTGATCCCCGGAACCGTCGTGATCTGGAATCCGACCGACGTTTGGAACGCGCCCACGTGACCCGGATGCACAAACAAAATCTCGCCGGGCGCAAGATCCTTCTGGATCAACTCGCCTGACAACTCGATCCACGCCGTACCCACTCCGCCGATCTTTTGCAGCAGGAATCCGCTGCCCCCAAAGATGCCCGCACCCAGCGATTGCTGGAAACCGACGCTGATGGTCACCTGCGGCGTCGCGCACAGGAATCCGTGCCGGTGCACCATGTACTCCGGCCCCTGCCCAAGCTGCACCGGCACAATATGACCCGGCACCCTGGTGGCAAACGATACGGAGCCCTGGTACTGCATGGCGCGATACTCGGTCATAAAGAGGCTGCCGCCGCCCGCGACGCGCTTGATGACACCGAAAAATCCGCCGCCTCCGCCTGCCTGCGTGTGCGTCATCATCTGGATGGATGCAGTCATCCACGAGAGCTCGCCGCTCTCTGAAAACACGCTCTCGTTGGGGTCGAGCAGCACTTCAAGCACCGGCATGGTGGTGCCCAGAACTCTGGTTTGCATAAGGAGTCCCTCCTGTTAGTGACCAGTGTAATGGCCGCAGCGCATTGGCTATCGGAAAGTTTGTGAGGGGGTTGCAGACTTCAAGCCGCGGCGGCCCGAGGTCCGGATTTGCGCCGCAAGAGCTCGGTCGCGCAGAAGCTTACTGCTCGCCGCGGTGCGCGATCACATAATCCTTGATGCGGTCGTAGACATCGCTCGGAAGCACCCCGTGCTCCACCAGATCCTGCTTGCTGCGGTAGGGCCTGAAGCGGACGATGCGTCCCGCCCAGCTCTTGGTCATGCCCGGGATCTTGAGCAATTCATCCACAGTGGCGTGGTTGATGTCGATACGCGCCTCAGGCGGAATGGACTTTGCTTTCGGCGCGGGCTGCATGCGGCTCGATTCCGGACCAGCCGGCCCGGCCCACGCGGTGCCAGAGAGTAAAACGACCAGGATCGCAGTCGGCACAACAGCAAATCGGCTCATGGAGGGCACGCACCTATTCTCCTCCTGCCATCGGCCGGGAGCAAGAAAACCATTTGACAGCACGCAGGCTTTCCCCGTACCTTTAAAAACAGATGCAGAGCCTCCGCCATCACGGCCATCACCATCATCATGGGACATCCATGCCGGCGGACTGCCATGGCCTGAGCTAACAAGGCCAGAGAGATCGAAGAGAAAGACCCAAGCCCGCCGGCGAATGACGCTGGTGGGCTTTTTCACGTTTGCAACCAAAAAAATCTAATCCAAAGGAAGAAATTGTGGAACAGATTGATTTTGAAAAGATGGATGGCCTCGTACCCGGCATCGTGCAAGATGCCCGTACGGGCGAAGTGCTGATGCTGGGTTTTCTAAATGCGGCCAGCTATGCCAAAACGCGGGAGTCGGGCTTTGTAACTTTCTGGAGCCGCACCCGCGAGAAGCTGTGGATGAAAGGCGAAACCAGCGGCAACCGGCTGCGCGTGATTTCGGCCTCCACCGACTGCGACAACGACACGCTGCTGTTTCGTGTAGAGGTTGAGGGCGACGGCCTGGTGTGCCACGAAGGCACGGTGAGCTGCTTCACGAAGCCGATCGCCATTCCAGCGAACGCGGCCGCCGCAGGCAACGCGGAGGTGAATCGTGGCTAGCAAACTTCGGCTCGGAATTCCCAAAGGCAGCCTGCAGGATGCGACCATCGCGCTCTTCAAGCGCGCGGGTTGGAACATCTACGCCGACGGCCGCTCCTACTTTCCGTCGATCGACGACGTGGACATTGAGTGCATGCTGATTCGCGCGCAGGAGATGGCGCGCTACGTCGATCACGGCGTGCTCGATGCCGGACTCACAGGTATCGATTGGGTGGTCGAGAGCGGTTTGGACGTGGCCAGCGTAACCACACTGACCTATGCCAAACAGAGCCGGCGCAAGGTGCGCTGGGTACTGGCCGTGCCCGAAGCCAGCGGCTTTGAGAAGGCCGAGGATCTCGAAGGCAAGATCATCGCTACGGAACTTGTCGAAGTGACCAAGCGCTACTTTGCCTCGAAAAACGTGAAGGTGAAGGTGGAGTTCAGTTGGGGCGCGACGGAGGTCAAGCCGCCGATGCTGGCCGATGCGATTGTTGAGGTCACCGAGACGGGCAGCTCGCTCAAGGCCAATCACCTCAAGATTATTGACACCGTGATGGAGAGCGAGACACACCTGATCGCGAGCAAGGCTGCACTGGCCGACCCGGACAAGCGGCAGAAGATCGATCAGATCGCGCTCATGCTGCGCGGCGCCATTGATGCGCAGGCACAAATCGGGCTCATGCTCAACGTGAAGCGCGGCGATCTGGATGCCGTGCTGGCTGTGCTGCCGGCCCTCAATTCGCCGACCATCTCGCAGTTGAGCGATTCGGAGTGGGTCGCGGTCAACACGATTCTGGAAGAGCGCGTGGCTCGCGATGTGATCCCGCGGCTCAAGTCAGCGCGCGCGGCGGGGATCGTGGAGTATCCGCTGAACAAAGTGGTGCTGTAGCTTTTGTAGCGCCGGCCTCTGGCCGGCTGTCGTGCGGGCGTCCGCGCCCGCACAAGGAGATGTAAATGCCTTCGCAAGAAGCCAAGAAAGAGGCGATTCGGCAATTCAAAGAGCATAAACCCGCTGCGGGAATCTATGCTCTGCGCTGTACGGCAACGGGGCATGTTTGGGTCGGGGCCACGAAGAATCTTGAAGCGACTCGGAACCGCTGCTGGTTCTCATTGCGCAATGGCCTTAATCTCGATCCGTCGTTGCAGGAGGAATGGAACGGACACGGAGAGCCGGTATTTCAATACGAGATTCTCGACTGCTTCGAGAGAGACCTGCACCCTCTCGAGGTCGACGAATTGCTTAAAAAGAAACTGATCGATTGGGCCGCTAAACTCGACGCGCAGAAACTCAGATGAGGCTCGGCCGCCGGGCTGCACGAAGAGCCCGCCGTCCGCAAGAAGAAATTGGAGCAAGGATACGGGAACGATGAAGCTGATCCGGACCACAGGACGAAACGCGCGCGAGGCAGCGAAAACACTGGCCACCCTCGAACAGCGCGGAGGCGCGGCGCTTGACGCGGTGCTGCCCGCGGTTGAGCGCATCGTCGCCGACGTGCGCAAAGGCGGCGACCGCGCGCTGTTCGGCTACGCGGCCAAATTCGACGGGCTCGCCGGGCCGAATGCGTTACGCGTAACGGCGAACGAAATGGCATCAGCTTGGAAGGCGCTCGACCCTGCGCTGCGGGATGCGCTCACCACAGCCGCAAATCAGATTCGCAATTTTGCCAGTCGCCAAATGCCAAAATCGTGGAGCACTTCTCCGGTGAAAGGCCTGACGACCGGCCAGCTCGTGCGTCCGCTCGAGTCTGTTGGCTGTTACGCTCCCAGCGGCCGCCATCCTCTGCCTTCCACGCTGCTGATGACTGCGATTCCTGCGCAGGTTGCAGGAGTGAAGCGGATCGTCGTCGTCTCGGCGAAGCCTGCACCGGAAACGCTGGCCGCAGCGCACTTGCTCGGAATCACCGAGTTCTATCGCCTCGGCGGCGCGCATGCCATTGCTGCGCTGGCCTACGGAACCGCGAGCCTGCCACGTGTGGACAAGATCGTCGGTCCCGGAAATCTTTACGTCACTGCAGCCAAGCGATTTGTCGCGTTCGACTGCGCCATCGACATGCTCGCTGGTCCGACAGAGATTGTGGTCACCAGCGATCGCGGCAACCCAGCCGGCATTGCCAGCGATCTTGTTGCCCAGGCTGAGCACGATCCGGAAGCTCTCGCCATCTTCGTCACAACTCGCGAAGATCTTGCCAGATCCGTCATCGCCGAAACAAAGCTGCGCAGCCGCAACAACGCCGTTGCCCGCGAGGCGCTCAAGCGCAATGGACTGGCGATCGTGGCCGGATCGATCGACGAGGCGCGCGCCATTACGAACCGCCTTGCGCCGGAGCACTTGACCGTCGATGCTGCAAGCGATCTCAAGTGGGTTGAAAATGCGGGCTCGGTCTTCGTCGGCCGCTGGTCCGCGCAGCCCATGGGCGACTACATCTCCGGGCCCAATCACACGCTGCCGACGGGCGGCATGGCTCGCGTACGCGGCGGCTTGAGCGTCAACGACTTCGTCAAGCTGATCACCGTGCAGCAGTATTCGGCGCGAGGCGTTGCGCAGTTAGGTCCGAAAGCTGCGCTGCTGGCCAAAGCCGAAGGCCTCGTCGGCCACGCCGAGGCGATCCGCCTGCGGCTTAGCCCAGGCGCCGCTAGAAGGAGGACGAAACGTGGCTGACTCCACGGCAACAATCGCGCCAGCTCCACGCACTCGCGTGCAGCAGATGAAGGAATATCACCCTCCGCTCGGCAGCCGCGATTCGATGCGGTTGGACTTTAATGAAAACACTCTTGAGTGTTCGCCGCGTTTACGCGAAACGCTGGCGCAGATCTCAGCCGGCGCGCTCACGCGCTATCCCGAGCGCGAGCCGGTGGAGGCGATCATTGCCACTCATCTCGGATTGCGCGCCGAGCAGGTGGCGCTGACAAACGGCGTGGATGAAGCCATTCACGTGCTCTTCGAAACATTTCTCGAAGCGGGCGACGAGCTCCTGCTGCCCGTTCCCACGTACACCATGTATGAGGTCTACGCTTCCGCAACTGACGCGCGCGTGGTCACGGTGCAGGCCGGCGACGATCTTCAATTTCCATTCGACCGGCTGATCGCGGCCATCACTCCGCAGACAAAAGTGATTGCGATTGCCAATCCCAACAGCCCGTCAGGCTCGGTGGCCACGCGCGAGCAACTGCTCTCGCTCGCCGCGCGTGCGCCACAAGCCGTCTTGCTGGTCGACGAGGCGTATTTTCATTTCTTCGGCGAAACCGTGATGGACCTCGTCGGCAAAACTCCAAATCTGGTTGTCGCGCGCACCTTCTCAAAGGCTTATGGCCTTGCGGGCTTGCGCCTGGGCCTGCTCGCTGGGTCCGCCGATCTCATGTGCTGGGTTCGACGCGTGCTCTCGCCCTACAGTGTGAACTCACTTGCACTGGCCTGCCTGCCTCCGGCGCTCGAAGACACAGCGTATCTCGATTGGTATGTGGGCGAGGTGCTGGCCGCACGCGGGGACTTCGAAGCAGCCCTCGATGCGGCGAAAGTGCGTCGCTGGCCGAGCCGGACGAATTTTGTGCTGGTCGAGATTGGCGCGCG
>Ga0335085_10003585_pt1 | contig 26697 bp, 22 predicted proteins | sample Lox_Sample_45_FD_206712 | JGI IMG/M metagenome (GOLD analysis project Ga0335085, IMG submission 206712) | Soil microbial communities from Loxahatchee National Wildlife Refuge, Florida, United States - Lox_Sample_4.5 | ecosystem: Environmental > Terrestrial > Soil > Wetlands | place: USA...
TCGAGCGGGGCTTCGATCGCCTGGGTCAGCGTCAGCGCCGGGCGGTGTAACAGCGGGGAGTACCGCACCTCGACGTAGCGGACGTTCTCCGCCGCCACATCGAGCACGAACTCGTGGGCGATACGGGCCAAGGCATCCGGCGTCTGCATGACCGACAGGGTGATCGCGTACTTCTCGAGATACTCTTCGAGGCTCCGCGATCCGGCGACCGACAACGCCCGGGTCAGCCCCTCGGGGGTATCGGCCGGCAGCTTGACCCCCTGGCGTCGGGCCAGATCGAGCATCGTCTGCGGGCGCAGGCATCCGTCGAGGTGGACGTGCAGCTCGACCTTGGGCCAGCGTCGCAGCTCATCCTTGCCGAGACCGCTCCCGGTGGCTCGCCCGGCGCTCACCACGACGCGAAACACCGCTCCCGCTTCGCCCACCGCCTGCCCCGAGTCCACCGGGCGCCCGACACCATCGGTCACGAAGGCCGCCTGGGTGGCGACCAGCTCGGCCAACTCGCGATCGAGCGCGCCCACGGCGTCCCGCACCGTCGCCCCGCGCGCGACGGTCACCGGCCGCTCGTTGACGAACACCCGCACCGCGTCCGCCATCAGCGGCCGCCCTCCGCCGGGTGGAATCGGACGTCGCCCGGCGCCACGGCCGGCGAGCGGATCACGCTCAGGTAGGCAATCACCGCATCCAGGTCCACCAAACCCACGTCGACCCGCGGCCGGCCTTTCAGCATGTCGTAGCCCGAGCCCCCGTCCGCCAGGAAATCGGGGACCGCGAGGGTGTAGGCGTGGTTGTCCTCGACGCTCGTGCCATTCAACAACCGCAGCTTCGTGATCCGGGCTCCGGCGGGCTTGCGCGGGTCGTACCACACCGCGATGCCCCCCACGTGGGCGGCGGGCGTGCCACCGGCCAGGGCGTGCTCGAGCACCCGACGCAGGTCGCCACCGGAGATCGTGAGCCGCACCAGCCGGTTCTGGAACGGGGAGACCTCGAACAGCGCCCCGTAGGAGACCGGGCCTCCCGGCAAGTCGGCGCGGATCCCGCCGTTGTTGATCAGGCCCACGTCGGCCTTCCCCATGTTGCGGTAGGCGTCAGCGATGAGCCGGCCCAACCCGTACTCGTCCCCGTTCCGTGCGAGGCCGAGCTGGAGCGTCGCCACGATGCGGCTGGTGAGACTGTCCACCATGCGCCGGGCGCGCTCGACCGACGCCGCGACGGCGGCGTTCGGCGTCACCTGATCCGCGTACGGGGTCTCGACCCGCGTGTGCACCTCCCGCCCGGTGCCGGTGCGGACGAGATCGGCCACTCCGATGCCGCTCCCCGAGGAGCCCGCCTCGACGACCGGGATACCGTGGATGACGGTGTGCACGATCCGATGAGTGTCGCCCCCGACGATCAGGTCGACGGACCCGGAATCGAGCCCCCGGGCGAGGTCCACGACTTCTCCGTGGCAATCCAGCGAATCGCACACCGCGCCGGCATGCGCGAGCACGATCACGAAGTCCGCCGTCGCCCGCACCTGGGGAAGGACGCGCCGCACGGCCACGGCCGGATCACCGAACACCAAGCCCCGGACATTCCGCGGATCGGTCGTGGTGGGCGTGCTCGGCGAGGCGATGCCGATCACCCCGATCTTGGTGCGATTCCGCGAGATGACGGTCCACGGCTCCACCCACGCCGGGATCGCCCCGGCGCTATCGGTGAGGTTGGCCGCGACGAACTGGTAGCGGGCCTCGCCCATGCGGGCCCGCAGCGTGTCCACCGACCAATCGAACTCATGATTGCCGACCGCCGCGGCGTCGATCCCCAGCGCGTTCAGGGCGGCGACACTGGTACGCCCGAACGTGAAATTGGAGATGGGCGTGCCCTGCATCTCGTCGCCCGCGTCGAGGCGGACACTCGCGCACCCGCAATCCGCGGCCAGGCTGTCGAGCCAGGTTTTCAGAACCGCCGCGCCGCCCACGGCCCGGCCCTGCGACCACCCCCAGGTCCGGGAAAGCAGTGCGCCGTGCAGATCGTTGATCGAGAGCACCCGCAACAGGGTAGTGTCGGCCCGGACCGTGGAGGCGGGTCGCGCGGGCGCGAACGCGGCGAGCGCGGCCTCGCGACCCGGGGGGAGGATTTCCCAGCTCGAGGTGGAGTAGTCGGCCGCCGTGACGGTGCCGACCCGACGGATTTCCTCGATCAGAAGGTCGCGCACGTTCTCGTTCTGGTCGTACACCACGCGCGCCCCTCTCAGCATGGCGTACCCTCCGCCCCCGGCCGCGCGGTAGTTGTTCAACGCGATGGTAAAGCTGTCCCCCGGGGCCACCGGGCGCCCGCGCACCGCGAGTCCAACGATGCGGCTCCCCGGGGCCCGCGTGAGATCGATCTGGTAGTTCGCGCCGCTGACCACATCGAAGTTGTACCCCGGCACGTCGTCGCGGACGACCGACGTCCCAGGTCGATAGGTGCGGTAGTAGGTGGCCGAGTGCTCGAGGTAATCCCTGAGCTGTTGCCCCGAAATCTTGAGGCCGACGAGCGTGTTCTCGTAAGGATAAATGCCGGCGACGTCGCGGAGATGAACGTCCCCGTCGGGCAGCCCGGCGTCGAGATCGAAGTCGGGCGTGGCCGACAGATCGGTTCCGGCGTGCCGGCGCTGTACCGCATTGATGAAATCGAGCAGTGGCGTGTCCTCGGCCCGCCCGTTGCGCGCCGCGAACCCGGGTCCGGCCGTTCCGAGGGGCTGCGCGGCCCACGCCCGTACCAGCTCCTGCGCCACTGCCAGTCGCTTGGTGAAGCGCGGCAGCTCGGGAGTGGTGCCCGTGGGAATCAGATCCGCGCGGATCTGGACGATGTGCCAGCGCCCCGGGGCGACCTGCTTGGCCGAGTCGCCTGCGGCACGGGTGAGCCAGATGTGCACCACCGAAATGCTCTGGGCCCAGAACTTGGGCTGCACGAAGTGCACCCCCGCGATCACCGAATCGCGCATCTCCTTGTGCGTGTGCCCGACGACCACCAGGTCGGGGCGGTGCGGATCGGCGGCGAGCGCGGCGGCGTCGTTTTCCGCGCCGACACCGGTGGTGTCGTACGTGGACGGCTCCCCCATCCCGCTGTGCACGAGCACGATCCGCACGTCCACGTTCGCCTGATCGAGCTGCGCCAGCGCCGGCGGCCCCGCCGTGGCGATCGGGCGCACGCGGACGCCGCCGGCCTTCACGACGCGACGGTCCCAGACCATGACGCCGGGAGTGGTGAGACCCGTGATCCCGATCTTCACCCCGCCGCGTTGCACCACGGTCAGCGCGGGAAACAGGAGCGAGTCGCTTTGCAGGATGTTCGCCGAGACGAACGGATAGGTGGCGTCCGCCGCCGCGTCGCGGAGCACGCCCAGGCCGAAGTTGAACTCGTGATTCCCCGGGGTCGCCGCGTCGAGCGCGAGTGCGTTGAACGCATCCACGATCGGATTGGGACGCGTGGGCGTCCCGGTTGGAGGTCGCCCGAAATACGCGGCGAAGGGATTGCCCTGAATCTCGTCACCGGCATCGACCGCGACGACCTGGTTCGGGTACTGGGCCCGGAGGGATTCGAGGATGGTCGCGATGCGGGACAGGCCACCCGGCGCCGGCTGGTCGCGCACGTAATCCCAGGCGAGGGCGCGGCCGTGCACATCGGCCGTCGCGACGACGACGACGTGCGCGGAATCGACGGCAGGGGGAGCGGAGGGCGATTGCAGAACGAAGATCAGCGCGAGCAGCGGATGCATAGTGCGCTGAAAATTGCCAAGACCCCGGGGTTCGCGCTACCTTGCCGTCCGTCAATGCTACCCGACGGACAGCCGACCCATCGCATTCTCGTCGTGGAGGACGAGCCCGACATTGCCGGCCTCGTCGCCTACCACCTCGCCAAGGCCGGGTACCGGGTCACCACGGCCGCCAACGGCACCGAAGCACTCAAGGTCGCCAACGTCGATCGACCCGACCTGGTCGTGCTCGACCTCATGATCCCAGGCCGCTCCGGGCTGGAGGTGCTGGCCGAGCTGCGGCGCCACGAAGCCACGAGCCAGATGGGCGTCATCTTGCTCACCGCGCGGAAAGAAGAGCAGGACCGGGTCAAAGGCCTGTCCCTCGGGGCCGACGACTACGTCCCCAAGCCGTTCTCACCGCAGGAGCTGGTGCTCCGGGTGGGGGCCGTGCTGCGGCGGCTCGCGGCGCCCCCGGTGGCGAGCGGCGGCGTCCTCGCCGCGGGGATGCTGCGGCTCGATCCCGCCGCCCACCGCGTCACGGTCCACGACGCGGAGATCGAGTTGACCGCCACCGAATTCAAGCTGCTCCGGCTCCTCATGGAGCGGCCGGGGCGGGCCCAGTCGCGGACGGAGCTGCTCCGGTCGGTGTGGCAGGCCCAGCCCGACATCCAGACGCGCACCGTGGACATGCACGTGCAGCGGCTGCGGACCAAGCTGGGCGCCGCGGGTGCCTACATCGAGACGCTGCGCGGCGTCGGCTATCGCTTCCGCCTCCCCGAACCGAAGACACGCCGGCGCTGATGCGGCTCGCCACGCGGCTGTTTGTAGCCTCCAGTCTGCTCGTGGCAGCGACGGTCGTAGGTCTCGTCCTCGCCGCCGACCGAATTCTGCGCCAGGAGCTGGAGGCGGAGACCGCGCGCGCGCTCGAGCGCGAGGCCCGGCTGGTGCTGACGGAGCTGCCCAACGACTCCCTCGCCTGGCCCGCCGCGGCCATGCACTTAGGCACCCTGATCGGTCACCGCGTGACCCTCATCGACTCGACCGGGCGGGTGCGCGGGGACACCGAGTTTCCGAAGGACGCGCTGCCCGAGCTCGAGAACCATGCTGGGCGGCCAGAGGTGCTCGCGGCGCTGGCGCACGGCGTCGGTGAAAACACCCGGCTCTCCGCCTCGACCAACGAGCGGCGCCTCTACGTGGCGATTCATGGAGGGCCGCCCCCGATCGTCATCGTCCGCGTCTCGACCACCCTCGCCGCAGTGGATACTCAGGTGAATACGGTCCAGGGGGCGATCGCGATCGCGGGCCTGTTCGCGATCTTCCTGGCCGCGCTGCTCGCCTGGGTGGGGAGCCGCTACCTCGCCCGTCCGCTGGTCGAGCTGACCGGCGCCGCGCGGGCGATCGCGGAGGAGCGCACCCCGGTGTTCCCGGACTCGGGGATCCCCGAGGTGTCCCGTCACATCCTGGCGCTGCGCGCGATGCACGAGCAGCTGGACCAGCGGTTCGCCGAGCTGCGGCGCGAGCGCGCCGAAACGGCCGAGCTGGTCGAGGCCATGGCGGACGCGGTGATCGCCGCCGATGCCAGCGGCGCGATCCTGACCTGCAATGCCGCCGCGCGCCGGTTGCTGCGGCTCGGGTCATCCGAGGCGCTTCCCCCCCTGACCGAGCTGTTTCACGAGAAGGCCGCCCGCGAGATCGTCCGGACCGTGCGGGACGGACATGACGTGGACGAGCAACCGATCCAGCTCGGCGACCGCGAGCTGCTCGTCACGGGACGCTCGTTGCCCGACGGCGGGAGTCTGATGGTTCTGCAGGACGTGTCCCAGCTCCGCCGCCTCGAGGCGGTGCGCCGGGACTTCGTGGCGAATGTGTCCCACGAGCTGAAGACCCCGCTCACGGCGATCGCCGGATACGCCGAGACGCTCACGGCGGAGACCGACCCCACCTCGCACAGCGGCAAGTTCTCCGCGACGATCCTCACGCACGCTCGACGCATGCAGCGGCTGGTCGAGGACCTGCTGGATCTCTCGCGCATCGAATCGGGCGTGTGGCGACCGGAGCCGGCCGTGCTCGACGTCGAGCGCGAGGTCCGCGAGGCCTGGGCGCCCTTCGCGGAGACTGCCGCCGGCGCCCAGGTGTCCCTGGTTGTGGCCCCCGCGCCCGATGCCACAAACCTCGCCGCGGACCCCGAAGCCCTGCGGCAGATTCTCACCAACCTGTTGTCCAACTCCCTGCGACACACCCCCGCGGGTGGTACCGTCCGCGTTTCCACTGAGCTCACCGCGGACGGGACGGCCCTCGCCGTCGCCGACACCGGGTCGGGGATCCCGAGCGAGCACCTGTCCCGCATTTTCGAGCGGTTCTACCGGGTGGACCCGGGGCGCTCCCGGGAACAGGGGGGGACGGGACTGGGGCTCTCCATCGTGAAACATCTGGTGGAAGCCCACGGCGGCCGGGTCTCCGCCGAGAGTGCGCTGGGCCGCGGCACCACCATCCGCATGGTGTTTCCCGCCGTTACCAAGTCGTAACCCAGGCGTCACACAGACTTGACCGCCCGCTTCGATCATGCGGGCGTGCGAATCGCGTTGGTGACCGATACCTACACCCCCCAGGTGAACGGGGTGACCACCGTGGTGCATCGCATCGTCGAGTCGGTGCGCGCGGCGGGGCACCCCGTCGCCATCGTCGCGCCCAGGTATCCCTCGGGGGACACCGGCACGCTCGACGAGCTGCGCATCCCGTCGGTGCCGTTTCCCCCCTACCCCAGCATCCGGCTGAGTCTCCCCTACCGGCGCCGGGTGTTCGCCCACCTGGATCGTTTCGCGCCCGACGTGGTGCACGTCGCGACCGAAGGGCCGCTGGGTACGCTGGGCCGGCGCTATGCGCTGCAGCGCGACGTACCGCTGGTCACGTCGTTTCACACTCACTTTCCCGCCTATGCGCGGCACTACGGGGTCCCGGTGCTGGCCCCACTCGTGTGGCGCTGGCTCGTGCACTTCCACCGTCCGGCGCGGATGATCCACACTCCCGGCGAGGCGGTGCAGGACGAGCTCGTCGGGCATGGACTGTCGCGCACGGTGGTGTGGGGACGCGGGGTAGACACCCGGCATTTCTACCCGGGCCGCTCGGACGCCGGCTGGCGCCGCTGGCTCGGCGGGTCGAAGGATGTGGCCATCGTGTTGCACGTCGGGCGCCTGGCCGCCGAAAAGAACCTCCGGGTCTTGATCGACGCCTGGCAGCGGGCGTATCACCGGCTGGGCCGCCGCGCCGCGTTCGTCATCGCCGGCGACGGCCCGGAAGCGGCCAAGGTCATGACGCGCGCGCCGTTCGTCCGGCGCTTGGGCTTCCTGGACCGGGACAATCTCGCCGTGCTGTACGCCAGCGCGGACCTGTGTGTGCTGCCCTCCCGCACGGAGACCTGCGGGCTGGTCGCCCTCGAGGCGATGGCCTCGGGCCTCCCCGTGATCGCCGCCGACGCCGGCGGTCTGAGGGAGAGCGTGCGGCCCGAAGAGAGCGGACTGCTCGTGTCGCCCGACGACCCCGCGGGGTTTGCGGACGGGATCGTGGCCCTCGTCGGTGATCCCGCGCGGCGCCAGCGCCTGGCGCTCGGCGCCCGGCGGACGGCGGAAACGCGCGACCTGCGCGGGGAGAATCGCGAGCTGCTCCAGCAATACGCCGCCATCGCCGCCACGCGGAGCGTTCCGGGAGGAGTGCCATGCGCCGCCTGATCATCGCGCTCGCCGACGGCCTGCGGCCGGATGCGATCACACCCAGCGTGATGCCGTCGCTGTTCGCGCTCGGCTCCGCGTATACGATCGCGCTGCGGGCCCGCACGGTGCGACCCAGCGCCACCGTCGCCGCGCTGACCTCCCTCGCCACCGGCGTCGCGCCCGACACGCACCGGCTGGTCGAGCCCGGCCTCGATTTTCTTCCGTCGGTGGGAAGGCTCCGGCCCGTCGCCCGCGAGCTGTCCCGCGCCGGCGTCTCTACCGAGATCGTGACCGGTGCGCTCGATCTCACCGCGCTCCCGATCGCCTGGGCGCTGGCGACCGCCGCCGGCGCCCGCAGTGTGCTTCCCGCCGGCAAGCAGGCGCGGCACACGGCGGCGGCGGCGGCGAGCGTGCTGAACCGCGAGGGTGCCCCGGAGTCGAGCCTCGTCTTCGTCTATCTGCCGGACTGTGACCGGGCCGGTCACCGCGACGGCTGGATGTCGCCAGCGTACCTCGAGGCCGCGGCCGAAGTGGACACGGGCATCGGCATCCTGTCCGCGTGGACCGACGATGCCGTCCTCGTGGTGCTGGCCGATCACGGTGGTGGCGGAGTGACGTCGCAGGATCACGATGAGCCGCATCCGGTCAACGACCACATTCCCCTGATCGTCGCGGGACCCGGGGTCACGCGGCGCCATCAGCTCACCCGCGCCGTTTCGATCCTCGATGTCCCGGCCACCATCCTCTGGTGGTTCGGCGTGACGGTGCCCCCCGAGTACGAAGGCCGCCCCCTGAGCGAGGCGTTCGCGGCGACGCCCGAGCCGGTCCCGGCGTGACGCTCCGCTGGTGGCGGGCGGTCACCCACCTGGGCGACGCCGCGACCACCATCGGGGCCGCGTTGCTCGTGATGGCGCTCGGGGAAGCCCGCCTCGGAATGACGATGTTGCTCGCCAACACCACGTCGCACCTCTCCGTGCAGATCCTGAAGCGCCTGGTGGCCCGCCCGCGTCCCTGCGATGGCAGCGGCCGCCCCCTGGCCCTGGTCGCGCTCCCCGACCCGTTCTCGTTCCCCTCGGGTCACGCGGCGGCGGTGTTCGCTATCGCCACGCCGGTTGCTCTGGCCCACCCCAGTCTGGTCCCGGTGGTCATGCCCCCGGCAGTGGTGGTGGCCTGGTCCCGCTACCGGCTGCGGGTCCACCATCCCGGGGACGTGCTGGCGGGCGTGGCCCTTGGCCTGGGCGGGGCCCTGTTGGCCTACGCCCTCCTGTAGACCCCGGATTCCGAGGAAGCGCCCGGCCTCCTCCTCACGCTCGGTTTCGTTCATCCGGCGCCGGTGCACGGCCGACGTTCGGGTGCCAGGTAGCGGAGGCCAGTTCGGCTCCGCTATCTGTGTCTCGCCTCCCTGTTACCTGATTGTGACGGAACGGCGGTTGGTCCGTGATGGGGTCACGCGAGCATAGGCGTCGAACCTTCTCACGGGAGACCGTGCCTCCATGATTATCCCCAGCTACCGTCGTTACCGTGCGCTTCTGGGCCTCGTCATCCTGGCCGCTTTGCCGAGGGTCATCGCCGCCCAGGGGCAGGCGCCTGCACCCGCGCCCTCGGGCCCGCAGATCAGCGTCGGCGGGCTCTCGTATTTCCAGTACTACTACATGCTGAACAAGAACGCCAACGGGATCAACGCCAACAACTTCCAGCTGACTCGCGCCTACATCAACATCATGGCCAAGTTGAGCGGAGGCGTGTCGGCGCGCATCACCCCGGACATCTACCAGCTGGCCTCCGACTCGACGCTCAACTACCGGTTGAAGTACGCCTATGTCGCGTTCAACCCCTCCGGCGGTCCCCTCACCTGGAAGCTCGGCGTCACCCAGACCCCGCTGCTCGATTGGGAAGAGGCGCTGTGGGATTACCGGGTGCAGGGCACCATGCCGATGGAGCGCAACGGCTACGTCACCTCGTCGGATCTGGGCGCCGGCGTCGACGGGAACTTCAACCACGAGAAAGTGGACCTGCAGGCCGGTGTGTTCAACGGTGAAGGCTACAGCAAGAGCAACACCGGCGATCAGGGCAAGGACGTCATGGCCCGGATCTCCTTCCGCCTCATGGACACCGACAACGACAGCCGGGTCGGCGGACTCCGTCTCACCGTGTACGGGCAGTACGGCCAGCCCACCACCACCGGCACCCGCCAGCGGTTTCTCGGCCTGCTCTCCTATCGCAGCAACAAGGTGCTGCTGGCCGGTGAGTATGCGACCACGGCGGATTCGGTCCACACCACCGCCAAGAAGGTGACGGGCAGCGTGGCCAGCGTGTACGGGTGGTATCAGCTGGCCGCCAAGCTCCGCGTGATCGCCCGGGTGGATCAGTGGGATCCCAATACCAACGTGGACAACAACAAGCAGACGCGGACCATCATCGGCCTCGCGTACCACGTGACCTCCAACTTCCGCGTGCTGGCCGACTGGGACAATGTCAAGTTCGAGGGCGACGGCACGACGACGCCGCCCAGCACCGCGACCAAGTCCACCGCGTCGCAGGCGCTCCTGCAAATGCAGTTCAACTTCTAATAGTGAACGAGGCACACTTTCTTATGACGCGCACCAAGCTCCTGACGCTCGCCGCCGCGCTCGCGGCGGCCCCGGCGGCCGCCCAGGTGCAGTTGAACGGCGCCGGCGCGACGTTTCCGAACATCATCTACCAGGACTGGATGCTGACCTACAATCAGTCCCATCCCGACGTGAAGCTGAACTACCAGTCGATCGGCTCGGGTGGGGGAATCCGGCAGTTTTCGGATGGAACCGTGGACTTCGGCGGCTCCGATGCCCCGATGAGCGATTCCGCCATCGCCGCGATCCAGGGGAACGTGTTGCACATCCCCACGGTCATGGGCGCCATCGTCGTCACGTACAACGTCGCCGGCGTGGCCTCCGGATTGAAGCTCACGCCCGACGTGATCGGCGATATTTTCCTCGGCAAGATCACCAAATGGAACGACGCGCGGCTCGCGAGCATAAACCCGGGCGTCCAGCTGCCGGCCAGCGACATCGTCGTCGTGCACCGGTCGGACGGTTCGGGTACCAGCTACGGCTTCACCGATTACCTCACCAAAGTCAGCCCGGAATGGGCCCAGAAGGTCGGGAAGGGGACCTCCGTCAACTGGCCCGTGGGCCTGGGCGGCAAGGGCAACGAGGGCGTTTCCGCTACCGTGGGGCAGACGCCGGGAGGAATCGGGTATGTCGAGCTGGCGTACGCCAACAGCAACAAGCTGGCCTTCGCTTCGGTGCAGAATTCTTCAGGCAAGTTCATCACGCCGAGCCTCGAATCGGTCACGGCGGCGCTGGCCGGCGCCATGAAGACGATGGGCCCGAGCACGGATTTCCGCGTGTCCATCACCAATCCCCCAGGAGCCGACGCGTACCCGATCGCCACGATGACGTGGTTCCTGCTGCACAAGACCTACGGCGATGCCGCGAAAGCCAAGGCGCTGCTGCAATTCGTGTGGTGGGCCGAAACCGATGGCCAGGCGAAAGCTTCCGGCCTCGGCTATGCCCCCCTGCCCAAGCAGCTGCAACCCTGGATCCATGACCACCTGAAGAGCATCACGGCTGCCGGCAAGCCCGTGATGTAAGCAGTCGGCGGCTCGTTACCCCCCTCCAACGACCGCCTCCAGCCCCCGCGGGCAGTTCGCCGCGGGGGTTTTTTTCTTCCCGCGGTGACACAACTGTTACCCGGATGTGACGGTCTCCCCGGCCGCGACGGATAGAATCCCCGCGTGACGAGCATTCCCACGGAGCAGCCTCCGATCGCCGCCTCCCCGATTCCCCGGCCTACTCCACAGGTGATTCTCCGCCGCCGCAGCCGAAACGTGGGAGACCGCCTGCATCGGGGCATCGTGACCGTCCTGGCTTGCTCCGTGCCGCTGCTGCTCCTCGTGATTGCGAGCGAGCTGGCCTGGTCGGCCTGGCCGGCGCTCAAGAAGTTCGGGCCGGCGTTCCTGTGGACCTCCACCTGGGATCCCGTCGCGGAGGTGTACGGCGCCGCCCCGATGATCTTCGGGACGATCGTGTCGTCGCTGCTCGCCCTCGTGATCGCCGTCCCGCTGGCGCTCGGCGTCGCCATCTTCCTCACCGAGTTCGCGCCCCGCTGGGTACGCCAACCCGTCGGCTTCCTGGTGGAGCTCCTGGCCGCCGTACCGAGCGTCGTCTACGGGCTGTGGGGCATCTTCGTGCTGATTCCGTTCCTCCGCACCTTTGCCGTCCCAGGCCTCCGGGCGGTCTTCGGATGGACGCCGTTGTTCCAGGGCGTGTTTTACGGCAATTCGATGCTCGCCGGCGGCGTGATCCTCGCCATCATGATCGTGCCCTACATCGCGGCGGTGTCCCGCGAGGTGCTCGGCGCCGTACCCGGTAGCCAGCGGGAAGCCGCGATGGGCCTCGGCGCCACCCGCTGGGAGGCGGTGTGGACCGCCGTCCTGCCCTACGGGCGGGCCGGCATCATCGGCGCCATCATGCTCGGCCTGGGGCGCGCCCTGGGGGAAACGATGGCGGTCACCATGGTGATCGGGAACCGCCACGATATCGCCGCCTCCCTGCTGCAGCCCGGATTCACCATGGCGGCCGCGCTGGCGAACGAGTTCAGCGAGGCCACGACGCAGATGTACCTCTCGGCGTTGTTCGCCGTCGGGCTGGTGCTGTTCGTCCTCACCATCGTGATCAACGCCCTCGCCCGCCTGCTCGTGTGGCGGGTGGCGCGCGGAGCCTCGGCCGGGAGCCGCGCCCTGTGAGTCGCTCCACCCGTCGCCGGATCCAGAGCGCGGTGATGACCGGGGTGGTGATATTTCTGTGCGCGGCGGCGGTAGCCCCGTTGCTGTTCATCTTCGGCAACCTGGTGGCGAAGGGCGCCTCCTCCATCGATTGGAGCTTCTTCGTCAAGAACCCGGTGCCGGCGGGACAGAACGGCGGTGGCGTGGCCCACGCGATCGTCGGCACCGGAATCGTGGTCGGTCTGGCCTGCGCCATCGGCCTGCCGATCGGCGTCGGGGCCGGGATCTTCCTCGCGGAATACGGCAGCGGCAAGCTGGGTTGGACGGTGCGGTTTCTGGCCGACGTATTGAACGGCACCCCGTCCATCGTCGTCGGCATCTTTGCCTGGACCTGGCTCGTCAAGCCGGCCGGACACTTCTCCGCCCTCGCGGGCGGCGCGGCCCTCGCGGTGCTGATGATCCCGATGCTCGCCCGAACCACCGAAGAAATGGTCCGGCTGGTTCCCAATTCGCTGCGCGAAGCGGCACTGGCGCTGGGCTATCCACGGTGGCGGACGTCGCTGCGGGTGATCGTGCGCACCGCCCTCGGGGGCATCGTCACCGGAGCGCTCGTCGCCATCGCGCGCGCCGCCGGGGAAACGGCTCCGCTGCTGTTCACCGCGCTCGGGAACCTCAACTTCAGCACGAACATCTTCCAGCCGATGCAGACCCTGTCGCTGCAGATCTTCGTGTACGCGACGGGACCGTTCGAAGAGTGGCACCGGCTGGCGTGGGCCTCCGCGCTGGTGCTCATGGGGATGGTGCTGATCCTTTCGATCGCGGCCCGCTGGGTCACCCGGCAACGCCATGGCGCCCGATAATTCGCTGGTGCGGCTCGAGACCAAGCGGCTCACGGCGCTGTTCGGCCGTACGGCGGCGGTGCACGAAGCGTCCGTGTTCTTCCCCACCAACACGGTCACCGCGATCATCGGCCCGTCGGGGTGCGGGAAGAGCACGTTCCTGCGCTGTCTCAACCGCATGCACGAGCTGTCGGAGGGCGGCTGGGTCACCGGGTCGGTGCTGCTGGATGGAGAAGACATCTACGACAGCGCGGTCAATCCCGTCGTCATTCGCCGGCAGATCGGGATGGTGTTCCAGCGGCCCACGCCGTTCCCGACCATGACGATCTACGAGAACGTCGCGGCGGGGCTGCGGGTGAACGGCCGGTTGCCGCGGGCCGACGTCGACATGGCCGTGGAACGGGCGTTACGCCAGGCCGCGCTCTGGGACGAGGTGAAGGACCGATTGCAGGGGAGCGCCGTGGACCTCTCCGGCGGGCAGCAGCAGCGTCTCTGCATCGCCCGGGCGGTGGCCCCGAGGCCCGAGGTCCTGTTGCTGGACGAGCCCACGGCCTCGCTCGATCCCGCGGGGACCCTGCGGATCGAGGAGCTGTGCATCGAGCTGAAACAGCGCTACACCATCGTGATCGTGACGCACAACATGCAGCAGGCGGCGCGCGTGTCGGACTACACCGCCTTCTTCTATATGGGGAAGCTCGTCGAGGTCAACCGCACCACCTCGCTCTTCACGCGACCCAAGCAGCCGCAGACCGAGGCGTACATCACCGGGAGATTCGGGTGAGCGTCCCCGACCTGACCACGGACCGGCGAGCCGCCGCCCCCCACCCGGAGCCGGCGGTGGTGGGGGCGGCCTCCCCGTCGTCCAGCCCGTTCCCGGTGATCGATGTCCGGGGCTATTCCTTCTGGTACGGCCGGGTGCAGGCACTGTTCGAGGTGGGGATCACCATTCCCCGTCGCGCGGTGACCGCGCTGATCGGACCCTCCGGATGCGGCAAGAGCACCTTTCTGCGCTCCATCAACCGGATGCACGATCTCCTGCCGGGGGCCCGCCACACCGGCGACATCCTGCTGGACGGGGTGTCGGTGTTCTCCCGGGGAACCGACGTCGTCGACCTGCGGCGCCGGGTCGGCATGGTGTTCCAGCGGCCCAACCCCTTTCCCAAATCGATCTTCGATAACGTGGCCTACGGACCGCAGATGAACGGGCGGGCCCGCCCGCGTGAGCTGCCGGAACGGGTGGAACGGGCCCTGCGACGCGCGGCCCTGTGGGAAGAAGTGAAGGACCGGCTCGAGGAGCCGGGGACCGGGCTCTCGGGAGGGCAGCAGCAGCGGCTCTGTATCGCCCGGGCGCTCGCCAACGAGCCCGAGGTGCTGCTCATGGATGAGCCGTGCTCGGCGCTCGACCCGATCGCCACCGAGCGCATCGAAGAGCTGATTCACGAGCTGAAGCAGCAGTACACGATCGTCATCGTGACGCACAACATGCAGCAGGCGTCGCGCGTTGCCGATTTCACGGGATTCTTCTACCTGGGCCGGCTGGTCGAGTTCGGCGAGACCCCGCGGATCTTCACCAAGCCGACCGACGAGCGGACCGAAGCCTACATCACAGGACGGTTTGGATGAGCGCACACCCCGTGCACCGCCATTTCCACGATGAGCTGTCGGACCTGAAGGCCCGGCTGCTCACCATGTCGGCCGAGGCTCAGGCAGCCCTCGGCCTCGCCCTCGATGCGCTGCTCCAGCGCGATCGCCTGAAAGCGAAGCAGGTGATCGCCGGCGACGAAGAGGTGGACGCCATGGAGAGCGACATCGAGCAACTGGTCGTCAAGCTGCTGGCCACCCAGCAGCCGATGGCCCGCGATCTCCGCCTGCTGATGTCCGCGATGAAGATCGCGAACGACCTCGAGCGCGTCGGCGATCATGCGGTCAACATCGCGGAGTCGGCCGAACGGCTGGCCGCGACACGCCACATCGCCCCCGAGCCGGAGCTTCTGGAAATGGCCCGCCAGGCGCGCACCATGCTCGCCGACGCGCTGGACGCCTTCGTCCACGGCGACGCGCAGGCGGCCCGGGCCATTTGCCGACGCGATGACCAGGTCGATGCGTTGCACGACTCGGTGTTCCGGATCCTGCTCACCCACATGCTGGAGGATCCGCATATCATCGGCGCCGCCATGGACCTGTTTCTCGTCAGCCGCAACCTGGAGCGGGTGGCGGATCTGGCGACGAATATCGCGGAAGATGTGGTGTTTCTGGTCGAGGGGAAATCGATCAAGCACCGCGTGGAGGAAGCTACCAGCTCCTGAAGCGCTCCTCCGGGACCGGACGCCGCGCCAGCAGCTCCGGCTTAGCGAACAGCTTCACCAGCAGCATTCCGGTCAGAAAGCCGCCGATGTGGGCGAAGTAGGCGACGCCCCCCTCCTGCGCGCTGAGGCTCGGCAACCCCCCGAGCAGCTGGAGCAGAATCCAGTAGCCGAGCATCAGGTAGGCCGGCAGCTGAATGGTCGTCACGTAAAACCCCAGGAACAGCAGGGTGTGCACGCGCACGCGCGGGTACAGCAGGAGGTAGGCCCCGAGCACCCCGCTGATGGCGCCGGACGCGCCGACCATCGGCACCGCCGAATGGGGCTGGACGAAGATCTGCGCCCCCGCCGCCGCGACCCCGCACAGGAGATAGAACACCACGAAGCGGACGTGGCCCATCGCATCCTCGATGTTGTTGCCGAAGATCCAGAGGAACCACATGTTCCCGATCAGGTGGAGCCACCCTCCGTGCAGGAACATCGACGTCAGCACCGTCCACCAATGCGGCTGCGCGGCGATGTGGCAGGCGAGATCGGGACCGAGCGGCACCGTGGTGCCGGGAGCCACCGTCCCCAACAGCTCCCCGGGAACGAGACCCAGGGTGCAGATCGAGTGGATGAGCGGCTGCGGGGCACCTAACCCCTGAACCAGCACCCACACCAGGACGTTGAGGCTGATGATGGCCACGGTCATCACCGGCTTCAGAGTGGTGGGATTGTCGTCTCGGTAGGGAAACATTTCTTCGAACTTACACGTAACTCATTGAGTGACAATGGGGTTGTCGCTGCCGTTTTGGCATCGTTTACGGGCATAGGCCTTGCTCGATGCGACTCCCGGCAAACCCTGCGCATCACACACACGAATAAGGAGTACCGGTTATGGCGGAGAAAATCATCGGCATCGACCTGGGGACCACCAACTCGGTCGTCGCCGTCATGGAGGGGGGCGACCCGGTCGTCATCCCCAACGCTGAAGGTGGCCGGACGACGCCGTCGGTGGTGGCGTTCACCAAGGATGGCGAACGGCTGGTTGGGCAGGTCGCCAAACGGCAGGCGGTGACCAACCCCCAGAACACGATTTTCTCGATCAAGCGCTTCATGGGGCGCCGCACCGGCGAAGTCAGCTCCGAGTCCAAGCGCGTGCCCTACAAGGTCATGCCCGGACAGAACGACCTGGCCTCCGTCGAAATCCAGGGGAAGCGCTACACCCCTCCCGAGATCTCGGCGATGATCCTTCAGAAAATGAAGCAGACCGCCGAAGACTACCTCGGACACAAGATCGAGAAGGCGGTCATCACCGTCCCCGCCTACTTCAACGATTCCCAGCGCCAGGCCACCAAGGACGCGGGGAAGATCGCCGGACTCGACGTGGTGCGCATCATCAACGAGCCCACGGCCTCAGCCCTCGCGTACGGCCTCGAGAAGAAGAAGGAGGAGAAGGTCGCGGTCTACGACCTGGGCGGCGGCACCTACGACATCTCGGTGCTGGAGCTGGCTGAAGGGGTGTTCGAGGTCAAGAGCACCAACGGGGACACCCACCTGGGCGGCGACGATTTCGACTCCCGGATCATCCAATGGTTGGTGGACGAGTTCAAGCGCGATCAGGGGATCGACCTGTCCAAGGACCCGATGGCGCTGCAGCGTCTCAAGGAAGCCGCGGAGAAAGCCAAGATGGAGCTGTCTTCCGCGATGCAGACGGAGATCAACCTCCCCTTCATCACGGCCGACCAGTCCGGCCCCAAGCACCTGAACGTCACGCTGACGCGCGCCAAGCTCGAGCAGTTGGTGGACGATCTGGTGCAGCGGACGTTGCCGCCCATGGAGCAGGCCTTGAAGGACGCCGGCCTGAAGCCGAGCGAAATCGACGAGGTGATCCTGGTCGGCGGTCAGACGCGGATGCCGAAGGTCCAGGAGATCGTGAAGACGTTCTTCGGCAAGGATCCGCACAAGGGCGTGAACCCGGACGAGGTCGTGGCGATCGGCGCCGCGATCCAGGGCGGCGTGCTGGCGGGCGAAGTAAAGGACGTGCTGCTCCTGGACGTGACCCCGCTGTCCTTGGGCATCGAAACCCTGGGCGGCGTGACGACGGTGCTGATTCCGCGGAACACCACGATCCCGACCAAGAAGTCGGAGGTGTTCTCGACCGCGGAGGACTCGCAGACGACCGTGGAGATCCATGTGCTCCAGGGCGAGCGCCAGATGGCGCTGGACAACCGCACCATCGGCAAGTTCCAGCTGACCGGGATTCCGCCGGCTCCGCGGGGCGTGCCGCAGGTCGAGGTGACCTTCGACATCGACGCGAACGGGATTCTGCACGTGTCGGCCAAGGACAAGGCGACGGGCAAGGAGCAGAAGATCCGGATCGAGGCCTCGTCCGGCCTCGGTGACAAAGACATCGACAAGATGGTCAAGGATGCAGAGGCCCACGCCGGCGAGGACAAGAAGCGGCGCGAGGAAATCGAGCGGCGCAACCGCCTCGACAGCATGGTGTACGAAGTGGAGAAGAACTCCAAGGAATGGGCGGACCGTCTCGAAGCGTCGCTCAAGACGCGTCTCGACGGCGCGGTGGAGGGCTCGAAGCAGGCTCTGCGCGCCGGGAACCCGGACGAGATCGCCCGGGCTCTGGAGGAGCTGCAGCAGGCGTACTCCGCCGCCGGAGCGTCACTGTATGCCGCCAGCCGCGGTGCGGATGCGTCCGCCCCCGGGGGGGCGGCACCGGCTGAAGGGGCTCCCGGGCAGCCTGGTGCTGAGAAGAAGGAAAACGTCGTCGAAGCCGATTACGAGATCGTCGATGACGACAAGAAGAAATCGTGATGATCGATTAGTTTGCGACGGTACCCTCTAACCCCGAGAACTCGATGTCGGTGCGTACGCGTGACTGGTTGAAGTTCGTGGCCCTGGTGGGTCTGGCATTCGTTTTCGGCCTGGCGTTCGCCTCGGCGCTGAACCTGCCCAAACAGGGATCGGCCGCCGAGGCGTCCGCGCTGCTCCAGGCCCCCCCCCCCACCCCGGCCCAGCAGCATCCGATCGTGCCGGCGGCCAAGCCGGTGGCGGAACTCGGGGATGCCTTCGTAGCGATTTCCGAGCAGGTGAAGCCGGCGGTCGTGTTCATCCGCTCCGAAATCCAGCAGCGGACTGACACCCGCAAGCTGCCTCCGGGGTTCGATGATTTCTTCCCGCAATTCCGGCATCCGCAGCCCCGCGTCGAGGAAGGCTCGGGCTCCGGGTTCATCGTGTCACCCGACGGCTACATCCTGACGAACAACCACGTGGTGGCGGGAGCCAGCCACGTGACGGTCCGGCTGCTCGACAAGCGGCAGTTCGACGCGCACGTCGTGGGCGCCGACCCGCAGACCGATGTGGCGGTCATCAAGATCGACGCGACGAACCTGGCGACGGTGAGCTTCGGAAACTCCGACTCGACGCACATCGGGGAGTGGGTCCTCGCCATCGGCAATCCGCTGGGCGACAACTTTACATTCACCGTCACCGCGGGGATCGTGAGCGCCAAGGGACGCCTGCTCGCCGGCCTGAACCAGTCGAAGTACGCGATCCAGGACTTCATCCAGACGGATGCGGCGATCAACCCGGGGAACTCCGGTGGCCCGCTCGTGAACATCCACGGAGAGGTCATCGGGATCAACTCCGCGATCGCCAGCGAAACGGGATTCTATTCGGGATACGGCTTCGCGATCCCGATCAATCTGGCGCGCACCGTCATGAGCCAGCTCATCACCCACGGGAAAGTCCAGCGGGCGGTGATGGGAATTTCCATTCACGACGCCACCCAGGAAGACGCGGCGGCCGTCGGCTTGACGGATATCCGCGGCGTCGTGGTCGACAATTTCACCGACAATTCCCCCGCCCAGAGCGCCGGGCTGCTGCCGGGAGACCTGATCGTCGATCTCGACGGGCAGCCGGTGGAGTACACCGCCCAGCTGCAGCAGCGGGTCGCTTTCAAGAAGCCCGGAGAGCCGGTGCAGGTCACCGTGTTGCGCCAGGGCGGGGCCCGCAAGGTCTACACCGTGCACCTCGCGGCCGCGCCGGACGAGAAGCCGGAAGAGATCGCCACGACGGATTCCGGGAAGGAAGGATCGGCCGAGACGGTCTCCTCGAACCGGCTTGGCGTCGCCGTGGAGCCGCTGACGCAGGACGATGCGTCGCAGGACGCGAGGCTGCGCGCCGTGGTGCGCCAGGGCGGCGCCCTGGTGGTGAGCGACGTTTCCGCCGACGGCCCGTCGTATCGCAAGCTGTTCTCGGCGGACCAGGGAGGGCCGGACCTGATCGTGCGGATCAACGGCAAGAACACGGGCTCCCGGGCGGATTTCCGGAACGCGCTGCAGGGGGTCAAGGCCGGCGACATCGTCACACTCGAGGTGCTGTCACGGGCGGCCGACGGCTGGCAGCAGCGGGTGGTGAGAGTCAGAGCGCGGTAAGCGAACCGAAACAGAGGGGAAGTGGGACGGGGGAAGGGGGAAGCGCAGGACTCCCTCTTCCCCCTTGCCTTTTCTCCTCCCGTTCAGGCTGGTCGCACCCCTTCTTCGTAAGCGTCGCGCGGTACCTCCCGATCCGCATCTTCTTCCTTCCGCACCGACCACCGGAACCACACCACCGTCATCGCGATCCAGAAGATCAGGCCGCCGGGCACCCACATGATCAGTCCCCCGATCTGCTGATCGTCCAGCACGCCGAGACCGTAGAGACGCGGGGCGGCCGCATAGAAGGGGTACAAGGGCTGGTCGGCCAGCGTGATGAAGGCGCCGACGACCGACATCGGGATTCCGAGGAGAAACAGGTACAGGAGCTGCGCCGGATAGGCGGCGCGCGGCAGCTCCGGCACCGGCGACAAGACCGGCCACCACATCACCACGGCGGTCGCGAGGAAGATCAGGTGCTGGACGATGTGCCAGCCGTGATGCCGCATGGCGAATTCGTAGAACCGGGGGATGTGCCAGAATACGATCGGGACCGTGAAGATCAGCGCCGCCTGCACCGGTCTCGTCATCCAACGCCACAGCGGGAGTAACCGCGGGGCCCGGAGGAACGGCCGGACCACCCAGGCCGGCAACCCGTAGAGGAACAACGGGGGAAAGACCAGGGTCAGCACCAGGTGCTGGATCATATGGGCGCTGAACAGCGATTCGTCCGCCAGGTCGTGCAGCGGGCCGTTCAGCGTGACGAGCAGGACCACGAGGGAAGCGAAGTACGCGAGGATCCGGCGGCTCGGTGCCCCCCGCCCCCCCAGGAAGACATACAGGCCGCCCAGGCCCGCGAGCCCCAGGATGACGCTCGGATGAAAGTCCCAGTGCAGGGGGGCCCACCATCCGGCCACGGTCAGCGGCCCCGGGGCGACTTGCCGGTCACCGACCCAGCGCGAACACCCCGAAGAGAAACAGCAGCGCGATCATGACCGCACCGGCCAGCAGGAACGGCCCGCCGAACAGGAAGGTGAAGAACGGGCTGTCCATCTTGAGGTGCATGTAGAACATCACGACGAGCACGAACTTCACGGCCGAGAGGGTGAGGAGGATCGGAACCATGAGGGGCCGGAACGCCGGGACGTAGAAGACCCCGACCTCGACCACCGTGATGATGACCAGGATGGCCGCGATCCGCAGATACGTCGCCGCAGTCGGATGCGCCTGCGCGGGCGTCGTGGTGTCTTCCATCGGGGGCGCTCCGCTCACTTGTGGAGAAGGTAGACGAGCGTAAAGATCGCGATCCAGACGACGTCCACGAAGTGCCAGTACAGACCGGCGATTTCCACCGTGATGGCGTGCCCCGGTCCCAGCTTGCCCTGCAGCGCCCGGACCCACAAGGTCAGCATCCACAGAACGCCGACGGCGACGTGAGCGCCGTGCGTGCCCGTCAGGACGAAGAAGGTCGCGCCGAACAGGTTGGCCTGGAGGGTAAGCCCCTCGTGAACGAACGAGCTGAACTCGTAGTACTGGAAGCCCAGGAAGATGAGGCCGCCGACCGCCACGCCCAGCAGCCAGATCTTGGCCCATTTCATGTCGCCGCGCTGCACCGCGGCCAGTGCCAGCACCATCCAGAGACTCGACATCAGGAGATCGAAGGTGCTGACCGACGTGACCGGGATATTGAGGATCTGCGCGGGGGTCGGCCCCGAGATGCTGCGTCCCTGATAGATGAGATAGGTCGAGATCAGTGAGCCGAACAGCAGGCACTCGGAGCCGATGAAGGCCCAGAACGCCATCTTGCGGTTGTCGAGACCCATACTGGTGTGGTGCACGGTGGCCGCGTGGCTCATGCGTCAGACCTCAAAGGGCTCGAACGCCCAGCGATAGATGCCGAAGACGAGGATCGCCGCTCCCACGAACACGATCCACAGGGTGTGGGTGAGCGGCGCGATCGCCATGACCGGGAGCCCGGCGGCGGCCACCATCGGCCACCAGGATCCCGCGGGCACATGGATCGGGCCCGGACCCTCGGCGCCCTCCGGGATGGCGCGCAGCTGCGTCTGCGACCAGCGCGGCAGCCGGCTCACCACCGTCGGAATCACGTCGAAGTTGTGCGGCGGCGGCGGCGATGGAATGCTCCACTCCAGGGTGGCGCCGCCCCACGGGTCGGGACCGGCGGCCACGCCCCGCCGCCGCGTCCACCACAGGTTGTACACGAACACCAGCATCCCGACACCCATGATGAAGGCGCCGACGGTCGAGACCTGGTTGAAACCGGTGACGCCGAGCTCCGGGGAATAGGTGTAAATCCGCCGCGGCATCCCCAGCAGGCCGGAGAGGTGCATCGGGAAGAAGGCGAGATTCATCCCCACGAAGATCAGCCAGAAGTGCAGCTTCCCGAGGGTCTCGTTGAGCAGCCGGCCCGTCATCTTCGGCCACCAGTAGTACATCCCGGCGAACAGCCCCAGCACGGTCCCGCCGAACAGTACGTAGTGGATGTGCGCCACCACGTAGTAGGTGTCGGTCTGCTGCAGATCGGACGGCGCCGACGCGTGCGTGATCCCGGACAGTCCGCCGATCGTGAACATCGCGATGAAGCCGACGGCAAAGAGCAGCGAGGTGGTGTAGCGGATCTGCCCGCCCCAGAGCGTGCCGAGCCAGTTGAAGATCTTCACGCCCGTGGGGATGGCGATGAGCATCGTGCCGGTGGCGAACACCGAATCGGCGATGGGCCCGAGCCCGACCGCGAACATGTGGTGACTCCACACTCCCCATCCCATGAAGCCGATCAGCACCCCCGAGTACACGACCACCGTATAGCCGAACAGGGGTTTGCGAGAGAAGGTCGGCAGGACCTCGGAGATGATCCCCATCGCGGGGAGAATCAGGATGTACACCTCGGGGTGCCCGAACAACCAGAACAGGTGCTGCCAGAGAATCGGGTCGCCGCCGGCGGAGGTCACGTAGAAATGCGTCCCGAAGGTCCGGTCGAACAGCAGAAAGACCAGGGCGACCGTGATCACGGGAAACGCCGTGATGATCAGGAACGAGGTGATCAAGGTCATCCAGGTGAACACCGGGAGGCGCATCATCGTGAGGCCGGGGGCCCGCAGGTTCAGAATGGTCACGATGAAATTGAAGCCCGCCGCGAGCGAAGCGATCCCCAGGATCTGCAGGCCCAGCACCCAGAAGTCGATGTTCAGACCGGGTGAGAACTGGCGTTCCGTCAGGTTGGCGTAGCCGAACCATCCACCATCCGGAGCGGCGTGAAACAGGAAGCTGGCATTGATGAACAGGCCGCCGAGCAGGAACACCCAGTAGCTGAAGGCGTTGAGCCGGGGGAACGCCACGTCGCGCGCCCCGATCTGCAACGGCACGATGTAGTTGAAGAACGCCGCCGACAACGGCATCAGCGCCAGGAACACCATGGTCGTGGCGTGCATCGTGAACAGCTGGTTGAACGTTTCCGCGCCGACCAGGGTGTTGTCGGGGCGCACCAGCTGAGCCCGGATCAGCAGCGCCTCGAAGCCACCGACCAGGAAGAACCCGAAGGCGGACCAGAAATACAGCATCCCGATCCGCTTGTGGTCGGTGGTGGTCAGCCAGCTCTTGAGGCCCGTGGACGCGTGCGAATCACTCATTTGAGGCTCTGGAGGTAGGCCACCAGGGCGGGAAGGTCCGCGTCACTCACATGCATGGCCGGCATCAGGGAGCCGGGTTTCATCCCGGGCGGATTCCCGATCCACGCCCGCAGGTGGTCCTGCGTGTTCATCATCGTGCCCCCCGCGATCGTGGTCCGGCTCCCGACGTGGGTGAGATTCGGGCCGATGATCCCCACCGAGACACCTCTTATTGTGTGGCACCCGATGCAGCCGTATTTGAGGAACGCCTGCTGCCCCGCTGCCTCGACGCTCCCGGCCGCGGGTCTTCTCGAGGTGGTATCCCGCTGCGCCGCGACCCACGCTTCAAAGGTCGCCGCGGAGTCCACCATCACCCGGAGGTGCATGTTGGCATGGGAGGCACCGCAGAACTCGACGCATTGCCCGAGGTAGGTGCCCACCGAATCCGCGACAAAGGCGATGTGATTGATGTGGTTGGGAATCGCGTCGCGCTTGCCGCCGAGCCGGGGCGCCCACCAGCTGTGGATCACATCGGCGGAGGTGATTGAGACCGCGATGGGCCGCCCCACCGGCACATGCAGCTCGTTGGCGGTCACGACCCCCAGGTCCGGGTAGCGGTACTCCCACCACCACTGGTGGCCCACCACCTCCACCCGCAGCGCCCCCGCCGGTGCGTCCCCGGCCACCTTGAAGACGGTCCGGATCGTGGGGACCGCGATCATCACGAGGATCAGCGCCGGCGCGAGCGTCCAGGCGATTTCGAGCACCGTGTTGCCGTGCGTGCGCGGTGGCGGCGGGGCCCCCTCGCGGGCTCGGAACCGGATGATGACGAACAGCAGCAACCCTTCCACCACCACGAAGACCCCCACCGCCCACGCGAAGATGTTCTTGTAGAGCACCGAGAGGTCGGCCGCGAAGTCGGACCGCGGATCCAGCGTCGATTGGGGGTGGTTGCCGCCCCCCGCGCAGGCCGTGAAGGCGACCAGTAACAGCGCGACGAGCCAGGCGGACGAAACGGGGGTGGGCGAACTGCTGAGCTGTCGGCGAAATGGCAACACGGCGAGGGGCGCCCCTGGTTCGGTCGGGAAAAGTCGCCGGAAAGTATCACCCGGAGCGAAGCCAGGCAATCACCGCGGTCGAATCAGAACTCCAGCTGCTTCAGGTAGTCATAGCTCGCACGGATGCTCTCGAGAGGGACCGGGGGCTCGTCGTGCTCCACGAAATAGTGCTGGATGCCGGCCTGGCCGGCGTGGGTGAAAATTCGCTTCCAGTCGATCGTCCCGGTGCCCACGTCCACCATCTTGCCGCTCGCGTCCATGTCCTTCACGTGCACGCACGGGAAGCGACCCGGATACTTCGCGAAGTAAGCGAGCGGATCGCCCTTCCCCGAGGTGATCCAGTACAGGTCCATCTCGAACTGCACCAGCGACGGATCGCTCGACTCGAGCAGGATGTCGTAGGGTAGACGGCCTTCGATAGGCATGAATTCGACATTGTGATTATGGAAAGCGAACTGCATCCCCGCCGCCCGGGTGGCCTCCCCGGCGCGCGTGAACAACTCCCCGAGGCGCTTCCAATCATCGGCCGAACGGCGTTGCTCCTCGGGGATCCAGGCGACGATGACGTAGTGGTGGCCCACGGTCTTGGCGTCGTCCAACACCCGATCCCAGCCGCCCTTGATCGCTTCGAACGGCATGTGGGCCCCCGGCGCCGAGAGGCCGTGCAGCTCGAGTGCCGCGCGCACGTCCTGCGGAGTATGGCCGTGATAACCCGCGAACTCCACCTCCCGGTAGCCGATCTTGGCGATCTCGGCGAGCGTGCCGTGGAAGTCCTTCGCGAGGAGACCCCGGACGGTGTAGAGCTGGAGTCCGATCTTGTCGATCCGGGAGAAGGGAGACGGGAGCCGGGAGACGACGCGGGTAACGGGGAGCGCGGCAGCCGCGGCAATCCCCAGGTCGGTGAGAAACGCCCGACGACTCATCGCGTCTCCCGTCTCCCGTCTCCCGCGACCGTCAGGGAGTCCCTTAGGGCCTCCCGGTCTCACAGTTCCTTCCGTTTCATGGCGTCGACCGCGTAGGCGCACGCCCTCGCAGTGAGGGCCATGTAGGTAATCGACGGATTTTGGTTCGCCGAGGAGGCCATGCAGGCACCGTCGGTAATGAACAGGTTCGGGACGTCGTGCGCCTGGTTATGCGCATTGAGGACGGAGGTCTTGGGGTCCCGGCCCATGCGGGCGGTCCCCATTTCGTGAATCGCCTTGCCGGGAGGATTCTTCTCGACGTATGGCGTGATGTCCCGGGCGCCGGCCGCCGCCAGCATCTCCGCCGCGGCGATCGAGGCATCCTGCATCAATGCCCATTCGTTCTCGCCATAAGCGCAGTGGATTTTCAAGGTGGGGACCCCCCAGGCGTCCAGCTTGGTCTTGTCGACTTCCACGTAGTTGTCGTGGTTCGGGAGGCATTCCCCGAAACCGTAGAAGCTCATGTGCCAGGGGCCGGGATCCCGCAGGCTGTTCTTCCACGCGGCCCCGAACCCGGGGAGATCGGTCCCGCGGCTCCACCCCTCCCGCGAGGCGCCGCCCTGGTAGCCATAGCCCCGCAGAAACGGGGACTTCGGCTTACCCGGGAGGTTGCGAAACCGCGGCACATAGATGCCGTTGGGCCGCCGACCCACGGTCTTCCGGTCGGCGGGGGCGTCGATGACCCCACCCGCCCCCCCGCCCATGATGTGATCCATCAGGTTGTGGCCGACTTCGCCGCTCGAATTGGCGAGCCCCCCCGGGAACTCCGGTGTGGCCGAATTGAGCAGGAGGCGCGCCGACTCGAGCGCGGAGGCGCACAGGAACACGATGCGACCCCGGAACTCGAGCGCGTGCTTCGTCTCGGCGTCCACCACGCGCACGCCCGTGACCCGGCGGCGCTTGGCGTCGTATATCAGGCTGTGCACCACGCTGTGCGGGCGCAGGGTCATCTTCTTGGTGAGTCGGGCGGCCGGCAGCGTGGAGTTGATCGAGTTGAAGTACGACAGCGTGATGCAGCCGCGCTCGCAGGCCCCGCAGTAATGGCAGGCGGCCCGGCCGTTGTGGTCCTCGGTGAGGACGGCGCAGCGGCCGATGGTGAGCACCCGCTCCCCGCCCCAATGCTTGGCGATGGCGTCGCGCACCAGCTGCTCGCCGCAATTGAGCGGCATCGGCTTCAGGAACTGCCCGTCCGGTAACTGGGGGAGGCCGAGCGCCTCGCCGGAGATCCCGATGAACCGCTCGACGTGGTCGTACCAGGGCGCGATGTCGGCATAGCGAATCGGCCAGTCGGTCGCGATCCC
>Ga0335085_10003586_pt1 | contig 26696 bp, 20 predicted proteins | sample Lox_Sample_45_FD_206712 | JGI IMG/M metagenome (GOLD analysis project Ga0335085, IMG submission 206712) | Soil microbial communities from Loxahatchee National Wildlife Refuge, Florida, United States - Lox_Sample_4.5 | ecosystem: Environmental > Terrestrial > Soil > Wetlands | place: USA...
AGTCGGCATCGCGGTGGCCATCGGTTCATTCATCAAGCGCGCCAAGCCGCAGGCCTCCGGCTCGCTCGACAACGTCGCTGCCGTCGAAATTCCTGGCCAAGGCAACACCATGGCCGCGCTTACCTTCACCGTGCACAACACCAGCGACAAGATTCTCTATGTGCGCACGCTCCAGGCCTCCATGAAGAGTCCGAACGGAGATTCGACCGCCGATGCCGTCTCTGCCGTCGACTTCGACCGTTATTTTCAGGCGTTCCCCACGCTCAAGAATGGAATCCAGCCGCCGCTCACCCCCGAAACTAAGATTCAGCCCGGTGAGACCGTTACTCGCAGCATCATTGTGGCCTTCGACAAACCGCTCGATACTTTCAACCAGCGTCAGGCTTTGGCCGTTGTGATCTGGCCCTACGACCAAACAGTGCCCGTCGTCCTTTCTAAGTGAGCCATTGCCACTTGCGCCAAAGTGCCTGGATGCGTTTCTATAGCGGGATGAACCTATTGCGTAGATTCGTCCTTCGCTTCGCGCTAGCAATGCTTGTGTCAACCATCGGTGCCAATATCGCCGCCGCTCAGGCCCACACCAAATATCTTTTCTACGTCGGCACCTATACTGAAGAAGGCAGTAAGAGCAAAGGTATCTATGCCTATCGCTACGACGCTGCCACCCAGGAAATCACTTCGCTCGGCCTCGCTGTAGAAACCAAGAATCCTTCCTGGATCGCGATTCATCCCAACGGACGCTTTCTTTACGCGGTCAATGAACTCCAGGACTACCAGGGTCCCAACAGCGGCGGAGTCAGTGCGTTCTCCATCGATCGGGCAACCGGAAAGCTGACTCTTTTGAATGAGGTCCAGTCACGCGGCGCAGATCCCTGCTACATCACGGTCGACAAGACTGGAAAGCACGTACTGGTCGCAAACTACACGGGTGGAAATATCGCGGTATTCCCGATCTCTGATGACGGCAAGCTCGGCGAAGCTTCAGCCTTTGTTCAACACAAGGGAAACGGACCCAATCCTAAGCGGCAGGAAACTGCCCACGCGCACTCCATCGATCTCTCGCCCGACAACCGGTTCGCCTTCGTTGACGATCTCGGCCTCGATCACCTTCTCGTCTACAAATACGACGCGTCGCAGGGAACCCTGACGCCGAACGACCCACCTTTCGCCAAGCTGCCCCCAGGAGCGGGCCCACGGCATTTCGCGCTGCATCCTTCCGGAAAATTCGCCTATGTCCTCTCCGAGATGCATTCGACGGTGACGACTTTCTCCGTCGATTTGAAAGCTGGGACGTTCACTCCGCTGCAAGACACATCTGCCCTGCCCCCGGACTTCAAAGGGCAGAACGACGACGCCGAAATCGCGATTCATCCCTCGGGCAGGTTCCTGTATGCCTCCAACCGCGGACACGACAGCATCAGCGTGTTCTCGATCGATAACACCAAAGGTACAGTGACGCCGGTGGAATACACGCCAACTCAGGGCAAGGAGCCTCGCAGTTTCGAAATCGACCCGACAGGAAACCTGCTCTTCGCCGCAAATCAGCACTCGGACAACATCGTTCTCTTTCGCATTGACGAAAGAACCGGCAAGCTCACGCCCACAGGCAAGGTGCTGGATGTGCCGACGCCGGTATGTCTGAAGTTCCTGGCGGTCCAGTGAACAGCAAGAAGGAAGACATCTCAGACCTAAGTGTCCACTGGGAATAACCGATTAGCCCGAGCTACGTCCAAACTCCATACGAGGAACAAATGTTGACCGATTTGCGCGACGCTCTGCGGCAGTTGAAAAAAGCGCCTAGCTTTACAGCAACCGCTGTAATTACTCTGGCACTAGGCATCGGTGCGACAACAGCAATCTTCACCTTGGTTCACCAAGTGATGTTGAAGTCGCTCCCCGTCGTTAAGCCCGCTGAGCTGTGGCGCATCGGAGACAAAATCCGCTGCTGCAACTGGGGAGGCTACACCCAGGGCTCCGATGGCGACTTCGCCTTGTTCTCGTGGGAAGCCTACAAGAACTTCCGCGCCCAGACGCCCGAATTCGTGGACCTTGCCGCCCTGCAGGCCGGCAATGCGCCTCTTGGGGTCCGCAGGGTGGGATCACAGGCACCCGTCGATACCCGCAATGGGGAGTACGTATCCGGCAATTTCTTCCGAACCTTTGGCGTTCAGCCATGGATCGGTCGCCTGTTGAGCGACGAGGATGATCACGAGGGGGCACCGCCCGTGGCGGTGATGAGCTACCGCATATGGCACGACAAGTATGGTTCTGACCCCTCTGTCATCGGTGCTGGCTACCAGATCAATGGGCATCCGTTCACGGTAATCGGCGTGGCGGCGCCGGGGTTCTTCGGCGCGAAAGTGTCAGGCTGGGGCATGCCGGACTTTTGGCTCCCCCTTACCACTGAACTGTTGATCGACGGACCAACGGCACGGCTGAAAAGGTCAGCTACTAATTTCCTGGATTTGATCGGACGGGTGCGTCCTGGAACAAATCCCAAGACGCTCGAAGCAAAGCTGAAGGTCGAATTTCACGACTGGCTGGCGAGTCACGTCCCCGATATGGAACCGGGTGAGAAGCAGCTATGGCAACAGCAAACACTGCACCTCACTCCCGCAGGCGGCGGAGTGGCGGTCTTGCGCGATCAATATGAGGATGGACTGAAGCTGCTTCTTGTCGCTGCTGCATGTGTACTACTGGTTGCCTGCGCGAATATTGCCAATCTGATGCTGGCGCGCGGCTTGAAGGATCGCGCACAAACTTCAATCCGGATGGCACTCGGTGCTCCTCGTCGACGGATTGTTCGCAAATCATTAGTCGAGTGCATCACTTTGGCAACCATCGGAGCGGCCCTCGGGATCGGGGTTGCGTACGGTGGAACAAGGTTGATTTTGCATTTGGCTTTCCAAATTGGTGGCCGCGACAACTTCGTTCCAGTCAGTGCGACTCCCTCTTTACCAGTACTCCTCTTCACACTTGGTATGTCCGTTTTAACGGGAATACTCTTTGGCAGCGCTCCCGCCTGGATGACTTCGCATGCTGATCCTATCGAGGCGCTGCGCGGGTCTAACCGTTCGGTGGCGGGCGGCCGCTCTTGGGCACAGAGATCGCTAGTCATCGCGCAGGCCGCAATGTCGCTCGTACTGCTTTCGGCAGCGGCCTTGTTAGGCCAAAGCCTTCGAAACTTGCAGCACCAGAAATTTGGATTCGAGACGCAGGGCCGGTATATCGCGTGGATCGATCCTCAGCTGGGAAACTACAAATCCGAGCAAATGGAACCAATGTTCCGGCAAATCGACGATCGCCTGTTGCAGATCCCTGGTGTGCGCATGGTCGCGCCCGCTCTCTACGCTCCTATGACTGGCGATAGCTGGAACAATGGCGTTCGCATCGAAGGTCAACCCGAGCCGCCAGCCAAGGACAACACATCCGCGGGATTCGTACGCGTGATGCCGGGTTTCTTCGAAGCGGTGGGCGCAACCGTGATATCGGGCCGGGCGATTACCGAACAGGATACGGCAACCACAAGAAAAGTAGCCGTCATCAATGAAGCGTTTGCGAAGCGCTTCCTCAAGAATCAAAACCCGATTGGGCAGCATTTTGGGCCCGGCAAAATTAAGTATTCTTCCACCTACGAAATAGTCGGAGTCGTCAAAGATATGCGCTACATGACTTACGACTACAAAGAACCGATTGGCCCGATGTATTGGGTGCCAGAATCCCAGACGGTGGATTATGACGATCCGGCATACGCCAGCGGCGAAGCCTCGTCTAAATATTTGTACAACATAGTGATTTGGGCTCCAGGAAACCCGCCCGGAATGGAAGATCACGTACGCAAGACGCTGGCGGCGATCGATCCCAATCTTGTTCTCTACGGTGTTGATCCCTATACCAGCGTCGTAGCCGCAGACTTCCAGCAGGAACAGATGATTGCGACTCTCACCACGCTCTTCGGAGCGCTTGGACTGGTGCTGGCTGCGGTGGGGCTGTATGGGGTCATGGCCTACACTGTGCAACAACGCACCGGCGAGATTGGAGTACGCATGGCTCTGGGAGCAGATCGCATGCGCGTCTTAAAGATGGTGCTGCAAAGTGCTTTTGCTCAGATAGGCATCGGGATGGCACTCGGCATTCCCGCAGCGATCGGTGCGGGCAAGCTCATGTCCGATCAGTTGTTCGGCGTCACACCGTGGAACCCGATCATGCTCGCAGCGGCTGTACTCACTCTTGCTTTGGCGGCACTGCTGGCATCGGCGATCCCGGCGCGGCGTGCAGCAGGCGTAGAGCCCATGGTGGCCCTGCGGAATGAATGATCTTAAGTAGCCCGCTGTAGTTTAGAAGAAATATTCTGTTTATTTCTTCTGAACAAATCTTCTTCGGCCCAGGTGGGTATTTGCCTCCGGCTTGATCTCGTCATACTTCAGGCAGGAAATCGATCCATCGACTTCGAGCACCGACAGCGCAACTTGGTCAATGTTGTTGATCCCGTGCTCCCGCAATGCACGATGCAACTCGTCCACGCTGACATGTTCCCGCGCCAGGTGAGCTTCAATGATCTTCCCATCGTGAACCAGCAGCGAGGGTTGTCCCTGGATCAGCCGCCGAAAGCGCCGGTTGCCGCCGGATAGTTCCGCGATCAGATAGTTCAGGATCAGCAGCGTGCAGGCCGCGATCGCGCCGCCCATCAGCGACGTGTCGGGCCCGGTCATCGCATTCTGTACGGAGTTCGACAACAGGAGCAGCAAGGTGAGATCGAACGGGGTCATTTGTCCGACCTCACGCTTGCCGCTTAACCGCACACCGATCAGCACCAACAGGTAGATCACCCCCGTCCGCAGCACGATCTGCACCAGCACGTGCGCGCCGGGAAAGACCACTCCGCTCAATTCCCGCTACCCGTGGTGCCGCTCGCCGTCACCGGTGTCGGAGCATTCTTCGGCGTGCTCAGGTAGCCTGTGGCCTTGTTCTTGTCCACCGTCCAGATAACCAGCTCAAACAGGTTGTGGTCGCGGCCGGAATAGAACTGGATCGGCTCAGAAACGTTGCGATCCTTCTTCTCGATCGTCTTGTCGTCGGAAGTCACGTTCAAAGTGAACTTGCCCTTCTTCTCATCCGTCTTCTTCAATTGCAGGCTGACAGTCGAGACCGGCTGTGGCTTCGCGCCCTTCAGGAGGGTGAACTCGTAGTAGTTCCGGTCTCCCTTATGCTTCAGGGTTTCCAAATCGGCGCGCGTGTTGGCGATCAAGCCGCTCTGCACACCCAGGTCGCCCACAGTGCTCTGCAGTTTCGCCTTGGTGGCCTCAAGATCGGCCTTGGTCGCGCCGAGGTCCGTCTTCACGCCGCCGACATCGGTCTTCACGCCCGCGATGTCGCCCGACACAGCCGTAATCTGCGCCTTTTGCTGTTCCTCTAGACGCGCTGCCGCTGCTCTCTGCTCCGCCTGCAACTGCGCGGTGCGCTGGGCCAGCTCTTTCTTCGTCATGCCCGCCTGGTGAGCAAGTGTTTCGTCAGCAGCCTCTGAAGCCTGCATTCGAGCCTGCAATTCCTTGATCTGGGCTTGGCTCGCACTCAGGTCGGCGCTCATCTTCTCCATCGATTCATGTGTCATATAGTGTGCATACCCGGCGGCCGCAACCACCAGGATGGCCACAATCATCAAAATCCACTTTCCGGCAGTAGACTGACTCTCCACTTGATAATGTCCGCCATCATCGGCCATACACTCTTCCTCCTCAGGAAAAAAACAATTGATTGCAGGGATACTTAATTGTTGAGCACGGCTACAACAGTGTCAATTAGCACATAAGATGCAAGATTACCGACCCGCGTAGCGACAGCCGCTTCGGCTGTCCGGGGAGCGCAGCGAACCCTCTTCTGGTCCGCGGGACTGGCTAACGCCGCAACCCGACCGCTTCCTTTACCACACCCTCCAGATCGTTCCGGACAACTACAGCCCCTGCTCCCAGCCGTTTCTCCAACTGTCGCCGTGTCTCCACCACAGAGGCAGGCAAGATATTCGCCGGACTCGATTGCGCCTCCAACTCCGCCTTCAACATGCACGCATAGGCCAGCCGCGCCGGAAATCCCGATTCGCTCAGAAAGCGTCCATAAGCAAACCAGTCGACCGCGTTTGCCGAATGATCCCCGACGCCCCGATCCAACTCCAGCGTCCGTTGGTAAAGCCGCAATGCCTCATCCACCTTCCCGGATTTCGCCTGCAACTGCGCCTCGTTCAGATCGGCGATGCTTTCCAGCCGCGCCTGCCCGGTCTGACCGGCTAGCTTCTCCGCCATTTGATACGACTTGGTCGCGGCATCCTCCTGATGAGAACGCGCTTGGCAGTCCGCCATGCGCAGAATAATCCCAACAACAAAGTCCGGACCGGGTCGCTCGTCCCCCTTTTGGAATGCGATCCCCTGCAGCACATTCCGGTAATGCTCGGCCGCCCCTTCCGCCTTTCCTTCGCGATCCAATTCGTGCGCCAGATAAAGGTGCGCTGACGATTGCTCCGAGTCAATCTTGAGGGCCTCATTCCAATCCGCTAGCGCTCGCTCCGTTTGCCCGAGCTGCAAAGCCAGCAGCCCGTGATTCACCAGCATGCTTGCGTCTCTGGGCGTGATTTGTAACGATGCCTCGGTCAGGTTCAGTGCATCATCAAACCGCTTCTGATCGAGCAGGAACTTGAGCAGTTCCTGCCGCGGCACCGGATCGGCTGGGTTCGATTCGATCGCGCGCTTCCACGCTGCCTCGGCTTCCTGAGTATCCCCAATATCCAGTTCCTTGCGCGCCAGCCGCAACTGCAGTGGGCCGTCTGTCGATGTCAGCCTTGCCGCCCGCTTCAGGTCATTCAGATCGTCGCTGTGCAAAGCCAAGTAATACCGCGCCTGATCCAGCGTGCCCCAAGCCAACAGCCCCACTATGGTGGCCGTCTGAAGCCAACGCGCCTGCGGCGTGTTCCCGGTAATCCGCTTCCATGCAGCTGCCAACCGGCCTCCTGCGTCGCTGACCGCGCTTGCCATCCTCTCCCGGGAGTTCAGTAGCAATGCCGCAATGCGTCCGTCGCGCAGCTTCCAGATCGCACCATCCAGAATGAAATGATGAATATTCACCAGCGACGTGAAGATCAGGAAACTCGCTGTGAAGTCATGATGAAACGCCCCGCTCGCCAACCATGGGCCTGGCACAAACAACGCGATACCTCCCACAATCAGCACGCCAAAATAGGCCAGCGGACGCCATCCCCGTGCCTTCTCGGCGGCTTCCCCATTAGCCTCACGCCGCGCGTAGTAGCTCGTGATCCACAAATACTGCGCGGAGTGCATCACCGCCAGCACGCCTGTGCTGTAACGGTTCTGCGGAATCTCAATCCTGCGCACCAAAGCGATTGCCGCTGGCAACAAGAACCACAAGAATTGCGAAGAGAACAGCGTCAGTGATGGAATCAGCTTGCGCCATCCCGTTTGCCGTGCAAGCCGTGTCAACCCACACCCCGCCAGCACGAGGAATGCCGCTCCCAGAACCATCTGCTCCTGCCGGCTCACCACAGCCGGAATCCCTAAAGACAGGAACAGCGGATCAGTCGACGGTCCTGTATGAAATCCAAGAAACAGAATCAGATACGAGACAATAAACGCGCCGTACAACGCGCGCCGCGTTCCCTTATCCGGATCGGCGCCCGCCCGCCGCGCAAACATCATGAACAGTCCGTAATTCTGTCCGCTATAGTGCCATGGACTCCACGTCAAATAGATGGTGAAGATCCAAGGCAGCAACCGCATCCAGAGGTGCGATGCCACCAGCGTGAGCAGCACCAGCGCCGTAATGTGTACCGTGAAGACGCGATACTTCTCAAAATCTTCCGCGCGGTGATATGCGCGGTAGATTGTCGCCATGTAGTGGGGATAATTAAAGAAGAGCGCCAGCGCGTAGAAGACCACCGACCACGTCCGCGCACTCGAGCCCACGGCCCAGTACGAAACGAGCAGCAGCGGAGCTGACCACGCCCCGCAGCCCACGATCAAATCGAGCCACGGATTGTAGATCCACGCCGTACCCTGCCTCGGGTTTCGTTGGGGATTGCCCATTACTCTCGTACGCAAGCCGCACTCTAGCCGTCGCGGCTCCGGTCGCCGTCTCACATGACGCTACACTGTGGGGCTCGAGGAAATTATAGGCGGCACGATCGCGTAAACACGTACACCGCAGTATTCCCTGAGGGTAACGAAAGTAATAAGAATCAGCGACACTCAGGCACTCTTGCGGGCGAGTACATAAATTGCCCAAGGCGCGATCGTCCGTTCATTCACCCACGGATAGGGTTCGTCGCCATCGGCCAGAGGCTTGTACGTGGCCACAACATCCAGTCGACAATGGCTGTAGATCTCCCGGTACGACTCGTCTGTGCACAATATGTCTTCCGCCGGCCGGCGATCTGCGAAATCGGTTGTAATGATTCGCACCACATCTCCCGACCGCGCATGCCGGTTCTCCGGATAATCCTTCGTCGTAAACGACGCCCACTCATGCGTATAAATCTCCGGCGTTGAAACCACGCTGATCAGCTTCCCCGAGGGCTTCAGCAACGCCCCAAGATCGCGAAAAATCCGCACCTTGGTGAGAAAGCCCGAGATGTTGTCGAAGGTAAAAAACGAGAGCACAAGATCGTACGCCTCACGATCAAATGCGCTGAAATCATCGTCTGCAACCACACGATAATCACCGCGCGGATCGATCTCCTTCGCCCCTGCCACCATCTCCGCAGAAATATCTACCCCAACTGCTTCAAATCCGAGTGCCCGCACAAACCGGGTGGAACGCCCGGTGCCGCATCCGAAGTCGATTGCCTTTGTCCCTGAAACGTGTTCGCGAAGAATTTCTGGGATATCCCGATACGCGAGATAGTAGGTGTTGGCAAACTCGAGTTGCGCATACGCCTTCGCGCGCCTCGCGTCTTCATAGCAGTTGGAAAAGGCCATCGCGAGATCCTTCCTCGCCGACAGGATTCTACCCCACCCCATGGCCCGTCAGAATCGGCTCATGCCTCGCCTGGGCGGATTTCTTGATGTGCATCAATTGCACCGCCCTTTCGGCAATGTGCTCGGCACTCACCTCGAATTCCTTGATCAACTCCCACGGTGCGCCCGAATCCCCGAAGCGGTCCTTCACTCCGATCGAACCTGTGATCACGGGAACCTCATGCAGTTCGGGACTCTCCGTCAGAATCCCGCTCGCCCGCCATGCCAGCGCGCCAATCTGGTGTTCTTCCGCCGTCACGACTACTCCAGTATCCCGCGCTGCCTGCACGATCGCCTCAGCGTCGATCGGCTTCAGGGTATGCAGGTTGAGAACCCGCACTTCGTACCCGAATTCTCTCTTCAGAATATAGGCCGCCCGCATCGCCTCCGGCACCATCGGACCGCACGCCACGATGCTCAGATCTTCCTGTTCAGTCTTGTATTCCGACGCCAGCACCGTTTCGAAGGCCTCTAGAAAGCTTGCCCCTTCCCGCCGCAACCGGATGACATTCGCTTTGCCAAACACAAACGGCGTCTTTTCGTCGGTCACAATCGGTGTCGCTTCGCGCGCGAATCGGATGTACTTCGGCCCTACGTGCCTGAGTAGCAGGTAATCTGTCGCCTTCCGCGTCTCCACCAGGTCGCATGGCACCACAACCGACATGTTCGGCAGCCCCTGCATCGCGAACAGGTCCTCAAGAGCTTGGTGTGTCGCACCATCCGGGCCCACCGAAACTCCGCCGTGCGCGCCCGCGATCAGTACGTTAAAGTTCCCATAGCACACGGAAGTACGAATCTGATCCAGGTTCCGTGCCGCCGCAAAGGTTGCGTACGTCCCCAGGACCGGGAGCTTTCCTTCCCGCGCCAATCCCGCCGCTGCCGCCGTTGCGGACTGCTCCGCGATGCCCATGCTGATCCAGCGTTTCTTTCTCTCCGGCTTCGACGTATAAAAATCGCTGATCGTAATCGACCCGGAAATGTCCAGCCCCAGGCAGACCACCCGCTCGTCGTCTCCGTTCGCCGCCAGTGACTGCCCAAACCCCTTCCGCGTGGGCTCCATCTTCACTTTCATCACGTCGGCAGTATTCCACCAGTAGTCGCGCGTGAACTTCGGCATCTTTTCCGCCAGCTTGCGCTCTACTTCTGCTTGATAGGTCTTCGCCTTCTCCAGCAGGCGTTCGAGCGGGATCTGACCCGTCAACTCCAGTTCATCGAGCGCCTTCTTCAGTTCCTCGAGGTTCGGCGCCTTTCCATGCCAGCCCGCCTGATCCTCCATGAAACTCACGCCTTTGCCCTTTACCGTGTCCGCCAGAATCGCCACCGGACGCCCCTTCACCTCCCGTGCCTGCTGCAGCGCGTCCACGATCTGCGTCATATCGTGCCCATCAATGCGCAGCACATCCCACCCGAAGCTTCCATACTTCGCTGCCAGCGGCTCGACCTGCATCACCTCCCGCACAGGCCCGTCGATCTGCAGCCGGTTGCAGTCGATAATTGCAATCACGTTGTCGAGCCCGTAGTGCCCTGCCTCCATCGCCGCTTCCCAGACTTGTCCCTCTTGCTGCTCGCCATCCCCCATGATGCAGAAGATTTTGTGCTTCTTGCGGTCAAGACGCGCCGCCAGCGCCATTCCTACGGCGATGCTGAGTCCTTGGCCCAAAGAACCGGTAGACACCTCCACTCCTGGCAATTTCAGCCAATGGGGATGGCCCTGGTACGGCGAACTCAACTTGCGCAGAGTCACCACATCCTCAATCGGACAGAATCCCGCAAAGGCCAGCCCTAGATAAAGGCTCGGCGCTTTGTGACCCGTCGACCAGATGATCCGGTCACGGTCCACCCAATTGGGATTTCTCGGATCATGATTCGCGATGCGCAGATACAGCGCAGCCGTGATATCCATAATCGAAAGCGTTCCGCCAGCATGTCCTGACCCTGCAGCGTACAGTGCAACTAAGTTATAACCACGCATCAGGTTAGCGGTGTCTGTTAATCCTTCAATCGAATAGTCGCGGGTGATCTTCCCGGTGGTGGAGTCGGTAAGCGCCATGGCTTCCCCCTTCTGCGACGAACAGCCCAGGAACGGACAAAGCGGACAGAGAGCGCGCTGTAGGGAAATTACCTTTACGTTGCAACGAGGGATGTGATTGTAGTCACATCGGAGGGTGAGCCAACGACCCACGGGGCCTATTCAAACTTCCATCGCGTCGATTTGCTCTGAAAGTACTTCTCGTACATTGCGAAAACCAATCGCGGACGCAGCGCATACACTGGCTCTTTCATCGACAGCATGTCGTCCTTCATCGACGATAGGTCAAACTTGTACTTCCGCTCGTACACCGGAATCATCTTCCGCCGCGCCGCAACGTCGGCGATCTCCGCGATGCCCTCGACGATAATCGCCTCATGCGCAAGCTCGTTGCACACAATGCATCGCGGATTCTGCTCCAGATTGCGCGCCTTCTTTGATTTTCTCCCCGTCGAGAACACGAATCTGCCGTCCTGCCACAATCCCCAGACGACCATCGTGTGAGGCGCGCCGTCGGGCTTCACCGTCGTGATCCAGTAGTTATGAGATTTTTTCAGCCGCTGCTCGGCCCACGACCATGGGAGCAATCCCTTCGTGTTCTCCGGAAATCCGTATCCGGCGGCTTGCGGCCGACTCGCTCGTGAAATGGTAGAACGCTTCGAAGCTCTCTCCGTTGCCATGAATCCTCTAGATCGACGGGACTCGGTCTTCGGGTCTTGAGTCGTGGATGTTAAGTTTTGGTTTCGAACGCTTGAGCCACACACCTACGACCTAAGACCCAAGACCACAGGGTAATTATCTTCCCGGTTGCGCTAAAGGCTAGCTGCCAGTTGCCATATGCTGCTTCACAGGTTCTTCTGCGTCCACTGATCAATCCGCTCCAGCGCCGACTGCAAATTCTCGAGAGAATTCGCCACGCTGAAGCGCAGATACCCTTCCCCAAACGCACCAAACGATGTGCCGGAAAGCGCTGCAACCCCTGCCTGTTCAAGCAAAGCATCCGCCAGTGGTTTCGATTTCCATCCCGTGCCAGTAATGTTCGGAAACACGTAAAACGCTCCCTTGGGCATCCGGCACGAGAATCCCTTGATCTTATTCAGTCCCGCGACAAACACATCCCGCCGCCGCTGGAACTCATCGCGCATGCGATCCACCGAACTCTGATCCCCGCGGATCGCTTCTATCCCCGCCACCTGCGTGAAGCTCGCCGTACAGGAGTTCGAATTCGTCATCAGCCGCGTCATGTGCGCCGCCAGGTCCGCTCGCATCACACCGTATCCCATGCGCCACCCGGTCATCGCATACGTCTTTGAAAATCCATCGAGCAGGATCGTTCTCTCCTGCATCCCTGGTACCGACATGATCGAGAAATGCTGACCACCATCGAATAGCAGCCGACTGTAAATCTCGTCGGAAAGGATCATGATGTTTCGATCGCCAATCACCTTCGCGATCTGCTCGATATCTCGCCGTGGCAACACTCCGCCCGTTGGATTCTGTGGCGAATTGATAATGATCAGCTTCGTACGCTCGCCGATAAGCGACTCCAGTTCATTCACATCGAGGGCGAAATCACGTTCCTCTCGCAACGCGATCGGCACCGCCCGCCCACCGACATAATTGATCATCGACTCATAAATCGGAAACCCCGGGTTTGGATAGATCACTTCATCGCCTTCATCGATCAATGACAGGATCGTGAAAAAGATGATGGGCTTTCCGCCTGGTACCACCACCACTTCATCGCTCGAGACCTTCACGCCACGAGTCCGGCTCACGTAGTCCGCTAACGTCTGCCGCAGATCCGGCAGCCCCGCCGAAGGCCCATAGTGCGTCCAACCTTTGTGCAGTGCATCCACTGCCGCCTCGATCACATTCGATGGCGTATCAAAGTCCGGCTCCCCGATCTCCAGGTGCACGATGCTCTTTCCCTGGCGCTCCAGTGCGCGCGCCTTATTGAGCACTTCAAACGCGGTTTCGGTGCCCAGTCGCGACATGCGCCGCGCAAGCTGCAACTCATAAGTTGTTTGGGTGGATTTCGACATGGCGGGAAAACTCCTCAAAAACGCAAACGGTTTATTATACGCTCGGCCTGCGGCGGAACCTCAGTGCCTGCTCGCTTTCCGGGATTCCTCAGCGTCATCCCCATGCACCGCTTGATGGCGGGGTGTAGGGGGGCGGTTCATTCGAAACCTGCGGACCGCGTGACCCTTCGTGTCCTTCGTGGTTTCAGCCTTTGCTAAACTCTGCGCAGAGACACACCATGCAATCCTATCTGACTGAACTCTGCGCACATCAGGAATGGGCCGATGCAGAACATTGGCGCGTGTTCGAGGCCCATCCCTTGGCCTTAGCCGACCAGACTCTCTGCGAACGCTTGGTCCACATTCATCAAGTCCAGTACGCCTTTCTTTGGATGGTCGGCCCGAGGACGGACAGTTTTGCCTTTAAGGAACTGAAGGACTATGCCACCATGGCCGATCTAAAGACGGATGCGCAGAAATTCCACGCAACCATGGCGAAAGTCTTGAACGAGTTCACTGAAGCCCAGCTTGAAGAAATCGTGAACGCTCCGTGGTTCTCGCGTCCGATGAATATCAGCCGCCGCCATGCTCTCATGCAAGCCGCTATGCACAGTCACTATCACCGCGGTCAGAATGCCACGCGCTTGCGCGAACTCGGAGGGGTTCCGCCCCTCACCGACTTCATCATCTGGATTCGCAAAGGGCAACCACCTGCCGCCTGGATTTAGCCTGATAAAAATAGCCGAATCCGCGCCCCGAGATACCGGCCAGTTCAGGAGTTCAGGAGATTGTGAAGAGGATCAAACAGAGACATCCGGAGTATTAATCCCGCGCGGACCTCTTTAGTGAAAATCCTGGGAATGCTGCTACTCCGACACGCTGTGCTCTTCGTTCTGCGAGCGCAGAACGCGGTCTACCGAATACGGGGCGCGACGGCTAGGCTCGTGATAGTGACGCACCTGCATCTCTCCCAGCAGACCGATCGCCAGCAGATTCAACCCGCCAAGCAGCAGGCCGAGCGCGGCCATCATGAGCGGCCCGTGTGTTGCCATGATCGGAACATGCCTGAGGAACTTCTCCACGCCGAGCCATGCCACAATCGCGCTGCCTCCGAAGATGCTCATCATCCCCAGGCCCCCAAAAAAGTGCAGCGGACGCGAAAGATACTTCAGCAGAAACCGGATCGTCAGCAGGTCGAAAAATACACGGAAGGTTCGCGTAATGCCGTAGTGCGACGCGCCCCGCTCGCGATTCACGTTCTTGATCGGCACTTCGCAGATCGTCGCGCCATGCCATGACGCCAGCGCCGGTATAAACCGGTGCAACTCTCCATAGAGCGGGACTTGTTCCAGGATGTCGCGCCGATATGCCTTGAACGTTGTCCCAAAATCGTGAATGTCGACGCCGCTGATCTTGGCCATCATCCAGTTGGCAATCCGCGAAGGAATCCGCCGCATCCAGAAATTATCCACGCGGTTCTTCCGCCATCCGCTGACGATGTCATACCCTGCGGCAACTTTTTCCAGGAACATCGGAATGTCGTTTGGATCGTGCTGCAGATCCCCGTCCATCGCGATGATGTACTCGCCCCGCGCATGATCGAATCCCGCCGCCAATCCTGCAGTCTGCCCGAAGTTTCGCCGCAGTTTCACGACGGTGACGCGGCTATCGACACCCGCGATCTCACGCAGCATCGCGAAGGTGTGATCGCTCGATCCATCGTCCACCAGAACGATTTCAAAGCTCTCCCCGTGCGCTTCCATGACCACTTTCAAGCGGTCATAAAGGTCGGTGACGTTCTCCTGCTCATTGTGCAGTGGGACGACGATGGAGTATTTAGGCACAGTTTATTGATTATAAACGGACCCGCACGATTCAGAGTGTCAACCTTCCGTAAAGACTCTCTCCGGTAACGTCCTTGTCATCAGCAAAAATAAAGGCTCACGGGCAAACACCGTGAGCCCTTCAACTCCAAGCCCGATCAGTTCGAATCGTCGCGGCGTTTCAGAGTCGGACGGTCATCATCCTTCTTGCTGTCATCCGACTTGTCGCTCGGATTCGATGTACGCCGCAAACTCGGCTTGTTGGCATCTTTCTCGTCCAGCAGCTTGTGCTTGTTCTCAATCGCCGCCAGCCGTGCCTTCACTTCATCAAATTCCGAAGTCGTCACAATGTACTGCTGCTTCGCCGGCAGCACTTTCCTGATCTCTTCCTGCGACTTCGCAATCCGGTCCGCACTCTGCGGATGCGTATCGAACGCCTTCGCCAGTGTGCCCGGTTTCTTCTTTTCCATGGCCTGCACTTTTTCGAAGAACGATACGAACGCCGACGGATCGTATCCCGCGCGATACATGTACTCGATGCCAAGATAATCCGCCTCGGCCTCAAAGCCGCGCGAGAATTTCAGAATTCCGAACATTCCCGCCAGGCCCGCCGCCTCATATCCGGCATATCCAATGCCGCCGCCTACAAAGATGAACGGGATCGACGCCATCTGCAGCAGTGTGGCCCGCGTCTGTTCGCGCGCCGCATGGCAAGCGGCCACATGCGCAATCTCGTGCGCCATCACGCCCGCTACTTCCGCCTCTTCGTCCGCCGCAAGAATCAGCCCCGAATTCACGTAGAAGAATCCGCCAGGCAGCGCCATCGCGTTCACCACGTCGGAATCGATCACCTTGATCGTGAACGGAACCTGCGCGTCAGAGTTTCTCACCAGGTTCTGTCCGATACGATTGACGTACTCCGTCACCACCGGATCGGTAACCAGTTTCACCTGTGACTCCACCTGCTGGGCGAACCCGCGGCCCATCGCCACCTGCTTCTCAACGCTGTACCAGTTCCCCACACCGCGTCCGCACCCGACATTGCGATTACCGACCGCATCGACATCGGTCTTGCCGCCGTCGTGCTTGATCTGGCTGTCGTCCTGCGTCGGCAACGCAGCCGGTGCCTTCTTCGGCGCATTTTGAATGTCGCTCGCCTTGGGTTTGCCGTCGTCCGGATCACTACTTGGGGCCTGTTGCGGAGACTGCGTTGGAGGAGCCTGAGCCTGGGGATTTTGTGTCGGATTCGTCGGATCCTGTCCCGGCGTTTGCGCCACCATCCACGGAGCCGCGGAGAACGCGGCCAATGCCAAAGTGATGGCCAGCCATCTCAGCTTCATAGGGTACTCCTTTGGCCTGATTATACGCCCGGTCCAGGGACACCAAGACCCTTTAATCCTGCCTCCTGGTTAGACGCCCGGGAAGGTTCCCGGGTTATCCGCTATGGCTAGAACCGCGTAGGGACCGCCGCCTCGGCTGTCCAGCGAGCGCAGCGAGCCTTCCCGCACCCGGTCCGGCCGGACAAAGCAGGCGGAGGGCCGGATCTCTGAGATCCCAGCCCACCAGCCCTAACGCTAAGCCCTACCACCGGATCAAGCCACGTCAAACCGGTCGTGGTTCATCACCTTGCTCCAAGCCGCAGCGAAGTCCTTTACGAACTTCTGCCTCGAGTCGGAGCACCCATAGACTTCCGCAATGGCTCGCAATTGGGAATGCGATCCGAAAATCAGATCGACCCGCGAGCCGGTCCATTTAACCTCGTTCGTCTTCCGGTCGCGTCCCTCATACTCCTCTCCGGAGCCGTTCGATGTATGAGCGGGCCGCCATTCCGTGCCCATATCAAGCAGGTTGACGAAGAAGTCATTAGTCAGCGCCTCAGGCCTCTTGGTGAAAACGCCGTGCTTCGACTTTCCGGCATTGGCCCCCAGGACGCGCAAGCCGCCGACCAGCACTGTCATCTCCGGCGCCGTCAGCTTCAAGAGCTGAGCCTTATCCACCAACATCTCCTCGGGCGACAGTCGCTGTTTGCCCTTGAAGTAGTTGCGGAATCCGTCTGCCTTCGGTTCCAGCGGCTCGAACGACTCGACGTCGGTCTGCTCCTGCGACGCGTCCATCCGCCCGGGCTTAAAGGGGATCTTTACCTCAACCCCGCCGTCTTTCGCAGCTTTCTCGATTGCCGCATCGCCGCCGAGAACGATCAGATCGGCCAGCGACACCTTTTTCCCGCCGGATTGTGAAGCGTTGAACTCCTTCTGGATCGCCTCCAGCTTCTGGATCACTTTGGCTAGCTCAGCCGGCTGGTTGACCTCCCAGTTCCTTTGCGGTTCCAGGCGAATGCGTGCGCCGTTCGCTCCACCGCGCTTGTCTGATCCGCGGAATGTCGACGCCGATGCCCACGCCGTCGACACCAGCTGCGAGATGGTCAGACCCGATGCCAGGATCTTCGCCTTCAGCGCGGCAACATCCTGCTCCGCAATGAGCGGATGATTCACCGCCGGGATGGGGTCTTGCCATGGCAACTGTTCCTTCGGGACAAGTGGTCCGAGATACCTCACGATCGGTCCCATATCGCGGTGCGTCAGCTTGAACCACGCCCGCGCGAACGCGTCTGCGAACTGATCCGGATGCTCATAGAAACGCCTGGAGATCTTTTCGTATGCCGGATCAAATCGCAACGAAAGATCCGTCGTTAGCATTGTTGGTGCGTGTTTCTTGGACGGATCATGCGCGTCTGGCACCGTGCCGGCGCCTGCGCCATTCTTCGCGACCCATTGATGCGCCCCCGCCGGACTCTTTGTGAGTTCCCATTCGTACTTGAATAGGTTCTCAAAGAAGTTGTTGCTCCACTTGGTCGGTGTCGTCGTCCACGTGACTTCCAACCCGCTGCCGATCGCATCGCCGGCTTTGCCCGTGCGGAACTTGCTCTTCCACCCCAGGCCCTGCTCCTCGATGCTCGCAGCTTCCGGCTCTGGGCCCACGTTGTCTGCCGGGCCGGCGCCGTGCGTCTTGCCAAACGTATGACCGCCTGCAATCAGCGCGACCGTTTCTTCGTCGTTCATGGCCATGCGGAGGAACGTCTCGCGAATGTCCCGGGCCGCTGCCACCGGATCCGGCTTTCCGTTTGGCCCTTCCGGATTCACATAGATCAGTCCCATCTGAACCGCGGCGAGGGGATTGTCCAAGTCCCGGTCGCCGGTGTAGCGCTCGTCCGCCAGCCACTTGCCCTCCGGGCCCCAGAACACGTCCTCTTCCGGCTCCCAGACGTCCGCGCGTCCGCCACCAAAACCGAACGTCTTGAAGCCCATCGACTCCAGCGCAACGTTGCCTGCCAGAATCATCAGGTCCGCCCACGAAATTTTCCGTCCATATTTCTGTTTGATCGGCCACAGCAGCCGCCGCGCCTTGTCGAGGTTTACGTTGTCGGGCCAGCTATTCAGCGGCGCGAAGCGCTGCTGCCCGGCACCGGCGCCACCGCGACCGTCTCCAATGCGGTATGTCCCGGCGCTATGCCAGGCCATCCGGATGAACAGCGGTCCGTAATGCCCAAAGTCCGCCGGCCACCATTCCTGCGAATTCGTCATCACCGCATGCAGGTCCTTAATGACCGCATTCAGATCAAGACTCTTGAATTCCTTTGCATAGTCGAACTCCTCACCCATCGGGTCCGACAGGCTGGAGTGCTGGTGCAATACCCGAAGATCAAACTGGTTCGGCCACCAATCTCGATTCGTATGTGCATTCGAGAATGGACACTTGGCTTGAGCTGCCGCGTTCTGCTCCTTGACGAGTTCGTGTTCCATAAGTTCTTTCTCCTCTACTCCAGATCAAAAAGGTTGTGATGAATAACCATCCTTGGATTGCCGATTCCGGGCAAATCAACGTCTGCGCTTTGCAGGCGCCCGATTCATCCGCTATTTATCCATGCGACGCGGAACGGGACGAACCCCGTTCCGCACACTTCGTGCAGAGCCCCCGGAAAATAAGCTGGCATTCGCGAACTACCCGCTTACCGAGAGCACGTGACCCGGGCTTGGGCACGTCGTACCATTCCATGTCCTCCACATTGCCGCAGCGGTCGCAGATGAAATGGTGGTGCCGCATACCTTTGAGGTCAAATCGACCTGCGCGTCCCTCAACAGCCACCTCACGCACCAACCCTGCCTTCACCAGGTCTCGCAGATTGTTATATGTTGTGGCCCTTGACGAGAGAGGATCCACCCGGTTCACGGCTTTGAAGATCTCCGCAGCCGTCGGATGCCCCTTGTGATCCATCAGGAATGCCATCACGGCATGGCGCTGAGCAGTACAGCGCAACCCGACGTCCTCCAAAGACCGCTTAATACCGTTGGCACTCATTGATATTTTAGATTATATCTAATTTAATAAATTGTCCAGATTTAGTAAGCGGGAAGATGAAGTCCCGCTGAGGCACAAACAGAAAAACTTGGCCTGAATTAGGATAGGTCCACTCCAGGGCGTATCGCAACCCGCGATGGCCGCCCTCGCTTGTCCAGCGACGGCGAAGCCCCGGGACGCGAGTGCAATGTGAGGTCCCGAGGTCCAAGGTCCAACACTGCCGCATGGTATAACCTTCCGCTGGAGGTCCTCATGCTCGACCGCCGTCACTTCCTCACCACTGCCACTGCCGGATTCGCCGCTTCCCTCGCCCTGCGGGGCAGACTTCTCGCTCAGTTGGAAAAGACTCCGCCGCTCCCCGACCGTTCCCTGCTCGACAGCAACGAGGACGCCTACTGGGCTGAGATGCGCAAGCAGTTCCTCATCCCGGAAGACGAGGTCTACCTGAACAACGGCACCGTCGGATCGAGCCCCGCGCCCGTGCTGCGTGCCATTTTCGACGGCTACCTGACCACCGAAAAAATGGACCAGGAAGATCCCGAGGACTATCCGATCTGGGGATACGCCAAGTGGAATGAGTTCCGCGATCCCCTCGCTGCGTTCGTCGGCTGCAAGCGCGACGAGATTGCCCTGCTGCGCAACGCAACCGAGGCCAATAGTTACATCGCGAACGGCGTGGATATGAAGCCCGGCGACGAAGTTCTGATGACTGACCAGGAGCATCCCGGCGGAGAGCATCCTTGGGACCTCAAAGCGAAGCGCTATGGGATCGTGGTCAAGAAAGTCACGCTGCCACGCCCCGTCAAAGATGCCGCGCAGGTGCTCAATCTGTTCAGCGACGCCATCAGGCCCCGCACGCGCGTGATGTTCTTCAGCCACATCACCACGTTCGCGGGAGTCGTGCTACCGGCGAAGGAACTGTCGAAGCTGGCTCGCGACAAGGGAATCCTGTCCGCGGTCGACGGAGCTCACGTCCCCGGCATGATGCGGCTCAATGTACACGACATCGGCTGCGACATGTATTCCTCCAGCCCACACAAGTGGCTCTTTGCCACAAAAGGTTCCGGATTTCTCTATGTTCGCGACGAAGTCATCGACCGCTTGTGGAACACGATCGCCACCGAGGGCTGGGACGACGTGAAGATTCGTGCCGAGCGTTTCCAGCGAATCGGAAGTTCAAACGTCCCCGCCCTCTGGGGCCTGCGCGCTTCCATCAAGCTGGCGAATGATATCGGGATCGATCGGATCGAAAAGCGCCATCGCATGATGGCCGACTACATGCTCGCCGAGATGCAGAAGCGCGGAGCCGAGTCGTGGACGTCGCCGGACGCAGCGCTGAGATGTGGAATCGTCAGTGTCAACGTTCCCCCCGTCAATCGAATGGATCTGGAAAACTGGTTATGGAAGACGCACAAGATTCGCATCCGCGGCGGAGACCCACACAAGCTGAGGTTGTCGACGCCGTATTACTTGCAGAAGAAGGATGTTGATCGGTTCCTGGCGAGGTTCGACGACTTCAAGAAGAAAGCATGATCGAAACACCAGGGAGTCACTAAGTCACAGAGGAACTGTTAATTGTTTCCTCCGTGACTCTATGCCACCGTGGTGAAAATAGCTAGTCGTAGTACTCCAGCCCCAGGTGTGTAATCAGCTCCTCCCCCTTCAAGTGCCGCAGCGTGTTCTTCAGCTTCATCAACTGGATGAACAAGTCGTGCTCCGGATACAGCCCCGGCACCGTCATGGGCGACTTGAAGAAGAAGCTCAGCCACTCCTGGATCCCCAAACCCTTCAAGTCCGAGCTGCGCTGCGCCAAATCCATCAACAACACCAGATCGAGCACGATCGGCGCGGCCAGGATTGAGTCACGGCATAGGAAGTCGACCTTGATCTGCATCGGATAACCGAGCCATCCGAAGATATCGATATTGTCCCACCCTTCCTTGTTGTCGCCGCGCGGCGGATAGTAGTTGATCCGCACCTTGTGGAACATGTTCCCGTATAACTCTGGATACAGTCCCGGCTGCAGGATGTGCTCCAGCACGCCCAGCTTTGATTCTTCCTTGGTCTTGAAAGACCCGGGATCATCCAGCACTTCCCCGTCGCGGTTGCCCAGGATGTTCGTCGAGTACCATCCGCTCAGGCCTAGTAGTCGCGCCTTGAACGCCGGCGCCAGCACGGTCTTCATCAGTGTCTGTCCGGTCTTGAAGTCCTTGCCGCAAATCGGCGCCTCGTTCTTGCGCGATAACTCCAGCATCACTGGCAGGTCGACAGTCAGGTTCGGTGCTCCGTTAGCAAATGGAACGCCTTCCATCAACGACGCATAGGCATAGATCATCGACGGCGCGATCATCTCGTCGTTCTCGCGCATCGCCTTCTCAAAGCCCTTCACTGACTGGTGTGCCTCTGTGGGCTCGATGTACGATTCGGTCGAGCCGCACCACATCGTGATCAGGCGGCTCGCGCCGGATGTCTTCTTGAATTCCCGGATGTCATCACGCAACTGCTCCGCCAGCTCCATCTTTGACTTGCCCTTCTTCACGTTGGGCCCGTCGATCTTCTTGACGTAGTTGTGATCGAAAACTGCCGACCGCGGCGTGACCGAAGACAGGAATGGCTTGAGTTGATCGAGCAGTCGCTGATCGAGCACGCCAGCGTTCGAGGCGGCTTCATACATGTTGTCTTCGAAAATGTCCCAACCGGTGAATACGAGGTCGTCCAGCCCCGCGAGTGGAACGAACTCCTTCACCTTCGGGGACCGGCCGTCGGTACGCTTGCCCAGCCGGATCGTACCCATCTGGGTTAGCGATCCAATCGGCTTAGCCAAGCCCTTGCGGATGGCTTCAACACCCGCGACGAAAGTGGTCGCGACCGCACCCATGCCGGGGATCATGACCCCAAGTTTCCCCTTGGCCGGGGCGATGTCGCCGTCATCCCGTTTCGGCTGGGAGCGTTTTCCGCCACCCGTGCGAGCCGCAAGCTTCATTTCGCGGCTGGCGCGCTCGGCATGCGCCAGAGCCGTTTCGCGGTGCTCGTGTTCCCGCGCTGCTGAGGCTGAATTGAACTGCTTGCGATGACGGCGGCCATCGGCATCCCACCAGTCGGCCATAAAGACTCCTGCACGTTTCTGATACATGATTTCCTCTCGTGGTGACGGTGGCTAGTCACCGCCACCGTCACCAAAATGAACTGGTAATGATCTCATGCCGGATGGAGATCTGGCAAACAAATCGCTGGAAAGGTCCTTCGTGAACCTTAGTGTCCCTAGTGGTGAATGCCTTTGGCTTTAAGGTGTGGTGGCGGCCGTCTTCTCACCCAGAGCCGTACGCATGGCTTCCAGCGTAAATTGCAGAGACTCTCGGGGGATACTGTTCACGAACGGTCCCACCATCCAAGCCACCCCAGTAGGGATATCGCGGGTAAGCGAAATTGCTTCACACTCGACCACTACCCCATCATCAACCTGCTCGAAGCCCCAATAGGAATTCAGCCGCCACATGAAACCGTGGTCTTTCCCCGCGGGAAGGGCTTTTTCATTCGGACTGCCCGGATCCTCGATCTCGTTGACGCGCGTGCTGCGTGACAAGCTGTACTGGTGCTTAGCATCGAGTCGGCTATAGTGGACCGCATATTCCGTATCAAGCACTACGGTAATCACTTTGTGCTTGCGCAGCCGCATGAACACCTGGAAGTCATCGCCCTTTCGGGAGATCAGGCGCGACTTCATGACATCAGGTGAATAGTAGTGTGCAAGGTGGTCGTAGTCCTGGACCAGAGCGAGCACCTGAGACACAGTCACTTTGGGGAGCAACACCGTCCCCACCCAATCGTGAATCAATCCTCCGGCCACCTCCGACGGCGTCTCGCCCTGCTTCTCGATCACGACTTCTCCCTGACGCATCCGGGCCATCACGTCGTTGCGCTGCCCAGCCGAGAGCGTGTCGCTTTTCAGAAATGCCTGACTGTTCCCTCTCGCCTGTGTAAGTCGGTTTTCTGCGGCCGTGATGTAGTGATCGAAGGCATCGACGGTCTTCGCCGACTGTGCGAGTGTCAACTGCGCTCCAAGAACGAGGATTCCAAAATTGAAGATCGCGCGCCGCATCTTATTCTCCTGGCCAAGAATGCCAGTCAGGGTTTCGTTCCGCAACACAGACACACCTCAATTCTCCGTCAACAGACAACTCGGATCCAACAAAGCACTTAGCGACTGATCTCGTGGCACACCCGTGCGCTGAATTGTTCTCATCGATTCTTTGCGTTGGACGCCTGCACCACCTCTGTTGCATAGTGGAGTCACTTCGCCGGCCGGCTTAGTCTGCCGGTTCCCGCGAAGTCGCTGATTGCGTGCCAGCCAAGATCGCGGCATCGACAATCTCCTGACCTTGTCGTTCTCCACCAAAGCCTGAGCCCCATGCGATCCGTGTCCACACGTTCGTGTGCCCGGCGGACCTGCGTGCTCGTCAGACTTGCCCTTTCAACCGAGGGCAGAAATGGAGATTCCATGACTACGATTCGCAAATTCGTCTACACCGCCCTGCTGGCGGTATCCGCACTGAACATTGTGCCCAGCCTGGCCGCAGCCGAGCAAGCGGCCCGTGGCAAGTTCACCCTGAAGCACGACGTGCAATGGGGGATGGCCAAGGTTCCGGCGGGAGACTACGAGTTTTCCTACGATCCGCTTGCCGTGTCACCGGTGTTGACCATCACCAAGATGAGCGGCGCGCGCGCATCCTACATGGTGCTGATTCCGGCCTCCGGAGTCAGCAAGCCTACGGACGCGAACCAGCTTCTTCTGGAAACCAGCGCCGACGGCAGCTACGTCAGCGCGTTGCGGCTGCCCCAGTCGGGCGTGACGTTGTACTTCGCAGTCCCGTCACACTCAGTAAGACCGATGGCAAAATCTGCAACCACGGTTGCGGCCGCGGGCCAGTAAACTCGTAACATGCAGAAAAGGCGGATGCCCAACCGGTATCCGCCTTGTTCTTCAGCGCGGGCGTTCAGTCTGCGACCGTTCTACGTCCCTGCCGTGAAACGCAAATGCCCCGCCACGCACTATAGCTCTGAGCGTCACAGTCTGGCTCTTGGATAGCCTATGACACAGAGCCGAAAGCACAATTCAGTTTTTCATTCACAAAGTTCGGTCTACCGATTGGCGCTGCGCCTGGCGATCTTCTTCGTTAGTATCACAGCACTCGGCGGTTCGGCAGCATGGACACAGGTGGCCTCCCCGCATCGCGGCGTCGCCGACAGCAGCATGCAGCCATCTGCCGCCGATGCACCTGCGACGACCGCTGCGTACTTCGCGCTGGTCATTGGCAACGACAACTACGCCAACCTGCCGAAACTGAAAACCGCCTCAGCCGACGCCAATGCCATTGCACAGTTGCTGCGCGAACGTTACGGCTTCACCACCAACGTCCTCCTCAATGGAACGCGCACGCGCATTCTCACGGCCTTGAACGAATACCGGCGCACCTTGCCCGGCGATTCCAACCTCCTGATTTACTACGCCGGACATGGGCATCACGATCCCGACACCGACAAGGCCTACTGGCTTCCAGTCGACGCGCAACCTGACAACAATGACAACTGGATCAGCGCCGATGATATTACGTCCGACGTGAAGGCGATTCCTTCGCAGCATGTGTTGATCATCTCCGATAGCTGCTACTCCGGAGTCTTAACGCGCAGTATCGAGATCATTCAGCCGCAAGAGCGCAACACGTACCTGGCGAAGATGTCCCGGTCGAAGTCGCGTAACCTCATGTCCAGCGGCGGCGACGAACCGGTGCTTGACGGCGGAGGCGCCGGCCATTCCATTTTTGCTGACACAATTCTCAAGAGTCTGCGCCAGATCGAGGAAGAGCGCTTTACCGCCGGTGAACTTTTCCAGCGCTTCATTCAGATCGGGGTAGCAGGCCGCACTGAACAGCTTCCCCAGTACAGCCCAATCCGCAACTCCGGACATGAATTTGGAGACTTCGTTTTTCTACGCAAAGGTGTCTTCACCGCAGTCAAGACATCCGAACCGGCGCCCACGTCGGAGATCAGCGCTGGATCTGTAGTGGTCGATCGTGCCACTTCAACGGGTGCCGTTACGCCGGTCAGCACCGCGACGGTCAACGGCGCTGGTCTGAGCGCCGAAAGACAAAGTTTCTCCCCGCTCCCGCAAAATCCGGCCCCGAGCATTCCCACCGGAGTGCAGTACGCTGTCATCCACTACGGCAGCCTCGATTGGACGCAGAACTGCATGGGATGGATGACCGTTGAGGCAGGCATGGTCCACTACCGCGCCGTGCAGGGCACACACGGCATTCATTCGTTCGATTTTCCCGCGCAGACCATTAAGGAAGTAAAGAAGAATTCCCTCGTGGGGTCGGCTCTGCAGGCATTTCACATCAAGCTGCTCTCCGGCGAAGTCTACAACTTCTCGCTGTTCGACCCGAACACCAAGACCTTGTTGAATTCAGATTCAGTGTTGCTAGCCATTCATCAGGGGATCGGCAAGTAGGAGTTGAAGCATCGCTGTCCGATTCCGGACAGAGGATTCCACCCACGCACATTTCAAGCAACGTCCTCACATAACATACGTTGGCTTGGCCCTGTGAAATCAATGGCCTAGAAATTCCCCGCGAGTGGCCCCGAGTATGCAATTCCTCTCACCGTGGCAGTTGCCTCCATCCCCGAAATGAGGTTCGAAATGGCTCCGGCGACGGGCCGAGTGCTGATCGCTGATGATCAGCCGCATATTCTCTTCGCGTTACAGATGTTGCTGCGAACCTCCGGATTTGCGACGGAGACGGTGACGCATCCAGAGCGCGTGCTCCGTACACTGGAAACAGAGGAGTTCGACGCCGTCCTGATGGACTTGAACTATACCCGCGATACTGTGGGTGGCGCGGAAGGACTCGACCTGGTTTCGAAGATTCGCTCGCTGGATAGAGTCCTTCCTATCATCGTCATGACCGCGTGGAGCAGTGTAGATTTGGCGGTCGATGCCATGCGCCGGGGTGCTTCTGACTTCGTGCAAAAGCCCTGGGACAATCGCGAATTGCTCGACAAATTGGAGAATCAGTTAACGCGGGCGCGAGCCCAGCGCCAAGCCGAAAGACAGCACGACGAGGAATTGCGCGAAGCACGCGAGATCCAGGACAGTCTTTTGCCGAAGACGCTGCCCAGGATTCCGGGTTACGAAGTCGCGGCCGTCACGCAACCGCTGCGCTTCGTCGGTGGCGACTATTACAACGTTGTACGGATCGACGAACGGCACACTGCTTTCTGCATCGCCGATGTTGCCGGTAAAGGGTTGCCAGCGGCCTTGCTGATGTCGAGTCTGCAGGCCGCTCTCAAACCGTTGGTTGGCCAGAACCTGGCGCCGGCAGAGTTGTGTCACCGCCTCAATCGCATCTTGTGCGACCTGACACCGGTGGGGAAATTTATTTCCTTCTTC
>Ga0335085_10003587_pt1 | contig 26695 bp, 28 predicted proteins | sample Lox_Sample_45_FD_206712 | JGI IMG/M metagenome (GOLD analysis project Ga0335085, IMG submission 206712) | Soil microbial communities from Loxahatchee National Wildlife Refuge, Florida, United States - Lox_Sample_4.5 | ecosystem: Environmental > Terrestrial > Soil > Wetlands | place: USA...
CCCAGATGCAGCAGATCGTGGCGGCCAGCGGCAGGATCAGGATCAAGACCATGACGGTGAGCATCCGGTCACCCCCGCAGGCTGGTCAGTTCGGCGGTGGACAGCGAGTCGGCCCGGCCGTGATGCACCCGGATCAGCAGCCCGAACACCAGCGCCGCGACCAGCAGATCGAAGAGGAACGCGATCTCCAGGATGAGCGGCATGCCCGCCGCCACCACCAGGGAGGTCAGCGACACCCCGTTCTCCAGCGAGAAGAACCCGATCGCCTGGGAGGCCACGTCCCGCCGCGTGATCATGAGCACGAAGGCCACCAGGATCACGGCGACCGAGATGGACAGCGCGGTCCCCGGCAGCACCGGGCTGCGCAAGCCCAGCGCGGCGATGCTGAACACGCCGAAGGCCGCCACGCCGATGGCCAGCAGCACGGTGTTGGCCAGGCTCAGCGAGCCGCTGCCCGCGATGTCGGTCCAGCCAGGACCCCCGCCGCGCTCCCCCAGCCCGCGCAGCAGCCGCCGCAGCACCAGCGGAACGAGCACCACTTTGAGCGCGAACGACAGGCCGGCCAGCGCATACAGGTCGGGCAGGTGCCGGGCGGCGGCCACCACCACGGCCAGCACCGAGATCAGCGCGGACTGGGCCGCGTACAGCCGGACCTGGTCACGCAGCAGCGCCTGGCGGAACATGCCGAACTCCAGCAGCAGCACGCCCACCGCGATCACGTTCGCGCTACCGGAGAACACACCCGGCGGCGCCACCGTGGTGGCCACAGTCATCAGCCACCTCCCAGGTAGAGGGTGAAGACCCCGAGCACGGCGAGCAGGAAGGCCGCGGACACGAATTCGGTGATCTTGAACAGGCGGAGCTTGGCGAACGTGTTGTCGATGGTGGCCACGACCACACCCAGCGCGCAGGCCTTGGCCACCAGTGCCACGATGGCCAGCAGCACCGCTCCAGCTTGGGCGGACGAGGCCAGCCCCCAGGGCGCGACGAACACGTTGAGCAGGATCGTGTAGAGGATGAGCTGCTTCATCGCCGAGCCCCACTTCAGCAGCGCGAAGTAGGGACCAGAGTGCTCGAACGGGCGGGCTTCCTCGATCATCCCGAACTCGTTCGTGCCGGTGTGCGTCTCCACCGGGATCCGGCCGGTCTCATACAGGATGACCATGAACAACGCGGCCGCCGCGAGCAGGTGGGCCGGGCGGACGATCTGGCTGGCCGACGACCGGACCGTCGCGGCCAGCGCATAGGGCAGATCGGTGCCGGTGATCAGCGCCACCGTGAACACCACGAACAAGATCACCGGTTCGGTGATGGCACCGAACGTCTTGGCCCGGCTGGCGCCCAGCTGCGCGTACGGGCTGCCGGTCTCCAGCGCGGCCACCGCGACCAGGAAGCTGGCCAGCGCCAGGATGAACCCGCCGCCCAGGATGTCGCCCATGTAGCCCAGCGGCAGCCCGAACGTGGTCAGCACCGGGATCAGCAGCGGAACCGTCAGGTAGCAGGTCATCGCGCCCAGCGGCGCGGCCAGGAATACCCAGCTGGCGCCGTCCGGGGCCAGCGCCTCCTTGCGGAACAGCTTGCCCAGGTCGTAGTAGGGCTGCAGCACCCGGGGCCCAGCCCGGCCCTGCATCCTGGCCTCTACCTTGGCGATCACGCCGGACACCCCGGGCGCGGCGGCAGCGATCGTGGCCGCCTGCAGCACCTGCACCAGCGGTATGGGTAGCACCAGGCTCACCGGGCAGCCTCCGTGCTACCGGGGCGGCTGCCCCCGGGATGGTTGCCGGGGGGCTCGATCTCGGCCTCCATACGTGTCTCCTCTCCCAGGTGCCCGCGCAGCGGGACCACGTGGTAGAGGCCATCAGCAGGATGCCTGCGGTTAAGTGGCGAGCCTCATCGCCAGGGACCCCATTGTGGCCGACGATCACATGGTGCGCAAACCACGGCCGCGGGCGCCCAGGTCTCAGGCGTTGAGGTAGGCCAGCACGGCCAGCACCCGGCGGTTGCCGTCCTCGTCGGGATAGAGGTCCAGCTTGGTGAAGATGTTGCCGATGTGCTTGTTGACCGCGCTCTCGGTGACCACCAGCCGGGCGGCGATGCCCGCGTTGGCGCGTCCCTCGGCCATCAGCGCGAGGACCTCGCGTTCCCTCGGGGTGAGACGGCTCAGCGGCTCGTCCCGGGCGTGCCGGGCCAGCAGCTGCGCGACGACTTCAGGGTCCATGGCGGTACCGCCCCCGGCCACGGTGCGCACCGCCTCGATGAACCGGCGCACGTCCGACACCCGGTCCTTGAGCAGGTAACCGAGGCCACCCCGCGCCGCGGACAGCAGCTCACGGGCATAGAGCGGCTCGACGTGCTGGGACAGGACCAGCACCGGCAGGCCTGGCACCTGGGCCCGCGCCTCGATCGCCGCCTTCAGGCCCTCGTCGGTGAAGCTCGGCGGCAGGCGCACGTCCACCACGGCCACGTCGGGCCGGTGGGTGACCAGGGCGGTCAGCAGTTCCGGGCCGTTGTCCACCGCGGCCACGACGTCCATGTCGTACGCGGTGAGCAGCCGGATCAGCCCGTCCCGCAGTAGGGTCAGGTCCTCGCCAAGGACAACTCGCACGGCAGCTCCATGGTCACGACGGTCGGCCCCCCGACCGGGCTGGTCAGGGCGAGCACACCGTCGAAGGCGGCCAGCCGCCGCTCGACGCCGCGCAGGCCGCCGCCGGGCCGCAGCGACGCACCGCCGGTGCCGTTGTCGCCGACGATGGCGACCAGCTTGCCGGAATGGTATTCCACCTGGACCCAGGCCCGGTTCGCGCCACTGTGCTTGATCAGGTTGGCGAGCGCCTCCGCGATGGCGAAGTAGACGGCCGACTCCACCGGCGCGGACGCCCGGCCGGGCAGCTCGATATGCAGGTCCACCGGCAGCGGCAGGCTCAGCGTGAGCGCCTGCACGGCCCCGTCGAGACCCCGCTCGGCCAGCACCGGCGGGTGGATGCCGCGTACCAGAGTGCGCAGCTCGGTGAGGGCCTGCCCGCTCGACGCCCGGGCCTCAGCCAGCAGGTTCAGGGCCAGGTCGGGGTTGTCCCGCAGGACCTGCTCGGCGAACCCGATATTCATGCCCAGGGAGACCAGCCGCGCCTGCGCCCCGTCGTGCAGGTCACGCTCGATCCGGCGCAGCTCGGCCGCGGAGGCGTCCACGGCCTGAGAGCGCGATTCGGCCAGCTGGCCCACCTGTGCGGTCATCGCCTCCCGGGTCGGGGCCAGCAGCGAGGAGGCGGCCCAGGCATGTACCCGCAGCAGCAGCGGCCCGGTCGTGGGAACGAGCAGCAGCAGGCCCAGGAAGAACACCTGGCCCCAGAAGCCTGGCGGCGCCGTGCTCCACAAACCGAAGAACCACGCGCCGAGATCGGCCACCACCGTCCACACGCCGACCACGAGCATGAAGACGGGCAGCAGCCCGAGCACCACGCTCACCGGCACGCCGACCAGCGTCCAGAGCAGGTCCCGCCAGGTCGCCGGGTCGGTCAGCAGCCACTTGCACCGCTGCAGCCGCCCGATCAGCCCGTTGGTGATCTCCACCGGCCGGGGGCGGTACGGCGTCGCGATCGTCACCCGTGACCACTCCCGCGCCCAGCGGCGCTGCGTGCTGGCCAGCCTGCGCACGGCCAGCAGGCTCATCGGCACCAGCAGGATCCCGATGCCCGTGGCCAGGGAGAGCAGGGACAGCAGGGCTGCGAAGAACAGCAGCAGGCCAGCCACGGAAACCACGGCCTGCACCAGCCCGCGAGTGCAGGTCACCAGCGTCAGCCTGACAAGCCGGCGGAAGATGCCGGGGTCATGACTCATCCGTACCTCCCGTTCCGGACGTGTCCCAGCGCCTCCATCATGTGGGCCCGCCGCCCACATCTCGGTGGAGCTAACACCACTCTTCCGCGCCCCCGTTAGCCAAGCCGGCTCACCGAGGTCTTCCAAACCCGCGCCGATAGTCTCGGATCTTTGCCTTCTTGGTTTGGAGCTTGATGCCTCCGCAGGTTCGGGCGCCGGTGCTGGTGTCGTACGCGGCGTTCGTGCTGGTCGGTGTCAGCGCGGCGGTGAGCGGTGTGCTGCTGCCCGCGCAGATGGCCAGCTACGGGGTGGACCGGGCCACGATCGGGATCACCTTCTTCACCAGCTCCGCGGGGTTCGTGCTGGCGGGCATCAGCACCGGCGCGCTGATCGGCCGGTGTGGGATGCGCATCGCCCTCGCCACCGGCGGCGGAGCGTACGTGCTGGCCGGCTTGTACCTGGCCAGCCGCCCACCGTTTCCCGCGTTCGTGGCCGCACAACTGATCACGGGGTACGGCACCGGGGTCCTCGAGTCGGCGCTCAACGTCTACCTCGCGGCGCTGCCCGGCGCGACCGCGCTGCTCAACCGCCTGCACGCGTTCTTTGGCGTGGGCGCGCTGCTCGGGCCGGCGCTGGCGGCCTGGATCATCAGCGCCGCCTCCTGGTCAGTGGTCTGGCTCGTGCTGGCCGTGGCCTGCGTGCCGCTGGTGGCCGGGTTCCTGCTGGCCTACCCCGGGCGCGAGCCGGCCGACGCGGCGCCCGGGCCGGCCGCCCACTCGCCCGAGGTGGCCGAGGCGGCGGCCGTTCCGCTGCCCGAACCGCCGGCCCCGGCGCCGCGCCGCCTGCTGAGCACCGCGCTGCGTGACCCGGGTGTCCAGCTCGGGGCGGTGATGCTGGCCCTCTACGTCGGGCTGGAGATCAGCGTGGGCAACTGGGCCTTCAGCTACCTGACGCAGACGCGGGCGCTGCCGGCCACACTGGCCGGCTATACGGTCAGCGGCTACTGGCTGGGGCTGACGCTCGGCCGGTTCCTGATCAGCCCGATCACCGCGCGGGCCGGTGCGACCACGGCGGCCATGATCTACGCATGCCTGGCCGGAGTCACCGCCGCCGCCGCCCTGGCGTGGCTGTCACCGGGCGCGCTGGCCTGCGTGGCGCTGGGGCTGCTCGGCTTCTGCCTCGGCCCGATCTTCCCGACCACCATGGCCATCACGCCGCAGCTGACCCAGGCCCGCCTGGTACCCACCGCCATCGGCGTCCTGAACGCGGCGTCGGTGATCGGCGGCTCCGCCCTGCCCTGGCTGGCGGGCACCATCACCCAGAACGCCGGGATGATGGTGCTCCTGCCGTTCGCCATGGCCCTGGCCATCGCGCAGTTCGCCGTCTGGCGGCCCATCGCGCGCCGGCTGGATCGCGCCTGAGCGGGCAACGGGCAGCAAAGAATCCGGCTGGCTTGAATGACGCCGGTCCTCGCGGGGAGAAGAGAGCGCATCTCCCCCCGGTACGCTGCGAGGTCTCGATGACAGCGGTTGACGATGTCGCTGACTGGCGCGCCCGTGGCGCGTGTCTCTCCGCGGATCCTGACCTTTTCTTCCCGGTCTCCGCGAGCGGGCTCAGCCTCCGCCAGGAGCGGCGGGCCAAGGCCGTGTGCGCGGGGTGCCAGGTGCGCGAGGAGTGCCTCCAGTACGCGCTCGACTCAGCTCAGCCGGTCGGTGTGTGGGGTGGCCTCAATGCGGCCGAACTCACCAGGCTGCGCCGGAACCGGCAGCGGGCCCAGCGGCGGGCCGCGTTGCTGACGGCCGGCCCGGGCGTTCGGCGAGTCAGCTGAAGCCCGGCCACCGTCAGACGGTGAACGGGCTGGCAGTATGGCCACGGAATCCAGTGGCCGGCCAGGATAAATGGCTTTGCTGTTCCCGACGTTTTCCCGCCGGAAAGAATGCGGCACAAGAGAGCGCGCGACGAGCCCTCCGCTATGGTCGTCACTCACCATCTCGTTTTGTTCGGCTAGCGAACCCCCGGTCTGAAACGTTCGGCTATCCGATTGAATCGCCCGCGCGGAATCTGTGATTCACAACTTGAGCAGGTCGGCACATCGTGGGCCACGGGCCAAGCGATTGTTGACCGCTGATCACCCTAACGCTATATCGGCTGGTCAGACGCGGACTTGACCTGGGCTGGCAGGCAGCTGGACTGGGGTCGAGTCTCACCAGGTGCTTACAGGTTCATCTGTAGCAACTGAAAACGTTCGCAGAAGTATGGCCAATATGACAGTCTTGTCCTAAGCTCGAACTGCAGTCGGGCCGTAACTCACTGCGCTCGGCCTTGTAGCGCGTTCGGGGATGGAGTCTCGGTGACGATTGGGCTGCGCCTCTCACGAGGGGAAGAGGTGGACACGTGCCAGCCAATCAGTCAGAGCTGTTATGGCGCAGGAGTAGCGCCTGCAACCCCACCGAATGCGTCGAGGTGGCATTCGACCACAATCGGGTCCTCGTCCGCGACTCAAAGCGCCGGGGGCCAGCGATCCTGGAGTTTACTCACGCACAATGGCAATCATTCATCGCCGACCGGTCGCGCTGGAACGTCCTGGGCCACGAGTAAAAATCTCGTCACCTTACCGGCATGCGAACGGCCTTTAGTAGCTGAGAGGAGATACGAAATTGTGTGGGGGGGTCAGCATGAGCAGTCAGCAAAAGGACACTGAAGTTGTATTAGTGGATGCCCCGGATCACCCGGCTCCACCGAAGAGGCCGGCTTGGCTAGGAAGAGCGGTCTACTGCGCCGCCTCAGGGGCGGTGGCTACCGTTGTCGGCGCCGGCGCTAGTCTCTTCGTCGCCACAGAGGAACGCGTTCTCGTCTGGTGTTCAGTTACCCTGCTCGGGTGCGTGGCGGCTGGCCTGGGCTGGGGTTCTGGCCCGGTGAGTATGTGCTGGAAGGCTTGCTGTCGCTGGCTGCGCGGACTCGCCGCCTTCTGACGAAACCCGCGATAATGCTGGTGATGAAGGCCACGAACGAGCCCCCGGTAAACAAGCCGCCCACCAGGAAGCGGCGCAGCGTGAAGCCCTTGATCCCTTCTACAGCTATCACGAGAACGCCGATCCCTAGCGTGACCGCGAAGACGGTGACGAAGAGAAGACTGCAGAAGATAACGATAAACCGTATGGCATCGTCCCAGTTGCTGATGGCCTTGCCGAGCAGTCCAGCGAATGTCTCTGGTGCCCTGACTGGTTCAGGGTCAGGCGCTCTCCGCGAACGCCACGGGGCCAAACGCCAGGGGGCCATCGGTCCTCTTCTGTATGAGCCGACCGGGATGACAAATCAGTTGCTGTTAAGGATCTGGAGAGCGACCGTGCCAGGTGATCATTTGGCTGGCGTAAGTCACTCTCCTTGGCACTAAGGCTCTCGATCAGCCGGGCAAGCAAGTCATGAGACTGGGCATCGGGTAGTGCCAGTCTCTGCATGAGCTCAAAATCATCGACGGACTGGGAGATCTTTTCTCCATCGTCGCGGCTGACCAAGTCCCCGCTGGCGCCCTCCACAAAGAGCATGTGCTCCCCGCTGTCGGCGAAGCCGAGGATGATGAACGGGCCGAGCAGGCCAGGATTCGCACCCGCGGTGAAAGGCACGATCTGGATGCGTCCCGGCCTTTGCGCCTGAATATTAGCCAGGTGCTCTAGCTGACGGCGCATCACTCCTGGGCCGCCAATCTCGCGGTAGAGCGACTCCTGGTTCAGGATGAAGCGCACATCTGGCGAGTCCGTGCGGCCAAACAAGCGCTCCTGCCGCTGGAGCCGCAAGTCCAGCACACGCTGCGCTTCCTTGGGAGGCCGGTGAACGCGCAGCAATGCGTAAGCGTACTCGGCCGTGTGCAAGAGACCAGGAACCAGAAAAGGATGGAATACGTGGATGGACGACGCTGAGTCCTCATGACCGAGGTAGAGGGCGAACTGCACGGAGAGAAGATCGCGGTAGGGGCTCCACCACGACGTTCCCCGGCTACCCCGGGCGGCGTCCGACAACTCCTTGGTCAGCCGCTTGTCGGTAACCCCGTAGAGCTGCAACATCGCCTTCAGATCGGTCACCGACAGACTGACCACGCCGGTCTCGACCCGGATCAGCTTGGACAGCGACCAGGCCAGGCGCTCCGCCGCCTCGCGCTGAGTCATCCCGGCCGCGACGCGCACCCTTGGCAGCTCCGCCTTCAGTTTGCGGCGCTGACTGCTTGGGTCCGCGGCAGGCACGAACGATCACATCCTTCCTCAACGGCCCCGACTGTCCCGGCTGGCCAGTGTCGAACAGCTAGTAGCTTCTAGACACTAGCACAGTTGGAGTGATTTGCCTGGCTTCTGGTGACATAGGGGGGTCCAGCGGTCCCGGCCAGCCTCTAACACCACATCGGTGAAAGTCTGGTGTACACCTGACTACACAAAATTTTCACCCACGTAGCGGGACCGACCTGGACACCGCGACATCAGCAGCCGACCCGCCTTTGTCCGCCATCACTGGTCACACCAGCACCTCAGACCTCGCGAGCCAAAGGGGAGGCCCGCCCGCGAGCACCTCAGCCGGCTCCAGTGGCTTACCCGCGCGCCGGCTGGGCCACTGGGGCCCGGATCTGGCGGCGTTCAGCCGCCTTTTCGCCAGGCCACCCGGACGCATCCCATTTAGCCTTTATGCGCAGGTCGGCTTGCCATTCGGCGGCAATTCGTGCCCTGCTCAGCGGCGCTCCGCCAGTTAGAATCCCCGCGGTAACCGCTCAATTCAAGTGCAGAAAGGCACCATTACGTGAACTTCACTATAAAGGCCGACCGCGCCGCTGGGGCGGGCGTCACCGGCCGGCGGCGCCGGGCCCTGCTGCCCGGACGGCCGCGCGCGTGGGCGGCCGCGGCCCGCAGACCGCGCGCCTGGGCGGCGGCGGCCAGCCCGGCACTAGCCGTTGGGCTGATGCTGGCCCTGGCCGGGCCGGCCGCCGCGGTCACTCGTGGCGCGGCGCATCAGCCCGCCGCCGTCGCGCACCGTCAAGGGGCGTCCGACCTCCTCCGGCTGCACCCCATGCCGGTGGGGGCGGTGCGCTTCGGCCGCCAGCACGGGAGGCTCACCGTGCACGCCGCGGTGTACGGGCTGACCCCCGGCTCCGCGCACGGCGTGGGCCTGCGGCTGCCCGGGGGCGGCATGGTCCGGTTCAGCACGCTCACCGCGAACCCGGTGGGCCAGGCCCGCGCCACGCTGTCCAGCCACTACACCGGCCGCCTGTGGCCCGGCAGCCGCCTGGTGGTCCGGATGGGCACCGGCGGGCACGGCGTGGCGGCCGAGCGCCTCGCGGTGACCCGGCTGACCGGCGCGCCGCACCGGTGGTACCGGCTGCGGGCCGTCGAGCCCGGATCCGCGGCCGGCCCACTGCGCGGCCACGCGATGCTCCGCTACAACTCGTCCCGGCACACGCTGACCGTGACCGTGTCGGCCAGCGGGCTGACCCCGGGCCCGCACGCCGCACACATCCACCTGGGCAGCTGCATGCGCCAGGGCCCGGTCGCGTACATGCTGCGCGACCTGGTGGCCGGCCCGGCGGGCCGGGTGGTGCACGCGGTGCGGATCTTCCGGCACGTGATGACGCCGATCCCGGCGCACGGCTGGTACCTCAACATCCACCAGGGCAGCAGCGCCACCATCCTGAGCAACGGCCAGCCCACGATCTTCTTCCGGCCGCTGCTCTGCGCCAACATCCACTGATCACCGCGGGGGCGCTCCCCGGGTCCAGGGATCCGGGGACGCCCTCATTCGCGTTCCACCACGCGGCGCCCGTGGGACTCCGTCCACGACTCGATGACCAGCAATGTCGCCTGGGGGTTCAGCCGGGTGATGACGACCTCAGAAATGTCGGCCACGAACAGATCCCCATCCGGCCCGTCGCCGATCGGGCCAGCGGCCTTCGCGCGCCCAGCGATCTTCGCCTCGCCCGGCCACTCGGCCTCCTTGCCCTCCTGGGGGTGGGCCGGCGGCCCATGCAGGGCGAAGCGCGGGTCCCGGCGCAGATCCGCTCCCTTGCGCGCCCCCGGCATCGAGCCGAACTTGAGCTCACCGTCAGCGAACTCGCACTCGATGCCCGAAATCCGGGGCGAGCCGTCGGCCCGCAACGTCGCGATGGTCTTGTGCCGCCCCGCGTCGAAGAGCTGCCGGACCCGCGCCGCGAACTCGGGCTCGGCCTGCTCCACATCCCGCCACGCCGCCATAGCCGCAGTATGCGCCCTCCGGCCCGCTCAGCCCGGGCCGGGCGGCCCCCACGCCGTACGGTCCGCTCCCCCGCCAGGACATAACCTGACGGCATGAACGAGCCCGGCCAGGCCGTGGCCCCGGACGCGGGCCACTGATGCGGGTCGTACCGCTGCCGGCCGACCGACGAGGAGGCCAGGCTGGCGGCGGGCGCGGCCGGGGAGCGCCTGGTCGCCGACGAACTGAGCCGGGCGCTGGATGATCAGTGGACCCTGTTCCGCGGGTACCGCAACCCGCGCGGCGAGATCGACCACGTTTTACTGGGCCCCCGCGGGCACAGCTGCGCAGCCGCACCCGCCCGACCGTTGATATCTGCACCTCCGTACGGCAACTACGCAAGCTGCTTAACGGCTCGCCCGAAGCCATCGACGCCGCGGAGCGCGCGGAGCTAGCGCGGCTGATCACCAGGGACCACCGCTTCCACGCCCAGCGCCGCCGGCCCTGACCGCGTGCTGCTGGATGGCTCCGTCCTTCATGACCAGGACGGGGTTCTCCAGCAGGCGGATGTCCTGCAGCGGGTTGCCCGGCACGGCGATGAGGTCGGCCAGGTGCCCGGGCGCGATCCGGCCGACCCGGTCGTCCCAGCGGATCAGCTCGGCGGCGTGGATGGTGGCCGACTGGATCGCACCGAGCGGGCTCTGGCCGCAGCGGACCTGGTAGGCGAACTGGCGGGCGTTGAGTCCGTGCGGGTAGATGCCGCTGTCGGTGCCGAACGCGATCCGCACGCCGGCGGCCAGGCACTTGGCGAACCCTTCCCGCTGCGCCCCGGTGGTCTGGTCGTTCTTCTCCAGCACCTCGGCCCGCCAGCCCTGGGCCCGGCCGGTCTCCGCGATGTAGTCACCGTTGTAGACATCGGCGACCAGGAAGGTCCCGGCCGCGGCCATCATCTGGATTGCCTCGTCGTCCATGAGCGAGCCGTGCTCGATGGAGCGCACGCCGCCACGCACGGCGCGCTTGATGCCCTCGGCGCCGTGCGCGTGGGCGGCGACATCCGCGCCGGACAGGGCGGCCTCCTCGACCGCGGCCCGGATCTGCTCCTCGGTCAGCTCGGGCGCGCCGGGCACGCCGCCGGCCGCCATGACCGCGCCGGTAGCGATCAGCTTCACGAAGTCGGCGCCGCCGTGCAGCACCCGGCGTACCGCCCGCCGTATCTCGTCGACCGAGTCGGCCACCCCGACCCGGAACTCGTAGGGCAGGACCGCATCGACATCCGGGGCCAGGCCGGTCAGTTCGCCACCCCCGCCGGAACAGGTCACGTACGCTCCGGCGGCCAGCATCCGGGGGCCGGGCACCCAGCCCTGGCCGATGGCATCGCGCAGCGCGACGTCGACGAAGGCCCGGTACGTGCCCACATCCCGCACCGTGGTGAAGCCCGCCAGCAGGGTGTCCCGCGCGTTACGCACGCCCGACAGCGCCTCCTGGGCACCGGTCCGGGCCAGCAGCTCCGTGTACCCGTGGCCGCTGTCAGGCTCGCCAACCAGGTGCGTGTGACAGTCGATCAGGCCGGGCAGCACGGTCTGGCCCGGCAGGTCCACGAACGCGGGGCCCTCGGCCGGCGCCTCGCCCGCGGCCACGACACCGGCGATGCGGTCGCCATCGACGACGACGGCGCGTTCGGCCAGCAACTCCCCCGTCACCACATCGAGTACCAGGTCCGGCCGGACCACCGTGCGCTTGGAAGCAGTCATCCTGCAACGATAGAAACCAGAACCCGGATCAGACGCAGAAGGGAACCGCCGTGCAAGCCATCACCGTACGAGACCGCGCCGCCGGCGCCGCCGGGCTCACGCTGTCCGACATCCCGCACCCCCACGCGGCCGAAAACGACGTGATCGTGCGGGTGCACGCGGCCGGGTTCACCCCCGGGGAACTGGACTGGCCCGGTACCTGGACCGACCGCGCCGGGCGCGACCGGACGCCGAGCGTACCCGGACACGAGCTGTCAGGTGTCGTTGCCGAGCTGGGCTACGGCACCACCGGCCTGACCGTGGGCCAGCGGGTGTTCGGGCTGGCCGACTGGACCCGCGACGGGTCGCTGGCTGAGTACACCGCGGTGGAGGCCCGCAACCTGGCCCCGCTTCCGGCCGGCATCGACCACACCGTGGCCGCCGCTCTGCCCATTTCCGGGCTGACCGCCTGGCAGGGCCTGTTCGACCACGCCCACCTCAAGACGGGCCAGACCGTCCTGGTCCACGGGGCGGCGGGTGGCGTCGGGTCGATCGCGGTGCAGCTGGCGCACGAGCTGGGCGCCCGCGTGATCGGCACCGGCCGGGCCAGGGACCGGGAAGCGGCCCTGGGCCTGGGTGCGGACGCGTTCGTGGACCTGCAGGCCGACCGGCTGGAGGACGCCGGTGAGGTCGACGTGGTGTTCGACGTGATCGGCGGCGAGGTCCTCGAACGGTCGGCCCCGCTGGTACGCGCCGGTGGCACGCTGGTCACGATCGTGGGCCCGCCGAAGGTGCGGCCTGCCGACGGCCGGACGATCTTCTTCGTCGTCGAGCCGGACCGGCGCCGGCTGGCGGACCTGGCTGAGCGAGTGCGGTCCGGGCGGCTGCACCCGATCGCCGGGGCCGTACGTCCGCTCGCTGAAGTGCCGTCCGCGTTCGCCCCTGACCACCGCGGGCCCGGCAAGACGATCATCCGGGTCACCCAAGACGGGTAACCGGGGCAGGCGCCCGGTCAGCCGGCGGCCCGCAGGCGCAAGACCACCTCGACGATCGCGCCCTCCCCGATCGCCTCCGCCCGCTGCACCGCCACCTTGACGGGCACCAGGTAGCGGCCGTCCTTGGGAAACAGCGCGGTGGTGAACTCGGTGCCGCCGATGGTGACGTGGACCGGCACCTGGCCCCAGTAGATCAGGCCGCGGGCTTCCTCCTTGAGGTCGTCGCTTTCCTCCGGCGTCATGGCCACGAACAGGTACGGCGCCGGCCCGCGCCACTCGATCACCTCGCCGGTGAAGGTCCACTCCATGCCCCCATCATCCAGCCCGGAGCGCTGCTCCGGGCTGGGCCTGCTCGTTGCCATCCAGCTGGGGCGCCTGCCCGGGTGCGGGCCGCTGTGGCAGGAACAGGGTGAGGGCGGTGACGAACGCCAGGATCTTCGACGCGATGTTCAGCGCGGTAGGGAGCGGGGCCGATGGGTAGCCGAAACCGGCCAGGGCCCAGACCGCCCACACGCTCAGCATCAGCGCGAAGGAAAAGAACGTTGCCCTGGTCAGCCGGACCATCGGCGACAGCCGCAGGAGCAGCAGCGTGGTGATCTCGATCAGGAACAAGGGCACGAAGAACAGGGCCCGGTACAAGGCCGGGTCGGGCGGGATCGGGGGGTAGGTCCTGGCCATCACGATGAGGTCGAACGGAAGCTCGAAGATCATCGGTGCGGCCAGCGCGCCGATGACGCCGCTGGCCAGCCTGGTCCCGAAGCCAGGCGAGGGACGCGTGATGATGATGATGAAAACGGCCAGGGCCGCCGTCAAGGTGATCGGGGCGATGGGGTCCTTCGGCGCGGCGGTCTGCGCCGTCAGGTTGTACGCGTGAATGTACTGCCGGACGTAGATGCTCAGGCAGACGAGGAACGCCACTATCGAGGCAATCCAGGCCGAGATCATGGCGACCCGGGCCACTGGGCCGGGCCGGGTAGCCCGGACGGGCAGCGGCAGCCGGGTTCCGGCCAAGGCCGCAGCACCGGCGACGCCGGCCAAGCCGATGGCGAGCCAGACCCTGGCATCCCCGCCGTAGCTGACCCATGTGCCGTACTGAGTCATGACGTGCACCTGCTCTCAGAAGCTGCGCACGGCCAGGAGCGGCCTGCGCAAAATGTGATATCACAATGCTAGATTCGTCATATCAACTCTGTCAACCCGGGATGAACCGGGCGATCGCAGGGGGGCCCGTCGGGACGTCAGCGGCCCATCTCGCGCCTGCGTCCGGCGACCGGAACCTGTCTCAGCCCGCACCGAGGCGCCAGTTCTCCAGAGCCGTATACCAGCGGTGGACTTGCTTCGTGTTCCGCGGCCAGGACCGCGCGGTGATCGCGAAGGAGACCCACTCGCCGCTGGCGGTGTGCATCGTGATCTGGCGTACCCGGGGTGACCACCGGCCGTGGGCCATCTCGAAGTTCCGCACCTCGCACCCCGTTCTGACGCGATGTGGACGTTGCGGCGAACAGGGTCCCGCCGCCCTGAGCGATCCGGTAATCAGGGCACATGCTCTACCGGATGCGCATCTACCAGGCCGTCACGGAGAACCTGCCGGCCTTCCACGGCTTCTTCCGCACCTGGCTGCTGCCGGTCCAGCTCCGGCATGGCGCCCGGCTGGTCGGCCGCTGGGAGGCCGAGGACGGGCGCACGCAGACGGTCTGGTCGCAACGGCCGACAGCACGATCCCACATGCCGATGTGAGTAGGCGGCGGTCAGGCGCCGGAACGCACATTCATGTGCCCATCGACACGTTCATCCGGCCCAGGCTTCCTGGCTGATCATGGTTCAGCATGGATTTCCGGGCGCGCTAAACGCCGATTACGCGCCGCTGGGAGCGGCCTTGGGTCATCAGTGCGACGACTCGCAGATCAGCCTGTTCTGGCTCTCCCGGGAAGGCCGCACTGCCCTGCAGGGGCGGGCGATGGAGGGGCGGAACCAGGTGTGATACCGGGTAGCCGGTGACGTGTACGGCAAACGTCTTCGCGCTGGCAGTAAGTGGGAGACCGCGGGCAAACGCCCGGGTGCACGCGGGAACATCGAAGGCCGCCGACGCGCTTACACAGCTAGCGCAGGACTTCGACCTCACGGCGGGCGGTGCGCCTGCTGCGGTTCAAGGAACGTGGCGGTGGCCCGGCGCACGGCGAGAAGCAGTTCGGCCGAGATGCCGAGACCCGCGGCATGCACGGCTGATTTGGGGACAACGCCCCGGGAGATTCGAGGTCTTGCGCATGTCCTGCAATGCCGCAGCCATAGCAATGAGGAGAATCGCTAAGTGCCGAGAGCTGACTTCATCGAGACCGAGGGCACTATCACCCGGATGCGCGGGCACGGCTTCTACACCGTGGTACTCGCCAACGGGCACGAGGTCCTCGCGAGGATGTCGGGACGGATGACGAAGAACCACATCCGCGTAATCCAGGAGGACCGCGTGCTGGTGGAGATCAGCCCGGCGGACTGGTCGCAGGGCCGCATCGTTTACCGCTATAAGTGATTCACGCCCTTAGCCAGGGAACAAAGCCCGCTAAGCTACTTGGCTTTCTCGCGGGTGGCAGCGCCGCCCGCGGCGCGGGCCTGAGCGCCCTCTCTCCCATCTGCATTACGTTCGATTCGGTGCGGGACTGACCAGCCTCTCGAGGGCCAGCCCGCCCGACCATATCGGCGGTGCTGTGCGCAGTTATCCGGCGGGCCTCGCGTCGCGAGCGCCCGGTTATGGCCCAGCGCGCAAGCCTCAACCTCTATTTTTTTGTTCAGCATCCGGGGCTGTGGTTGACATCCGCTACTGCCGCACCCCGGTCAGTGGGTGTCGTCTTCAGGGCTTGACGTCCGGTCTGCGGTGAGGATTGTGACCATCTCAGCTGGGATGCGGAAGGCGGCGGCCTTCACACCGCCTCGGTAGACCGACTGCCGCCGACTGGACGGCGGCAGTTGTGTTTGTGGCCAAAGCTGGTCCGGTGGCCTTTGGGCCCTGCTGGCTGTGGCCAGTGGTCATGCCAGGCTGTGGCCAGCGCCCGCTGAGGACGGGCTTCCCAGCGGCCCGGCGGGCTGTCATCTGGGTGGACACGCGGGAGATGAGGAGCTGGGCATGATCCGTCGTGACACATTGACCGAATACGCCCGGGGATCGCTGTGGGTGATGCCGACGTTCGCTGTGGTGGCCGCCCTGGCCGCCGGATCACTGCTGTCGGTGGTCAGCGTCGGGGTGCACTCCCCGCTGGCGTTCCAGGGCACCCCCGATGACGCCCGCAACCTGCTGGTCGCGATCGCCGGCACGATGGTGACGGTCATCGCGCTGTTGCTGGGGCTGACGGTGGTGGCACTGCAGTTGTCGTCCACGCAGTTCTCGCCCCGGCTGCTGCGCAACTTCCTGCGCGACCGGCCCAACCAGATCGTGCTGAGCGTCTTTGTGGCCACCTTCGCCTACAGCGCAGCGGGGCTTTACACGGTGGGCGTGTCCGGTGGCAACCGGACCGCCAGCTTCCCCCGCCTCGCAGTGAGCGGTGCGCTTGTGCTGCTGTTCGCCAGCCTTGGCCTGCTGGTGTTCTTCGCCGATCACCTCGTGCACTCGATCCAGGTCGACTCGATCATGAGCACGGTGCAGCGCAACACGCTTACGGTGATCCACTACGGGCTGCTGACCGGCGGCCAGGACCCACCCGTGCCCCCGGCCGGGGCCACCGCGATCGCCTCCCGCCGCTCCGGCTACGTGCAAGCAGTACGCTGCCACGCACTGCTGTCACACGCGGCCCGGCACTCGGCCTGCCTGCAGCTGCGGCCCAGGATCGGGGAGCACGTGGTCGCCGGGACCACACTGGCGTGGATCTGGCCCGCCACCCCGGGCCATCCTGCGCCAGACCCCCAACTGCTCGGCCCGGTCCTGGAGGCCGAGATCCGGATCGGGTTTGAGCGGACCCTCGAGCAGGACGCCGCGTTCGGCATCCGCCAACTAGTCGATACGGCCTGCAAGGCACTGTCCCCCGCCGTCAACGACCCCTACACCGCAGTCCAGGCCATCGACCACCTGTCGGTGATCTTCTGCGCACTCGCCCAGCGGCCTCTCGGCAACCACGTTGCCCGCCACCCCGACGGCGCAACAGTGATCGTGCCCGGACGCCGGTTCCCCGAATACCTCGCGGTGATGTGCGGCCTCATCCGCCGCTACGGCAACCACGAGCCAACGGTGGCCGACGCACTGCTTCGGCTCCTAGCCGCGTGCGCTGACGTGGCCGGCGCCAGCCCCGAGATATGTACTGCGATCGCGGAGCAAACACGCATCATTATCGCCGACGCCGAGCGCGGGATCCCCCAACCCGCCGACCTCGCCTCCGCCCGCGCCGGGGCACAGTCCGTATACCACGCGGTCGCCCTGCACCTGCCACCGCACGGTGACGACCAGCCAGCCGCACCCTCACCACCCACCTGACCCCCACCAAGCCACCACCGTCAGCCCAACCCCAGAACTCCCGGAATGCCGAATAGCGGATGTTGGATGTGCGCATGGTGATGCGGGCACTCGTATGGCTACTCGTTCCTGACGACGTCTCCCGAGGACTGTGACGGTCTGCCGCCCAGCATCGTGTGCGCGGTGAGAGCGCACGGAACGCCGGGCGCACCTCGCTGTGACTCATGCCGCTGCTTGTCCGGAGCGCAGATTTGCCAGATCCGTATTTCCCGGAGCCCTCAGCGGCGGTGGCTATCGTCCGGGCCCGGTGCGCGGGGACGCCGGCGGTCTCGAGCTGGCCGGCCAGCAGGCCGGCCCAGGAACAGAACGCGGCGCCCGCGGCGTCAATCAGGTCATCGTCCTTGCCGACATGCAAGACCGTGAGTCCCGCCAGCTCGGCGGTGGCCGCGATGATCAGGGAAGATACCTGAGGCCGCTTTGAAGGCGCTCATTGCCGAGGCCGCCGGCCTGAACATCCAAAGCCCTTGAGAGGCCAACGAGGTACATGGCCAGGCCCTGGTGGTGCTGGCCGACCACTCCTGCGCCCGGTGCTTGAGCGGGGTGTGCCGCCTTCAGCCGCCTAGATCGAGTCCACTGGACGTTAGGTGTTCTGCCGGATAAACCATTGCTGGGCCTGGTGGCCCACGCCCTGGTTGAGGCCATCCGCGCACGACCAGTTGCTGCGGAAGTGGGTTGGATCGTTGAGGTTCGCGGACTGGATGAGCTGGCCTTTGACGAGTTGGGTGACGATGAGGCCGAACCCGCGGGCCCCCAGGTAGCGAAGGAAACGTGGTGCGGACACCGGGGCGTTGTCCCAGCATGCCCAGGGTGCGTTCGCCCGCGCGTAGTCGGCCCACTCGCCCTCGACGACGGGGGCGTGCCTGCTGTTGGCGATGTACCCGAACTCGGCGTCCCATGTGCTGTACTGATGGCGTCCCGGGGGCCGGTGCTCGCTGTATTCGAGGGGCCCGTCGCCCGTGATGTGGTACCGCCACGCCTGGTTTAGCAGGCTTCCGGCGCTGATCCCCTCGATCCAGAACAGGTTCGACGCCCGCGCGCGGACATAGCTGGCCAGTGCCTGCATTCCCAGGTACGTCGTACCGCGGCACATTCCGCCGTCGCGCCAGAACGCCCAGCCGCACGGCGCCCGCTGTGCTGGCTCGTTGTAGATGTCGAAGATGACGCTGGGATCGGTCCCGAAATGAAATGCGAGGGAACTCCAGAAGCTCTTACTGCGCTGTGTCGGCATGGACTCCACCAGGCTGGCCCGGTCGAGTTGCCACTGAAGGTTGAGCACTACGACGAGACCGCGGGCCTCGGCGAAACGCACTTCGGTGGTCACGGCGGTGAGGAACGCGCGGTGAACGTGGCCAGTGATGCTGACGAGATTCGCCTGGCGGATCTGGAGGCGGACGGTGTTGGCGCACCAGTAGTCCGCGGCCGCGGCGATGCCCGCCTCGTCCTGGGCCATGCGGGCGGCATAGTCAGCGTGGGCCAGCCCGGTGAGGCTGATCCCGAAGGGGATGTACCGCCCGGTGGAGCCGTCGACAACAGTGCCGTTGACGTGAAACGGCCCGCGCTCGTGCTGGCAGGCGGCTGCCTGGGTCACCGCGGGCTTCTGGGTTCCGGCCAGCACTCCCGCGCTGGCCGACATCAGGCCGGGCCCACCGGCGGCTGCCGTCGGAGACGCTGCCCGGAAAGCGGCAAAGCCAGCGCCCAGGGTGCCCGCCAGGCCAACGATGAGCAGGACAGCCACGTGCAGCAGGAGATCAGATCCGGCCAGAACTGGGCGCTGCCTCATCGTCGAGTCCCACTGCACTAACGGCACCCAGCCACCGCCGCGCAGGCCCCGGCCAGGCGCGCAAACCGTACTAAACAACTCTACTTACGGCATACCTATTTGCCCAGGTCGTTGCATAGGGATACAGGTCCCGGCCGGCTAGGCCGTTCGTCACACAGTGACCAGGCGCGGGCGCGCCGCCTGACAGTCGCGGGAGCTACCCCGTCGGACTAGGTGAGTAAGGACACCAGCAACGGCAGGGAGATGACGATGGACGCCCGGTTGGATTACCTCGGCAGCCCGGTGACGATGAAGATGGTCAGGCACATCAACGCGGCAGTAGCCGTTCTGCATGATTCGGGGTTGCCGCCCACGACGCAGGAGCTGGTGAAGCTGCGGGCCAGCCAGATCAATGGCTGCGGGTTCTGCACGGACATGCACATCAAGGATGCGCTGGCCGCGGGGGAAAGCCAGCAGCGGCTGAACCTGGTCGCGGTGTGACGGGAGGCGACCGTCTTCACCGGGGCTGAGCGGGCCGCGCTGGAGGTGGCCGAGGAGGGCACCCGGATCGCCGACGCGGCCAGCGGACACCCACCCGGGCATGATCGAGCTGGACGGCGACACCGCGTCCGGCCGGGCTTACATGTCCGAGGTCATCCAGCTCCGAGACGGCAGCGCGCAGCTGAACTACGCCATCTACCACGACCGCTACCGGCGCACCGGCGACGGCTGGAGGTTCACCGAGCGCGTCTACGAGGTCAGGTATCTGGACAGCAGCCCGCTGGCGGGCTCGGCGCCCCCCGCGCCGGGGAACGCTGGCTGACCCGGTCGAGCCGCAGCGCGAGCACGGGGCACAGCCGGACCGCTTCACCCGCCTCCGCCAGCAGGACCGCCGGGACGTCGGCGTCGCGGATGATGGGGAAGCCCCAGTCGTCGAGCGTGACCATCTCGGGCAGGATCTCCGCGCAGAACCCGCGCCCGTCGCAGGCGATGGGATCGACCCGCAGCCGGGCCCGCACGGTCACCGTACCGCCCGGGCTGGGATGGGCAGCACCCCGGCGGGGCGGGTTCCGCCGCACCAGCCGCGAGCGTGCTGGGCCAGTTCCGGCGCGAAGACCGCCAGCGCGCTGCGGATCATGCGGAAGGCGCCGTCCGGGTGGTGGCACGCGCCGCGCCCGTCAACCTGGCTCAGCCACCGGTGCAGCCGGGCGAGATCGAACCGGCGGCCCGCGGCCAGCGCTTCGAGTTCGGCCGCGATCGAGCCCAGCCCGAAGACGCACGGGCCGCACTGGCCCGCCGACTCGGCGGCCAGGTAACGGGCGACCCGGGCCGTCTCGGCCAGCCCGCAGACGCCAGCGGGCAGGGCGGCGAGCAGCCCGGCGCCTGGGCTGCCGCCGGCCGGGCGCAGTCCGGCGGCTGAAAAGGGCAGCGTCATGGCCGCGGCCTGGTCCACCCAGGTGCCGGAGTAGCCGCCGATCAGCAGCGCGGTCAGCTCGGCAGCCGGCCCGCCGGCCAGGGCCAGCACGTCGCCGACCGCGGCGCCAATCCCGATCTCGTAGACGGCCGGGCGCTGGACCGCACCCGTCGCCGTCACCAGCATGGATCCGGGCTCGGCGGGCGTACCCAGCGAGCGGAACCAGGCCGCGCCGTACCGCGCGATGAGCGCGAGGTGAGCCAGCGTCTCCACGTTCTGCACCAGCGTCGGGCACCCGCCCAGGCCACGCTCGGAGATGCGCGGGGGTACCCGGGTCGGCACTGGCCTGCCGTGTTCCACCCAGTTCACCAGCGCGCTGGCCTCGCCGGCGACGAACCGGCCAGCCGCGGTCAGCACCCGGACCCGGACCGGGTCACAGCCGGCGCGGCTACGCTCGGCGACCGCCGCGTCGACGATCTCCCGTACCGCCGGATGGACCACGATCAGCGCCCGCCGGGCCCCGGTCAGTTCGGCGGCGAACACCATCCCATCCAGGACGAGATGCGGTTCGCAGGCCAGCAGGACCTTGTCTTTCGCGCTGGCCGGCTCCCCTTCGGTGCCGTTGCCGATGACCACCGGGCGGCCGTGGCCGGCCGCCACCGCAGCCAGCTTCCTGGCGGTGGGGAAGCCGGCGCCGCCGCGGCCGGTGAGCCCGGCCCGGCCGACCTCGGCGATGAACTCCGCCCGCCGCCCGGTGTCCGGGCCGGCCCTGGGCAGCCTGCCGTGCCGGGCCAGGTGGCCGGCCAGGGTGGCCGGGCCGCCGCCCCGCTGTTCCGGCAGCAGCCGGGGCAGGCCGGCCCGTTCCCCGGCGACCGCGGCGACCCCGGCGACCCCGGCCGCGCCGGCCGCCCGGGCCGCCAGTCCCGCGTGGCATTCGGCCGTGTTCAAGACGGGCGCACCGCGGGCTGGGCCCGGCTGAAGAGCCGGGCCAGCACGGCGGTCGTGACCACGACCGCCGAGCCGATCTCGGTCAGCGTCACCCACCAGATGCCGAGATCGTTGCCCGCGGTCAGTGCGTGCAGGAAGGCCAGGGGCCAGGCCAGGTAGGCCAGCCAGTGCACGGCCCGCCAGGTGCGCTGGCCCAGGTGCTGCCGCAGCAGGCTGGTGACCAGCACGGCCCCGGCCACGTCGACGGCGAGAGCGCCGAGGCCGATGGCAACGGTCCGGTAGGGGGATGCGAACGGCAGCACCGTGGCGGCCCAGCCGATGGTGACGAACGGGTCGAGAATCGCCGTTACCACGTGCAGTGCCAGCAGTGAGACCGCGAACAGGGAGAGGGTGCGGTGCAGTTCGGCCACCGCGAAACGCGGCCACCGCCGCGGGGCCGAGCCGGTCCTGGTCGCCACCCCCAGCACCACCACGATGCTGAACAGGACCAGCAAGACCAGCCCGCTCCCACGGGACAAGAACCACAGATCCGCGGCGCCCATCAGTTATCCCGCCAGACAACGGAGGCAGCCCCGCCGCTCGCGCTCCCGGTGCCGGCCGGCCCGGCGGCTGAGCCGGCGGCCACGCCTGAGCCGCCCGAGGTCGCCACGGGCGCCGACCCGGATGATGCGTGCGGGTGGGCGGGCGTCACGCCTTGGCCGGCCGCCGCGCCCTGGCCACCCGCCGGCGCTTGCGGGGCCTGGGTCGCCACCGGCGCGGCGGGAGTCTGGTGATGGGCAAAGTAGCCGCTGGCGGCGGCCACGCCCGCGATCAGGGCAGCCGCCGTCCAGTTGCCCGCACGGCGCACGCGGCGCACGCCGTCGCCGCGGCTGGACGCGGCCGGGCCCGGCGGCTCATAGCCCGGCAGCTCATAGCCGGGCGGCTCATGGCCGGGCAGCTCATGGCCGGGCAGCCGCACCCGCCCGGGCCGCTCGTCTTCGTGATCCATTGATGGTCCCTCCCCAGGTGCGAAGGTGCCGGGCTGTCCGGCGCTTCCAGAATGCGGTCCGCTGGATGAGATGACCGTGAGCGGACGGTGTGAGCGACTCACACGAATTTCAGCGCGTCCTCAGAGAATCACGTGCCTAACCTCGCGTTATGCGCGTGCTCGTGGTCGAGGACGACCACCGGATGTCCCAGGTGCTCAAGCGCGGGCTCCAGGAGGAGGGGCACGCGGTCGACCTCGCTGCCGACGGCCCGGAAGGCCTGTGGCTGGCCACTCAGAACCCGTACGCGGCGATCGTTCTCGATGTGATGCTCCCGGGGCTCGACGGCTTCGAACTGTGCCGCAAGCTCCGGGCCGCGGGCGTGTGGCCCCCGGTGCTCATGGTCACCGCGCGGGACGCGGTGGATGACCGGGTCCGCGGCCTCGACGCGGGGGCCGACGACTATCTGGTCAAGCCGTTCAGCCTGCTGGAACTGGCGGCCAGGCTGCGGGCGCTGGCCCGCCGGGACGACCGGGCCCGGCCCGCCGTCCTGGAGGTGGGAGACCTGAGGCTGGACCCGGCCAGCAAACGCGCCTGGCGCGGCCGCACCGAACTGCACTTGTCGCCGAAGGAGTTCGCGCTGCTGGAGTTGTTCCTGCGCAACCCCGGCGTGCTGCTGACCCGGTCCCAGATCATCGACGCCGCCTGGGACTTCGCCTACGACGGGACCTCGAACGTGGTGGACCAGTACGTGACCTACCTGCGCCGGAAGATCGACACGCCGTTCGGCCGGCACGACCTGGAGACCGTCCGCGGTATGGGCTACCGGCTCCGCCGCCAGGAACCCCACGAGCAGAAGCCCCACGAGCAGAAGCCCCCAGGAGCGGGAGTGAGCCGTGGGTGATCTGACCGACGGGCTGCCGACCGCCTGGGCCGCGATCCTGCTGCTGGCCGGGGCCGCGTTCCTGCTGCTGACCGGGTCCGGTGCTTACTGGCTGGCCCGGGCGGCGCTGGCGCCGGTGGAGCGGATGCGGCGGGTGCGGGGCGCGCTGGCCCGCCAGCGGTCCCTGGCCGCGGACGCAAGTCACGAGCTGCGCACGCCGCTGGCCGTGCTGGCCGGGGAACTCGAACTGGCCAGCAAGCCTGGGCGGAGCCGGGAGGAACTCGCCGCCGCGGTGGCCATCGCGGCCGACGAAGTGACCAGGCTCGAGCGGATCACCGAAGAGCTGCTTCTGCTGGCCCGCGACGACGAGGACACGCTGGTCACCCACCCAGCGCCTGCTGATATCGGCGCCCTGCTGACCCAGAGCGCCGGGCGGGCCGGTGGCCGGGCCAGTGCGGCTGGGGTGGCCTGCCGGGTCGACGCCGCGGCTGGACTGGTGGTCACGGTCGACCCGGGCCGGATCCGGCAGGCCGTGGACAACCTGGTCGACAACGGGCTCCGCTTTGCCCCGCCAGGTACTGACATCACGCTGTCGGCCCGCCAGGCCGGCCCCACGCTGGTCATCGAGGTCCGCGACCGCGGCCCTGGTTTCCCGCCTGACTTCCTCCCCCACGCGTTCGAGCGCTTCCGGCGGCCCGGCGGTGACCGGCCCCGCGGGGAGGGCGGCGCCGGGCTCGGCCTGGCCATCGTGCGGGCCATCGCGCTCGGGCACGGCGGCCAGGCCATTGCCCGCAACCGGCCAGGTGGAGGCGCCGTGATCAGGCTGGAGATACCAATAGCAAGGTCCGCCCCGGGCCAGTAGGCATTCCGCATTCGATCCAGCCGACGATCTTAACTAATCCTTTACCTGCTGGGGACCTAGGTCACTGTGATCGGGTGACTGATATCTCTGCCGGGCCTGGCGTGGTGGCGGGGACTCTTGGCCTATTACTGGTTCTGCGCGCCATTAGGAGAGACTGATGAAGCCGCCCGCAGACTTTGCTTCAGGTGTTATTAACCTAGATCACCCAGGCACGTACCTGCACTGGTCGTTCATTGATGTGTCGGTGGCCAACCTGGTGCTTATCGCGGTCATGGTGCTGATCTTCGGCCTGGCCCTGATCCTGCCGTTCCCCCACGGCCGCACCTATCCCCCGGCCGCCGAGCCCTCCGAGCCCTCCGAGCCTTCCGGGCCGGCCGTCAGCCGCGCTGACGAGGGCGCGGACGAGGACCGGGATATGTGGACGAACAAGGCCCGCCGGTTCGCGCTGAAGATCTTGCCGCCGGGCAAGCTGCTGCCCGACCGGCAGCCCGCCTACGTCCGCTCGTGGATCTACGTGTTCGGCGTGGGCAGCCTGGCCGCGTTCGCCGTGGCGTGCGTATCGGGGTTCGCGCTGGCCCTCGGCGGCCCGGACTGGTGGCGTTACAACCCGGCCGGGCACTTCTTCAACAGCCTGCACCTGTGGAGCGTCGAGCTGTTCATGGCCCTGCTGGTCATCCACCTGTGGGGCAAGTTCTGGATGGCCGCCTGGCGCGGCCGCCGCGCCATGACCTGGATCACCGGCGTGATCGCCTTCGCCGTCTCGGTCGTCGAATGCTTCACGGGCTACCTGTCCCAGCAGAACTTCGACTCCCAGTGGATCTCCACCAGCGGCAAAGACGCGTTCAACGCCGCCGGAATCGGCGCCATCTGGAACGCGATGAACTTCGGCCAGATGCTCATGTGGCACATCGTCCTGGTCCCCATCGCGCTGACCGCCATCATCGGCGCCCACATCCTGCTCGTGCGGGTCCGCGGCGTCAGCCACCCCCTGCCCAGCACGGTCAAGCTCCCGGGCCGGGGCAGCTACCGGCAGCGCCGCCGCGCCCAGGCCGCCGCGGACGCGGCGCCGTGGCGCGGCGCGACCCGCCGCTACGACATCCTCAAAGAAGGCACCATCGCCGGGGTCATCGTCCTGGCCCTGACGTTCGGCCTGGCCGCCCTGCTGTCCTCGCCCAACGTCCCCGAACTATCGGTGCAGACCTGGGCCCGGGTGGCCCCCGCCGACTTCCTGGCCACCGCGGCCACCGAACTCAACGGCACCAGCATGACCGCCACCTACGGCCCGCCGTACAACACCAACGGGACCCCGCAGAAGATCCTGTTCGCCCCCGCGAACATCCTCGGCGTGACCCAGCCGATCAACGCGGCCCAGGACTTCGTGCTCACCCCGCTGAACTCGGCCGCGACGGGCAACCCAGGGCTGGCCGCCGCGCTGGCCACCTACCGGGCCGCGCCCGCCACCCAGCAGCTCGCCTGGGCCAACGCCTATGCCAAGGCGGTCACTAAGGTCAAGCTCCCCGGCGGCACCCCCGTGGTCCCGGCCGCGGCCGACGGGCCGGTCCCGGTCATGCTGGCCAACGAGCTGGCCATGGCCCGCAGCGGCGCGCTGGACGCGGACCTCCTGGCCAGGAACGCCTTCTACGGCACCAACTTCACCCTGCCGCTGATGTTCGTCAACGACGGCTCCTACTTCGCCGCCAAAGCCGAGGCCATGCACCTCGGCGGCGACCAGTGGGGCGTCATGAACGAAACCGGCAGCTACCCCGGCCAGCCCTGGCTCTGGCTCTACACCCTGTGGTACCAGACCAGCTGGGGCAACTCCCCCAACGCCGACCTGATCGCCATCTACATGACCGGCCTGGCCACAATCCTGCTGCTGCTGGTGCCGTTCATCCCCGGCCTGCGGGACATCCCGCGGCTGATCCCGGTGCACCGGCTGATCTGGCGCGGCGGGAAGGAACCATCCGCGGACGGGACCGCCCCACCGGCGGGCACGCCCGGACCCGTGAACACCGAGGCGGCCGGCACCCCCTAGAGCCAGCCAGCCGCGTCCCCGCCGGGTGCATCCCGGCGGGGACGCCTTGGTTAGGCGTCCAGGTCAGGTGTCCAGCACCTCGGATACCGGCCTGCGCGGGCTGGCCGGGACCGGCAGCCCATAGCCCAGCCGCAGGATCATCTGCGGGTACTCGAAACCGGCCCGGGGATCGCGAACCAGCCAGGCATCGGGTGTTTCCAGCGGCTGGGTGAGCGGGCTGGCGGCGATGCCCCGCAGGGTCGCTGTCAGCAGCACGCGCTGCAGCGCCTGGCCGGCCCGCAGCCAGTCCGGCCGGCCAGCGGACGGCGTGCACAGCACCGCCAGCTGAGGCCGGTCCTCGAACCAGGCGTACCGCACCGGCCCAGGCCGGGCGGCCGCGAAGTCGCGCACCGGCGCCGCGCCCGTGGGGTCGTGCGGTGGCATAGCCGCCTCGGGGATGCCGTCCCGGTCGCGCGGACCGCCGGCCCAGCGGGCCAGCTCGGCACAATACCCGGGCTGAGCCAGCAGCTGGCGCTCGGCGTCCCGGGCCAGTTCCAGCAGCCGGACGGTCTCCTGGCCATCCGGCAGGTCCAAGACGGCGCCCTCCAGCTGC